>OJCB01000237.1_pt1 | contig 22828 bp, 18 predicted proteins | sample 1591501 | NCBI WGS metagenome assembly OJCB01 (sample SAMN05416813, study PRJEB24817) | seawater metagenome | isolation source: Sea water | place: Canada:Atlantic | collected 2013-07 | reverse complement strand
CGAGATCAGCCTCGGTCTCGTGGGCTCGGAGATGTGTATAAGAGACAGGATTAAAACACTGCCTGGAATCGGGGACTCCACAGCGCAGCGAATCATCAAAGGACGGCCGTATAAAACCTCGGCTCACGTTGTTCTGGTCGACGGTGTCGGAGAGAAGACATTCGAAAAAATGGTCAAGGCGATGCGGTAAAGGCACAGAAAGCCTGCCCATTTAAAGTCGCTGCGCCCTGGCGTCGAATTTCGCTTTCGCTTTCCTTAAGAGATTAAAGACAGCGACCTCTTTAAGTCCATGCCAGGCGATTGACACCCCGACTGGAAAGCCGCACTCTGAGCTCATGTGCTGTCGCTGCCTTTTGCTTCTACTCGTCTTCATATTCCCATTAACTGTCGATGCCGAAGATTGGCCCCATTGGCGCGGCGAAAATCGCAATGGAGTCATCTCTGGCGAGAGCGGCTCATCGCATTTCACAGCCGGGGCAGCATGGCCTGAGGGCCCGGCGCTCTGGTCGGTGAATGCTGGCACCGGTGCATCGAGCCCACTGGTGGTTGGAGATATCGTGTATACCTACGGGTGGGAAAAGAACGCCCTGTATCTCCGGGCCTGGAATGCGAAGACCGGCAAAAAGTTGTGGCAACAATCCCACCCGGGGCCGCGTTACGGACGCCATGCGGTGGGCGATCAGGGAATGTTCACCGGGGCGACGGCGACACCGGAATACGATGCCGAAAGCGGTCTGCTTTTTACGCTTTCACCCGACGGCGACCTGCGGGCCTGGGATTCCACCAGCCGGGGAAAGCCTCTTTGGGAATTGAATTTCTACGATAAATTTGGAATCGAGCGACGCCCCCAAATCACCAAAAGAAAGAATACTCGCCGGGACTATGGCTACACTTGCGCGCCTATCGTCCATGAAAACTGGGTCATAGCGGAGGTCGGGGATCCAAAGACGGGCAACCTCCACGCCTTTAACAAGCATTCCGGTGAACCCGCCTGGACATCGCAAAACCAGGATTTCGCCGGACATACCGGCGGGCTCGCCCCTATGATCGTCGATGGCGTTCCCTGTTTAGCAGTGGCAACTTCTTATCATGCTCTGGTAGTGCGGCTCGACAAAACAAATGGGGGTAAAACCGTCGCTGAATTCCCCTGGGAGACCGATTTTTCCAATACCATCGCGGGAATCGCGGTTTGGAAAAACGAGCTTCTCATCTCTTCTCGCTACAATCACATGGCGATGGCAAAACTCTCGGTCTCGCTGAAAAACGGAGCCCGCGAAGTTTGGAAAAACCGCTACCCTACCGGAGTTTGCACCCCCGTGATTTTCGAGGATAAGGTCTATTTCGCTAACAAGGGAATCCACTGCATCGATTTCAAAACCGGTGAACTGATTTGGGAAGGAGGCAAAGTGGGCGATGCCGGCTCATGCCTCGTCACTTCTGATGCCCGGCTCATCGTCTGGGCAAACGGTGGTGACCTCAACCTCGTGGAAACGGCCCGTCGCTCCCCGGACAAATACATCGAACTCGCCGCGAAACGCGGGATTTTCAAAGAGTTCGCCTGGCCGCATGTGGCCCTGGCGAATGGCCGGCTCTATCTAAAAACGACAAACGGCGACCTCGCCTGTTTTTCGCTTCCAAAGCCGTAGCCTCCGAAAACAAAAGCAAATTACCGAATCCTCACCAAGATCATGAGTTAGGAACGATCCCCCCCCAAAAAAAAGCCGGGGGAACATCCCGCCGGTGATGCTTTAGAAAAAAAGCGATTTGCCCACCAAAACCGGATCTAGACATCAATAATGTCGTCGCTCTCTTCTTTATGCTTCTTCGCTTTTCCGAAAAGAGATCCGATATCGAGCCCGAAATAGGCCAGAGCGCTGATTAAAAGAGTCGCAGCAGCGGCTTCGTCCAGGTTTCCGATCACCGGAATATTGTCGGGAATCAATTCGATGAATCCCGCAGTCGGGTTAAAAAGATAAATCGCTGAGAAAACTCCGAGACCGCCGATAATGATCGAACCGACAATGCTCTTCTTTTTCTCAGGCGGATTATTTGCGTCTGTTGTTGCTTGGTTTTCCATGGTTTGCAGTATGTGGGTTCCTCTCAAAAAGAGCGATTACAATCCTCTCACAGTTTTATAACGCTCAAGCCCTCGTCAGACTTTGTGAAATTTTTCACAAACTCATCTTGACCCTCTAAAATCACGAACCGATAGTCGGACCTTCTCGAGGTCCTCTAACACGAAACCTCACCACCCACAGATGTCGAATACGGTCAAAGAACTCGAAGTTCCCGATACCGCCGCACGCTCCGCGTCGCAGGCGGAGGGATATCAGCAGACCACGGAAGATCTCGTTGGTGAAAAGCTGGTTCTCAACATGGGGCCGTCTCACCCGGCGACTCACGGTGTTCTTCGGATTATTCTGGAACTTGATGGTGAAATAATCACGAAAGCGGACCCTGATATCGGCTTTCTGCACCGCGGCGACGAGAAAATCGCTGAGAATATGCAGTACAATCAGTTCATCCCTTATACGGATCGACTCGATTACCTGGCTCCTCTCGCCAATAACGTCGCCTACGCTCTCGCCGTTGAGAAGCTGATGGGCTGGGAACTCCCCGCCCGCGGCCAGACGATCCGCACGATCTGCTGCGAAATGGCTCGAATTTCCGCTCACCTTCTCGGTATCGGCGCCTACGCCATGGATGTCGGGGCGATGACTGTCTTCCTCTACACATTCACTCAACGGGAAACGGTCTATGACTTGTGTGAATTGCTGACCGGTGCGCGATTTACGACCAGCTACACCCGCGTCGGCGGTCAGATCCGCGATCTACCGGAAGGTTTCACCGATAAGCTTTCCGCTTTCTGTGATGAGTTTCTTCCAGCGCTCGACGAAATCGACACGCTGCTTTCGCGGAACAAAATTTTCCTCGACCGGACCAAGGACGTCGGAGTCATTTCAAAAGAAGACGCCATCGCCTGGGGCATCAGCGGTCCGAACCTTCGTGGCTCCGGAGTGGATCACGATTTGCGGAAAGTGAATCCTTATCTCGACTACGAGAATTACGATTTCGACATTCCGATCGGCGAACACGGCGATTGTTACGATCGCTATGCCGTCCGGATGGAGGAAATGCGCCAGAGTGTCCGCATTTTGAAGCAGGCGATCAAAAACCTGCCGGACGGTCCAATCAATGTGGCCGACAGCAAACAACTCCTGCCCGACAAAGAGCGTGTGCTCATGAGCATGGAGGAATTGATCCACCACTTTATTCTCGTCACCGAAGGGCTCGATGCTCCGGAAGGCGAAATCTACTTCGGAGCGGAAAACCCGAAGGGCGAACTCGGTTTTTATATCAACTCGAAGGGCGGCGGTGTTCCTTACCGACTCAAAATCCGCGCACCCTCGTTCGTAAACCTCAGTATTTTGTCCACCCTTCTCCCCGGCAACATGATGAGCGACACCGTCGCGATTCTCGGCAGCCTCGATTTCGTGATGGGAGAGTGTGACCGGTAACTAATTTCGGCTATGTCTATCGCAATACCAGCAGACCTCGAAAAAGAGATCGACAAGCGCATCACTCACTATCCGGTGAGCAAGCGTTCGGCGGTGCTCCCTGTGCTTCATGCCCTGCAGCATCACTTCGGATTTATCGACGAAGACGCCGTGGAATGGACGGCCGCGAAACTGGAACTCGAGCCGATCAAGGTTCTCGAAGTGGTTACTTTTTATCCTGGCTTCCGTCAGTCGGCTCCGGGAAAATATCATATCCGTGTTTGCCGGACACTCAGTTGCGCGATGGCCGGAAGTTACGAGCTGATGGAATCGATCTGCGAAAAAGCGGATATCGATCGCTCCGGAGTGACTCACCATGATCCCATCGCCGTCAGTAAAGACGGGAAATTCAGCATCGAATTTGCGGAATGTCTCGCCAGTTGCGGAACAGGCCCCGTTTGTCTGGTGCAGGACGATTTTCACGAAGCAGTCAAGGATGTTGACGGACTGCTGGCTCAGTACAAATAAACGATGAGCAAAGTTATTTACACCTCCGGCAAAGAGCCGCACGCCCGCGAGAGTCGCGTCGTTTTCAAAAACGTCGACCGTGAAGGCTGGGATCCCTCCATCGCGAGATACATGAGCGAAGGTGGTTACGACCAGCTCAAGAAGGCCATGAAAATGGAGCCGCAGGCCATCACCGACGAGGTGAAGAAAGGCGGGCTGCGTGGACGCGGTGGAGCCGGTTTCCCTGCGGGAGTAAAGTGGGGCTTCATCCCTCCAAATAACGAGAAGCCGGTTTATCTCATCTGCAACGCGGATGAATCTGAGCCCGGCACTTTCAAGGATCGCTACATCATTCATCAGGATCCGCACCAACTCATCGAAGGCATGGCGATTTCCAGTTTTGCCGTCGGAGCGAAACTTGCCTACATCTACATCCGCGAAGAATTTCCCGAGGGCGCTGCGATTTTGGAAAAAGCGATCTCCGAAGCTCACGAAAAAGGATTTCTTGGAAAAGACGTTTTAGGGTCCGGTTTTGATCTGGAAATTTACGTCCACCGCGGAGCTGGTGCTTACATTTGCGGAGAAGAAACCGGCCTGATCGAATCTCTTGAGGGTAAACGCCCTTACCCACGAATTAAGCCTCCGTATTTCCCGGCGGCAATGGGACTCTACCTTTGTCCAACAATCGTCAACAATGTTGAAACGCTTTGCCACGTGAAGCACATCCTCGAAGTTGGTGGCGAAGAATGGGCCAAAACCGGAACCCCCAACAATACCGGCACACGAATTCTTTGCGTAAGCGGCGACGTGGTGAAGCCCGGATACTTTGAAGTCCAGGTCGGTCACGTCACCATGGGTGAATTGATCAACGATATGTGCGGCGGACTTAAGGACGGACGCAAGCTCAAGGCTGTCATTCCCGGTGGGTCTTCCGCCAAAGTGCTTCGTGCCGGTGAAAAATTCACGGTAGGTCGCGGCGATGATGCCAAAGAGATCGATATGTTGGACATTCCCATGGACTTCGACACGCTTGCCGCCTGTGGTTCCATGGCCGGATCGGGCGGAGTGATCGTCATCGACGACAGCCGCTCCATCAGTTGGGTCCTGAACAACATCAACGCTTTTTACGCCCACGAATCCTGCGGGCAATGCACTCCCTGCCGCGAAGGGTCGCTTTGGATGAAGAAAATCACCGATCGCGTTGTCGCCGGGAAAGCGTCACCTGCCGACATCGACACTCTCGATTCCGTAGCCCGCAATATCGACGGACGCACCATTTGCGCATTCGGCGAAGCCTGCGCCTGGCCGACAGAGAGTTTCATCGACAAATTCCGCGAGGAACTCGTTGGTGACACGGACGCTAGCAACAGCGAGAAAATTTTAAACCCTGAATCCCTGGCTGCCGCAGCCAACCTGAGCTAACACGATGAGCGAGGAGAAATCAGATCTCATTGACGTCCAGATTGACGGGGAATGGCATAAGTTCCCCAAAGGGACTCGTATGATCGAAGCCTGCAAAGAAGCAGGAGTCGAAGTGCCGCATTATTGTTATCACCCGAAACTCACCTCTCCCGGCAACTGCCGCATGTGTCTGGTGGAAATGGGAATGCCACCGCGCCCGCGCCCGGGCGACGATCCTGCTGAGCCGGATGAGGACGGCCATTTACCGATCGGCTGGATGCCACGTCCCGTTATCGCATGTGCCAATACTATCGCGCCGAACATGGGAATCCGCACGACGGGCCCTCTTACCGAAGAGTGTCGCCGTGGGGTCATGGAATTTCTTCTGGCCAATCACCCGCTCGATTGCCCGATTTGTGACCAGGCCGGCGAATGTTCGCTTCAGGAATTTTCCGTCGAACACGGCAAAGGCGAATCGCGTTTTCGCGAGCAGAAGGTCAAGAAGCCGAAGAACGTCGACATTGGTCCACGCATCCGACTCGATGACGAACGTTGCATCATGTGCAGCCGTTGTATTCGATTCACCGACGAAATCGCGGACGATCCTGTTCTCGGATTCACCGATCGCGGAAGCCACACGACGCTTGCTGTTCATCCGGGACACGAACTGGCGAACAATTACTCTCTCAACACAGTTGATATCTGCCCTGTTGGCGCATTGACTTCCAACGACTTCCGCTTCCAGATGCGAGTCTGGTTCATGAAAGAGGTCAATACCATTGATCCCAACTGTGGAACCGGCTGCAATATCGTCGTTCACAGTCGTCAGGACGAGATTTACCGGATCACTCCCCGGGAAAACAACGACGTTAACTCCGCGTGGATCCCGGATTCTCACCGTCTCAATTATCATTGGATCAACAGTGAACTCCGTCTCACCGACCCGCTGATCAAGGATGGCAAGTCTCATCGTCAGACGAGCTGGGAAGATGCCATCGAACTGAGTGCCTCAAAATTAAGCGGCCTCAAAGGGAGCGAAATCGCGATCGTCGCCTCGGCAAGAATGACCAACGAAGAACTCTTCATGGTTCGACGCTTGGCCACACATCTCGACGCCGGATATGTCGATATCGTTCCACGGATGGAAAAATCCGACGGCTATCTCATTTCTGCTGACCGCAATCCAAACACGACAGGGGCAAAACTGATCCTCGGATTGGAAGATCCAGGTTCGAAACTAGGTAAAATCAAAGACGCGATCATCAAAGACGAAGTCAAAGCTCTCCTCGTCCTTCAGGAAAACCTGATCGATGACGCAGATTTTGCCGCGGAAGACTTCAGCAGCCTTGAATTTCTGCTCACCTCCTATCCGATGGCCAACCCGACCGCAGAAGCTGCGGATGTTGTCCTTCCCGGTGCCTGCTGGGCGGAGAAATCCGGCACTATGCTCAATGTCACCGGTCGATTGCAGCGCCTCAACCAGGCTATCGATGGCCCGGGACAAACGATGCAATCCTGGGAGATCATTCGCGATCTCATTCAGAATACCGGCGGTGGAAACGGAATTTACAGCACTCAGGACCTTTTCAATCTTCTCACCTCAGAAATTCCGGATTTTGTCGGAGTAACGTGGGATCAAATCGGTGACCTCGGCATGCAGTTGGTCGACACCGGGGAAACGATCCCACTTTTGGAAAAAGAGCGTCAGCGCATCGCAAAAGGACTCATTGTCGGGTGACCGGAAAGAATAGTAGAAAACCAAGGAACTCAAGATAGTAGCGGCGACTTTAATCGATGCTACAAAACAGAAACCAACTTAAACAACTTTGAACAGCCTGACTGACATCACCCCATTTCTTGCCGCCGACATCCTGCATGTCAGTATTGCTGCAACGGTGAAGATTGTAGCGTTCGTCTTTATGACGATTCTGCCTATGGTTGCCCTCTCTGTATGGGCGGAGCGTCGTGTCAGTGCGGCGATCCAGGATCGGGTTGGTCCGAACCGGGTTGGACCGTTTGGGCTTCTTCAACCGGTTGCTGACGGGATCAAATTTCTACTTAAAGAAGATTTCACTCCGAATCACGTCCGCAAAGGCTACTACTGGCTGGCTCCCGCTCTGACGATGGTGCCGGCGCTGTTGACCTGCGCCGTGCTTCCTTTTGGCAGCAAACTGTTCGGGGAGAAAATGGTGATCGCCGATCTCAACGTCGGTCCGCTTTTTGTCTTCGCGATCGCTTCCTTGACAGTTTACGGAATCGTCCTTGCCGGTTGGTCTTCCAATTCCAAATACCCTTTCCTTGGTGGAGTCCGCGCAACCAGCCAGATGATCTCCTACGAGATTTGCCTCGGTCTGAGTATCATCCCTGTAATCATGATTTACGGGGAGCTGAATCTTGGCTCCATTGTTCAATATCAGGCAGAAAACGGTTGGGCCATTCTTCCGCTCTGGGGCGAAGGCCTGAGCGTGAAAGGATTTCTCCTCTGGATCCCGATCATCATTTCGTTCATCATTTTCACCACTTCAATGTTCGCGGAGACCAACCGGCTTCCTTTCGATCTTCCTGAATGTGAAACCGAACTCGTGGCCGGTTACCACACTGAATACAGTTCAATGAAATTCGCGCTGTTTTTCCTTGGGGAATACGCTGCGATGATCATTGGTTCCGGCCTTGCTGTGACTCTTTTCCTCGGCGGATGGAGCCTCCCTTTTGGTTGGCTCACTCCCGAAAGCGCTGCTGCCGATGTGCCATGGTGGCACGGCGTCATTCACATCCTCACCTTCTTCGCCAAGGTCATCGGATTTATTCTTTTCTTTATCGTTATCCGCTGGACTCTGCCGCGCTTTCGTTATGACCAGCTTATGAGACTTGGCTGGGTCTTCTTCTTTGAAATTGCATTGATCAACGTCATCCTCACCGCAGTGATTCTGTGGATCGCGTAAAACATTATTTCTTCCTATGGCCATCGTCGTAAAACGTCCAAAGCTTAAGTGGTGGGAGCACCTTTACCTCCCCGCCATTGTCGGCGGCATGCGCGTGACACTCGGCCACCTCATTAAGACTCTGAGCGGAAAGAAAAAGGTCACGATGCAGTATCCCGAGGAAAAATGGGATGAGAATCTCCCTGAGCACTACCGCGGAGCGCCGGCTCTCGTCACCGACGAACAGGATCGCGAGCGCTGTGTAGCCTGCCAGCTTTGTGAATTCATTTGTCCGCCAAGAGCAATTACGATCAAGCCTGAAGAGATTCCCTCCGACGACAAGTGGGCAAAAGTCGAAAAGCGCCCGAAAGCTTTCGATATCGACATGATCCGCTGCATTTATTGCGGCCTCTGCGAAGAAGTCTGCCCCGAGCAGGCAATTTTCCTGAGAAAAGATTATGCTATCACCGGAACCAGCCGCGAGGAAATGGTCCATGATAAGGAACGTTTGTATGAGATCGGCGGAAAACGCGTCGGCCTCGTCAATAAATGGAATGGTCTCAAGTGATTGATTAGCAAGATTTTCTCATGCCATTTTTCTTCTATTTCTTTTCTGCACTTGCCCTGATCGGGGGCATTGGAGTTGTCGTATACCGAAATCCAGTCACGGCTGCATTTTCGATGATTGTCTCCTTTCTGGGACTCGCGGCACTCTTCATATTGTTGAATGCCTACCTTGTTGGTATTCTCCAAATCCTGGTCTACGCCGGAGCGATCATGGTCCTGTTTCTGTTCATCATCATGCTTCTCGATGTACGTGAGGAAACCGGAAAGAGTTTTCCCTTTACCGCAATCGCCGGAGCTGGAACCATCGGCGTGGGATTTATCGCTTTGTTGATCGTCGTCCTGACCAAATCGGATATCGGAGCGATCTCAGCACCTGTCCTTGCCGTCGGCGACGCGGCAACTTCCGATGTTCATCAAATCGGAATTAAACTTTTCAGCGAATACTGGTTCCCGATTCAAATCGTGGGAATCCTCCTTCTCGTCGCCACCGTCGGAGTGGTAGTCCTGAGTAAAAAGGAACTGAAGTAATATGGAAACCGCCATCACACTCAATCATTACCTCTACGTCAGCGGAGTTCTCTTCGCGATTGGCCTGGCGGGCGTGCTGGTCCGGCGCAACCTCATCGTAATTTTCATGTGCCTTGAGCTGATGCTCAGCGCCGCGTCCCTCACTCTCGTAGCCTTTTCCCGCTATCATGCGGCTGAGGGCGGCCCCGACTATGACGGGCATGTTTTTCTCTTTTTTATCATCACCGTGGCGGCTGCCGAAGTCGCCGTGGGTCTTGCAATCATCGTGGCCTTGTTTCGCTCCCGCGAAACGACAGACGTCACTGAGATTGACTCGATGAAATTCTGACTGCTGCTTTTTTCGAATCGTTTCTATGGACGCAAATACTCTGGCCTGGACAATCCTGATGCTGCCACTTTTCGTGGCTGCCGGAATCCTGCTTGGACTGAAGCGCTGGTCCGGGCTCAGTTCGATCCTCGCGACTGGTTCGGCCTTACTTACTCTGGTCCTGAGCTTCATGCTCTCAGGAATCGCAAAGGGTGACGCAGAGGTCGTATCGTTTCCGTGGCTGCAGGTAAGCGAATCGTTCAGCCTCACGATTGGCATGACCATCGACCCGCTCAGCCAGGGCATGATGATTATCGTGACAGGGATCGGATTCCTCGTGCACCTTTTCTCACTCGGATACATGAAAGACGATGCCGGGAAATCGCGCTACTTCGCGGGTCTTTCCATCTTCATGTTCTCCATGACCGGAATCGTCCTCGCCGACAACTTCGCGATGATGTTCATCTTCTGGGAACTGGTCGGAGTCAGTTCCTACATTCTTATCGGTCACTGGTATCAGAAGGATTCCGCCGCCGACGCTGCGAAGAAAGCCTTCCTCACCAACCGAATCGGTGACTTTGGATTCATGATCGGAATTCTCCTGGTGTGGGTTCTGACCGGATCGATCTATTTTAAAGAAATCGCTGAAGCTGTTGGCGGTGTTACCAACGCCACCATGCTCAACATCGCAGTGATCTGTGTCTTCTGCGGAGCGATCGGTAAATCGGCTCAGGTTCCGCTTCATGTCTGGTTGCCCGACGCGATGGAAGGCCCTACTCCGGTTTCCGCATTGATCCACGCTGCGACCATGGTTGCCGCAGGTGTCTTCATGCTGGCCCGGGTTGCTTTTCTGATCGGCGCGGCGGAAATGGCCGCGACCGTTATCCTGTGGACTGGAGCAATCACCGCATTGGTCGCCGCACTGATGGCGCTGCAGCAGAACGACATCAAACGCGTCCTCGCCTACTCGACTCTTTCGCAGCTCGGATACATGGTCATGGCACAGGGAATCACTCCTTCCGGCGATTTAGCCGGGGGCAGCGAGGCCGGGATGTTTCACCTCTACACCCACGCTTTTTTCAAGGCACTCCTCTTCCTCGGAGCCGGCGCGGTCATTTACGCCTGCCATCACCAGCAGGACATGTGGAAGATGGGTGGGCTTCGCAAGAAAATGCCGATCACCTTCTGGACCTTTGCCATTGGAACAGCAGCATTGATCGCCGTTCCTTTCACCAGTGGGTTCTTCAGTAAGGAAGGAATTCTCCATGCCGCTCATCAGCATCATCACACAGGCCCCTGGATCATTGGACTGATCGTTGCCCTCCTGACCCCTTTCTACATGACCCGCCTGTTCATCGTGGCTTTCCTCGGAAAAGCCCGCACAGATGACGCGAGCCACGCCAAAGAAGTTCCGGCGCTCATGTTTGTGCCATTGCTGCTTCTCGCTTTCCTGGCGATCGCCTCGGCCTATGGTCCCATCGCACATTTGCTGAAAGCTCCGGCTGAGGCACACTTCGCAGCTCCTGATATTACCGCGATCCTCTCAGTCCTTGCCCTGATCATCGGCGTCGGACTCGCCGTATTCCTCTACCGCGGAAAAGAACGTGACCCGGTCAACATCCCTCTCTTTGCCAACAAATTTTACATCGACGAAATTTACGGAGGGATCGTTGCCACATTTCAGGATGGCGTAGCCAAAGTGCTCGATATTTTTGATCGCTACGTGCTCGACCCATTGCTCGTTCGCTTCCCCGCGATCGGAGCGATTACCAGCGGATCTTTTCTTCGTCTCTTCCAATCCGGAAATCTTCAGGCCTACGGATTCTTTTTTGGAATTGCCGTTGTCCTGCTGATTCTGCTTCTCATTTTTTAATCCTTTCAACCGCCCGATATTCCCGTGACTATTCTCGAAATCATCGTTCTTCTGCCGATCCTGGCTGCGGTTGTCATCGCGCTGGGTTCTCCGGCCCGAATTACAGCTTTGCTTGCTTCGGGGCTCGCTGCTGCTGCAACCTTCGTTACTGCACTCAGGTTTAACCTCAATGCAGAGGGAGGGTTCCAGGAGACCAGTTCTCATCCTCTTCTTTCTATCGAAGGCTTTCCTGATCTCAGCCTTTCCTTCGGAATTGACGGAATCAGTCTCGTCCTCATGATCCTGACGGTTCTAGTGTTGGTCGCCGCAATCTGGGCTGCACCGGCCGAAAACAGCATCAAAGGAAGTGCACGAATTTACTACGCCTCCTGTCTTCTTATCGGCGGTGGCGCGCTTGGAGCATTCTGTTCCACCGATCTATTCTTTCTCTACGCTTTCCACGAGCTCGCTCTGATCCCGACCTTTCTCATGATCGGTCTTTTCGGTACCGGCGAAAACAGAGTCCGCACCGCCTGGACAATCACAATTTATCTGGGAATCGGCAGCATCATTCTCCTGATTGGATTAATCATGGCGGTAGTCCATCTCGGCGGAAATACTTTCAACATCGCGGATCTGGTCGCAACAGCAAACAGCTCCGACAATGCGATCGCGCCGGAAATGCAAAACTGGATTTACCTCATCCTGATCGTTGGATTTGGGATTCTGGTTTCCCTCTTCCCTTTTCACAGCTGGGCGCCACCTGCCTATGCGCAGGCCCCGACGCCGGTTTCGATGCTTCACGCAGGTGTCCTGAAAAAATTCGGTCTCTACGGAATCATCCGGATTGCTCAACCTCTCGCCCCGCAAGGTGCCGAGACGATGCTGAATCTGGTGCTGGTTCTCCTTCTCGGAAATATTCTCTACATAGGCCTGGTAACTATCGCGCAGAAAAACCTCAACCGGATGCTCGGTTATTCCAGCGTGATGCACATGGGCTATGTCTTTCTCGGAGTCGTCAGCGGAACTGCCATCGGCATGAATGGAGCAGTGCTACTCATGTTCGCCCACGGTATTTCCATTGCTCTGCTCTTTGCTCTGACCGGTAGTTTGAAGAGCCGCTACGGAACCCTCGAAATTTCCGAACTCGGCGGAATTGCCAAATCCCTTCCCGGGCTTGGCTTGCTCTTTGGCTTTGCAGCCTTTGCTGCGGCAGGTCTTCCCGGCTTTGCCAACTTCGCGGCTGAGATTCTAATTTTCTTTGGAGCCTTCCAGAAATTCGATGGCAACATCGGCTGGCTGCAATGGACCACGATTCTCGCGCTTTGGGGCGTCGTCATCTCAGCGGTTTATATGCTTCGCGCCTACCGGAATGTTTTCAAAGGGCCTGAGAACCTCGCGCTTCCAACAGTTGCCAAGATGGGTTGGCAGGAGAAAGCGCCCATTTTACTTTTGCTGGTGTCCCTGATGGCAGTCGGATTTGTTCCGGAACTGCTCGTCAAATACCTTCGCCCCGCCGTTGATGCGATGAACCTTTTTGTCGGAAAATAACGAACGACTCGACCCTCTTGCCTCTTCGATTTGACCCTGTTTGCACCACTTTCCTGATCTGATTCCATGCCGGTTTACGCTTTAGAAATCATCGTTGTCGCGCTCGGCATCCTTATGCTGATGCTCGACGCATTTGCCAAGCTGGAAGACAAACGCTCCATCGCCTGGCTCGGAATGCTCGGTCTGATTGTTGTCTTCGGACTCCTCTTCCGCGTGGAGATGCCGGATGCAGAAGCCGCAAAGGCAAGCTTCTGGAATTTCTATTCGCCCACAGGCGGACTATCCTTGTATTTCAAAGGAATCGCCGTTCTTACGACCATCATCGTTTTGATCATGGCGGCCGATCACAGCCCTGTGATTGTCAGTAACACGGCCAATCCGGAACCCGGTGCCCACCCGCAAGCTGGCCTCGGCGAATTTTTCGCCCTGCCTCTCTTCGCCTGTGCCGGACTCATGTGGATGGCATCCGCCAATAATCTCGTCAGTATTTTTGTTTCGCTGGAACTGGTCACGATCACCTTCTACGTCCTTGTCGCCTACATGCGCCGCAATGTCGGATCTCTGGAAGCCGGAGTGAAGTATCTCATCCTCGGCGCTCTATCGACCGGATTCCTCGTCTACGGCTTCGCCTGGCTATTCGGAATCACCGGAAGCATGGACCTCGGGGAAATTAAAACCGCTTTGGCGGACAGCTCAGTCAATCCGACTGCAGCGCTTTTTGCCTTTGCTCTGATACTCGTGGCGATGGCATTCAAAGTGGGGGCAGCTCCCTTTCACATGTGGGTCCCCGATGTTTATCAGGGCGCTCCGACTCCGATCACGGCCTTTCTTTCGGTCGGTTCGAAAGCGGCAGGCTTCGTAGTATTCATCCGACTCTCCGGAATGTTTCTCAGCAGTGAATTCCTCGTCGGGAAGGTTTCAATGATCCTGGGCGTGATTGCCGTATTGACCTTGTTGATTGGTAACCTCGTCGCAATCCCACAGAAAAACTTCAAGCGACTGCTCGCCTATTCCAGCATCGCCCATGCCGGCTTTCTGATTATGGCGCTGGCGTGTTCTCCAAAAGTAAGCAAGGCTGGCGAGAGCCTCTCTCCAACCAATGTGATCGCCTTTTATCTCGGCGCTTATTTGCTGATGACGCTTCTTGCCTTCCTTGTCATGACCACAGTCCGCCGACGAGTTTCGGGGGAAGATTTCGATGCCTACAAAGGCCTGGCCAAACGCTCACCATTCCTGGCTTTCGCCCTGCTCATTTCCATGGCCTCTCTCGCCGGAATTCCGCTGACTGCAGGATTCTTCGGAAAGCTTTTCGTCTTCACACTTGCTGTGCAGGACAGCCAGTGGGTTCTACTGACCGTGGGCCTGATTGGAGCAGCCGCAGGTTTTTATTATTACCTTAAGATAGTGGCTTCCATGTATCTGGAGAAGGCAGAGGGATCGGAAACGGTCGCAAATTACGCGATCAGTATTCCAGCCAGGATCGCGATGATCATTCTCATCGTCGCGATCATTGCCGCCGGCGTCATGCCAAATCTGATCTTCGGATTACTTTAGGCAAAGTGAAGTTTTCAGGTCTTCCGAATTTCTATTTCGATCGACTGATCCTCGCCCGAAGTTCATCAGCGAGGAAACACTTCTATTCGGTCCTCTTTCCGCGTGTGCAGTGTATTCCGTGGTTCTAAACCTCAAGGCTTCTCCTCCAACAAAGCCTCCACCGTCTTCAAAACAATCGGCTCATCCGTCCCAAGCTTTTCCTTCTCCTCGAGTAGCTTCTTTGTCACGGTTTCGTAGTCGATTTCGATTCCGTGATGCCTCTCCAAAAGTATCCGAACATACCGGACTGCCCGGTCGATCAGCTTGAAGTTGGTGGCACTGACGTAGCTCATGAGATTGTCTTCGTAGCGCCCCAGCCGCCCCATGATGAGTGTGGAGTGAGTGTTGAGGAGCAACTTCAACAGCAAGTTCTTTTCCAGAATCCCCATCCCTTCCGGAACGGAAATGGTGTGTCGCTCCTCCCGGAATTTCCATTCGATCCCATCAACAACTTCCCTGATCTGAAAAGCATGCTGAACCCGAGTGCCGATCCGAGTCTTCCTTTTTTCAGCACCAGCATTTGAGAAATCGAATTTCGCCATGGCCGCCGCATTGGTGACATCACTCAGCTCCCCCCACTCCAGCGGTCGCGGGATTCTATTCAGCAACTGCAGCCAGGCTTCGCTTCCGTCTGATGCGCCGGCCAGGTGCAGATAACTCAGGGAAGGCTTCTCCTTTTCTCCCTCACGCTCGAATGGTGTCAGAGTAAATGTCGGAGATCGCTCGGTGGTATCGGTCAGAACCGTGAGCCCGAATTCGCCCGGCTCATACAATACAAAGTCGCCGTTCTGATAGGTCTCCGCTTCCGCTTTGATGAATGATTCGACAAAACTCCAGTCGACAGTTTCGACAGCCCACCCTCTCCACTTTTCAAAACTCTCCGCAAGCCCATCCGGATTTTGGGAATGCTTCATCGCGAATCCGATTCCTGCCATGAGGACAGTGCTCGCCTGCATCCGCGTGCTTCCGGAAAGGGCCATCGGGCCGACGGCAAGATTGATTTTATGAATCTCCGGAGACTCGATCACTCGACGGGAGCGTTCCACATTCTCAATGAGAATCTCGTCAGGATTGCAGTAAAGAAAGAAAGGTAGCCTCTTCGAAATCGATACAGCGACTTCCGTTGCCCCAATCACAAAAGGAGTTTCCCCTCCCTCGGTCGACGAGATCAAAAGATCACCATCCGAGAATCCCAAGTCGCGCAGTTGTCGCTCCCCGTAGTCGGGCCGGTCTTCAAATCGCTCGATGGATCGAATCAGAGCAGCGTCGCCCCCGGCCATGAATCCAATTACGTTCTCTTCTGTGGCACCTTTCAGCAATCCTTCCCGCGCGAAGATTTCGAGAGAAATAGAAAGCCTTCCCGTCGCACCGCATCCGCAGAGAAAAATTTTGTTCCCCGTTTCAATCGTATCAGCGATTGCACGGGCAAGGGGAACAAGAAGTCCGGCTCTTTCCGATGAAGTCCGAAGGGCATCGCGATCCACCTGCCGCAGCAATTCAATGGCGGCGGGCAAGTCCTCATTGGCAAGACGGGACAGATCGGAGGTAAGCGAATGGGGACGCTCGGTATCGAGCATCCCCAGTTGGAATTGATCCGCGACCGCTAAAAAATCGGGCATACAGGAAACCAAGCACGGAAGATCGGTAACTCACGGGAAATTTTCAGGATTGCTTCATCCCACTCTTCCGGCGAAAACCAATTAGAAGCATCAAGGCCATCAGCCCGAACATGGTGACGAAGATGGCAGGAAGAAGTCCGGGGGTTTGCAGGATCTCCATATATGCCCGCCCCCAGTTGAAAAAGGCCGTGCTCTCTACATAAGCTTTGGCGACATCATCATTGGCATGTTCAGCATAGGCCCCGCCGCCAACGGCAATGTCCCGGGCGGCTGCAAATCCTCCGGAAGCCGCTTTCAATCCGAAGGACGCTCCTCCAAAGGACCAGACACCTGCCGCGAGTCCACCAATTGCTCCAACACCGACGGCTAATCCAGCAAACGCGAGTATTGCGACCGAAAACCCACCCAGAGCAATTCCTCCAAAAGCGACACCTCCGATAGAGACGATGCCCAGTGATACGGAGCCGATCGCAATTCCGCCCATGGCCAGGTTTCCGAAGGCTAACAAGCCAACCGCACGATCACCGATGGCGATCCAACCTTTGGCCACCTGACGGCCATAGGATTCACCATCAGGCAAACCGCTGAAGTCACGATCAGGATCACTGAAAGCAACGGAGATGAGCGGGAGCCCAAGAAATGAGGCTCTGCTGTTCCAACGTCGGCCTTCCCACTTCCGCAGCCAGCGTCGGACAGGAGACAATTCCAATTCAGGCACTCCTGCCTCCATATTCGCAGCAGCTACGTCCCTACTCTTTTTCCCGAACCAAAAACTCCACCCTCCCAGTGCAGCAAAGAAGGATGCGAACCAGGCAAACCAAAGCACGAGGTATACGGGCTTGCTGATCGAATTTACATCCCACCAACCCAATCCCAGGGTGATCCACGGCAACATGAATACTGTGACAATGATCAAACTGCCGATGAGTCCCATCTTCAAAACTTTGCGTTGGTCTGCAAATCTGGCGGTCTGCTTGCCAACGAAATAGCCAATCATTGCGCCACCCGCACCGCCAAGAGCACCGGCCATCATTCCTGTGCCTGCTGCGCCCACGCCTGCGGCAGTTTTGCCTGCTGCACTGGCTGATCCCACGGTGGCTGCTGCTGCGGAAGTCACGAGAGCCCCAGGTAAAGCGCCCACGACTGCGGCCGTAAACACTGGCCCCGGTTTGGTGCGAACCAGAACGTCCTCCATAAGGTTGATGACTTTTTCGCGAAGCAATCCCCTTCCTCTCGACAATCGCTGCTTCACCGCATCCTCCGTCAGGTCCAACTGATCTGCGACCTTGGCTACGGATTGCTCTTCGCGGTAAAAAAGGATCAGCGGCTCCCGGTAATTTTCCGGCATTCCTTCAATCGCCCGCCACAATATTTGCCGTTCCTCTGGATTGACAATCCCCTCGCTCGTATCAGCGAAATCCTGTTCTTCTTTGACGAGCGTGTCTTTCAGCGAATTCTCGGTCTGACGCTTCCGGACGGCCTTCAGAGAAAGATTGCGGGTAATTCCACAGATCCAGGATTTGAATTTGTTTCTTTCACGAAGGGTATCGAGCTTTTTCCAGGCAGCGACGAAGGCCTCTTGAGCAAGATCTTCACTTTGCCCAACATCCCCGCAAATTCCGTAGGCAAGTGAGCAGACAAGCCCCTGATAACGGGAAACCAGAGTGGCAAATGCATCGCGATCCCGGGAAGCGCTCTTCTCAATGAGCGTCGCGTCCGGCATAGATTGAAGTTGGGTCGAAATATTCATAACGCCCTTAAGTTCCTTCCCGCACCAATTAGGTGACAAAAAACTTAGTGATCACTCGAATGATTATCTCAAAAATTCGTATTTATAGAAACGAAAATCGTTCCGGGGCGAGCGACCGTGGGGCAGTCAATCCCCTCTTGCCAGTGCCTTGGGCCGGAATTAGATTTTCACCACCATGAGAAATCGAACATTTCCTCTCTTGATCGCAATTTTTCTGTGCGGCCTTTCCTTTTCCTCTGCTGAGGAGGTTCGGACATTTACGAATTCTCAGGGCAAATCCATTAAAGCAACTGTCCTTTCAGTAGAAGGTGAGACCACGAAGATCAAACTGGAGACAGGGAAAGAATTTACGATCCCTCTCTCATCCCTGTCTCCTGCGGATCAGGAATATTTGAAGGCCTGGACACCCGGAGCACCAGTCCCTGCCCCGCCGATATCGACCGAAGGAAGCGTAACTCTCGAGACAATCAATGAATCGATCGGACAGGAGTTATTCAAGGACAGCACACTTTGGGAGAGTCCCCCCGAAGAGGTTGCCTCCCGGCTTGGGTGGCGCAGGGAATCCAAAACAGAGATCTCGGAAAGTTACCGCGCCTATCCGAAAGAGGATTATCGATTTCTCGGTGCCCGACCTTACTCGGCAGCCATGTATGGAGAAGGAGAAAAAGTATCCGGAATCTCCATTGTCTTTGCGAACAAAGGAGACTCTTTTGGTTCCCGGGGAAGCGGTGAAGAGCATTTCATCAAGGGCAAGCCTGTTCCCGGCGGAATGGAAGGGCTTCGAGTTATCATGGAGAATGATGCCGAACTCATTTCCACTGCCCTGACAGAAAAACTCGGCGAGCCAGTACGCCAGAAATTTGGCGAAGGGGAATCCCGCGTCAATGTGAACCGGTGGGATTGGGGCGGTCATTCATTCCTTCTTTCCAATGTGGAAGATGAGTATGTTTCCCTCGCCATTCAGACTCCGGAATTCGCCGACAACCGCGGCAACTCCAAACGGGTTTCCGACGCGACGATCCGGGAACGGGTCCGGGGCTTTGTGGAAAGTCGGAACAATGGCGACGTGGTCATCTCGAATATTCCGATGGTGGATCAGGGACCGAAGGGATACTGCGTTCCTGCAACTGCTGAGCGCTGCATGCGATTTCTAGGGATTCCCGCTGACATGTATCTTCTCGCCATGGCCGGGGAGACTTCCGCAGGAGGCGGCACATCGGTGGAGATTCTGCTTTCCAATATTGGAAGCGATATCAGACGGAAAGGCCGGTCTTTTGAAATCGAATCCGGTGAATTGAAGATGCGCGACGTTCAAAAATCAATTGATGACGGCATTCCCATTATCTGGGCTGTCTACAGCACCACGGAATTCAACAAAACAGCAAGCGCGCGAACAGAGGAACGTCAGCAGGAAGGAAACTGGGACTCTTACGTGGGAAAAGTTAAGCAGGCCGCCGACGCTCCCATCTTAACTCCAGATCGGAACAAAGGGCACGTTGTCATCATCATGGGATACAACAAAGCAACCAATGAAATTGCATTCAGTGACAGTTGGGGCGAGCGCTACCTTGAGCGGTGGATTACCATTCCCGAGGCAGAGCAGGTTTCACAAAAGCGGTTTTATGTAATCGATTTGTGATCCTCCCCGTTTCTGAGAATTTGAGGAAATGGATCCCGCTGAACATCACTCGCTCGAGAACTTCATTGGGAAATCTCTCGATTTTCAGGACCGCGACCAGGCATCGACGTCTCCAACAGTGGAGTCGACCAAAGCGCTGGCGCTAAAATATGGTCTCTCGGAGGCTCAATGGGATCAGCTTTGTCGAGAGGGCGATGCTCATCGCACTCGCGGATTAACCTTTTTCAAAGCCGAAAACTGGAACGAGGCCATTCATGAAATGGAACAGGCCTTTGTCATCGCGCCCTATGATTCCGAATTGCGCTTTGCTCTGGGGAAAGCTTATGCACGACGGTTTCTTGAGCGTGAAGAAGAGTCCGACCGCAATATCGCCTCCAAACTCCTCCGGCGCTGCATCGATGAGGAACCGAATCATGTCGAGGCGATTCGTGAACTGACGGGTCTACAGAAAAAATCCTCCGCTCTTTCTTATCGTCTCATCGGACTCATCATTCTCGTCCTCGCCGCAGGGATCATTGGCTTCATTGTCTCGCAACTTACCGCAAACCCAAATGCCATTCCACCTGAAGAAGGTCCGGTCGAGACTACTCTGGCCGAACAGCCTTTATCTCCGGAAGAGGCCCCTCCCTTTTCAATCACTGAGGACACGTCCGGTCCGATGCCCCTTCCTGTTCTGTTTCCTTCCGCTGATCCGGAAGACGAATTCCGTTTCGAATCGCGTTCATCCACATTTACCCGCTATGGAGATAAATACGGATACGAATTGCTTGGGGTGATCCAGCCTATATCTGTGGAGATCAAAGTAATGACTGCCACTGTCGAACTCCTGATCGAAAACGAAATCACCATTCTGAAAAAGGATTTTGAGATCCATCCTTCCTATCGGGCGGGCGCTCTTCCCGGCGATACGATCCCTTTCCGACTGCTGATTTTCGAAAGTTCAACTCCTCCCGCCCTGACAAGTGCGCGCATTTCTTTGCGGGAATTTGATCGGACACCGTTTACCTCAAATGTCGAGGAAGGAGGGATCGTTCCGCTGAAGACCACGGACATTCCACTGCCACCCAATTTTAACCTGGAACTTCGCGAGCGAAATATTCAGCGAGTCGATGGCGGGATTTTCGACAAGGGAAGTGCTGCATTGAAGCTCAACCTGACTCTTAAAAATACGGGAGACCGTCAAATTTCCGCCCTGAAATTAAAGGTTACCATTCTTAATAAGCAAGGGGATGAGCTTCCATTGATCCATAGCTCGATTGCCAGGGGGCTCGCCCAAAGACCACCGGGACACTTTGATGCAGTGCATTCCATTGTGCCATCTGTTCTCGCGGGCGAATTGCGCTCTATTCAAACCACAGCCTATGTCCCGGACGCCTCTCCGGAAGACATTGGAGACTACCAAATTTCGCTCATCGAAATCGAGTAGCCCTCCTAACAAGACTTGAGACCGTAAAATCGAGTTTCAGTCAATGCACGCGATTGCCCGTTTGGAGGAGTCGACTGAAGTTCGACTCAACCTTCGCTATCACAGCCCCTCGACCTTGCCGTCAGTTCTTCGACAATGATTGCGAGTTGGGTCAATGGCATTACAAAATGTGACGACCTACTCCTTGATACCGGCCTGGCTGCGCATTCTTCGAAATGCTGTGCTCGAAGCGCGACTTGGCTGAGCCCGATGAGTCTCTGATTTCCCGGTGACTTCCCGTCCCATCTTTTCCGTGACGTTCTCGATTCTCACGAACATCGGTTCCTCCGAAAATGTGGCGATGACATTTTGTAGCGTTTTCACGGGGAAGTCCGCAATATCCGAAACAGGGATCTCCTGATCCAAAGGAACGAGCCGATTGAAGAACACCACACCAAGAGACGCACAGTTTTTCTGAAGCCCGCGAAATTTTCCCGCCTGGTGAGTTCCACCCCGCGCGATAAAATCTCTCATAACGATCATCTGTTCCACGGAAACGGAAACGAACCAGCATTTCGAAAAACAGCCCCTGTACTCCGTCTGAGTATAAATCCAGTCATACAAATTCTCCGTCGTCACCTGAATATCCAACTCATTCTTCAAATTGAGCCCTTCAGAAAGTGTGGGGCCCCGATCAAGGAGCCACGGAGCCCGGAAGTCAAAGGTGAAATCCTCATGGGCATCCCCTCCTTTTCGCCGCAATCCGAAACAAAAATGACCAACGGTATCCTTCCCGATGTCGCTATGAATATTGATCATCACAAATTGATGAGTTCGGCTGCGCTGCAAAGGCATATCCATTCGCACCTTCCACCAGGCGTCGTGAACTCTATTTTTTCCAGCCTTTCCACTCAACCTCGCCCGACCGACTTCATAGAAGTCCTCACGAGTCATAGGAACCATCTCGAACATCTTCATCCGCTTTTCCTCAAAGCTTCGGGAAGAATCCTTCAAAAAATCCTTGTATGCCCGATTGAGAAGAGCATCAGCGAGAACAGCCTTCGCCCGGTCAGGTGAATCTGCTTTTACGACTAGTTTCGTCCGCGAAGGACTGGGCCCGATGACGACGCCTTCCGCCTTCGCTGCCTTTACCACGATTCTTGGATTTCCAAAGTGGCGCTGAAAAAGTGGAGGAAGATCCAAATAATCCTTCAGCCGCTTCTCTTCACAGACAGCAGTCGACATCATTGTGAACCCAATGATAAACGCCAGCCGTCGACTTGAAAAAACCATATGTAATTGATGGCAGTTAGGGAGAAACAGATCAAGTGAATTCCGGCCTAGCTTTTCGGCTCGACGAACAAGGTCTTCGCAAGATAGTCGACTACAGCTCCATTGGCCATCATCCAGTCCAGCCCAAGAATTCCGTCGACATCCACCGCTTTGGACCGCGCCGCCAGTTCGGGAAAACGGAACACCATGCAGGACCGAATTGGGGCCGCCAGTTTCCCTCCGGGGGCCAATTCCAGAACGTTAAAATCAAACAGTTTCAGATCGGCACCTCCCGACGCGAGGGATACTTTGCGCGCCAGTTGCACTGGCACAACCTTGCCTTCAATCATCATTCTATCCGGAGTTTCCTCCTGTCTCTTATACACATCTCCGAGCCCACGAGACCGAGGCTGATCTCG
>OJCB01000236.1_pt1 | contig 22840 bp, 15 predicted proteins | sample 1591501 | NCBI WGS metagenome assembly OJCB01 (sample SAMN05416813, study PRJEB24817) | seawater metagenome | isolation source: Sea water | place: Canada:Atlantic | collected 2013-07 | reverse complement strand
GAGATCAGCCTCGGTCTCGTGGGCTCGGAGATGTGTATAAGAGACAGATTTTTAACTGACCCCATCTACCATTTAACCATGTACCTTCGCCCAATCCTCCGCGTGCTTCTGCCTTGCCTGCTTCTTTCCGCCTGCTCGCAAAGCACGCCAGAATCCAACCCCGTCCTCGGCTACCTCGACAAGGTCGAAATCCAGGCCGAGCACCCGCAAATCCCCCACATCGTCGCCGCCCTCAACGACGCCCTCAGCCTCTCATCCGACGAGCTCGTCCCCAAAAAGTATCCCGATTTCCAGGGCAATCCCGATCAGTGGGACCTCCGAACCCTTCTCGAACGCCACTTCGTCCCCGACGCTCAGGGCAAGGACCTCGGTGACAACTTCTACGCCGACGTCAAGGCACCCGAAGTTCAAGCTCGCCTCCGCCAGCTCCTCGATCAGCTTGAAACGCCCGCGGCCGGCTGATGCCGCGAGACTCACCTCGTCCGGTGTCATCGTGGCACCGACGCCGCGGCAGGCGCGGAAGCAGCCATGCCAGGGCCCGGGGTCACACACTAAAAAGGTGGCAGGCAACATTCCTTGGCTTTTGGCGAAGAAGACTCAATCCCGAATCCATGCCGAGAGCACCGAGGATTGAGTTTGAGGACGCCTGCTATGACATCATTTTGCGAACTCCGCCGGGCAAGCCCGTCGAAGGAATGCAGTGGTTTCAAAACGCCTACACCCGGAGCTTGAATTCCCGCCTCCGGCCCCGGGCGCACCGAAGGACTCGATTTGTTCGGGGCGAAAAGGCGATGTGAATTGTAAGGGGATAAAGCACGCAGAGAGCCTCCTATCCCCGCCGAAGCCACGCGTTGCAGTCATTGACAAAGGTGGTCGGGAGAGCGCACCATTTAGATAATGGGGCATTCCGATAAAAACTCACCGGACCATGCAACTCATCTCCTTTTCGCGCAGGCAATCGCGAAACCTGTGAATGAGCGAAGTGCGTTTCTCGATGAAGCTTGTGGGGACGATTCGAATTTACGGGAACATCTCGAACAGATGCTTGCTGATGCAATTGATGAGGAATCGGACTCCACGCAATCGGAAAAAATTGGCGGCTACGAAGTGATCCGCCAGATCGGTCAAGGAGGGATGGGAGTTGTCTATCTGGCGCGGGACCCCCAGTTGGATCGACAGGTTGCTTTAAAGTTATTGCAATTCGGCTCGATGCCTCACCCTGACGCGGTCGCCCGCTTCCAGCAGGAAATGAGAGCTGTCGCTCGGCTATCGCATCCGAATATCGTTACTGCCTATCATGCCAGCGAGCATGAAGGCCAGCAGATACTGGTCATGGAATACGTTCCGGGCTCAGATCTGGCGGCCTTAATAAAGACAAACGGTCCTGCTTCGCCGAATGAGGCGATTGGATGGGTCGTTCAAGCTGCCCGCGGTCTTCAGGATGCTCACGATGCAGGAATCGTCCATCGCGATATCAAGCCGGCCAATCTCCTTCTCGACGAGAACGGGACAATCAAGATTCTCGATCTTGGACTCGCTCGAATCGATACGGCCGATCCTGTCGGTGGTGGCCTGACCCAAAGTGGAATGATCATGGGGTCAGTGGACTACATCGCTCCAGAGCAGGCGACGGCAACAAAGGATGCTGACCAGCGTGCGGACATCTATAGTCTCGGTTGCACGCTCTACTTCCTATTAAATGGGCGACCGGCTTTCGAGGGAGATTCGATGTTTCAAAAAATGCAGGCCCACGTCGAACAACCCATTCCTGATTTACGTGACTCCCAGTTTGAACGCTCAGAAAAACTGAATTCAATTTTCCACCGGATGCTGGCAAAGCTTCCTGAGGACCGCTACCAAACGATGGGAGAGGTGATTCAGGATTTGGGGGATTATCTCTCTGAAATTGAAGCCCCCGAAGGCGCGCTTCCAACTCGCAACTCCGGAAGGCGTATTCTAGTTGCGGGTGCAATCGGCATCGCCGCCATCTGCGGAGCGATCTGGTTTTTTCTTTCTCAGTCTAATGAACTCTCGGCGAAGACCACGAACGGAAATGGGCTAACTCTCAAACCGGCAGCATCAGGCGGAACCGGACTGCTAACAGACAGTGGACAGCGACTCGGAACAGGGCACAGCAATGAAATGAAGCTCGGCGATCTCGATGGAGACGGCGACCTCGATGCCATCGTCGCAAACTACTCGAATGGGGCGGATCTAGTCTGGCTAAACGACGGTAAGGGAAACTTCATTTCCGGCATGGCGTTGGGCAAGGGAATGGAGACCAGTCAGGCCCTGGGTGATCTCGACGGCGACGGCGATTTGGATGCTATTGTCACCGATCGAAATTCCACCGACCAAGTCTGGTTGAACGATGGAAGTGGAAAATTCATGGCCTGGGGAGAAGGGCTGTCGACGAGGATGACCCGCAATGTGACTTTGGGTGACTTGAACGGAGATGGCATTCTTGACGCCGTGACTTCCCAGGGAGGAACCGGAACACGTGTCCCCAACACGATCTGGTTCGGCGATGGCGATGGCCGATTTCGCCAGTCGGATCAGGCGATGGGACTCCATGCCACCTGGGAGACCGGACTGGGCGATCTCGACGGAGATGGCGATCTCGACATCGTTTTTGCAAACGGCGACAGCAAGGGAGTTCATCCCCTGGAGCCGAATACGGTTTGGCTCAATGACGGACAGGGACAATTCGAAGACACTGGACAGAGTCTCGGAAAAGCGTTTTCCCGCGATGTTATACTCGACGATCTCGACGGAGATGGCGATCTCGACGCTGTCTTTGCCAACTTCGGCAGCGACTCTTCCGGTATTTGGTTCAACGACGGAGCAGGTCGATTTGAGTCCACCAAACAGAAGATCGGAGTGGGAAAAGAGCGATCCGTGATTCTTGTCGACTTCGACAGTGACGGAGATCTCGACCTCGTTCTCGCGGGCGACGAAGTCTCGGGTACCCGTTGGTTCAACGACGGGAAAGGAAATTTCTCGGACCCATTGTCATTTGGAGCGGATGGTCACTATGGCGTTGGTGACTCCGGAGACCTTGATGGCGATGGTGACTGGGATTTATTTCTTCCGAGAACCGACGGTGAGCCCAACGAAGTTTGGCTGAATGAGTCCGCTCCGGTTACTGATCCGAATTCCTGACAGATTCGCCATCTCTTGTGAATATTGTTTTACCCCTGCCATCCAGGTCCAAGCGTAAAAGGGGGCAGGCAAGAATGGCACTGCTCTGAGCGATCGTAACATTCAAGTTCCAAGCCTTAGAACTTTTGCAAGTTCTGCTACGGCAATGAATTGTAGCGGAAGATGCCAATCTTCCTTCTTTCGATGAGTCCACGATGACTCTCCTTAAAACCGTGCCATTCGGGGCAGGCAACATTCCTTGACTTTCGGCGAAGGAATCTCTATCCCGAAACCATGCCCTGGATGATGATTTACCGTATTATTTTTTTACTTTCGCTGGCAGTTTCGTCCACATACGGCGACGAGGCCCTTGTTGATCGACTCAAGAGTGACGAGCTTTGGCATGAATTGGAGAGTGAAGTATGGATCCAAAATGGTTTCGAACGATTCACAATGGATAAAAAAGGGATGCCTACCAAAGAGATTCCAGCTAAATTTTGGGGAGAGAATTTGGAAAAACTATCTCCTCAAAGTGTATATATATCTTTATTCAAAAAACCCCCGTTCAAAGAAATAGTGATATGTTTCGAGTATGGAGTCTGCCTTTTCTACACACCTTCCGACGAAACTTCCAATATGCGTTTAACGGTAAACGATTTTATGCTGATTTGGGAAGAAACGAGAAAACCTAATTGAGTGAAATTCCCTCGTTAAAAGGGGGCAGGCAACATCCCTTCACTTTTGGTGAAGAGACCTCTAACCCGAATCCATGCCGAGAGCCCCGAGGATTGAGTTCGAGTACGCCTGCTTTCACATCATCTTGCGGACCGCACGCGTGGCTCGCCGATCACCTGAATATGAAGTCAGCGGCAAACTCAAGCCAGCAGATCCGCCGGATCGCAAAAGTGGCTGAGAAAGAATTGTCCGACAAAATCCGAAAATGGAAAGAGTCCAGGAATGTTGCCTGACACTCGGAATGCCGGAATGTGACCCTGAAACGTGTCTTTTGAGATTATTCAACCCACTCGGGAACCGTGCCGTCGTCGGTGGAGGCACCCTGGAGAAGCCAGTCGAGCGTGAAGCGCTTCAGAACGCCCTCCTTGTCGTGTTCATAGAGAAGATAGATCCAAGCTTCCGAAGGGGTTCCGGGGCGTCCCGCGGCCAGCGACGAATAGGCGAAGGGGCCCGGTTCGATGAGTCGCTTGATGGGCCACGTCTCGCCGCCGTCGAAGCTGGCCCACAGTGTGCCACGCTCCCGGCCCTTGTCGCTTTCGACGTTGCTGAAGACGAGGATGTCCCGGTCGACGACGGGGAGACGGACGAGCCCGTGCATGAGTCCGTAGCGAGAATTCGAGTTGCCGTCGGGAAGTATCCCACTGACCCGCAGGTCACGCCACGTCTGGCCGGCGTCGTAGCTCCATGCGAGATGTTTTCGGGTGTGGTCGAGTCCGTCCGTGGCGAGGTGACGCCGGGCCATCAGGAGGATGCGGCCGTCAGATAGTTCCACCACCGCGGCCTCATTGGTGCCGAACGCCGGAAAGGGAGTGCTCGTGTCCCAGGTTACTCCTCCGTCGTCGCTGAAAATCGCATTCACGAAAGCGTCTGCCGGTCCTCCGGAAACGTTGCCCCCCATGTAGTTGCTCGTGGTTCGGATGAGTCGACCGGGGCGAGGTCCATGCCGCAGCGTGATCCCGTTTTCATCCATGTGCAGCGAGGGGATCACACCGTCCTTCCGGCGATGGAGCGGATGAATGACGAAAGCGTCTTCGCGCTCCCACGTCTTTCCCGCATCACGACTACGATAGAGGCGCCGGTCTTCCGTTGGAGGATGGTGGGCCTCGACGAAGACGATCAGGTCCCCCGTGATCTCATCGACGAGCGCTCCTCCTCCGTGAAACCCTGGATCGGCAGCGATAACTTCGTCTTCCCAGGTCGAGCCACCGTCCGGACTGCGTCGTGTCCGGTACTTTTCGCGTCCCCAGGTTGCCACGACCGTACCGTCGGCGGCAACGATCACATTCGGGAAACGGCCTCCTTCAAAGAGAGCGTTGCTCTCCAGTTTCCGGGGTTCCAGAAAAGGTGCGAGTAACCCTTCCCCGGGAGAGACGGCCCACTCCTGCAACGGACGCCGGGTTGGCGGCTTGACCTCTTCGGCGGGCTCGCCTTCGCGAATGATTTTGGGCGGAGCCTGATAGGCTGAAGTCTCTTTGCCTTTTTCTTCGGATAGCCCGGACTGCATGAGGAGGAGAGTAAAAGAGGCTACTGCGATACTCGGGTGGGGGATAAACGGGAATTGGTTCTTCATGATAAATTGGCGTGATGTTTCATTGAATGGCGAATGGACCTAAGAAGAGAATTCTGACAGGAATTCGCTTCTTAGGCGAATGCTTCACTTTTCAGGCATCCGTGAAAGGGCCTGCATTTTGAGATTCGAGTTGTTCCCGCACCTTTACTCCGTTGATCTCTGCCACGCTGGTTTTATCCTTTAGAGAGATCGCTGCGGCGACTCCGGCGGCTTCGCCCATCGCCATCGCGGTCACCGTGACGCGCGTGGAAGCATGGGCGCCACGGGTAGCGGAATGACAGCGACCGGCGACGAGGAGGTTTTCCAGCTTCTGTGGCACAAGTGAGCGATAGGGGATATCATAGGGTTCGGGCTGGACTTTCCGGGGGTTGAAGTCGTTCGCACTGCCGACCACGGTCTTGTTTGGATGCAGATCGAGATACCAGCAGCCAGTGGCGATGGCGTCATCGAAACGACGGGACGTCATGAGGTCCTCTTCGCTGAGGACGTGCTGCCCGATGATCCGCCGCGATTCCCTGACACCGATCCACGGATAAGCCTCCATGAAGTAGGCATCCTTGAATCCGGCTACGTCGCGTTTCCAGGCGCGAAACATCGCGTGGGCATCGGCGCGGCCCTGCATCTCGGCCCGCGAAAGGTCGGCAGCGTCTGTCGGATCGGCCGGGACCCGGACTCCGTGTATATATACTTCATTCTTCGCATAGAGAAACATCACGCCGGGACCATAATAATGGGGCAGTTCCCCTCGCTGCTGCGCTGCAGCGAGCGCTTCTCGGCATTGAATTCCGAATTCATCATGGGGCTGAACATTGCCTATACGGAAGTGCAGGGTAAGCGGCTGGACCTCCTTGTTTTGCTCAAATGGCGCACCGGCCCACGCTGCGACGTCGGCATCACCCGAGCAGTCGATGACGACTTTCGGTTTGATCGTAACGAGGCCGTCCTTGTTTGCCACGGTCACCGATTCGACGCGGTCACCTTTGGACTGGGCATCACAGATGAAGCTGTTGAACAGGACTGACAGGTTGTCCTTCTGTTCCTGAAACACTCCGTCCAGCAGCAGTTTGAATTCAAAAGTGTTCAGGATGGCCGGGTTATGCTTCGCCACCGTCTTCGCATCGGGCGCACACACGCCGGACTTGGACAGCAACTCGAGGGCGATTCCACGCACGACGATGCGTTTTGTGTCGATGTGTGCGATGCCATCGAAGTAGGGCAAACCCACGCTGGTGATGATGCCGCCTGCGAACGGTGCCTTCTCCACCATGAGCGTCTTCGCCCCCGCTCTTGACGCCGCAAGCGCAGCCGCACTGCCTGCACAGCCGCCACCACAGACGAGGACATCGGTTTCGATGGTGCGAGAGCTTTTCCCGGATGACTTCGGTTCTGCGGCGATCAGCGCAGTTGACGTGGTTGCGGCGGCTCCGATGGAGGTGGTTTGGATGAAGGTGCGGCGGGTGGTGTCAGTTGGGTTCATAATGCGCTTACTGCTATGAAATTGCTTTTTTGAGGAGTCGCAGGGCGGAGATAATGACTGCCATAAAATTGCTTTTTCAACTCTGATGTCTAGGGTAAAAGGGTCAGGCAAATTCCTATCAGTACATACCAAGAATGGGATACTTACTATGAAACGACGAACCTTTTCCCGAACGATCGCAGGTGTTGCCACCAGCGGACTTTTATCCACCAGAACTGCCACCGCAAAACCTGGCGCAAACGACAAGATTGTCATCGCTTCGATGGGCATGGGGGGACGCGGCACCAAAGTCGCCTCTGGATTTGAGGCGCTGGACGGTGTTGAGATCAAGGCGGTGTTCGATGTCGATCGAACGCGCGCTGCTGCGGCAGCGCTGGCAGTCGGCAAGGTGAATGGACGCACAATTGGTCACGGGCAGGATTTTCGAAAGATTCTCGAGGATCCGGAGATCGATGCACTGACCATCACCTGCAGCAATCACTGGCATGGACCCGCCGCAGTGATGGCTGCTGCGGCTGGCAAGCATGTCTATGTCGAAAAACCCTGTAGCCACAATCCGCACGAGGGAGAGTTGATGGTCGAGGCGGCGCGCAAGTACGACATTCGTATGCAGCATGGGACGCAGCGGCGCAGCCGACCGGCTTTGCGCGAAGGCATCGCCCGCCTGCACGAAGGGGCGATTGGAAATGTCTACTACGCCAAGTGCTACTACCGCGGCAAACGTCCTTCGCTCGGCAATGGAGTCGAGATCGAGGCGCCTGACGATCTCGACTACGATCTCTGGCAGGGGCCGGCGCCGCGAAGGCCTTATCTCGACAACCGCATTCACTACAACTGGCACTGGTTCTGGCATTGGGGTAACGGCGAACTGGGCAACAACGGTGTGCATCACGTTGACATCGCACGCTTGGCTCTTGGGGTAGATTTTCCCGAACAGGTGACGTCGTCGGGTGGTCGCTATCGCTATCCCGAAGACGATCAGGAAACGCCCGATACCCAGGATGCAGTCTTCAAATTTCCGGGTGGTAAGGCCATTTCCTGGGAAGCGCTCAGCTGTCATCCCCAGTGGCCCGGAGGAAAAAAAACCGATATTTGGTTCTACGGCAGTGAAGGCAGCGCGGCATTCACCGGCGTGGGCTATCAGCTGTTTGATCTTGATGGTAAATTGATCGGTGAGAGTGATGGCGAAAGTGGCGAGAAACAGCACATTGAGAACTTTATTTCCTCCATCCGTGAAGGCATACCGCTCAATGCCGAGATCGAGGAAGGTCACAAAAGCGCCCTGCTTTGTCATTTGGGAAACATCGCCTACCGCAACGGTCGCACGCTGAACTGCGATCCGGCCAATGGCAAAATTCTCGATGATGATGAGTCGATGGTGCTGTGGAGTCGCGACTACGAAAAAGGTTGGGAGGTCGAAGTGTGACAATGCGATTTCTTTCTTTAAAAGGGGGCAGTCGACAAAGTAAGCAATAGCGACCCTTCTCCCTTTCCTAACCGATGCGCTAATGCCACGAGCACCGCTCATCCAGTATGAGGGAGCCGTTTACCACTTAGTGATACGAGGAGACAGGCGGGAACAGTTGCTGCAGATGCCTGGCAAGTTCATTGAAGCAAAGCAGCAGTGAGGTGGGCGATCTGGCGGCAGGCTACTCTGCGCCATCAATGGATTCCTCAACGGCGGCAAATGTCAGCCAAACCACCCGTAAGCTTGAACGACGTGAGAGAGGAAACTTACGGAAAGAGCTTCGCGCTTGGAAAGATGCCTATTTTGTCGACTGATCCCTAATTCCCGAACAGTCAAGAAATGTTGACTGAACCCGGACACCGGTGACTGTACACCGAGGCACTGCACCCGTCCGTGGTGACACAGGTCGGTATTCTTTCGGATCGGCGCGTTTGCCGGTCGAAAACCAGAAAACTAAGGAGAATAACATGAGAAATATAAAAGTAAGTAAAGCTACAATTGCGCTCAGCGCTCTCGTACTATGTGCAATCTATGTGTCGGGCGCTTATGGTCAGGACCATCAAGCTCATTATAAGGGGCTTGCAGGAAAATATGTGCGTGAACCTGCGGAAAGCGATTGGCATCATGCCACGATTGAAGTTGCGCCGAGCAATGAATACAAGTGGACTAATAAGTTTGGTAAAAGTTGGGCTGTTTGGCAAGAGTGGCGTGTAAGCGATGGCAAAAAGGAGGACTTTTGGCTGAAATTTAAGGATGGACCTTACGCTGGTCACAGACTCGTTATGAAACGCGATGCCGACGGTAAGGTCACGAAATTGATAGAGTATAAAGATGAAGGCAGAGATGGAACACCCATGGGAGTTTGGTTGAAGCAGTGAATCTCTGTCGTTTCAAAACAAAGGGAGTGATTGGACCCCCATCGAGCCCGGGCCAATGGTGACGCGGGAGCGACTGGGCGAAAAAGCGATTTCCTTTCAGTCATACTTTTTTGACCTCCCCCCTCAAAAGCCGCGGTATTTTCGGTTTTCGGGGTCAGGCAACATTCCTTGAGTTTTGGCGAAGAATAAAAGGTAAAAGGGGGCAGTCGACAAAATAGGCAATAGCACCCCTTCTCCCTTTCCTACACGATGCGCTTATGCCACGAGCACCGCGCATCCAGTATGATCGAGCCGTTTACCACGTGGTGGCACGAGGAATGCAGGCGGGAACAGTTGCTGCAGACGCCCGGCAAGGTCATTGAAGCAAAGCAGCAGTGAGGTGGGCGATCTGGCGGCAGGCTACTCTGCTCCATCAATGGATCCCTGAACGGCGGCAAATGTCAGCCAAACCGTCCGCAAGTTTGAACGACTGGAGAGGGGAGGCTTACGGAACGAGCTTCGCGCTTGGAACGATGCTTATTTTGTCGCCTGATCCCTAATTCCTCCGAGATGAAGCTCTTTCAGCCCCTGCCCCCCCTCCAACCCAGGTCGATGCGCGGTGATGGAACAACAGGGTTGAAAAAGCGAATCCCCAGCAGTATTCATCAGTTGCCGGACTATAAGCAGATCTATGCCAGCAGGAGAAGATACCACCCGATCAGCGTCAAACCGTCGCCTTGATGTGGCAATGATCGGCTTCGGACGACGGGCCAATGAGCATCTTGATTCCTTGCTTGCGTTCAACATGCCAATCGAGGTGAAGGTGATTTGCGATCCCGATCCGGAAGCACAGGAGTTAGCCCGGCAGCGACGACCGTTCGCCAGGGTCGGCTCTGATTTACCGGCGTTGCTCGCCCAAAGTCCCTGCAGTCTAGCTGTGATCTGTCTGCCGCCGTCAGCGTCGCGGAAGTTCATTGGACAGGTGTTGCATCCAGGCTTGAGAGCGATTCTGATCGAAAAACCGGCAGCAATTGACTCGGACGCGGCCCGGAGCGCTTTCGAAGGGATATCTGTTCCTGTCTTTATTTTTCATCAACTGCGCGTCCTGCCATGGACGGGCGGAGCCTCTGATTGGGTATCTACTACCAGGAAGAGCAATCATCCATGCCACGTCGAGGCAGCCTGCTACGGGAAGCTCCTGGATCAGGGGGTGCATCTTCTAGATCTCGTATCGCTATTCTTCGGAAGTCTGCCGGAGAGCATCGATCAAGTCGTCGTGGAAAATGATCCCGCAAGAATCAGCGCGCGGAAACCACTACCGGCAGATTGGCGTATCGACCACGCGCACCCGGGGCCACTCGCAATCGAAGTGGAGGCCAGTTGGGAAAATGGAGATACGTTTCGTCTCCAGTGTGGCCCCGCAGCAGCAGACGGATGGCTGGGGAAACATCTCTCGCTTTCAGCCGGCGACCGCAGTCTTCAGTTAGGCACTCAGGGGCTCTTGTCAAAGATCGGCGACCGGGTCGAAACTGAAGTTCCCGGTAAGATAGACGACTATCTTCGAGCCACTGCGGAGGTTTACCGTCAGTTTCATAAATGGATAGTCGAAGCGGGAGACGAGCCCGGGGTTCCGTTGATTTCGGACCACATTGAGCAACTGGATTGGTGTGAAAAAGTCTCGAAAGGACCCGGTCAGGAACGATTTGAAATTCCGTTCTGGATGGAAAGTGCGCGCCCGCCTCTCCCTATTCTAATCGTAATCCCGCTTAGTGATCATCGTGGTATCGGGGAATTGTGCGTTCGCAGTTGGACTGAGCAACAGACGGCATTGCCGGATGACTTTCAGCTTGTCGTGATCAGCAATCAGGAGACTCGGGAGTTGGGGAGTTCGCTTCGCCCCTATCTGCGCCCGCAGGACACTTTGATCGAAACCAACCTGCCCACCGCAGCGATGGGACAGGGAGATATGGGCGAGTATGTCGAAGGAATTGAATCCTCATCGAGCGAGTGGATTTTCCTGACGGAGCCCCATTGCGAGGCGCCGCCCGATGCAGTGACCGAACTGCGTCAATTCTTCGAACAGAGTGAGGCGGCTGGATTCTGCACGGACTGCGTCGACAAGATTGAAAGTCCCTGGGGTGGTATGGAGGCGTTCTATTCCGAAGAAGGATTCGAGCAATGGAAGCAGGAAGGGAATTGGTCAAAGATGATCATGCGTGGATTCGGGATTCGCCGGACTGCCTACGAGGCGGCGGGCGGTTTCCGGCTTCGCTATGGCCGATTCTGCGAATGGCTTCTAGCCGCCGATCTTCACCGGCGCGGATTGTATCTTGCGTTTGCCCCTTCGGTTCGCGTCATTCACCATTACACCCCCAATAAAAAGTATCTCGACGAGGCGATCGAGGAATTCGTCATTGGCCAGGCAAAATATCTCGTCGACACTCCGGAAGAAGAGCGTCTTCCCTACTTCGCGGCACCGTCGACTGAGCTTCCATTGAGCGAGGATCTGTCCCGTCTTTTTAGAGATTTGGAAGGTCACGCCCTTCGACTTGGCATCGCCCCGCGCGGCAAATTCAAACTTTCTCCCGCCTCCCGGTTATTCCTGCAGCGTGAGTGGAACGCATTGATTGTTCGTCTTTTCGCCCGCTGGGCACCCCGGGCTGCTTACCCGTTTTTCAAACGCTACTACGAAGTCCAGAATTCACGGTGCCTCTTACTCCACTACTCACGATTCTCCTCCCAGTGCGAACCTCGTTCATTGAAAAAGGGAGTGCGCTGCTCGGCCGCGGAAGAAGGATTCACCGCGGCGACGGAGATGAACCAATTGGAGACATGGAGCGGTATTCAATTTCGTTGGTCAAAACCCTTGTTTGCGATTCGTGTCGATATCGACCCCGGTGAGAATTTGTCGCTCAATTTGCATGTGGTGTCGGGAATCGTGGAGTTGGATTGCTGTCGAATAGTGGCGCTTCCTGGTTGGTCTGATGGAAGTCCCGTTTCGCCACGGCTATCAGACGCCCCGTCCGACGGCGATTCCATTCTGGTATTCGATCTTCGGCGACGGCAATCACCGTGGAGCGGTTGGATAGCAATTGCCTGTCAGAAGGTGGATGCTTCGCCGGAAGAAGGGCGGCGCCTTGGTCTCCCGATCAGAGCAATCTCGCTACAGGCGCGATAGTACTATCGCGATCGTCATCGAGCAGTGATCCCGCTCCTGCCGGTTGAACTGCGATGTCCCGGTCCTAATTCGACAACATACACGGCAGGGAGACCTGATACCGTTCGAACCGGGTGACATGTCCATGCACCCGTTATCCGGAGTCAAAGCTCCAATTGGTAATTGACGGGTCAGAATAAAAGGGGGCAGTCGACAAAATAGGCAATAGCACCCCTTCTCCCTTTCCTACACGATGCGCTTATGCCACGAGCACCGCGCATCCAGTATGATCGAGCCGTTTACCACGTGGTGGCACGAGGAATGCAGGCGGGAACAGTTGCTGCAGACGCCCGGCAAGGTCATTGAAGCAAAGCAGCAGTGAGGTGGGCGATCTGGCGGCAGGCTACTCTGCTCCATCAATGGATCCCTGAACGGCGGCAAATGTCAGCCAAACCGTCCGCAAGTTTGAACGACTTGAGAGGGGAGCCTTACGGAACGAGCTTCGCGCTTGGAACGATGCCTATTTTGTCGACTGACCCGAATGGCACTGCATTAAGCAGGGGCATCGTGGACTCGCCGAAGGAAGGAAGATTGGCATCTTCCGCTACAATCCATTTGTTTAGCAGAACTTGCAAAAGTTCTAAGGCTTGGAACTTGAATGTTAGGATCGCTTTATGTAGTGCCATTCTCGACTGCCCCCTTTTTTCTTTTCTCTTTTCTCCCGCTTCTCATTCTTCAAGTGAGTCCAAGAACCAGGGAGCACCCTCCCATTCCGAGGGCGGCAGCCACGATGATGCATCCAATCACGGAAGCGATTCCGATCACGATCTTCAGCCCGGTCTGCATGGAACGCTGAGCCAGGGTAAAATGAACGCCGCAGAAAATGCCCGCGAGGATTGAAGTGATCGCCCAGGTATAGATCGCGACTTCTCCATAATTGCTGTCGTCGAAGGAAAGGGCAATCAAGGAGATGATCGCCGGACTCAGGAGCACCCCGAGAAACAACCAGGGCTTGAATCGCTTTGAAGACGATTGATTATTTTTCTCAAGATCCGTTTTCATATCCGGCGGTGGACTCAAAATCGATTGATTGTAGAAAGGGGGGAGTCGACAAAATGGGCAATGTCTCAGTGCCATTATAGCCTGACCCCAGGAATGTGCCTCACAGTCACCGCGAACGCTCGTCCGTCGATTCATGGTAGGCAACCATGATCTTGGGGCCCTGTCGAATTCAGAAAGACTAACCCGATGTTGGACGCTCAGTGTTGGCTGATGCTCAGTAGGGCAACACACGCAGCTCGAAGGGGCCGACTGGAGGTCCAAGGGGCACCCTGACCATCGAAGGGTCTTCACCGTCGGTATCACGGTTTGGATAAGAAAATTGACGGCGCCCGTCCGGCAATGTCGTCACCACAGTTCCTTCTGGCATCGTCTGCTCAACACTCAGGCGATACTGCCCCGACTCCAAGTTTCCAAATGTAAACCGGCCTTCGCCATCAGTAGTTGTTCGAATGGCATCGGTATAGACTATGTCACTGGAAACTCCTCTCGCCTCAATAGAACGATCTATCAGAGGCTCGCCGGTTCGATCATCCAGAACAACACCCTCGAGCTGATTCCCTAGCTTTAAGCGCAATTCCACATCGTCAGTTTCAGGCGTCAAATCCACCTGAAGCCCGGTCAAAACCTCAGTTGGCTCCACCTCGACAAAATACTGAACCGGAATATCAAAATTCACTCCTCGAAACACAAATCGTCCGTCCTGGTCACAAGCCATTCCTGAATGGCTGAGGCCGCCATGTTCAGCATGATAGTTCCAGGAAATTTTGGCGTAAGGTAAGGGGGCTCCTTGATCATCCAATACCCGAATTGCTACATCTTTCCCACGCGGTATTGTAAGCGACACTTCCGGGTTCGGATTCTCTTTGTCGATTCGTATCTCCTCCCCAAAAATACGGCTCACTTTTCCGCCGCGACTATCATGTGCCACTGGTCGGTAAACTCCTCCCATCGGCACTGGGCTGAGAACAAATCGCCCGTCTTCCCGGGCGCGTCCATGCCACCAGTTCGGGTCCGGACGAGGCATCCCTTCGGGTGCCTCAATCACATTCATTCCAATTCCGGCACTTGGGATCGGGTTTCCATATTCGTCCACCACCACACCGGAAATCGTCCCTCCAGGATATGCCTTCACCTCGATAAGTTCAGGCTCCACTCCCTCCCGAATCTCGATTCCAGATTTCTCTTCAATCCAAAATCCAGGGGCTTTGATAGGGCCATAACGAAATTTAGTGACCCCGGTTTCGTCCAGGGGAACATCAATCTCGACTTGCCCCATTTCGAGATCCAACTCATACCTCTTGTAGCTGTTCAGTCCGGAAGGAACATAATCGACTCGCAACTGCCCTTCGGGAATCGGCCACCCTTCAGGCGCAACCGCTCTAACAATGACCTTCCGCGTCTTTTTGTCGCTGTCCCCGGCTGGTCGCAAATCAACCACAATCTCCCCGGCTTCCTCTGCCTTCGGATAGTAGACAATCCCGCTCGGCGTATTGATAGAAAAACGTCCCTCCAAAACAAACTCATCGAAGACTGCCGTGGCAACACCATCGTTCACCACTACGGCAACCCTGCCACCGCCACCATATGAACTATCTTCGGCAGTACTCAGGCTCTGGCCATAGCGAAGCTCTGGCTGGCCATCTTTTCCCTGAGGCAAGGAATCCAGTGGCCCCAGGATGGTAGCATTGACCACAATGTTCGGTTTCATTTCAACCGTCATGAATTTTGCTCCGGAACGAACTCCGAAAATCACCTCAGGGCGATACCCCTCCGCTTCGAACCAGAATGAGTATGGCTTGCCTTGCTCTAATGAATCAATCGCAAATCGGCCCTCTCCATCTGCGGTTGCAAATGGCAGTTTCTTCCGCTCGGAGCTGGTTCGTGGATCATGCGATCCTCTTCCCGGTTCATGAATGAGGCGAAGATGACCACCAGGCACAGGCTGCCCCGTCCTCTTATCAACAATTTCCCCCTCGACCGGCTGGCTTTGGCGTAAAACCAGGGAAACAAGTCCATCAGGACGACTCTCTGCTGTCTTTCTCAGCGTCTGATATCCGGGCAAATGAATCGTGGCGGCCAGTTCTCCCTCAATCAGCCTTTGCACTTCAACCTGCCCGTCCGCATTTGTCTTCACTTCCCGATTCTCTGCATGCTTTGAATTCACCGAAAAGGCCAACGAAACCGGAGCGTCAGGCACAGGCTGGCCTGCTTCATCCTGAACGGATAACATCATCGAAAATCCTTTCGTCAGCTCCAACTCAAGATCATCAATGGAGGTCCGGGGACCCGCTGTGATTGGCTTGGAAACGGCCGGAGCATAAGCTTTGGCACTGACCGATACCTGTATCACTCCGGGCTGAACACCTTCTGCCAGAAACGTGCCATCTGATTGTAAATCAGCACTGTGCCCTGAAACGTAAGAGGAACGGGTAGATCGAATATTCACATCAGCATTCTTCGGAACGGGTTGACCATCATAGGTAACCACCGTCACTGAAACCGTAACCCTTTGCTCCATTGGGTAGGAACCACCCCCAAATGGCTCGCTCACGTCTTCCTCAATCTTTTTGACCTCAGCCACATGTTTCTCTCCATCAAGAACCGCAGCGATTGCCAGTTCGGCCCCCGTCCCGGCCAGACGTAACGCCAGAGCGAAAGCCACTACAAGCAGACCAAGCTTCGGCCAAGGCAACCTCATCGACGGTCGATGCCCGGGATCCAAAAGTCTCTTCACTCGCTCCAGTACACCAAACCTCTCTTTACCGAGAGCGACGGCCGCCGGCGTCAAACCCGCCACGTCCAAATCTGATGCAGCAAACAAGGAAAGGGTTCGTGCGACATCCAGACGTTTACCGACCACTTCTGCCGCCTCTGCATCACAACAGGCCTCACGCTCAATTCGAATTTGCCTACTGATCCACCAGATCGCTGGATTAAAAAACAGCATCGCCTCGACCAGCATTTGCAGAAGGTTGACCAGATAATCATGACGCCGGATGTGAGCCAACTCGTGAGACAAGACCGCGACCAGTTGATCTTCTGAAAGCCCCGTCATCCAGGAGGCCGGCCAGAGGATTATAGGACGAAAGACTCCCATGACTGCCGGCGTCATTATCCTTTCACTAACACGTATCCACACTCTCACACTTATCCCCATCTGAACGCTTACCCGATCAACAATCTGTTGCAGCCCGATGGTCTCACCTTCCGGCCCTATGCTTCGGCGCAGTCGACTTCCGGCTCCTAAGGCCAGGAAAAAACGTGACAGCATAAACACGACCCCGATCAGCCAGACAAATGCCAACCACGAGTGCCAATCGAAAGCTATCGCCACCGACCCTCCACTTTCACTCTGCAACGGTGCCGAATCCTGAAGAGGGCGCTCCTCATTCTTGAGGACGATATCAGTCGTTTCTACTTCCGCAGTGGAGGACTCCATTTCCTTTTCCCCTTCCCAGGTCAGAGCTCCCCACGCTACGAGCCCGCCCCCCACAACAATCACCAATGCCCCCAACGAGACCAGATACCGAAGATCATTTCGTGAGGCCGGAAGCAAGCGCAGAACACAGGTCAATGCGATTGCCGCCACCGCTCCAATCCAAAGGGTATGCAGAAGCACCGGAACCAGCGACTGCCAGAGATCAAGTTCTAGAAAAGCTGACATGGGTATTATTAGGTTTTGGGGGTGCTTGGTTTGCTGGAATCAGTTGAGTGCGAATCCAGAAGTTTCTGGATTTCCGCCAGTTCCTCGGAACTGACTTTTCTGTCACCCAGAAGTTGTTGAACAACCGCTGCGGGCCGGCCGCCAAAAACATTTCGCACCAGATCCCGAACCAGGGGGCCAGTGACTTCGTTCCGGGAAACAGCAGCCTGCCAGATGTGGGCAACTCCCTCGCTAGTCCGTGTTAGAAGCTCTTTCTTTTCCATCACCTGCATGATGGAAAGCACCGTGGTATAGGCTCTCGGTTTGCCATCCGGCAACGCCTTCAGGACATCACGCGTCGTGGCCTCGCCCTGATCCCATAGAACTCCCAGAACCTGAAGTTCCAGTTCGGATGGCTTTTTTCTAATCGATGAATCGCTCATAGTGATCTCACCTACTAGATTCGTAGTAGGTTCGGCAACTATAGTACTAGATTTATAGTAGGGCCAAGGGATTTTGATCACAATTTGTTGATCTGCTGCTTTATTTGCGTTGCCTATTCTGTTTTGAAATCGATAAGCTGCTCCTCATGAAAGAGATCACCAGCTCACGCTGTCTTAGCCGTCGACATTTTTTACAAAGTGCCACTGCCGGAGCTGCTGCCGCGGCTCCCTATGTTGGATGGCGTAGCACTGCCAGAGGCGCGGCGCCGTCGAAAGATCTGCGTTTCGCCTGCCTTGGTGCGAACGGTCGAGCCTGGAGAAATATTGAAGGAATGACGGGCGTTCCTAATACGACGATGGTGGCTGTCGCAGATGTGGACAGTGGTCGGTTCAACCACGTGAACGAACATTTTCCAGAGACCAAAAAATACGCTGACTGGAGGGAGCTCCTCGAAAAGGAAGGCGCAAAACTCGATGCAGTGATCGTTGCCACGCCTGATCACATGCACGCACCCATGGCGATGACGGCGATGCGAGCGGGGCTGAATGTCTATTGCGAGAAGCCGTTAACTCGCACTGTTTATGAGGCTAGAGCGTTGAGGCTGTATGCGGAGAAAAATGGAATTATCACTCAGATGGGGAACCAGCGCTCCCAGCACACGGCGAACCAAACCGTGGCCAACGCTTTGCGAAAAGGCATCGTTGGTACGGTCAAAGAAATTCATTGTATGCAGGACAAAGCGTGGGGATCGATGGAGCCGCTGAATGATTCCGGCGATCCGATGCCGAAGGGACTGAATTGGGATTTGTGGATAGGCGGAGGTCCCGAGAGACCATTCATGGCGGAGCATTTTCATCCTTTTCATTGGCGGGGGCGGCTCAACTATGGTTGCGGCAATCTCGGTGATATGGGCTGTCACATTTTTCACCCCTGGTTCCTTGCTCTCCAGCCCGATGCCCCGATCTCCGTCGAGTCTATGGGCAATGGACCGGCAAACGCTGAAAGTTGGCCCACAGGAGTGAAGGTGGCGTGGGAGTTTCCAGGTTCGGAGATAAGCGGAGGGGAGAACTTCAATGTGACCTGGCACGACGGAGGACAAAAGCCGCCCGCCTACGTGGCGAAAGAAGTAGGCGGGATGGAGAATGTCACGAAAAGCGGAAGCATTATCATCGGAACGAAGGGCACTTTGATATCACCTCATACGCGAGGCAAGGCCGAGCTATTCGTTGACGGGGTTCTTCAAGAGAATGCAGTCGAAGTGATAGAGGGAAGCGAAAGACATCACCTCGACTTTGCCAATGCTGTCAGGGGCGAAAATGACGGCAAGCTTCCGCTTTCTCACTTCGGGCACGGTGGCAGAATGGCCGAGGCTGTTCTTCTTGGAACCTGTGCCATCCGCACTCCGGGCGTGAAGTTAAAATGGGATGACGAGGCCTTGAAATTCACCAATTCTGAGGCAGCAAGCGCCCTGATCCGTGAAGGATACCGCGAAGGATGGCAGGTGGAGGGTTTGTAAGAAGGTAGAGCGTGGGGAAGTTGACTGGCTATCTGTAATCAAAGTGTCCGGGACCTCACGACCGAAGCCTTCCGAAAAAAGGACTACCCAATTGCTGGATGATGGCTGCCGGGCCCTCGCAGCCGGAGGGCTGATATCACTCGTCAGCAATGCCGTCGCCATCGGCATCGTCGATTCCTGCGAAGGGACTGGCGGTGATTGCTTTCCACGCCGCGTTTCGCATCTGCCTGTCAAAGGCCGGAGGAACACCGTTGGGAACATAGCCATCGACGGTCTCCGGCGAAAGCCGGGATTGGAGGGGGGCACAGCATCAATGTGCGGTGGTGTTATTTACCTTTCTTGATGAGTTCGGAGAGTTGCGTCGCTTTGTCCAAAATAGTTGAGGTGTCACATCCGTGAGAGTAATAATTTTTCAACAACATAGCGACCATGCTTGGAGTAAGCTTATAAGGCTGAGTTAAGAGAACGTCACGGAGGCTTTGTTTTTCATTGTCACGTAAGATCACAATGGCTTGCTCGTGGAATTCTTTAGGAATCAGTTTTTCGATTTCTGCCTGAAGGTTCTTTGGTGTTGATTTTGGAAATCCGAAAGATGGTGCATTTCTGTTTGGTAGTTCTTCTGACATAGGGACTTGATGTTTTAAGTGTTGTTGCTATTGCGAAAAAATGGGGGCAGGCAATTTCTGCCTCAATGTTTTCAGATAAATTCGATTCGTTTACGGTGAATGCTTCTCCCTAGTGGTTCCGTGCAGCGGATTACGCAACAGAGATTGCTCAATTATTGTCAGATATTGCAGTCTCACTTCGTATTGCGGGGTCAGGCCACATTCCTCGACTTTTTCCATTTTCGAAATTTTACGCCTGACCCCCTCCAGTCTCCCTCAAGTAGCCAATTGATGAAAAGTAGAGACCTCTTTTACCGCGTGTTGATTGTTTTCATCGTGATTTCGGCCTCGATAGCCGACGGGCAAACTCTGGACTCCGTAGCGCATCGGAGCATCCTCAAAGCTTTTCACCGTCATGTCGAAACGCACCCGTCTGTGTTTCCCCTCGAATCCCTTGATGGCGGTTCCCGCCGTTTGACTACGGCACCCCCCGGTCACACAAGATCATTGCAAACGGAGTCCCGGCCTATGAGATCCTCTTACCGGAAAAGAAAATTACACGGCCAACTGAAAAAACAGATGGTCGATTTGGAATCGAGATTCACGCAGGCGGACTCGGTGCAGACGGGAAGCGTTTTCAAACAAGGTACTTCGCGCTCAATGGTTTTGAGATTGCTGTTTCCAACAATGGTAAACGCTTAGCCTCCTCCTCAGTCGATCGACATCTCAAGACGAACTACGACGTATCGAGTTCTGAGAAGTTGGATCGGGAGAACAAAGGAAAGCCTCATCTTTCGGCGCCCCTGGGTGAGCAGGAGGACGTTTTTCGAACCGATGCAGTGGTGCCTGCAAATTGGATGAAAGAAATCGGGTACGACTGGACTAAGGCTGGTTCAATCACGATAGTAGCATCCAGTATTTGGAATGGATATCTGAAAGGACACCAAGCTTCCTCCGAAGTCGTCTTGCCATCCATGTAGGGAAATTGAGTCACCATATTTCATGGTGTTTCTTGGGGGAAGAGGATTCACTGCCCCTTTCAAATAACGGTCCCTTCGCCTGACCCCCGGTTTGAACTCACTGACTCTTCTTTAGCTCCAACCTTTCTGGCGCCTTGACCGCAGACTTTATCGGATTCAGTTGTTCGGAAACTTTTCGAGCAAAGGTCAAGGCATCGCTTTTCGCCACGCTACTCGCAATTTTCTCGAGTCCTTCCTCGGTTTTAGGCAGGACTCGAACCAACTCAAATTTCGGTTGTGTGGGAAAAAGAGCGAGAAGTACTTCGTCGCCATCCTTGTGTGTCGATATCAAACGAGGAGGAACGAGGAGCAACTCGGTATCTGAATTTTTGTCCGTAAGCAGGCCGCTATTAACGTTCCCCACAAAATCATGCACCCACTCTTTCACAAAGTCATACCGTAGTCGGATTCCTCCTTCGATCGGTGATAGTTCGTTAATCACCCAGTTCTCCACCACTGTACCTGGGGCGCCAGGCGGATCCATAAAGATATTTTTGAGTCTGCTGTATCGAATGCGATAAAACATTCGATCGCTTGACGTTAAGAGCTGGTAAGAGAGCGCTAACTCACGCTCATGCGCTCCCGGCAGAGATGCCAATTCGAAATTTTGGTTATGGAACGCTTCGGGATCGTTCTCCACCATTTCTGTGATCGTTTTGATCAGATTGTTTTTACTTTCTACGATCGTTTTCGATTGTGTTTTTGTTTCAGCCTCTGTCTCGATATAGCGGGCACGCCCCGAGCTACCTTGTTTTTTCAGGGTTACAGAATCCGGGTGTGCCCAATTGCCTTCAAAGTAGAGTTCGTCCATCGCAGTGCGGTTCATGTATCCTGCGTCCTCTGAAGTGTTCCGGGGATCACGTATTTCGATTGAGCCATCCCAGAAAAAACTTGTTACCAAATATATTGCGCGACTGACTTCGTACTTGCCTCTTCCCTTCGTTTCCAGTTTGCGATGTAAGGAAAATTCGCAGAATTTCTCAAGTTCACGATACAGCTCAAAAAGTCGATTTGAATATTTCACCCCTGAATTGGACGCAGCAAAAGATTCGCAGCCTTGATGGGTGCAGAGATGGGCAATCAATTTATTCAATGACACCGGATCCGCTCCATTCTTAAAACAGTCGACAAATTTTGAGCTCTGGGAATCCACCAAATGAACATAGGGCAGTTTTTCAGCGGTCACATTTCCGTTCAAATATAAATCGGAACATGCGAAGACATGGCTCAGATCGCAGCGGAAACTTACCTTCTCCCCGGGGCTTGTAACCTGAAGAACATTTCCTTCCAGAGCTATCGAGTGGCCTTGATAGCTCTCCTGATTCAATCTCCATAAGTAAAATTCTTGCTTTCTTTCCTTTTCGCTGCCTGTGAGGATACTAACGAGTTCTGAAACATCGCGTGGAGTCAGGGAATCTACCAGTTCACGGAAGCGTTGTTCAATTTCGGTCTCAGCAGCTTTCCCCTCCACGACGCAGATTTCCCAATTTGCCTGTCTCGTGTATGACAGATCATCTTCCAGGTTTTCTAACTCAACATCATCCAGTTCAACGCTGAGCTTGGTCAAACTTTCGTCAAAAATCGATTTGCTGGTCGCGTCAATTTTTGGATCCGAACATCCGACGAGTGACAGGAGGGAGGCCGCAATCAAGGACGATAAAATTTTACATATTTTCATAGAAAACCAGGGCGACGCTGGTGAACAAATCGAGCCCACAAGCTCGTTGATCGCGAATTTACTTTATTGATAGGAAATTGCTTTTTCAAGGCCCAAATTCAAGCAGCTTGCTGCCCGCGGGTTGGATGGGGTGAAAAAAATAATGACAGTTCACCTCTGAAATCCCATTCGCTTTTGCTTTCCTGAGGAATAGTGATTTCCCAGGCGAATGTTGCCTGAGCCCGAAGTACCGAAATCTGCCTACTTACTGAAACTGAACTGAAAGGAATTTGCATATTTAAGGATTTTTATCGGGGCGTCTGTCCTGCCGGGTTTGAGGGTTTTTAAATTTTCACAAGGGGCCGCCGCTTCATGACATATTACTGACAGTTTGGTATTTGCCGACGGCCAACTCCAGGTGCTACGATCTGAGTATGAAGATCGTTAACATCTTTAACACCATCTTTTTAACCTGTCTCTTATACACAT
>OJCB01000231.1_pt1 | contig 23354 bp, 23 predicted proteins | sample 1591501 | NCBI WGS metagenome assembly OJCB01 (sample SAMN05416813, study PRJEB24817) | seawater metagenome | isolation source: Sea water | place: Canada:Atlantic | collected 2013-07 | reverse complement strand
CTACACTATCCTCTTCGTCGGCAGCGTCAGATGTGTATAAGAGACAGGGTTAAGATTGTCCAGGGTCAGGGCCATGATGTCGTCACCGCCACCAACGGCATGGAAGGGATAGAAAAAGCCCGTCAGGAACAGCCCGACCTGATCCTGATGGATGTGGTGATGCCGGAACTGAATGGCTTCCAGGCCACTCGCAAGATCACCCGCGACCCTGCCACAGAAAGCATTCCGGTGATTCTGGTCACCACCAAGGACCAGGAAACCGACAAGGTCTGGGGCGAACGCCAGGGCGCATTCGGCTATGTGGTGAAACCGCCGGTGGAATCGGAACTGGTCGCCAAGATCAATGAAGCGCTGGGCTGAGTCGTCGTCCGCGGCCTGTCGTGCGCGGTAACCGAACGTCCATGACCTGCGCCACAGCCACAGCCGCTTTTACAAGTCAATCTATCAACGACCGGATTCATTCCCTATGATTCCGGTCGTTTTGTATTTAAAGAGCGCTTGCACGCAGCACGCTTGCAGACCGTACGCCGTCAGGATATATCATGCGTAGTATCGAACAGATTATTGCCGAAGAAATCGGTTGCCAGGAACGCCAGGTCAACGCCGCCGTCGCACTGCTCGACGAAGGCTCCACCGTCCCCTTTATCGCCCGTTACCGTAAAGAGGTAACTGGCGGTCTGGACGACACCCAGTTGCGTAACCTGGAAGAACGGCTGCGTTATCTGCGCGAGATGGAAGAGCGCCGTGAGGCCATCCTGAAAAGCATCACCGAACAGGAAAAGCTCACCCCGGAACTGGAAAAGGCGATCAAGGCTGCCGACACCAAGACCCGGCTGGAAGATCTCTACCTGCCCTACAAGCCCAAGCGCCGTACCCGCGCCCAGATTGCCCGCGAAGCTGGCCTGGAACCGCTGGCTAACAGCCTAATAGATGATCCTACCCAGGACCCGGAAGCACTAGCCGCCGGTTACTTGAACGAGGAACACAAGATTGCCACCGCCAAGGACGCCCTGGACGGTGCCAAACAGATCCTCATGGAGCGCTTCGCCGAAGACGCCGAGCTGCTCACCCGCCTGCGCACCTTCCTCTGGGACAAGGGCCACATCCAGGCCAAAGTCGTCGACGGCAAGGAAAAAGACGGCGCCAAGTTCAGCGACTATTTCGACCACAGCGAAACCCTTAAAAGCATCCCCAGCCACCGCGCCCTCGCCCTGTTCCGGGGCCGCAATGAAGGCATCCTGCATGTCTCCATGGTGCTGCCGGAAGAGCTGGAGAATGCCCAGCCGCATCCCTGCGAAGCCATGGTCACCGCCGTGGCCGACTGGCAGCACGCCGGCCGCGCCGCCGATGACTGGCTCAAGGAAGTGATGCGCTGGACCTGGAAGATCAAGCTCAATACCCATCTGGAAACCGAGCTGCTCGGCCGGGTGCGGGAAATGGGTGAAGAGGAAGCCATTCAGGTGTTTGCCCGTAACCTGAAAAGCCTGCTGATGGCCTCCCCGGCCGGCCCCAAGTGCACCATGGGTCTCGATCCGGGTCTGCGTACCGGGGTGAAAGTAGTGGTGGTGGATGCCACCGGCAAGTTGCTGGAGCACAGCACCATCTTCCCGCACCAGCCGAAAAACCAGTGGGACCAGTCCCTGTCTGCCCTGGCTGCCCTGTGCCTCAAGCACAAGGTGGAATTGATCGCCATCGGCAACGGCACCGCCAGCCGCGAGACCGACAAGCTGGCCGGCGAAGTGGTCAAGGCCAGCAAGGGCAACATCCAGAAAATCATGGTCTCCGAGGCCGGCGCCTCGGTGTACTCCGCCTCGGAAACCGCCGCCCGGGAATTCCCGGATCTGGACGTATCCTTCCGTGGTGCCGTCTCCATCGCCCGCCGCCTGCAGGATCCGCTGGCCGAACTGGTGAAGATCGACCCGAAAGCCATCGGCGTGGGCCAGTACCAGCATGATGTGAGCCAGCTGAAGCTGTCCCGCTCCCTGGACGCGGTGGTGGAAGACTGTGTGAACTCCGTGGGCGTGGACGTGAACACCGCCAGCGCCCCGCTGCTGGCCCGTATCGCCGGCCTCAACACCACCATCGCCGGAAACATTGTCACTTACCGGGAAAGCCACGGTGCCTTTGGCTCCCGGGCCGACCTGAAGCTGGTGCCACGCCTGGGTGACAAGACCTTCGAACAGGCCGCCGGCTTCCTTCGCATCATGGACGCCGCCAACCCGCTGGACAGTTCCTCCGTCCATCCGGAAGCCTACCCACTGGTGGAAAAAATCGCCGAGAAACACGGCCGGCCGCTCAAGGACCTGATCGCTGACGTGCCCTTCCTGAAGAAGGTCAACGCCGCCGACTTTACCGATGACACCTTCGGCCTGCCCACGGTCACCGACATCCTCAGCGAGCTGGAAAAACCCGGCCGTGACCCACGCCCTGAATTCAAGGCGGCGGTGTACAAGGAAGGGGTCGAAACACTCAAGGACCTGAAACCGTCCATGATGCTGGAAGGCACCGTCACCAACGTGACCAACTTCGGCGCCTTCGTGGATATCGGCGTTCACCAGGATGGCCTGGTGCACGTATCCGCACTGGCCGACAAGTTCGTGGAAGACCCCCATGATGTGGTCAAGCCCGGCGATATCGTCAAGGTGAAGGTGCTGGAAGTGGACCTGGACCGCAAACGCATCAGCCTGACCATGCGCATGGACGACCAGCCCGCCGAGAAAGCCGCCGGGCAACGCCCTGCCAGTGCCCGCAAGGGCAATGGCGGCGGCCAGCGTCAGGGCGGCAACAAACGCGGCGGCGGCCAGGCCCAGAGCAACGCTGGCGGCACCTTTGCGGATCTGTTCGCCAAGGCCAAGGACGAGCAGAAAAAAGGCAAGAAGCGCCTGTAGTCATGGCTCAGGCTGACGGAAACGGCGGCACCCTCTTCCTCTCGCGCCGCTCTCGCCAGTGGCGGGGGCGCAGGGGAACAGGGTGCCGCTCCCGTGCAATGTAGGGCGGACATGCCGATGGCCTGTTCGTCACCCGGAGTTCGATAACGGAACCGCCTGCTATGGCACAGCTCGAACAACGCATCCATGCCCTGCTGGATTCAGACGCCGCCGCCACCCTGGCCGGCATCCGCCGCGGCATTGAGAAAGAAAGCCTGCGCATTACCACCGATGGCACCCTGGCACAGACGCCACATCCGCCGGCGCTGGGCTCCGCGTTGACCCACCCCTATATCACCACGGACTATTCCGAAGCCCTGCTGGAATTCATTACTCCACCCAGCACCGAGCTGCACAAGCCGCTGGAGTTTCTCGAACAACTGCACCGCTATGTGTACAGCCATATCGGTGATGAGGTGCTGTGGGTCAACTCCATGCCCTGCATGATCCGCAACGATGACGACGTGCCGGTAGCCCAGTACGGCAGCTCCAACGTGGGGCGCATGAAGAGCGTCTACCGGGAAGGTCTGGGCCACCGCTATGGCCGCAAGATGCAGACCATCGCCGGCATCCATTACAACTTCTCCTACCCGGAAGAATTCTGGAAACTGAATCAGGTACTGGAGGGAGAAAACGGCCCGTTGCAGGACTATATCTCCAGGCGCTATTTCGACCTGACCCGCAATTTTCAACGCTACTCCTGGTTGCTGGTATATCTTTTCGGTGCCTCCCCGGCGCTGTGCAAATCCTTCCTGGCAGGTCGCGAACACCAGTTGGACACTTTTGACCACACCCTGTTCAAGCCCAACGCCACCAGCCTGCGCATGAGCGACCTGGGCTACCAGAACAATGCCCAGTCGTCCCTGGCCATCAGCTACAACAATCTGGACGAGTACGTCGCCACTCTCACCCATGCCATCAAGACGCCGGAACCGGCCTACGACAAGATCGGGGTGAAGGTGGGCGACGACTATCGCCAGCTCAATGCCAACATCCTGCAGATCGAGAACGAGTACTACTCCTCGATCCGCCCCAAACGCACCATCAACAAGGGCGAGCGCCCCACCACCGCCCTGCAGCAACGCGGCGTGGAATATATCGAGATTCGCGCCCTGGACCTGAACCCCTTCGAGCCGGTAGGCATTAACCAGCAGGAAATCCGCTTCCTGGATCTGTTCGCCACCTACTGCCTGCTGCGCGAATCACCGCAACTGGAAAAGTGCGATCTCCATGCCAGCAAGGAAAACCTGCGCAAGGTGGTCTACGAGGGGCGCAACACGGCCACCGAACTGTGTAACTGGGGCAAATCCGTCTCCCTGAAAGACTGGGCCAGCGAAAAGCTCACCCAGATGCAGCCCATCGCCGAGCTGTTCGACCGCACTCACGGCGGCACCAACTACAGCGATGCCCTGGCCCGCCAACAGGAAAAAGTGGACAACCCGGACACTACCCCGTCCGCGCGGATTCTCGACAAGCTGGAAAGCCGTCAGCAAAGTTTCTTCCAGTTCGCCATGGATCAGGCTCTGGCCCACCGGGATCACTTCCTGTCACGCCAGCGTTGCGACGAGACCAACCAGCGCCTGGAACAACTGGCCGAACACAGCCTCACCGAGCAGCGCCATTGGGAAGACGCGGAGACCCAGAGTTTCGAGGATTACCTGGCGGATTACTTCCGCGACTGAAGCGAGGAAAAAATTACGAGGAGCGAGCATCGAAATACAAACATCGTTTGCCTTTCGCTTCTCGCAACTCGTTTCTCGCCTTCCAGGTTCTTATACCGGTTCCCAGTCGCCCTGCTGTCACTATCACAAAGCCGCTGTGCGCCGCGTCTCAACACCACCGTTCCGTCCGGTTTTTGTGCAATTTCACAACAAAAAGACGTACTTCTTCCCTGTTCAGTCTGTATTGCGGTGGTAGTCTCGGACAAACCGGCAAGGGAGCGTCGCGATGCCAGATCGTGATCAGTGCGAAAAAGCCTACAATCAAGGATGTATGTGGGGCATGGGTGGAGGCGACAACAATCGCTGTCCTTATTCCGCCGATGATGCCCTGGCAGAATGGTGGTTTCAGGGGTGGGAAGCGGGCATCCAGGCCTGGCATGATCGCAACCTGCAGGAGCAGGATGCCAGGCAGGCCTGACACCATTCGAACAGCAGCCCCACCCTCTACCTCGATCCTGTGGGAGCGGTCGTTCGACCGCGAATGCCTTGCCCCATGAAGATCGTGGTCGAACGACCGCTCCCACGGTTCAATCCCACCCTTGCCGCCAACCCCGCTTTTGCCTACCCTTCGCCGGTCCCCGACGAAAAGAGTGGCCCATGTCGTCCCTTATCCCAGCACCCCGTCAGCTTAACCTGCTTGCCCTGTTGGCTTGTATTGCCGCCATGGCCGGTGCCCTTTATCTGCAGCACGTTGATGGCCTGGAACCCTGCCCGTTGTGCATCTTTCAACGCATCGGCGTGATAGCTGCCGCCCTGATTCTGCTGATTGCGGCTCTGCATGGCCCCGGGCGCATTGGTGTGCGTGTTTACGGTGTACTCACCGGGCTGGCCGCGATTGCCGGCGGCGCCGTCTCCATCCGTCATATCTGGCTGCAAAACCTGCCGCCGGATCAGGTGCCCGCCTGTGGCCCCGGCCTCAACTACATGCTGGATGTGTTCCCCCTGCAAAGCGTCATCCAGGAAGTGCTGGCCGGCTCCGGGGAATGCGCAGAAATGGACTGGGCTTTCCTGGGTCTGAGCCTGCCAGCCTGGTCTCTGGTGGTGTTTTCCGGCCTGCTGCTGGTGGCGCTGGTGCAACTGTTCCGCCCGCTCCCCAAACGCTGATCGCCCCATGATCGACGGCCTGCTGATCCTGCTGTTTTTCCAGTTTCTTGGTGAGGTGCTAATCCGCCTCACCGGCATCCCCCTGCCCGCCTCCGTTGTCGGCATGGTGCTGCTGTTGCTGGCCCTGCTACTCAATGCCCCCTTCAGCCAGCGAGTCGCCCCTGCCGCCGGCGCCCTGATCAAGCACATCAGCCTGCTGATCTTCCCGCTGGGGGTAGGCATCGTGCTGCAGTGGCACCGCTACGAAGACTATGCCCTGGCGCTGGGCGTGGCCGTGGTGCTGGGCACCCTGCTCAGCCTGGTGCTGGTCACCCTGATGCTGAAGAAGCTGTTGGGCGGCAAGCATGGTGAATCCCGGGGAGGCAGCCATGATTGATAAACTCGACAACCTGGCCGGCCTGGTGCACACCCCGTTGTTCGGCATCCTGCTGACCCTGGTCAGCTACCGCTTTGCCCTGTGGGTGTACGGTCGCAGCAACAGCCTGCCCCTGTTTCACCCCTTTCTGGTGGCCTCTATTCCGGTGATTGTCGTGCTACCCCTGGTCGGCGTGGACTACGAGGAATACCGCGACCAGACCACCCTGATTTCCTTTCTGCTGGGCCCGGCAACGGTAGCACTGGCCTGGCCCCTCTACCGGCAGCTACACACGGTGCGCAGCGTGCTCACGCCGATCCTGATCGCCACTGTGCTGGGCGCTTTTATCTCTGCCGCCATTGCCGTGGGGCTGGCCTGGTGGCTGGGCGCTCCCGCCGAAGTGGTGGGCTCACTGGCACCCAAATCCATCACCACACCGATTGCCGTGGAGGTAGTGCAATCCACCGGTGGCTATGTGTCACTGGCCGCCGGCGCAGTGGCGATCACCGGCATCGTCGGTGCCCTGGCCGCTGGCCCCATCTTCCGCCTGTTGAGAGTCACCGACGACCGCATTAAGGGGTTTGCACTGGGCCTGGTAGCCCACGCCATCGGCACCGCCCGGGCCTTCGAATACGGCGAAAAAGCGGGGGCTTTTGCCGGGCTGGCGCTGGGCCTGTGCGGACTGGTAACGGCGCTGGCGCTGCCCTGGCTGTGGCCCTGGGTAGCGCAATATCTGTAAGAGCCGCAACAGGCTGCACGCATTACGCAACACGGATAGCGCTAAAAAACCGCTTTTTAGAAGAAATTTGTCTTTAACGACAAGTGGCTGAGATAGCGTGGTTTTTCCCCCTGACCCGACTTCACGCCGATTTTGTCCCATTGCCAGCACAGTCCCGCCAGTCCTAGGCTCGATAGCCCAACAAGACAATAGTCAACGGGCACTCCGAGGAGGAACCATGGCGAGCTCCCATTCTGCAGCTCTGGCCCAATGGCAGCGCATCGAGGCGCTGGTGCAGGCCTGGCTGGATGAGCGTCAGCAACTGATTGTGCTGCTATGCACCCTGCAGGGCCTGAAAGGCCTGTCCGATCACCGTCAGCCTTTGCAGAAACAGGTACAGCATTTCTGCCAGTTACTGATGGACTACATCAGCGCCGGCTACTTCGAGGTGTACCGGGAACTGGTCAACGAGGCCCGTCATTTCCACCGCGACAACCCCACGCTTACCCGACAGATTCTCCAGCAACTGGACAACTCCACCGACGAAGCCCTGGCCTTCAACGAGGATTTCGAGCGCCCGGAACAGTGGCTGGCGCTGCGGGATCAGTTACCGGAACGCATCACCCTGCTGATGCAGACGCTGGAAGAAAGGTTTGCGCTGGAAGACCAGCTGATTCTCAGCATTCACCAGCAGGAACCGCCACGGCAGCAGGCGACGCATTGAAAGCAGTAGCTAGCCACGAATTTCTAGCTGCAACACGAAGCAATGCATGGCGTGTAGCAGCACCCGCCCGCCGTGCTCCGCGCGTCAAGGTTAACTGTAGGAGCGCCGCTTGAGGCGCGAATGAAGGTGGCTACCAACTATACAGGCTTGGCAGCTTACTCGGTTAAAGCCTCCCGAGCCCTGATATGCCTGACCGCCCCTTGGGCGGTTCCTTGCCGAGGCAAGGTTCGCGTCTCAAGCGACGCTCCTACAGCGGCCTTGTAGAAACACTTATCAACCAAAAAGGGCGCCCGAAGGCGCCCTTTTTGTTGAAGCGTGTGACGACGGGATTTATTCCTCGTCGGCACTCGCTTCGTTACCGCTGCCTTTCACGTCCAGCAGTTCGATCTCGAAGATCAGCGCCTGGTTGGGGCCGATATCGCCGCCAGCGCCTTGCTCGCCATAACCCAGGGACGGCGGAACAACAATTTTCCATTTGTCGCCTTCGGCCATCATCGGCAGCGCTTCCTGCCAGGCAGGAATGATGTGCTGCAGGCCGAAGCTGGCCGGCTGGCCGCGCTCTACGGAGCTGTCAAAGACGGTGCCGTCCGGCAGGGTGCCGTGGTAGTGAACTTCCACGGTGTCTTCCAATGTCGGGGATGCACCACCTTCTTCACCGGACTCCAGCACTTCGTACTGCAGGCCGCTGTCGGTGACGGTAACGCCTTCACGCTCGGCATTCTCGGCCAGGAATTTTTCGCTGGCTTCCAGATTATTGCCGGCCGCTTCTTCCATCTTCTTTTGCTGGGCTTCAATCATACGGCCCTGGAAGTCACGAATCAGCTGATCCAGATCCTCGTCACCCAGCTGGGATTTGCCGTCTTCGGCAAAGCCGTCACGCAGGCCTGCCACCATGGCATCCAGATCCAGGTTTTCCAGGCTGCGCATCTGCTCCGCACTGCGGAAGCCCAGTGCGTAGGACGCTTTCTGGTCATCACTTTTCAGTTCAGCCGTTTCCTGACCACACGCTGCCAACAGGACAGTTCCCGCCAGCACGATTCCCAATTTCTTCATTCTGCCTCCAATTGGCCTACTGTTGTTGTTGCTGTTCCGGCACCTTACCACCGCGCATTTCTTCGGCAGTGATGGTATTGGGCGCTTTTACGGTAAAGGGTTCCGCCTGCACACCGGGCGGCGGAATCTGGCCATACTGCCAGTTTCCCTGGGGGTCACGCCAGCGATACATCTCTGCGCTTTCCCCATTTTCCTCCATCCAGGGAGAAATCTTCCGGTCCAGCAACCGTTCCGGCTGCTGCCAGTTCTGTTCCACATGCTGCCAGTCCAGTAGCGGCTTGCCGCCACCGAGCGGCACGGTAAACAGCGCTGCCAGCACAACCGCCAGCAACACGATGATAATCAACAGGTAACGCATGATATTTCCTCTCCCCCTTTACTGAGCCGTCTTCACAGGATTCAGTTCCCCACGAGAGCAAAATAACATCACAAATTAGATCAATGCGCCTTATTTTGCGGTACTGTTGGTTTTGTGAGCAGCATCACCTTTTCTTCTGACAGTGATCACGCCACCCAAACCGCCGGGTACAATCCCCGCAAAAAAACGAATAAGACACGGCATGAATAGCGCACAGAACAGCCCTGCAAAGGGGATCGGCTCCCAATCGCGTTCGTCCAGCCCGTCCCGCATGGTAATTCTGATCGCAAACAGTAAAGGGGGCTGCGGCAAGACCACCATTGCCACCAACCTGGCCTGCTATTATGAGGCCTTGGGGCGACAGGTATCCCTGCTGGATATGGATCCACAGCAGTCGTCTCTGCAATGGCTGAAACTACGTCGTGATACCACAATTCGCGGCCTCGGCTGGCCAGCCGGCGAGCCGGTATCCCTGGGCCGACTGCAACAGAAGCTCGATCAGGCCGGCCCGATTACCATCATCGATTCACCCGCCGGCCTGGACCCCCATCATCTGGATCATCTGCTGCGCCTGTCACAGGTGGTACTGGTGCCGGTGCTGCCCAGCCCTATCGATATTCGTGCCACCACCCGTTTCCTGCAAACCGTCATGCTGGCCCCCAGCTACCGGCGCCGTCCGCGTCGGCTGGCAGTGATCGCCAATCGTTCCCGCACCCGCACCCGCATGTACGAGTCTCTGCGCCAGTTTCTCGCCAGCCTGAAAATTCCCTACCTGGTTACCCTGCGCGATACTCAACTCTATGTGCAGGCCATGAGCAATGGCGAAGGCGTCCTCGACGCCGCCGTCTCGCGCCACCTGGATGACCAGCAGCACTGGCGTCGTATTGGTGAGTGGCTGGAGGTACAGCGGCATCTGATACAGACCATGCCGGGGTTTCGGTAAAAGCAGCTGCTAGTGCGAACCTTCTGAGGTGGCAACAAGGCTTTCTGGTTAGACCCGTCGAGCGCTGAAATTCCTGATCGTCCTGCGGGCGATTTCCTCGCTGCGCGAGGTTCGCCATGCAAGCATAGCTCCTACAGTGGCTACGTAGCTTCCGCCAGATGCCGCATTGCGCCGGTCAGTTTGCTGAGGTCCTCCGGCTCAATCACGAAGGGCGGCATGATGTAGACCAGTTTGCCGAACGGGCGGATCCAGACGCCCTGTTCCACAAAGCGTGCCTGCACCTGTTCCATGGCCACCGGTTCTTTCATTTCCATGACGCCAATGGCGCCCAGCACCCGGGCATCAGCCACGGAGGAGAGTTCCTTGAGAGGCAGCAGCTCCGTCTTTAACTGCGCTTCGATGGCCGCCACTTTTTCCTGCCAGCCGGAATCCAGCAGCAACTGGATGCTGGCATTGGCCACCGCACAGGCCAGTGGATTGCCCATGAAGGTGGGACCGTGCATCAATACGCCGGCCTCACCGTCACAAATCCCCGCGGCTACCAGGTCGGTACAAAGGGTGGCTGCCAGGGTCATGTAGCCGCCGGTAATCGCCTTGCCCAGGCAGAGAATATCCGGGCACACATTCGCATGCTCCAGAGCAAACAGTTTGCCGGTACGGCCAAAGCCGGTAGCGATTTCATCAAAGATCAACAACACCCCGTACTGATCACACAGGGCACGCACTGCCTTCAGGTAGGTGGGGTGATACATCCGCATGCCGCCGGCGCCCTGTACCACCGGCTCCAGAATCACGGCGGCAATCTCCTGATGATGATCCGCCAGCATCTGCTGAATGGAATTGATATCCTCGGTATCAAAATCACTGTCGTAGGGGCATTGCGGCGCCTCGGCAAAATAATGTTTGGCCAGCACCCCGCTGAACAGGGAGTGCATGCCATTGACCGGGTCACAGGCGGCCATGGCCCCGAACGTATCGCCGTGATAGCCGTTACGCAGGGCCAGCAGCTTGTCCTTGCCGGTGTGCCCCTGACTGAGCCAGTACTGCAACGCCATCTTGATGGCCACTTCCACCGACACCGAGCCGCTGTCAGCCAGAAAGACCTTCTCCAGCGGGTCCGGCGTCAATGCCACCAATTTCTTGCCCAGCTCCACCGCCGGCTCATGGGTCAGCCCGCCGAACATCACATGGGCCATGCGGTCGATCTGGTCCTTGGCGGCCTGGTTCAGCACCGGGTGGTTATAACCATGCACCGCCGCCCACCAGGACGACATGCCATCCACCAGCTCGCGGCCATCTTCCAGCGTCAACCGCACGCCTTTGGCACTGGCCACCGCGAAGGTGGGCAGCGGTTTTGAGGTGGATGTGTAAGGGTGCCAGAGGTGGTCGCGGTCAAAGGCCAGGTCGGTGGTCATGGGACAGTCCGGTGAAACACAAGGGGAATGAAGGATGGCAGGAGGACGTTAAAAGTTCAAAGTGCGAGAGCGCGAGGTGGTGGCACCGTAGGAGCTCCTCTTGAGGGGCGAACCGCGTGTCAACGCGGAATCGGCCGAAGGCTGATCAGGAATGTCAGGGCTCGACAGGCTTTTCTGGAAAGGGATGGGAGTAGCTGCGATACCATTTCCTCGCCAAGGCTCGGATTCGCACCTCAAGAGGTACTCCTACAGCGGCTTCGTCGCAATGCCTAGAGCGCAACCAGATCATTGAGGGATTTCTGCAACCCCTCACACTGCGCCGTTTCCGGCACCAGTACCAACATCCATCCCATGGCATCCACCGGCTTGCCGGCAGGCAGCAGGTTGTCGCACAGGGTCGGCAGGGTGGCCAGTAACCAGCGCTCCCCTTCCAGCTCCACCTGCTGCAGCTGCCGCTTGAATTCCGGCAGCCGCGCATCGGCGCCGGCCTTGCGACGCACGGCCCGCAGTGGGCGCAGGTAATCGGCTTCGAATTGCCCGGCCAGCTCCGCCATGCGGCGCCCTACTCCGGCATCCGGTTGCTTGCCTGACTCTGCCAGCCACAGGCCAGACAGCAACAGGGCCACCGGCACCTGGTAATCGTCCTGTAGATGCAGGCAAGCCCGCTCAAAATCCTTGTCCTGCCATCGCCCCAGGGCATAGCGCCACAGATCCTGCTTTATGGAGTTGTCCACGGTTCCCCCGCTACGTTTGCTGGCTTACACTGCGCCGGTTCTCATCAACCCCGGATTACCCCATGCTCTCTCTGGAACACATCAACCTTCGCCGCGGCCCCGACCTGTTGCTGGAAGACGCCAGCGTGGTCTTGCACAAGGGCTGGCGTGTGGGGCTGGTGGGCCGTAACGGCACCGGCAAGAGCTCACTGTTCAAGCTTATCATGGGCGAACTGGAGAGCGACGGTGGCAACCTGAACCTGCCCTCGGACTGGCGCCTGGCCATGATGGCCCAGGAAGTACCGGCACTGGAACAGCCAGCCATCGATTATGTGCTAGATGGCCACCGTGCCCTGCGCCGGGCAGAGAAAACCCTGGCCGACGCGGAAACCGCCGGTGATAACCACGCCATCGCCCATGCTCACGGCGAGCTGGAGGCACTGCACGCCTGGCAACAACCCGCCCGCGCCGCCACCTTGCTGGCCGGCCTTGGCTTCAGCGAAACCCAGCAGCAACAGCCGGTAGCCAGCTTCTCCGGTGGCTGGCGCATGCGTCTGAACCTGGCCCAGGTATTGATGAGTGATGCGGATTTGCTGCTGCTCGATGAGCCCACCAACCACCTGGATCTGGATGCCATCCTCTGGCTGCAGAGCTACCTGATACAGCAACCGGGGGCACTACTGGTGATCTCCCACGACCGCGCCTTCCTGGATGCCACCGTCAACCAGATCCTGCATATCGAACACAAACAACTGAAGCACTACAGCGGCGGCTACTCGGATTTCGAACGCCAGCGCGCCGAGCAACTGTCCCTGCAGCAGAAGATGCACGAGAAGCAGCAGGCCCAGGTAGCCCACATGCAGAAGTTCATCGCCCGCTTCAAGGCCAAGGCCTCCAAGGCAAAACAGGCGCAAAGCCGGGTGAAGGCACTGGAACGGCTGGAACTGATTGGCCCGGCCCACGTGGATTCCGGCTTCAGCTTTGATTTCCACAGCCCGAACAAACTGCCCAACCCCATGGAAAACCTGGATGCGGTGCAGTGCGGTTACCCGGGCGCACCGATTCTCGACCAGGTCAGCCTGAGCCTGCGCCCGGAATCGCGCATCGGCCTGCTCGGCCCCAACGGCGCCGGCAAGTCCACCCTGATGCGCACCCTGGTAGGTGAACTGTCGCCTCTGGGCGGACGCTTCGAAAAAGACGGCGACCTGGTAATCGGCTACTTCCACCAGCAACAGGTGGACCGATTGGCCGCCGACGACGCCCCCTACCAGATGATGTCCCGCTTTTACCCCAAGTGGAGTGAATCGCAGCTGCGCAGCGAGCTGGGCCGTTTCGGTTTCCACGGTGATGACGTGTTTGCTCCGGTAGGCCGCTTCTCAGGTGGCGAAAAAGCCCGCCTGGCGCTGGCCATGATCGTGCAGGAAAAACCGGCGCTGCTGCTCCTCGATGAGCCGGCCAACCACCTGGACCTGGACATGCGCGAAGCGCTGACCATGGCGCTGCAATCCTTCGAGGGTGCGGTGGTGCTGGTGTCTCACGATCGCCACTTGCTGGAAACCACCGTGGACGAGTTCTATCTGGTGGCCAACGGGACGGTGAGTCGTTTTGATGGCGACCTGGATGACTACGGCCGCTGGCTGCAACAGAATCGCCGCGACGGCAAACCCGTCAAGGAAGACAAGCCCGGCGACGGCCTGGATGCCAAGGCCCGCCGTCAACAGGCTGCCCAGCAACGCCACCAGCTGCGCCCGCTGAAAAAGCAGGTGGAAAAACTGGACAAGCAACTCAGCCATTGCGACCAGAAGCTGGCCGAGATCGAGACAGCCTTGGGCGACGAAGCCCTGTATACAGACGACAGTCGCAAAAACGAAATGAATGGATTACTCGGCGATCAGGCGCGTCTGAAGAAACAGCACGACGAACTGGAAGAGCAGTTACTGGAAGCCATGGAGTCGCTGGAGCAAGCCGAAAGTGAACTCACCGACTGATTCTGATGCGTTCACTTTCAGGCTTTGCTCGCTACATTTGCACCAGGCGTGTCTGATACACCACCGGACCGGTGGGCTGGCCGGTAGGTGAACCACCCGCAGGCTCCAGGCTGATCGCCAGAGAGCGGGACTGTAACAACTGGCGCACCTGCTGATCGCTGAGATCAATCTGCAACCGGGCACCGCCCGTAGGCAGCAACGCCAGTGATATCGGCGCGCCCGACTCCGGCAACAACCACAACTGGTAATCCCTGCCACCGTCCGCCGGCTGCACCGGCGGCATGGCCTTCACGCTCAGGCGATGATCCGCAGAAGCATTCACCAGCCACAGCGGCTCCGCCTGCTGACTCTGCACCACACCCACATAATGCGTGACCACCGGCGGTGACGGCGTCCAGAGCAGCAAGGCAAAAACCGCCAGCACAGCGATACCCGTACTCCAGCGCCAGGCCGTCAGGGTCTGCCACCACCGCGACGCCACCGGTGCCGTTCCCGGGAAGAGCCGTTGCTCGATGCTGTTCCACACGGCCTTCGGGGCGGCCTCTTCCGGCAAGGATTCATTGAAAGGTTGCAGCCGTCGCTCCCAGTACCATACCTGACGGCGCACCCGGGCAGAGACCATCATCCAGCGCTCGAAACGCTGCCTGGCGGCGCCCTGCAGCGTACCCACGACATATTCCGCGGCCAGCGCATGATTACGTTCGTAATTATCCGGCTTCATGTGTCCAGGCACCGGCGCAATACATCCAGCCCACGACGAATCCAGCTTTTCGTGGTGCCCAGTGGCTCGCCCATGGCGACCGCCAGCTCCTGGTGAGTGAAACCACGAAAGTAGGCCATCTCGATACTGGAACGGTAGCGCTCATCCAGATCTTTCAAACAATGATTGAGTCTTTGACGATCCAGCTGGTTGCCGGCGTTGTCCATTGGGCCCGGGGCGCTACTTTCCTGGCGGTCACTGACGCTATCGTAATCCGCCTCGTAGCGGCGGCGACGCAAGGCATCCAGACAGCGATAACGGCCGATGGACATCATCCAGGTCTGCACGCTGCCACGATCACAATGGTATTCGCCGGCGTGGTGCCAAACCTGAATATAGGTTTCCTGGAGTACATCACAGGCCTCATCACGGTCCCGCAGCAAATGCACACACATACCAAATACCGCGCGATGGGTTTTCTGATAAAAACCGGCAAAAGCCTGACGGTCGCCCTGAGCGATTCGAGCCAGCGCGTGTACCAGTCCGTCGTCTGCTTCTGCCATGACGAGGCACCCCCTGTATTACCATGAGTCGTTCCTCACTAATGACAGATGCGTTGTCGTTAATACGTGAAAAAACCGGATTCGGATGCAGAAAAAAAAGAAAAATAAATTCTGCATCCAGTTCCATTCCTGTCGCGTACTACTTACACACCGACAAGAAAGGAGATTCGTCATGTTATCCCGCCTTACCCTGATTCCCGCGGCCTGCGCTGCCGCCACCCTGCTGGCCAGTGCCGGCACGATGGCATCCAGCCACCGGGAAGCCCCTTTTATTACAGGCATGCCCAAAGTCGACGGTACGGATTTCTACATGTTCAACAGTTATGAATCCGGTCGCGACGGCTATGTCACCCTGATTGCCAACTATCTGCCGCTACAGGACGCATACGGCGGCCCTAATTATTTCTCCCTCGATGATGACGCCATCTATGAAATCCACATTGATAACGATGGCAACGCGCAAGAAAACATTACCTTCCGTTTCCAGTTCAATACTGAGCGCCGCGACCTGGCGGTCGATGTAGGCGGCACCTCTGTCCCCGTACCGCTGATTAATATCGGTGCCGTCACCGGCCAGAACAACGATGCCCAGAATGTACTGGAAAGTTTCACCGTAGAAATGGTGACCGGCGATCGTCGTACTGGCAACGTGCAGAATCTGACCGATGCCGGCAGTGGTGACAGCAGCTTTGCCAAACCGCTGGACAACATCGGCACCAAGTCCATTGGTGACTATGAGACCTATGCGGACAACTTCATCTACGATGTGACAATCCCTGACTGCCCCATGCCCGGCCGCGTATTTGCCGGACAGCGCCAGGAAGGCTTTGTCGTTAACCTGGGTGAAGTCTTCGATCTGGTCGCGTTGAATCCGCTGGGTGCACGGGACTCGCGCAGAAACATCATTGCCGACAAGAACATCACCAGCCTGGCATTGGAAGTCCCGGCTGACTGCCTCACCGGTGAGAACACCGTGATCGGCGGCTGGACCACCGCCAGCATCCGCCAGGCCACAGTCATCAATCCGGCACCCCAGGGCTCAGAGACTACCGGCAGCAGTAACGCCAAAGGCCCTGCAGTGAAAGGCGGCGCCTTTACCCAGGTGTCCCGTCTTGGCTCTCCGCTGGTCAATGAAGTGGTCATCGGCCTGCCCGACAAGGACCGTTTCAACAGCAGTGAACCCAAGGATGATGGTCAGTTTGCTACCTATGTGACCAACCCCAGCCTGCCTGCACTGGTAGAAATCCTGTTCGGTGTACCGGCACCGGAAACGCCCCGTAATGACCTGGTCACTGTCTTCCTTACCGGTGTGCCCGGGGTCACTCAATTACCCACCGTTACCGCCAGCGAAATGCTGCGCCTGAACACCGGGATCCCGGCCACGGCAGCAGGTGGCCAGAATGATCTGGGTGTTGCAGGTGGCGACTTTGCCGGCTTCCCCAATGGCCGACGCCCGATTGATGATGTGGTAGACATCGCCCTCACTGCGGCTGAAGGCTTCCTGTGTGGCGCCGACGTGAACGGTGAAGCCGCGGGTGGCGAAATTGGCTCCTGTGGTACTCAGGACATGCAGGTCAACGGTGGCGCCATCGTCAACGACGGCGCCCTGCCCAACGCGGCGGACTACCTGACCCGTTTCCCCTACCTGAACACCCCACTGCCCGGCGCCGATAACGTTGCCGCAGCAGAGTAAAGGAGGACATCATGCGATATCTACTGGCTACCATCATCAGCCTGAGTGCATTGGTGCTGAGCGGGTGCTTTGGCAGTGACAATGACCGTCCCCGCCAGCAGGCGCCGGTGGCGATCAACTACACCGCCTTTGTGAAAGCTCAGCTAGCCACTAGCGGGGATACCCGGGATCCGGTTCCCATCAATGATACCCGCTTCATTTTTCGTGATCTGAATAACCCGAACGCCTATGACGATGTATTGGCAGCGGAGAAATGAAACCAGCCTCCACTACCGCGATGCGGTAGTGGAGGCTTTTCACCCGCACGTTTCAGAGAGCTTCTCCGGGACTGACAAAGGCGCCAAAATATGGCGTCTTTTGTCGGTTCCGGTGACTCTCTTTTTGTTTTGCATGGCGGCCCCCGCAAGCGCCGCCCCCTACACACCTGGCGGGGACCATGTGGTTCTCGCCCGCCTTCCCCAGGTTCCGGCAACGCTGCAGGCGCCTTCTCCACCCAGCGACCTGTCAGCAGCGCTGGCACTGGCCCGCTCACAGATTGACTATGCCAGTGCCCAAGGCGATCCCCGCTTTCTCGGTTACGCCGAGGCCACGCTGGCTCCATTCAGTCAGGACATGTCGTCACCGGCAGCCAACCTGCTGATGGCCCGTATCGAACAGCAACGTCATCAATTTGCCCGCGCCCGTCATCGCCTGACACGACTGCTGGAGCAGTCACCCAACCAGGGACAAGCGTGGCTGATGCTGGCCAATATTGACCGGGTACAAGGCCGGCTCGATGAGGCCCGGCAGGCTTGCCAGGCAGCATCCCGTACGCTGCCGCCCACCACCGTTTTGCTCTGTCAGGCCAGCGTCCAGGCCATCACGGGCCAGCGGGAGCAAGCCTATCGCACCCTGCAGGCCTTGGCATCCAGCCCGGCCGCCCCACAGGGAAAATCCGCCCAATGGCTGAACACCCTGAGCGCGGAAATAGCGCTGCAACAGGGCCGTCTCGAACTGGCCACCGAGCACCTGCGTGACGCCTTGCAACAGGCCCCGGATGATCCCTATCTACGCTACCTGCAAAGTGACCTGTGGCTGGCCAGCAACCAGGCACAGGCGGTCATCCGCGATCTCACCAACTGGCAGGACAGGGAAGGCGCCTTGCTGAGGCTGGCCATTGCCGGGCAACGCCTTGAGCACCCTCAGGCCCAGGCCTGGCGGCAGGACTACCGGGCCCGCATGGCCGCTGACCAGGACACCGGTCGCCAGCGCCACTTGCGCGAGCACGCCCGCTTCCTGCTTGAAGTAGAGTCCGATCCGCAAGGCGCCCTCACCCTGGCCCGGGAGAACTGGCAGCAGCAACGGGAACTGGCTGACCTGCGACTGCTGCACGCCAGCGCCATGGCCGCCGACGATCAGGCAACCTTGAGCCAGTTACAGGCCTTTGTAGACCGATACCAGGTTGACGATGCCCAACTCACTCAACCTGCCAAGGGAGCCAGTGAATGAAATCCCTGTCTTTGCTTTTCCTGCTCTTGCTGGCCGGGCAGGCATTCGCCCACAAACCCAGCGACAGCTATCTGGTGATCAACAGCAATGCCGGCAACGCCCTGATTGAGGGTCGCTGGGATATCGCCCTGCGCGACCTGCAGCTGGTGTTGCCACTGGATCAGAATGGTGATGGCGCCATCACCTGGGGCGAACTGCGCCGGCAGCAGCGCAACCTGGACGCCACCGTACTCCCTGCACTCACCATCGAGGCACTGCACGGCACCGAACGACACGCCTGCTCCCTCAACCTGACCCGACTGCAGGCCATCGACCATGTGGATGGCACCTACGCCGCCCTGCACTGGCGCGGCGACTGCCAGCGGCCGCCGGAGCAACTGGCTGTGGGCTATAGCTTCCTGTTTGATCGCGACCCCAGCCACCATGGCCTGCTACGGCTGGAGCAGGGAGATACCACCCTCACCGCTGTGTTCAGTAATCAACACCGCAACCAACTGATGGGTACCGATGCCGGATCGCAATGGCAGGCGTTCCAGGGGTTCATCCGCCAGGGTGTGCATCACATTCTGATCGGCTATGACCACATCCTGTTCCTGCTGACACTGCTGTTCCCGGCGGTACTGGTGTGGCAACGGGGTGGCTGGCAGCCAGCACCCACCATCACCGGCGCGCTGACTCAGACACTGGCGATTGTCACCGCCTTTACGGTCACCCATTCGCTGACTCTGGCATTGGCGACACTGGGTATCATCACGCTACCTATCTGGCTGGTGGAGTCCGCCATTGCCATCACCGTAGCGTTGGGTGCAGCGGCCAACCTGGTGCCCCGCCTGTTTCCCAAACGCTGGGTAATGGCCTTTGTGTTCGGGCTGATTCATGGCCTGGGCTTTGCCTCGGTACTGGCCGATCTGGGACTCACCGACAGCGGAATTTTCCTGCCGCTGCTGGGCTTCAATCTGGGCGTGGAACTGGGACAGGTCGCCATTGTGTTGCTGTTTGTGCCAGCAGCCTATCTGGTCCGTAATACCGTGGCCTATCGACGGATCTTTGTGCCGGTAGGCTCGATAGCCATCATGATACTGGCCGGAGTGTGGCTGGCAGAAAGGCTGAGCGGCTCCTGACCAAGTGATCATCTTCCCCTCTTCTCCCGGGAGCCATGCGTGCATGGCGAAGGGTTTGGGGGGATCAACCGCCAACCCCTGAATAAAACGTAGGGTGGATTAGCCAAAGGCGTAATCCACCTTCATGCCGAGGGGAGCAGTGAGTATTTCCAACCATAAAAAAGCCGCTCCGGTTTCCCGGGGCGGCTTTTTTTATGGTCGAACAACGCGACGGCGCGGCACCCAACGTTTCATCGCTGGCGCCACACCAACCCCGCGTTGCCACTTTCAATTTGTAACTTGCAAGGACGCTTACAAGATTTCGATGATGGTCGCGTTAGCAGTGCCCAGTCCTTCGCAGATAGCCAGCAGACCGTACTTGCCACCGCGACGCTTGAGCTCGTAAACCAGGGTTCCCATCAACTTGGTGCCGGTGGCACCCAGCGGATGCCCCAGCGCCTGGGCACCGCCGTTGACATTGAGCTTCTCGTAGTCGGCACCCACCGCCTTCATCCATGCCAACGGCACGGAACCAAACGCTTCGTTCACTTCATACAGATCGATATCACCAATGGTCATACCCGCCTGCTTGAGGACTTTTTCGGTGGCCGGAATCGGCCCTTCCAGCACCATGGTCGGATCGGACCCCACCACCGCCATGGCATGAATGCGAGCCAGTGGCGTGAGACCGTATTCTTTCACTGCCTTTTCGCTGGCAATCATCACCGCAGAAGCGCCATCGGTAATCTGGCTGGCATTGGCGGCACTGATATGGCCGCCTTCCTGCAGCGGCTGCAGGGCCTTGATCGCATCCAGCTCCGCTTCCCAGCGAATCCCCTCATCGACGATGTGCTCGTCGCTGCTGCCATCTTCCAGGGTAATCGGCACCGGAATGATTTCCTCATTGAAGCGGCCGGCTTCGGTAGCCGCGGCACCCCGCTTGTGAGAGTCGTAGGCGAACTGGTCCAGCTCGGCCTTGCTCACGCCGTACTTCTCCGCCATGCGCTCGGCGCCGATAAACTGGCTGAAGTTTTCACCGGGATAGCGCTTGCTGATTTCACCAGTAAACGGGTTGCCCATTTCCTTGACGGCGGTTACCGGAGCACCGATAGGCACCTGGCTCATGGACTCCACGCCGCCGGCGATGACCAGATCCTGGGTGCCACTCATCACCGCCTGGGCAGCGAAATGAATAGCCTGCTGGGAGGAGCCGCACTGGCGGTCGATGGTGACACCGGGTACGGATTCCGGCAGACAGGAGCTGAGAATGGAGGTACGTGCCACATTGAAGGTCTGCGGCCCGATCTGGCTCACGCAACCAAAAATCACGTCGTCCACCTTCTCCGGCGCCACACCGATACGGCCTACCACCGCATCAATCACCCGGCCACCCATATCCGCCGGATGTACCTTGCTCAGCCGACCATTCTTCTTGCCTCCGGCGGTACGCACCGCCGCTACGATATATGCCTCTGCCACCTTGCCTCTCCTCACACGTCGTTGACTGGTGAAAACTCGATAATGACCTTGAGGCTACGCTTGAGGCAGGGAACGGCTCAATGACAGAAAACAACGCGGCAAGCAGCCATTCGGTCACCGCTATGTCAGCGCAGGGCCGCCATACAGACGGTAAAGTTCGAAAAAATCGATTAAATCGCCCAGCCAGTTCCGCTGTTTCATCAAACTGTTCCAGCTCATCCTTGTCATCACTATTCTGACGCTCACATTCGCTGAACCGTCACCGCTGGCATAACGACAACTCTCTGCAGAAACAGGCAATAACCGTCCAGCAACCCAATACCGCTACTGCACGCGCCGGCACTACTGTACGCGCAGCAAACGTAACACGGAGGCGCACTGCACCTCCGCAGTTGGACACGGAGCCATGAAACACACAGAGAGACAGACAGCTGTTGCCAATTCCCATGGGACGGCCATGACCGGGCTGCTTGTGATCCTTCTCGCCAGCCTGGCAGTGCCCGGCACCAGCAGCGGGGCCACCAATGTCGATACCGTGCAGCTGGCCCGGGCCGGCGACCCGGCATTCGAAGAGCAGCGCCCACGTCGCCCCCGCACCAACCCGGCACAGGAGCGGGAAACCGGCAGCTGGTCCCTGACCCTGGATAACGATCTGCTGGTCCCGGGCAGCCGGGATCAAGACTACACCTATGGCATCAGTGTCGCCGCCACCGGTACCCGTGCCCGGGACTTTGCCCTGTCACTGAATACTCCGCTGACCTGGATCGACCGCTTGACCGGGGTGGAGGGCATCACCAACAGCAATGTCCGGGGCCATAGCTTCGAGGCCGGCATCTTCGGGTTCACCCCGGAAGACAAGGAAGCCGAGGCCCCGTTGTATGACGACCGCCCCTACGCCAGCCTGCTGTATGTCTCCAGCAGCCGGGTACAGGTAGACCCGGCCAAGCAAGTGGCCTGGCACAGCTCACTGACAGTCGGCGCCATGGGTCTGGACCTGGCCGGTGATATCCAGAACGGGGTCCACAAAGTGATTGGTAGTGACCGGGCGGAGGGCTGGGAGCATCAGGTCAGCGACGGCGGCGAACCCACCTTCCGCTATGCCGTGGCCCGGCAGAAAATCCTGCCCGTTTCCACCGACAACCTGGAAGTGAAGAGCACCGTGGAAGGCTCGCTGGGCTACCTCACCGAAGCACGCTGGAGCCTGAGCTTTCGCGCCGGACGTCTGCATACACCCTGGTGGCAGACCAGCCCGGAACTGGCGCACTACGGTGAACGCAACAACGCCACCGCCATGAGCCAGGATCATGAGCATTACCTGTGGGGCGGCATCGCTCTGGTGGGCCGAGCCTACAACGCCTTTCTGCAAGGCCAGTTCCGGGACAGCGAAGTGAGCTACGACAGTAACGAGCTGAACCATGGCGTGGCCGAAGCCTGGCTCGGTTATACCTGGGCTTTCAGCGACGGCTACCGGCTCAGCTATGTGCTGCGCGGTCACACTTCCGAACTGAAAGACGGCGTGGGCGATCGCAATGTGTTGTGGGGCGGACTGGTGTTTGCCAAGACTTTCTAGGGCCGATTCAGACCACATCCATTCACTGTTCCGGCGTTGCTCGAAAACAAAGGACGGCGGTCACCTCCATACCGAATCTTTTACTTTGCAAGCAACGCTGCAACGGCGGCCCAGGATTTCAACGCTTCCGCGTAGGAGACCGTATCCGAGGATTCCCAGGCAAACAGCGTATCAATCTCTCTGGCGAATACTGTGCCGTCCATGGCCATGCCAGCTAGTCCTGTTCCCCGATATGCTTGAGCACCAGCGCCGCCAGACCGTTGGCATTGCCAAAATAATCCAGCAACTCAATGGTGAGATCGGGAAACCGTTGTCGGGCATCTTCCACCTGGGCCGGGATGTCCTTGCCCACGTGTTTTCCCTTGTTGAAAAACAACGGATACAGCTGCACACGGGTAACCGGCTGGTGCTCCAGTTGCTGAATCGCCTCCAACAGGGAAGGCTGCGCCAACTCGAGGAAACAGGGCAGCACCGCCACGTATTCCTCGCCCGCCCCATGGGCGGATTCCGCCACGGTTTCCACCAGGGCACGGAATTCATCGTTGGCAGTGTCACTACGGCTGCCATGGGCCATGATTAGCAGGGCTTTGGACATGGGGGTTCTCCCTCATCAATCTTTCTGTAGGAGCGTCGCTGGCGGCGCGATAACCCACGTAAATCAAAAGCAATTTCACCACAGAGGGCACAGAGCACACAGAGAAAACCCATTCTTTTCCTCAGTGACTGTCTCTTATACACATCT
>OJCB01000228.1_pt1 | contig 23554 bp, 16 predicted proteins | sample 1591501 | NCBI WGS metagenome assembly OJCB01 (sample SAMN05416813, study PRJEB24817) | seawater metagenome | isolation source: Sea water | place: Canada:Atlantic | collected 2013-07 | reverse complement strand
CTCGGTCTCGTGGGCTCGGAGATGTGTATAAGAGACAGTAATTTGCTTCTCAATGGGGAGGGGCCAGGCGTGATCAGATTTTTTTGCCGGGAGTTAGCATTCTGTAAGTGGCTTATAAACAGTAAGGTAAGTGCCGTTGTGCCAGATCCCGTTTCAGCCCTAACGCGTGAATTCCGTTAAAATGGCTTGCAAAAAGTTATAAAGCCGTTATTGTGGAATCTCAATTAACACTAAGCATTTATATCATGGAATCGTTTCTCAAAAGTAAGGTCGAGATCGCTCTCGACGATCTGTATCCCGACCCCAACAACCCGCGTCTCGGTTTGGACGATGCGCCCGGTTATGATAACGTCGATAAACTCTTCTCGGAGGAGAGCAGGGAGCTAATCTTTGGACGTCTTGGGCAGGATGCCTATGGAGTCGACGAACTGGTCTCCGCAATCGTTGGCCAAGGCTGGATGCCAATCGACAACATTCTTGTCTGGCAACATCCGGGTGATGGTGGCAAGTGGGTCGTCGTCGAGGGGAACCGCAGACGGTTGGCCCTCGAGCGCATTCGCCACGATGTGCTTCCCAAGGCTGAACGCAAACTGGCCAGAATGCGCGACAAGTCGGGGCAATTCACGGCGCAGGACCTAAAGGCTCAAGAGAATTTGAACCTGAGGCTGAAGAAAATCGCCGACGATACGGCAGTCTTGGACGTCATCCCCGTGGATGCTGAGTCGGCCGACGAGTTAGACCGGAAATTGCCTCGGGTTCTTGCCGTGCGCCACATCACTGGAGCAAAGAAGTGGGGATACTATGCGGAGGATCTCTGGCTCTTGCAGCGATACTCCCACCTGTTCCAAGGCAAGCATGAGCCTGACACACCATTGACTTGGGACGATGGCCTCATTGGCCACGTGGCCGACGAAGCCTGCCTTTCGCCGACGAAGACGAAGCGCCAACTCAAGTCCTCATCTTGGTTCAGCCACTTCAAGGCGGAATGGGAGGACGAATTGCCCGAAGGCCAAGAATTCAGGGATGAGGACTATTACCTGTTTTCATTGATATCCCAGAAGCCCTGGGTGCGCCGTCAGCTTTCGATTGATGATCAAGCCACTCGCATTCCCCCCGAGGGAGAACGGGTTCTTTTCGATTGGGTCTTCAATTTGCCGCGCCCTCGAAGCGCCGACGACAACGAGAACGTTTTCTATCGTCACGAAAATATCAAAGTGTGGGACGATATGAATCGGTATGACCAGAAACCGGAGAACAACACGAGCTTCGCGGCCCGGTTCGATGTCGAGGACCACGAAAACGTGCCGCGCATGCACGAGGTTGAGGCCGAATGGCTGTCTCACAAGGCGCGGACCAAGCCAGCTGACGTTATGGACAGCCTCCTTCGCCGACTCAAGGAACTCGGCGCTGAGACGCTCGTCAATGAGGGGGACTACTTCAAGGGGATGCTCACGGAATTGGAGCTCCTCACTAGCAAATACCTCAAGATGATTGAGGCAGCGGAAGGATAATCATGGGCCGACACCACCTAGACGAACCCCGTGTAAGGGTAGTTATCGAGCGACTCGTCGACGAATTCTTGCTGCGCGGCAGCGTGAACGCAGTCGTTGAGGCTCTCTGTGCCGCGCTCGAGAGAGTAGGATCCGATCGCAAGATCTACAGCAATCGGGTTCACCAGATGCTGTCGGATGATCGGGTGACCGTAAACACATCGACGCTGGAGACGGTCGAGTCGGCCCTCGAGCACGTCCTAGTAGTTGACGACCATGAGGCGGGAGGTCGACGGCGGGCGCAGATCCGCACAGCCTTCGCCGGGCATTCGGCCATTGGTGAGGCCAATCCTGTCGCGACTTTGGCGGAGGAACTGGGCTTCCCACCGGCAGTCGTTCGAACTGTGGCGGCGGATGACAGCGGCACCGATGCGGCGTCCAGTGCGCGGACGCACGGAAAGTCGAAAGTCGCTGCGAGAATCGTCGATTGGAGTTTTCAAGACGATGCCGTTGAGGCGTGTATCCGCGGCCTTTCAAAGGGACCGGGGCGCAAAGTCGGACTCGTGATCCCGACCGCTGGGGGAAAGACTCGGATGGGGCTTCGCGTCGCATTGGATGTCTTGGACCCCTCAGCAGAAAACGACTCGGTGGTGATTTGGGTGACCCATCGCAAGCGATTGCAGAAGCAGGCTCGTCGCGCTCTCCAGCAGTTGCTGAAAGACGATGACCAGGTGCCCGAAAAGGCTGCCGAGATCTTTTCCTCCCGCATCAAGTTCATCATGATCAAGGATCTCGACTCGATCCTCTCCGAGTATGGCGACCGGATTGAGTTCGTCATTGTGGACGAAGCGCACCATGCCGCAGCGAAGTCGTACGCGGCCCTGTTTGATGGTTCTGACCATCGGGGGCTTTTCCTCACTGCCACTCCAAATCGGATGGATGATCTGCCTATCGGTATCGACGAAATTGCCTATACCATTACTTACAGGGAATTGTTCGACCGCGGTTGCATCGTGGAACCCACCTTCGATCAGTTGGCACCCTTTGAGAGCCTAGATTGGGATACGCCCAGCGGACTGCACGACTTGGCGGATTACCTCCTCGACCGTATGGAGGACGACTTGAGCAAGGTCCTTGTGGCGGTCACCCGCCGCGAACGCGCAGAGAATCTCTACCGGGCCCTGATGGACGTCCACGACGAGCGCCAGGGGCATCCCCTCGCGGCAGAGGACATCGCCTTCTGCCATGGCCTTGCTACGAGTGATCCAGGTGTAAATCCCGATTCCTTCCTCGATGAATTTGCGGGCCGCCCGAGCGGCTTGCTGGTGGCTACCAGTCAACTGTTGGGCGAGGGATTCGATGATCCAGGCATCGACGGCGTCGTTGTGACGTATCCGTCGGAAAGCATAGGACACCTCATGCAGGTTGCGGGGCGCGCCCTGAGGTCGGCGCCTGGCAAACTTCGGGCGCACGTGATCCAGGTGAGAGAATCGCCATTGGAGTACCACTTCGATGAACGGTGGTTATACCAAGACATTTCCGATCGACTGCGCCCGAATCTCTTCGATTTCGAATACACATCCAAAGCAGATCTCAGTGAGAAACTCCAACAGATACTGGAGCAGCGCCACGTCGCCTCCGCTGTTCACGAACGGGTGATGACGGAGGTGGCCGCGCTTCCAGATGGTGCCGACATCAGTTTGATGCTGTCGGGGTTGCCTTACTTCGGGAATTCGAGCGAATTCGAGAGTGAGGCCTCCTGGGGAACCGTGCTTGCAGCGGGCGTTGAACGCGAACGATTCCTCCGGTTGTTCAACTCAATATCCGACTTGAACGCCGACATCAAAGATCCGCACGCATTCCTCGCAGAACGGGTGGAGCGAAGCTCCCGATCTGGAAGTATCTGGAAGTCCTACATGGACCTGGCGCACGCAATGGAGAGCGCGCGCCGCGAACTCGCTGGAATCGACACTGCTGGCGCGAAATCGCGTCCATACCGCTCAGGGCTCAGCACAACGTGGCTGCGGTATGTCACTTGGAAGTATGTCCCCGCAATTCCCCTTGGCCTGGAGCTATTCCTCGCCGAGGCGGTTAACCGGAGCGAAGTGGCAGCACGCTTCTTGAACTCACCCGAGGACTGGGCGGCAGGCGTTCGAATTCCACTTCCGTTGGCAGGCCACCTTGCCTATTTGCTCACTGACACGCAGGCCGAATGGTTGATGGCAACGAGGACCGCGGTAGTCAGGCGCCTGCGGGACGCCGATCCGGAGACGGGATTCGAGCAATTGGCGGCCTGGCGGGCCAGTCTGAGTAGCGCCCCGATTCCTATGGCGGTCGTACAGGGCCTTGAGCATCTACTGCGTGCCGAACTCTTCGATAGCAATGTAATTGTGCTCCGAGAAATTCGTCCCCCAGATCAGTAGACAGCCCGGATGGCTCAATGTAATCTGCGGGTAAAGCGTGGTGGAGAGAGCGAGGGCCGCTTGGACCAGTGGATTTTTTTTGGGGGAGTCGATGTGAGTAGCAGGCGATTCTACGCCTGACCCGACTCTTGCGAAGGAGTAGTTGATGGGCTGCCAGGGTAGATTGTCCCCCTACGCCCACAGGCAGGTTTTCCCATCGACACCATGAGAGAATATGCTTAATAAACTCTCGCCAAGCAGGGCGCGCCCAGACTAGGGATACTAGTATGCAGAATCCGAAACAAAATCAGTTATGCCGCTCCTCTTCGATCTGGTTGAACGATCTCGCAAGTCAGGTTTCGTTGCCGACTGAGGAAGTCCTGCAACTTCTCGAATACGAATTGGACGATGCTGGCAACTTTATTTCCGTCGTTTTTCCAGAGGATTCAGTAGTGACCGAAAGGGTTGCAGAGTTGGATGTTTCAAACCTATCTGAGCTCCGTGAATGTTACTTCGAACATACAGGTGTTCTCAAACTCAATTGCACCGGTAACTCTCATTTGGAGAAGCTTTGTCAACCCTCCGTATTATCTCCAGACAATGACGAAGTGATTGGCCTCGCAGATGACATGGAGCTCATGTATGCAGGTTACGACTGCTGTCTTTGGGTGAAAAGAGGCCATCCCGACTATGAATGGGAAGGACGCGAAGTGGACGAGGAGGACGTCAAGCGACTCTATGCCCTGGAAAAGGAGAACGCTGAATTGAAGAGGATGTATGCGGAGGCTGAACTCAAAATCAGGGAGTTAAAGGAGGCTCTCGACAAAAATTGAATGGGGGGCAAGCCTCTGGTGCCGGGGAGAACGGGCGCTTGGCCAGCACGGACTCGGGTCGGCGCAAGTGACCAGTTCCGTGATAGTAAGTGCGTGGTAAAGTTGACTATAAGCCGCTTCGCCAAACTCTTGAATCGGGAGAATGTCTTCGCGCGCGCCGAAAACAAGGTGTCCACAGGACACTCGCGAATCCGAGGGTTACTGCCCCCCTCCACTCCCGACCCAATGGGGGTATGATCACCCGCTATCGAAAAAGCCTCACTGCTTTTTCGATAGCGGGGCGCAGTTCCTCTTTCTTCGGATTCCAAGCGACTACCAATTCCCGGCGGAGTCCCTCAAAACCAGATACTTCAAAGCTAGAGAAGCTTCCTTCATCGAGATACTTCGAGGCAAAATGGGGCAGAAAACCGCAATAATATCGGCTCTGGACTGCTGCGGCAATCTGAGAATAGGAACTGCATTCCAATCGGAGTTCAAGATCGACGCCTTGATCCTTGGCGAGAGCAATCAGTTGCCGTCGGAATTGTCCTTCACCTTCCATTACCGCCAGAGGCAATGAAGCGATCTCATCGAGTTTCAACTTTCCAGAGAGCTTGGCTCTCATCTTCTTGGGGACAAACAACCTGTATCCATACTCCCATTGACCGATGCTCTTCAGCGGAGTGGCGACGGCAGTCTTTCGCACCATCCCGAGATCGATTTTGCCATCTGTCAGGTTCTCAATGATGTTACTAGTTCGCAAGTTGCGCATCGAAATCGAAGCTTCGGGCAACTCCCGGGATAAGTGTCCAAGCATTGGCATGAGGAGCCATTGGATGATGCTTTCTCCCGCACCAATCACCAGTTTTACAGGGCGATCTCCACACTTGGCCTGAAAATCAGAAAGGCTACCAAGATAGCCCCGACTCAGGTTGGCTAGTGCCCGCCCTTCCACACTAAGCCTATAGGGTCTAGATTCACGATTGAGTAGATCCACTCCGAAATATTTCTCCAACTCTCCAATCTGGCGGCTAAACTGCGTCTGCCGGTTTGGATCACCCTTCGCCGCTTCGCCGATGCTTCCCTTGTCAGCAACTTCACAAAGGGTTTGAAGCCTTTCCAATGACAGGCCGGCCTTTCCAAACAGTTCTTCAAACATGATCATTCAGTCATGTAGCATGCATTTTGTGTTGCGGGCAAGAAGGTGTTTGAAGGTGAGAATGGGGAATACCGTCCAATTCCCTAACCTATCGTTCCTCGCCTTTCCTGGGAAAGATAATTTTCCTGAGACTCCCTCAATGTCTGAGGTAACTACCGAACCTTGGAACATCTACCCGGAAAATGCTCCTCCCGTTTTCGTAGGGTCTACAGGCTACTGTATCATTTCAGAAGCGTGAACTACCTTGACCATTACATCGCTGAGGGCGGTTTTCTGACCAGGGTATCCCTGGACGCCAAACAATAGCATCGGCGAATGATGCTTCGATTTGATCCAGTAATGGAGTGAGCATGACTGATGAGTCATGTAGCATATGGCTTGAAAATTTGAAAACGCGGCAGTGACCCGTATCCTGACACCATCGAAATAACCTGACAACTGCAATGCAAATACTCTAGCGTTACTTTTTCGAGCGTCGACATAGTCAGCCAGAACATTAACATCTTGGAAACAAGAAACCTAACGACCAATCAGATGAACTCCCCGAACAAACCCACCTTCGACGCGTCAAGTTTCACGACCAGTTCAGCCAAGCCGCTTCCGGTCATTCTTTTGCTCGATGTCAGTGCCAGCATGAGTGAGATCGTGGGCGGTGACTATACATTGACTGGGGAAACCGTCTTTGAAGATGGAAAAGAGTGGAGTCTCGCCAAAGGAGGGGTCACACGAATTCAACTTCTGAATGAGGCGGTCAAAAAAATGCTCGCTACATTAAAGAAAGAGGAAAGCATGGGAACGGAATTCTTGGTCTCGATCATTACCTTCGGTGCGGATTCCCGACTGCAGGTTCCGCCAACAAAGGCAAACGATGTGAATTGGGCGGATCTCACCACGGATGGCGAGACTCCGTTGGGAGCCGCTATGGCTTTGGCGAAGGAGTTGGTCGAGGACAAAGAGAGAATGCCCTCTCGGGCGTATCGTCCCACGGTCGTCCTCGTCTCTGACGGCAAGCCGACCGATATTTGGGAGAACTCACTCGCTGAGTTTACGACGCTAGGTCGATCAGCAAAGTGTGATCGGATAGCGATGGCTATCGGATCGGAGGCAGACAAGGGCATGTTGGAGAAGTTTATCGAAGGGACAGACAATCAGGTCTTCGAGGCAGAGCAGGCTCAGGAGGTCCATGAATTTTTCAAGAAGGTGACCATGTCTGTGGTCGCACGCCTCCATTCTCAAAATCCGAACCTCGTGCCGTCGGACAGCGATATCCGTCTTGATGGTCCCAGCAAAAAAGCTGGGACTGGAAGCCCCAGCGGGGAACAGGAGGCAATCGAGGACGAGGGCTATTGGTAAGTTTTCTTCGGCCATAGACAAAAAACCCATTGAAATCAATGAACCAGGTAATCGGAGACCCAGACGAACTGGATACATTTGCGCATTCGTTGCAGTCCTATCTGGATCAAATCAACGAGGCCACCGGCCAGTTGAATCAGCAGTTCGGCGCCTTGGGCGAAACATGGCAAGATTCGAATCGGGAACAGTTTGAGGAACAGTTTGAAGAATTGCTCACTCAACTGGCGGGGTTCAGTTCTAACGCTGCTGAGCAGATCCCTCACCTACAGGTGATGGCGGCTAAACTTCGGGATTACCTGCAAAGCTAGATCCATGGCGCAAGTTTCAGTTGGGCAGGTCGAGAATCTCGAAGAGGCGCTTGGCAGTATTATTCGGGCACAAGATTCCCTGGGATCTTCCTGTGACCAGATTAATTCCCAACTCCGGGAGAAACGGGAGGAAGCCGAAAAGGAGGAACAGGAAAGCAATCACCTCCTGGAAAGCGCCACCGAAATTGAAGCGGACGCGGCTGCCACGCTTGAGGCTGCGCAGGAAAGCTTGATTGAGGCCAATGCTGGGCTTGCTGCGGCGAATTCGGCTCTTTCATCTTGTGGGTCCGAAGGCCCCGCTGAGGATGGTGAGCCGCCAGACTGCTCTTCTGAGGAAAGTGATGTCGACGCCGCCGAGTCAGAAGTAACTTCGGCCGACCTGGCTGTCGACCAGGCAGCGGAATCCCTTGAACTGGCCAAAGCGGAGCGAATGCGGATGGGAAATCGTGTCGACCTTGTCCGGCAAGCGCTTTTTCAGATTAGCGAACAAGAAGCCGCCTTCCAGTCTGCGAGCCGAGTCCGCCTAAAGTCTGCGAGCAATCTCGCTGACCACGCCCGTTGTCGCATTGGAAATGCCCGCGCTACCCTTGATGAGTACTTGGCGCAAAATCCGGCAGCTGCGCCGTTTGCCGAGTGGGTTAGCTGGACACCAAAACCGAACACGGTATTCACTCCCGCGCACTTCAATGAACGCCTCAACCTCCCTTCCCGGTCACTCGGAGAGTTTGTGAAATATCTTTCGGAGAGGGATTCCCACTTTCGATCGAAGCTATCCGGCTACCACGAAAAACTTGAAGCCTGCAACGGGCCGGTAGAGAGGCATGCGGTTCAACTCCAGATGCGACGGAACTTGGCGGGGGAAGTGGCCGAGCAATTTGTTGTTCGCGCGATAAGCCCACTTGGCGAAGAAGTTGTCCTTCAGCACCGAACCGAGCTTCCGAATGGGAGCTACACGAAGACGGACTTTGTCCTCAAAGGACTCAAAGTCCCTGCCGTTCTTGGGAGAGGGGAAGGCAGATACGCGGGGGTTGGTGAATCCATTGCTGGGGAGATCAAATGCGGAAAGGCGAGTTACATCTACCGCGAGAAGGACCATATGGTGACTCAGTCGTTTGGCCATCAAGCAGCCGCCGCTTCCCTGACAATCTGTTCGCGTGATGTGAAGGATCTCCAGCCTGACGAAGAAGTAGAATTGAGAGATGCCCTGAAAGAAGCCGGTTCGCCTTTGGTGGGGATGTTGCCCCGCAAAGAAGAGGTCGACCGAGCCTGTTGGCAGGCGGTGACGGAAATCCCGGTCGGCAAAGCGGAGAAACCTGAATCTAGAAAGGTAACTTACGCATGATTTCCCTGTCCCTGATTCCAATTGAAAAGATCCGCGACGCGCGGTTGCTTGTCGACGAACTTGAAAAAGCGGTTGATGACGGTGCGGTGGGGAGAGCCGATGAACTCACCAACGCCCTGTTGGCCCTAGGAGGTGATAAGAGGGCAATCCAGATCAGCGACGAATCGTGGATGAATTTCAATCGCGAAGTCCGAGTCAAGATACCCGATTATGAGGCAGCCTATCTCGTTAACCCTCAAACGTGCTCTCGGCTCCTCCATTCAATTGATATGGACGAAATGGAGAACTTGCGAGCCGAGTTAGAGGCAGCGGCGGCCTCGAATTCACACCTACTACAAATCCCATCAAAATCACTGTGAACGACCTTCAGGATATCATTGTGGCGATCAAGTCAGGGCGAGGCCGAATGGAAGAACTGGTCAAGGATCAGTTTGGTGCCTCTATCATTTCGGAGGTGTTTGATCCGTTGCTTTCGGAAGCTTGTGGAGTGGCATCTTTAGCCGAAGAAGCCGAGTCCGCCGTCCACGTTGTAAGCCAAGCCATCGAGGAAGCGAGATCAATTGGAGGGCTCTATCAATGATGAGCGCCGAGGTGAAACAGAGCCGATCGACGATGATCGAGCAGCTCGCAGCAGCGGTTTCCGATCTCGATGCCACTGCGGCATGGAAGGTTGCCGCCATGAAGACCCTCAGGGATGAATCAGCTACCAGTAAAGCGACTTTGGAGCGGGAGCAGGCAGACGCACTAAAACCGACTGAGACGCTCAGGGATCTACAGGAAAAGCGCGAAAGGTATCAGAAAGAGTTAACCGCGTTGCCCTTTGCCTCTTGCAGCCGAGAAGAAATGTTGAAGGAGCTTGAGGGCCTGGAATCAAGGCACTCCATACTGAAGGCTTCACAATTAGATTTGGAATCTGAAAGGAGGGGACTCGGGGAGGCGGCCAATGAATCTGCAGTGCTTCTGAAAGGGCTCAAAGAAGAAGACGCAAACCTCAGGAGCTCGATCGAAAATCGCCATTTGATCCTCCAACTGGTGAGGCTACTTTTTGGGGACGAGGGAGCTGCTCGTCGGCGAGAATTGGCCGATGAGATTGAATCGGTAGGGATGGGGCAAGCCGACGTTCGGATGGCCCTCGATTGTGCCAATCAGAGGCTTTCAGTTCTGGAGATTGAAGTGAGGCAAGTCGAACACAAGCTTAGTCCGCTTGAGAAGCAGATCCGGCAATACCAAAAGGTTTTCGAACTCCGAAAATTTCTGAGCGAGGTAAACGTTCGAATCTCTGCGGAGGAGTTGGCGGAAGGAAAGCGACTCGAGTCTGTGAAGGTCTCGAGCCAAGACAAGGCAAAAACTTTTTCATCGGCCAAGGTGGCTCGTGAAATTGAGATTCATCAGAAATTTCGAAAAAAATGGCGGGAGAATCTGGAAACTCTAGACCAACTTTGTCGTCGTATTCGCAAACGCCAACCGCGCCTGGATGAGATCAGTGCGGAGACGATTGCTCCAGATGCGCCAAGCCCTGATGCGCTGGCAATTGGAAGACTGCGCCTCTCTTGGGAACAGTGGAACGGATCCATTCCCAACTTGACTGCTTTTCCGATTCAGAGGGCCATCCGTCTAGATGCAGCCGAGCCCGATAGCATCGCCAAGGTAGAAAGGCTTCTGCTAAGGCTCATCACGGCCCTGCCCTGCGGCGGGACGCGGATTCTGGCATGCGACCCACGAAACTTAGGGCAATCGTTGGGTTTGCTGCGCACCCTGCTGAAAGTATCGGGGTTGTTCGCCCACCAGCGGATTCTGACCGCTGCGGATGAGATAGAACGAGCCTTGCAAGCTGAAATCGATGTTTTGGAGGACATCCTCCAGGGCCGTTTTCAGGACGGAGAAATGGATTGGGACAAATACAATAAGGAAAACTACGACTCTCTGATGGTATATCGGGTAGTGGTCCTCTTTGATGTCCCTAATCAACTGACAGAGCGGAGTCTGCATTTTTTGGGACGACTGATCGAACACGGACCGCGCTGTGGCGTCCTTCCGGTGTTGGTCATGCAATGCAAGTCTGATCAAGACAACCGTCGCTATTCTCGGTTTCTTGAAACTGTCTCACCCTTCTTACAGGATCTTGATGAGGTTCCTTTCTCAAAACCGCAGATGCTTACCGCCCTGGCGGCGGAGGTTCGCAAAGAGCCATTCCCAAGTGCCCGAAAGATGCAGCAGATCAGTGCTGAAATCGCCAACCGATACGAAAATTTGGATCGCAGAACGAAACCGTTTAACGAGCTCTGGAATAAAATTCCGCTTTGGGAGTATTCGAGTGCATCAGGGCTTCGAGCGCCTATTGGATGGGAGGCAAATGGGAAGCCAGTGCTCTTTGATGTAGGTGGTGCGGATACTCAACACCACGCACTCTTGGCCGGCAGATCCGGATCAGGAAAGTCGAACCTGTTGCACGTCCTGATCAATAGCCTATGCCATCGGTATTCCCCGGAAGAATTGCGAGTGTTCCTGTTGGACTTCAAACAAGCTATTGAATTTAACTTGTATGCACACCCTCCGCTTCCCCATGCTGCTCTGGTCGCGACGGAAAGTGATCCTGAGCATGGAGTGTCGGTCTTAAAATACGTCTGTGTTGAAGTGAAACGTCGAGCGTCTGAATTTAAGAAGTTAGGGATTCGGGACTTTGAGGAATACTCCAAACAAAATCGCGGTCCATTGTGTCGCTATTTGATCATTATCGATGAATTTCAGGAGTTGTTTTCTGAACGACGGCAGATAGCTGAAGCGGCGGAACACCTGTTGGCCAAGATTCTCCGGCAGGGGCGAGCAACTGGAGTTCATGTTCTATTGGCGACCCAGACCCTTAAGGGGATTCAGACGCAATCGATGAGTCAGTTGATTAGTCAAATTGGTATGCGGTTGTGCCTTGAATGCGGAGAGGAGGACTCGATCTCGATCCTGAGTGCTACCAATACTGCGGGAGCGAAACTGAAGAGACCCATCGAAGCAATCCTGAACAACGACAGCGGCTCCAAAGACGGAAATGTGTTGTTTCGAGTTCCAAAGGCAGTTGATGATGCCTGCCGAGATCACTTGCGGAGCTTTGTCGACGAAACGGAAAAACGAGGGATAGCTGCTGAAACCAAGATCTTCGAGGGTTCACTTCTTCCTCAGTTCCCTGAACTTGATGAGATATCACGATACACGCGATCTCACGATAGCCCTTCGCTGATTCTCGGCCGTCAACTGGATTACGATGCGACTCTGATGTCATGCCCCCTCGCCAAGAGACCAGGTTCCAATCTTCTTTGCGTCGGTCCGGATTCAACCCTTCGAAAAGGCCTCCTTCAAGCCGTAATTCATAGTTTCGCGAGTCGCGCGGAGGCGGAAGAGATCCTCTATTTCGGCCTGCGCCCGAATGAACCGATCAATGAAACCGCCGATCTCTGCCCTCCGCATCTCCGTTGGACGACTTTAGATCCAGATTGGGATCCGACATCACTTTCGGAGGGCGGGTCCGGGACTCGGCTTTTGCTGGTCGACGGACTGGATTATGTAAGCCCAATGCGAAGCGGGGGGACCACTCTGCCAAAGTCGGCCACTTTGGCGACGAATCTTCGGGGATGGCTTGAAGAACAGCCTGAGTTAGGAACGTGGACGGTTGCCTTCGCTGATAACTGGGGGCGGATTACCACTTCCTGCAAAGAATTACTTCCATCCTTTCAAAGCCGAGTCGGTTTTTGTCTCAGCGTCGATCATGGCGGGGCGTTGGTGTCGGGTGGTTATGAAAAGCTGAAGGGATTGGATCGGTCCGATCGCGCGATCTTCGCCGATTTGAACGAGAATGTGAGGGTTTGGTTTCGCCCGTTCAGTTCGGGTGACGACTCAGAAACAGAAAGGAGGCTGAATGATTGAAAAACCACCACTTTGGATCATTTGCGACATCTCCGGGAGTATGCATGAGGGGGGAAAGCGAATGCTGATGCGGAATCTTCTGACCTATTTGCTTCAGTTAGAGCAAATATTTCCGGATAACCTGCCGTTCGGTGGCCTCGAGGTTATTGAATGGGGCGAATCCGCTCAACCCGTCGAACTGGACTCTGATTACGAGGTGCGACCCTTTCAGTGTGCGGGTAAAACATCAGCGAGTGCCCTAGTTTCCCTGCTGACGCAACCTTTCGAACCTGGTAGCCAGCCTCGGCTACTTCTATTTTCCGATGGGAATTGGGACCGGGACGAACTTGGACGGTTGATGGAGTGGCGACGACTATCCCCTGGTTTTATGTTCCGAATCATTGCTGTTGGATCTGACGCGAACATCCAAAAACTTCGCCAGTTGGCAGGAGACTTAGGAGCGTTTCTACCCGAGGAAGTCACTGCTGCATGGCAATCCTTTTCCTGGACGGATTTCCCGACTGGGGAAGAGGCGCCTTTAAATCCCTTGCTAGGAAAGGAGGCTGCAGATGAATAGGTGGAAATCCTGGGGAGCAAGCGTGACAGGGCCAGGGCATCTGTCAGGCAGAGTGCCAAATCAAGACGCATGGGCAGCCAATCATTTTCAATGGGGAGATGTGCTGGTGGTGTCAGATGGATTGGGAAGTTGCCCCCATGCTGAAAAAGGCGCACACGCCGCCTGTGAAGCGGTCAGGCAGGCTGCCGAATTTAGTTTTCAGAGGGGACGGCAGGAGGCTTCGGAGTTTCCTCAATTGATCCAAGATTATTGGAGATTGTTGATATCTCCTCTCTCGCCCGAAGAGTGTTCGGCGACCTGCCTTTTTGTGGTCCGCGAAGAGGGGGGGGCAGTCCTGTGCGGAATGCTGGGTGACGGTCTACTTGCAGGAATGAGGACAGATGGCTCAATTGACTTGCTGGTTGCCGACAAGGACGATTCTTTCGCAAACTTCACCTGCAGTTTGTCTTCCCCGCGTGCCCCGTTGGAATGGAAAATCAGACGCTCATCCGAAAACGTGTATCACGGATTTCTTTTATGCACCGACGGCATTTCAGATGACCTCCTTCCGGAATCCATCGAACCCTTTGTCGAAGCTCTAATGACTCACTATTGCCGACTCCCACCAGAAGAGTTGGATGTTGATCTCAAGACGACCTTGGAAGCGTGGCCAGTGCCGGGTCACTCCGACGACAAAACCGTTGCCTGTTTGTATCAAGCTGAGGATTCTGATGATTAGCGAAGAGAAAAATTTTGTCGATGAATTTGGAAATATCCACGAGGTGGATGTGGAGTTAGGTCGTGGCGGTCAGGGGGTGGTATTCCGAACGCAGGACCCTGATATCGCTATCAAGCTAGTGTTAGATGCGAACGGATTAGTCAAAGAATCCGAAACCATGGAGAAGAAGTTGCGGAACCTGCGCCTCTTGCCGGTCCCTTCCAATTTACCACTCGCCATGCCGTCCGCTATTTTGCGTGAAAAGGCTGGCTATGCGATGCGTCTGTTGAACGACATGGTGCCATTCAAGCACTTCTGGCCCACTGGAGGCAATGACGTTGCTAGCCCTGGCCAGGTTACGCCAAGTTGGCTCGCAGGAATTCCTGAGGAAAAAGCCAGGGAGTTGATTCACTACGTCGAAACCGGCGGACTGCAGCGAAGGTTGCTAGCTCTTTACCAATGCTCTGCCATTCTCGGACGCTTGCATGCAGCCGGCCTAGTTTACGGAGATGTCTCTGCTGCAAATGCTTATGTTTCAAAAGATCTCGATTCCCGAGCGGTCTGGCTGATTGATGGGGACAATCTCCGCTTTGAAACGGAGGGCCAAGGGCCCGGTGTTTACACACCCTGCTTCGGTGCACCCGAGTTGGCGCAGGGTCTTGACGGTGGTCGCCCAAGGACGGACTGCCATGCAATCGCCGTTATGGCTTTCTGGATGCTGACGCTCCAACATCCGTTTCTCGGAGACTACGTCGAAAATGGTCCCAGTTCCGATTGGGCCGATGACGAAACGGATCAGGAAGATCTGACCGAGAAGGCTTACGCTGGTCTCCTCCCTTGGATTGATGATGAGAATGACCGAAGCAACGCGACCAAGAATGGCCTTCCTCGCTCCTTGGTATTGACGGGCGATTTGAGAAGGCTCTTTCAAGAAACCTTCGGCGTTGGCCGAACCCAACCATGGCGAAGACCAGCGATGTTTCACTGGCCTTTTTTCTTGGCGAGGGCCCTTGATTTGACAATATCCTGTCCCGACTGCCGAATGGGCTACTTTAGCGACGGCGATGAGCCTCATGAGAACTGCCCTTTTTGTGGTTCTCGGCGTCCAGAAATTCTCCGCGCCACCGCCTTTGGAGCGGCCGATACAGCGCAAAATCCTCTCTGGACTTTCTCTCGGGAGATCGGCCAATCGGAAAGCGAAGTGTTCAGTCTTCCCCATCGACTCTTCTTTCCCTTTTCGATTACCGATGGAGATCGCGATGTTCTTGAGATTTCATTTAGAAAGGAACGCATTATTCTCAGGCGTCTTGACCAGAGTAGCCGAACAGAATTCAGCGTTTTGCTGGGAAAAGATCGCCAAGATCTGAGTTCGACGGTGGAACTCTCCAGAGAATCCGGGATACAGGGGTTCGTGATAACGATCGATGGACCTAGTTGCCGCAAAGTGGTTTTTAATTTCGAGAAAGAAACGTCATGAAACTTTCCGATTTGCCCATCGCCCCGGAGGTCACCGTTCGAGTCCGACCGGTTGAAAGTTCAACGGAAGTCCTCGCCGAAGGAGCAGTCAAAATAGATTTCTCACAGTATCCTGGCGAATTCAATTTGATCCTAAATGGCTCATTGATCACGATTGCGGTGCTCAACAAGAGGGATATGGGAGCCCTGAGTTTTGGATTGAGCACGGGGAGAGCAACATTGGCATGGCTAGACGCGATAGCGCCCGACGGAAGCGCTAATCTACGCCTGTTTGTTTTCAATGGGGAAATTGCTGAAATGGGGGTAGTTGAGGTAGGCCTTGACGAGAAAGAGATGGCGGCGGCGCGTAGGGCTTTAGGCATAGGTCTGGTGAGTGACAGGGAAGTGATGGCCTTACTGGCGGAATCCTGCTTACTTGATCTCGGCAGTCATGAAGACGACTCCTACATGCTTTTTACTGCCGGTTCCGCAGCAGATGAAAATTTTGATTCAGTTGGAGATAACATCGAATCTATCCCTACTAATCGACGATCCTTCTGCATCCATGGAGATAGGATTCGACTCGCTGTTTCCAGAAAGCAGAAATCTCGTGATGAAGAGATCTTTCTTGTTTCCCGGTTGACTCGGTCCCGCGCCGGTCAGTCTGATAGTGCGATCCGCCTAGGCCGTGCTCGTCTTTCCTTTAGCGACTATTCGAGAACGGGTAGAATTCGCGCCATGGTCTCGGGACAGATGGAGCGTTTGCTGTCGCGGGAAGAGAGTTATTTACGTAAATGGGACGAATACGGCGAAGCCGAAGGCCGGGTGCTCTTAGAGCGCGCTCGGGCTATAGGATCATTGAAATACTCCAAAGCTGAAGCGTGTAGCGACGGATTTACTCTGTTTCTTGATCATCCAACGCCTCAATCGTTATCCTTAGGTGACGAATTGGAGCTTACCAAAGTCGAACCACCCTATCTCAAAGACACGCTGATGAATTGGGGTTCATTCTGCACGTTTCTGGAGGAGAAGACGAAGATCCCGCAAATTCGAAAGGGACGGCGAGGTGGCAGGCAAAAGGGCGAGAATACCGAGCCGTCGGGAGAGGCGATCACCGTCGTGGGCCTGTCTAAACAAAGCGTCACCGTCAACATGCGTATGCAACCGCCGGCGGCCAAGGATGGTTTCTATCTTGTTCTTTCGATGATGGGAGAGCAGATACAGATCCAACGCCGAATGGAAGCCCGCCGACGGGTGATGCAAGCCCGCAGCGCAAATCCACTTCTTGGAGTGATCATCGAAGACGATGCAGATGTTCCAGAAGTAAAGAAACCTCCAAAAGTTACGGCCTTGTCCGCTTTCGTGAAAGACAAGGTATTTCCTGAAAACCCGCCGACCGATAGGCAGGAGGAAGCGATTCGGGTGGCGCTGAACACCCCTGATATTGCTCTGATTCAAGGCCCCCCGGGCACAGGGAAGACTACCGTTATTGCAGCGATTCTCGAACGCTTGAATGAATTGTCCGACAAACGAGAAAGTATCCGCGGTCAGGTTCTCCTTTCGGGATTTCAGCACGATGCAGTAGAAAATATGATGCTACGGCTCACCGTTAATTCGTTGCCGGTCCCTAAATTCGGTAGACGGAGAAACGACAGCACTGACCTCGCCGAAGAAAGAGTGCGACAATGGTGCGATCAGGTGGCTGGGCGATTGCGCGATAAAAACCCTTCTCTAGCCCTGTCCGAGCAAGAGAGAATCCTCCTCATTCATTACCACCATTACGGCCTGACTCCCTCGGCAGAGGCGGCTCTTCACTTGCTTGATCAGGCGCTCCTACTCCCGAGGACAGTCATCCCATACGGTCTGGTCCAGGAATTGCTCGACCTAAAGGAGCTGCTCTTAGATGAGAGCAAGTCTGAAGGCGATCTTGAGCCAGAAGCTCTGAGATCGGTGCGAGCCATTAGGATCACCGGAAAAGCCTTCCAGGATGACGGCCCGGAACGCGCCTCCGACGTCCTCGTGTGGTGCCGAGAATCACTGAATGAAGAAGAGGCCAGGCTTCTCAAGAAAGCGGCTTGTTGGACACGGCTAGAATCTCCTCCGTTCCTCGCCGAACTTCTTCAATTAAAGCAAAACCTATTGGACCGGTTCACACCTCGTCCTGTGTTCAAGGTAGAGAGGGCTCGCGAAGATGTCCTCGAGCTCATAGCGAAAGTGATGGAGTCAGTAAAGCGCAATAGTGTGAGTGACGATGATAAGATGGCGACGGTTCTCGCCGAGTTTCTTGCTGGATTGGAAAGCGATCCGGTTGCAATTCAAGAAGCAGTTGCGGATTACAGCTACGCCTTCGCTGCAACTTGCCAGCAGAGCGAAGGGAAACAGATTCGCATGGCAAAGAAGAGTAATACTGGAAGAGCAGTGGACGAAACAAACTCGTATGACACCGTCATTGTCGACGAAGCTGCGAGAGTCGGGCCAAGAGATCTATTGGTCCCCATGGTGCAGGGGAAGAGGCGGATTATTTTGGTTGGCGATCACAGGCAACTCCCGCACCTCATTGACGAGGAGGTAGTACGTGCGCTGGAATCAACCGACAGTGGTTTAGGAGCAACCGGAGCCAAAAGCGAAGACCAACTGATCAAGCAAAGTATGTTTCAATACCTCTTCGATCGCCTTGGCGTCTTGGAAAGAAGAGATGGTATCCAAAGAAGAGTCACCCTCGATCGGCAATTCCGGATGCATCCTCTCCTCGGCGAGTTTGTTAGCAGGAATTTTTATGAGCCCTATTCCGAAGGTTTTACTTCGCCACTTCCACCAGAGAGCTTCGAGCACTCTTTGCCAGGGGATGAAAATATTGCCAATGCATGGATCGACGTCTCCTCATCAGAGGGAGCGCAGTCACGACGTGGGACCAGTTGGTGCCGTCAGGCTGAAGCTGTCTGTATTGCTGAACGGCTTCACACCTGGATTGATTCGCCGCAAGGGCAGCACCTTAGCTTTGGAGTCATCTCTTTTTACAAAGCCCAGACTGAAGAAATCAAAGCAGCGCTAGCCGGGTATGGATACACTCACCGAACCCCTGAGGGTTCATTTGAAATCGCAAACGAATATGCCTTTCTTCCACCTAGCGGGAACCAACTTCCCGAAGAGCGCCTACGCATTGGCACAGTAGACTCCTTTCAAGGTATGGAATTCGATGTTGTGTTCCTATCCATAGTCCGTTGTAACCAGAAGTTGCCGGAACCAAGCGATGATGACGAGGAATTTGAGAGGCAGGGACGGCGACTATTCGGCCATCTCATGTCGCCCAATCGTTTGTGCGTGAGCATGAGCCGCCAGAAGCGAATGCTCGTGGTTGTGGGAGATTCAGAAATGGTCACGAACGCCATAGCGAAACGGGCCGTTCCTGGGCTCGCGAATTTCTATCAACTTTGCCAAGAGAAGGGGGCCGTCTGGTGAAGAAAGCATCTCAACTCAGACGCCCAAAAATCCTCGACCTGATGGACGAAGGATCGGGGATTGCAGCCTCAGCTTGGGATGAGGTTGCGTGGCCATGCCATGCGTTTCGTGTCATGGTGCCGGTAAAGCAAAGAGGCCGACTGAATCTTTTCGAGGAAGTCGCGATGAACCTGCTACGGATCAGTCCGTTCGAACCGGCATCTCTTGCCGATAGGCTGTGCTTGCCCGCGGATTTGGTAGAATTCATTCTTCTCAAACTCCAAGATCAAGGGCTTCTCACCGATCATTATGATCTTACTGAGGAGGCAGAAGACTATCTGACGAAAAGGGATGAATCCCCCCCTTCTTACGAAGAGCGGGTGGTCTTTCGTGAGATGGTTGGTGGCCAAATACTCCCGATTTTTTGGAAAGGAGACCTGTTCGCCGAATCTATTGTCGATTGGAACGAATTGGGCAGTCGGATCGAAAAAGGAACGACCGGCAAACCGAAATCGTTGAAACTACGTTCGATTCCGATTCGCAATCCAGCAAGGCCGGTCACACCTACTGTGTCCGAGGTTCTATCAACTTTAGAGAAGTATCGTCGCCTTAGTCGCATGCGTTCCCTGCTGAGTGGTGTTGAACCGTCAGCGCCTTCCATTCAGTCGAGGCAAGTTGAAATCTCTTCGAATGCAGTGGCCTATTGGCTTCGCTGCCAAGTCATGATTCCTGAAGGGGGGACAGACTTTGTCATCGCTGATCCCTTTGGGTATGGATCGTCCGACCTTCTTGAGAATGCATATCGAAAGCTGGTTTCAGAAAATGATCGAGAGGAAACTCATCTGCTAAACCTGAAGGACCGCGCGATTGATCGGACGATCGGGTACTCGGATCATAGGGAGTCAAGTTCAAGCCTTCAGGTCTCTCATGCTTATCCCGAGTTGAGAGGAGCGATGCGCAATCTTGATCGGAGACTGCAAGAGTGCATGGAATCGGCCGATACCTCAGATAGGATTGCCGATCTCTCTGTAAAACAGCAGCATTTGGTCAGAGACCTCTATAGTGCCCTCGAGTGGGGGCTTCGGTATTGCCTGGACCAAACGATTGACCGATCTCGGTTAAAACTACTCGAATCGGGGTCCAGCGAAACAAATGGGAAGTTTCTCGAAGAATCGGCGAGAAAAATAGGTTTCGCGGAAAGAATTCCGGATCGCCTGCTCAATGTCCCACCAGGGCGAGTTCGGAGTTTTGAATACGGTTCAACCGAGATGCAGTCGTTGTTGGCTGTCGGAATCGTGAGCGCCTGTTCGAATTCGTTTCACCCCCTGAGGAAAGTTGCCTCTGAGATGCCGGGATGGCTGCATTTCATCCATAAAATCAAGAAAGCTCGCGATCCGGCGTCCCATGGCGAGTCGATAGATCTCACTGGGGAACATCTTAAGACTTTCTATATGGGGACATTAGGAACGATCCACATTTTGCTTCCTGATGCAGTTAGCGGGGATGCGGGCATTCCAAAAGAGGCAGAGTCCCAAACTCATATGAAAGCTGAGTTCGAAGCTCGAATGTTGGCACGCATTGCGCTTGAAAGGTTTTTTGGAACTCAGCTTTTCAAGCACCTCAGTAGTAACGTGTCCAATTTGCTAATTGGGGTCGAAAGACTCATTTCGGAGCTTCATGATAGTGGAGAGACAGATGGGAAGGCAGCCATCACAGACTTGGCTGCTGCATTGCAATCGGTGATCCACCAAAGGGTCAAAGAACTCAAGACTCGAACCCCCATTGGACAAGATGATCCACTAGAATATGCAGCAAAGAGGGCGAGAGAAGCAGGCTTTTTGCTTGAGGATGAACGATTGCCGGAGAGCATTTCAACCGTGGGGCGTGCCAAGATTGAACGATCAATAGGCGGAGCGAGCCAAAGCCTTGGGGCGAGCTTGGTTACGCTACTCATATTGGCACCCAAGGAGTGGCTGCACCAAGCGGCAGGACGACAGAAAGACTATGTGCGAGTGGTCGCCCAGACTGTAGGATTAAGACTTCACGGTGGCTGTTCTGTTAATCTTCCCGTAGGAGAACTGATATATCTAAAGCAAGAAGTTTACGAGACGATCAAAACCACAACCGAAATTTGAGAGATGGCACTTTTTTCTAGCGAAGACGAAAATAAGATAAAAGATCGGCAGAAGGAGCAAGATGGCCGTGAATTGGAGCTCGAGCGTAGGTTGGCCGATATTGAAGCCCGAGAGCAGGCTCTGGCAGAAGATTTTGCCAGCCTCAAGAGCTCGCAGAAGGATCTAGCTGAGCGTGATCGGGAGGTATTTGAACTCGAGCAGACTGTCGAACAGCGCGAAATCGCAGCAAAAGCTGGTTCTGTTGAGAAACAACGAGAAGCCTTTCGCGAAGCGATCGAAGGTCGGATTCAGTCACTCGATGAGCGGCAAGATGAACTGAACGCACTCCAAGAAAAGCTAGCGAAAGAGCTTGGGGTAATTACGAAAAATGAAGGTGATCTTGCGTCCAGAGAAGCGGCTGTCCTTGAGCGTGAACTGAAGGCGAATGGGGGGTTTGCCGATAAGCTGCGCATCTTGCATGACGAGATTAAGATTCGGGAGAATGCCTGCTCGGATAAAGAAGAAGCAATCCGGGATCGCGAGAAATCAGTCTTAGCAGATAACAAAGAACTCGAACTCGATCGTGAAGATTTGAGAAAACGCGGGGAAGGATTAGCAAAAGCCGAGCAGGAAAGGGATGCCGGCTACGCTGAATTGAGAGCCAAGCTCGATGAAGAACTTCATCAAAAGAGACTTGCGGGAGAGGAAGAAGGAACCAGGTCGAAAGCAGAGGAACTCGCTTCGATTGAGAAAGAGTTGTCTTCCTATCGGGAGACTCGCCTGAAGAAGATTGAAGAAGAAGGAAATAGGGAACGTGATCGAACCAAAGATTTGATCTCTAAAGAACAATCTCGCTTGTCCGAGGAAATCGAACTGAAGCGCAGTGAGGTTCAGACCGAACGTGAAGATTTGGAGAAGAGGCGAGGCAACCTCGAAGCAGCCAAAAATGATTTGGTCTTCCGCGAAAGAATGGCGGATTCGAAAGAAGAAGCTCTCGCCGGGCGATCCAATAATCTTGAGCAAGAGATTTTCCGCCGACTAGCAGAACGTCAGAAATCATTTGAGAGCACTGAAAAGTCGTTGCAGCAGGAGAACGGTAGGCTGCGAGATTCCTTGGCTACGTGCCAAGATTTGTTGAGTTGCTTTGACGAACTCAAGAGGCGTCTGGGTGGGGAAGAACCCGAAAAAATTCTGCAGAATCTCAATGAGAAAACCGACGAACTGAAGGAGTTACGCAAAAAGCTGGCCGAGAGCCCTTCCCCTGATCTTCAGGATCGCTTCGAGAGTCAGAAGAAAGAGATCATACGCCTGCAGGCAAAGGCCTCGGAACTGGAAGCGGAGGCGGAGGATCACCGTCAGCGACTAGCTGGCGAGAATCAATTGCGAGTCAAGCTGAGCGACGCGGAAACTGAGAATAAGTCGTTCAAAAATCGGGTGGAAGTTCTCGATGCTGAATGTTCCCGTCTCAGGGAGGAACGAAAGCGCATGCTAGCAACCTACGAGCGAGAGGAGGAACGCGAGGATCGCATTCGCGATATTGAAAGCCCCCACCTAGCGTTAGCGGAGTTGCCAGCACGAAGGCCCGCGAGCGAGATTGACGAGGTCGAATGGTTGGACTCGATCGAGAAGCAGTGCGTCGACTACGGTCTACGTTTTCACCCCCGAATTCTACGGGCTTTTCACACTTCCTTGAAAACCGCAGAATGGTCACCCATCACTGTTTTAGCGGGCGTGAGTGGAACTGGTAAATCCGAACTTCCCCGGCTTTACTCTCATTTCGGCGGAATTCCCTTTCTGCCGATCTCAGTCCAACCCAACTGGGATAGTCAGGAATCGATGCTGGGTTTTTTCAATTCGATCGACAACAACTTTCAATCTGAGCCAGTCCTTAGATTCTTGGCGCAGAGCCAGAAGAAAAATACCGAAGATTACCCCGGTTTGGAAGATGTCGTTTGTATGGTCCTTCTCGACGAGATGAATCTTGCTCACCCTGAACTCTATTTTGCGGAGTTTCTGAGTAAACTAGAGTATCGGCGTGGCTTAAAGGGAAACAATGTGCCGTCTTTAGACGTCAAATTGGGTGCCAGAATTGCAGATTACCCGGTGCCGTTAGGGCGCAATGTTCTCTGGGCGGGGACGATGAACCAGGATGAGACGACGAAGTCGCTGTCCGATAAAGTGCTTGACCGGTCCATAGTGATCCACTTTCCACGGCCAACTTCTCTTGAAAGGCGCCTCAAGTTAAAGCCGCTTCCTCAGGCATCTGATCTTCTTCCACGAAACGTATGGGAGTCTTGGTGGAGTCGAGAGAGCAATTTCTCTGTTGATGAGATTCAGCCTTTTAAATCCTTCATTGAGGAGATGAATATTGCGCTGTCTCAAACGGGGCGTGCATTGGGCCATCGAATCTGGCAATCCATCGAGTATTACCTCGCAAATTACCCCGATGTCAGGGTGGCGCGTAAGACCTGTCTCTTATACACATCTGACGCTGCCGACGAAGAGGATAGTGTAGA
>OJCB01000227.1_pt1 | contig 23559 bp, 17 predicted proteins | sample 1591501 | NCBI WGS metagenome assembly OJCB01 (sample SAMN05416813, study PRJEB24817) | seawater metagenome | isolation source: Sea water | place: Canada:Atlantic | collected 2013-07 | reverse complement strand
AACTCCCTACAAAGGGTATGGCTCTTAAATCTGAGAAATCTAGGGTGTCAGATTGCGAACGCTTGCTTGGTCTACTTCCAATATTGGTTTTTGCATAGTATTGCAGCGTACTCATTTTTTCTAAATACGGTAAAAACTTCTCGTGGTTTTTAAAGGCCACATAGGTTTCATAACTAGTAGCTGCCATGTCATTCATAATCACACGATGGGCATCACTTAGTTGATCTTTTTGAAACACTTCGTTTTTAATTCCTGAACTTAATAACTGTTCTAGATTAAATTGAGAAGAGTTTAAGGTTCCAAAATTAGAACTAATGGTTTGCCCTTGTATGGTAAGTTGTATTTCTTTGTCTTCTATGGTAGGGCCTAAAGAGGCATAAAACTGATGCGTTTTTCCTCCTCCACGCGCTGGTGGTCCGCCACGGCCATCAAAGAAAATAACCTCAATACCAAATTCTCTAGAAATTGTGGTAAGTGCTTCTTTGGCTTTAAAAATAGACCAATTAGCCATTAAATAACCGCCATCTTTAGTACCATCAGAAAATCCTAGCATTACGGTTTGCTTATCTTTTCGTTGGCTTATATGCTTTCTATACGAAGGGTTGGCATACAATGTTCTCATTACCGATTCTGCATTTTGCAAATCATCTACCGTTTCAAATAAAGGAATTACATCTACTGGCAATACATCACCAAAACCAGATAAGTTTAACATGGCAAAGGTTTGCATCACATTTAAGGCAGTTTGGTTGTTGCTAATAATATATCTATTGGCACCACGTTTTCCATTTCTATACTGTATTTCTTTAATGGCTTGTATAGATTTTAATGTTTTTACCAACATATCATCCGAAAATAGATTCAGGTCTATGTCTCCCTTAATCTCAGAGAGTACTGTTACTTGTTCAGCTTCAGACAATGCTAAATAGTTTTCTGGAAAGGTAGTGTCTTTTGTATCTAATAACTCTTCTACCATCTTGGTAAAGGCATTATGATGTACTCTGCTGTCTTGTCTAATGTCTAAGGTGGCAAAATGAAATCCAAAAATAGAAACCTTGTGTATTAAATCATCTAATTCTTCCAAAAATAATGACTTGTGTTCTTCAATTAAAATTACGCGTGCTTTCATTAACTCTTCTAGAAGAATTTTTGATGAAAAATTGACAACCTTATAGCTTTTTGTAAAGTGCTTGTTTAGCCTTTTTTCTATGCGTATTAAAATTTCTTCAATCCCTTTAAACGTAAGTCTTCTGCGTAACTGTCTAATGTCTTTATGGTAGTTTTTAAGAATAGTCTGGCGCAATCTTTCGGCTACTTTTAAGGTAATTTCTGTAGTAACAAATGGGTTTCCATCTCTGTCTCCACCGGGCCAAAAACCAAGATCTATAATTTCATTGTTTAGCACTTCACCATCGTAAATATGTTGCTGTACAAAATTATAGATAGTACTTACAGAGTGGTATAAGACATTTTCTAGATACCAAATTAAACTAACCGCTTCATCATAAGGCGTTGGCTTTTGTTTTTTAAAAAATGGTGTTTTTCCTAACTGAGCTAGTAAATTTTTTATGAGTAGTAAATTGTTTTGCTGAATAGCCTTATCTAAGTCTGTAATAATTCCTAGAACATTGCCAGGATAGAATTGCGTTGGATGTGCTGTAAGCACAATACGCACCTTAAATTCTTTAAGGTATTGCTGTAATTCTTCTTTTTTGTTTTGAGAGAAGGCAGCTTCTTTAGAACTGGTTAGAGTTCCAATACCATCCATATTATTTACCATCGGAAATTCTGCATCTTCTATGGCATCAAATAATACAATCTGACGCTCTATATACTGTATAAAACGAAATAAGAGTTGTACTTTTTCTTCTTCTGAAGGGTTTTCTTGGTATTTTTTAAAGAAATAATCTACAATTTGTGTTGGGTTCTCTCCTAGTGAAAATCCTTTTTTACACACTTCATGAAAAAGTGGGAGTAAAACCCCTGTATTGCTAATAGAATCAAAAGGTAAAGTCATAAATATACTGTTGTATATCTGATATTTTGAGACTACATTATCGTTAAATTTAGAGAGTTTTAGTGCGCTAGACATAGGTAAAAATTGATTAGTGAAATTACATAAAAACCCATTCTAAGATGCTGTTTCTATTGATATTTCTACGAAAACGTTGTAAAAGTAATTTCTTATTTTTCTTTTGGAAGCCATCTATTCATGGCATATCCAAATAGCAGTCCGCCAACCATCCACAAAGGAAATGCAATGCCTATTTTTTTTAGAGTGATGTCTTCATCATTAAAATAAGGAAAAATAAACGTTAGTAGAACAAACATTCCGAACCCCCAAGGTAGGCCAATCTTAAGAATCTGTTTAAGCTTATTTGACATTCTTAAAATTTATAATTCCTTCTTGCAACCAAGCGAGGTAAGTATCTATATCTGTGTATTGCTCTGCACGGTTTAAGATCTGTAAATCTGCTGTTATTTGCACATAATAGGGTTGTGAAGCCGTTTCAAAATTTACCGTTTGAAAAGTAGCCCATTTATCTCCAACAGTTTCTATATCTTTTAGTTTTCCGTTGGCTCGTTTAAATTTAAATTGTGCTGCTTTTGGCAATTCTTTTCGATCATCTACATACAGAGAAATTAAGATATACTTTTCTTTTAATAGTGTGTAAATAGCTGGGTCACTCCATACATTTTCTTCAACTTTTCTACAGTTTACACAGGCCCATCCTGTAAAATCTAATAAGATAGGTTTGTTTGCTACTTTTGCAGCAGCCAAGCCTTCTTCAAAACCTTTGTAGCAATTTAAGCCAAGCGGACAATCGTTTTCTTGCTCGTAGATACTATAGAATTGTGGAGGTGGAAAACCACTCAATAAACTTAAATTCCAGCTAGGAGTTTTAAATGTACCAGGAATAAGATACACAACAAATGCAATTATTAGAACTCCAAAAGAGCCTCTAGAGAATGACAATTTTTTATCTGCACCGTCATGTGGAAATTTAATTTTTTTGAAAATATATAAAGCCAATCCTATAAAAATTACCACCCAAATACCAATAAAAACCTCACGTTTTAAGAGATCCCAATGGGCTACTAAATCTGCATTAGATAAAAATTTAAAAGCAAAAGCTAGTTCTAAAAAGCCAAGAATAACCTTGGTGGTATTTAGCCATCCACCAGAACTTGGCAAAGATTTTAACCAATTAGGAAACAAGGCAAATAAGGCAAAAGGCAGTGCTAAAGCCAATCCAAAACCTGTCATCCCGGCACTTAGTTGCATGGCTCCGCCATCTGCAGTTAAAGAACCTGCCAGTAAAGAGCCTAAAATAGGGCCAGTACAGGAGAAAGAGACAATAGCTAAGGTAAGAGCCATAAAGAAAATACCAATAAAACCGCCTACGTTAGAAGCCGTATCCATTTTATCTCCCCAAGAACTTGGCAGTGTTACCTCGTAGTATCCAAAGAAAGAAAAAGCAAAGAATACTAAGATGGCAAAGAAGAATATATTTAACCAAATATTGGTAGAAATGGTGTTTAAAATTTCTGGGTCTAAGCTGTCTAAAAAGTGGAAGGGAAGACTTAATAGAATATAAATAAGCACAATAAAAAAACCATACAAAATGGCATTGCTAATTCCTTTGGCTTTGCTTTGAGATTGTTTGGTAAAAAACGAAACAGTTAAAGGAATCATTGGAAACACACATGGTGTTAGCAAGGCTAGTAAGCCGCCAATAAAACCCAATAAAAAAATAGTAAACAGACTTTCGTTTTCTTGTGTATTTCCGTCTACATCAGTTTTTAAAAGCGCTTTGTTTTTTAAATCAAGTATTAATAGCTTAGAGAGTCTAATGCTTTTTTCATCTAGTTCAACCAGCTCATCTATTACAGCGTTTCCATCTAAAGAAAAGCTAAAGTCTTCTTCTATTTGAATGCACACCTCTTTACATACCTGCGCAAAAAAGTTTAATTTTACACTAGTAATAGTTGTATTGGTAAGCTCTATTCTTTGCGTAATAATTGCTTTTTCTTTAAAGAAAATCTCTTCTTTTTCCCAAGTATCACTATATTCTTTATAGGTCTTGCTTTCTGTTGCTTTCCCAATTAATTGAAAACCTGTAGCACCTTTTGCTGCCAAAATTTCCATGGGTAATGAAGCATCTTCTGGATTGTATTGAGAATATAAATGCCACTCATCTAAGATGTTAACGGTAAAGATTAAATTGTAATCTGTATCAGATATTTTTTCTACAGAAGTGCTAATAATAGCAGGATTATTTTCTATTTGAGCAAGGCTGTTTAATGCAAAAAACAACAAAAGAAGCGTGCCTAATTTTTTCATGATAGATATGATATTTTCAATCGATTTTTACTTGTTTTGTTTGCTAGATATCGTCGATCTTGTCTAAGACCAATGACCCAAATAATATGGTCTTTAGCATCTGTAAGCAACCAGATTTTTTCTTTGTCTAGTAACGATAATTTCTTGTCTTTAAAAAGCTGACTTATTTTTTTGCTACCTTTCATTCCGGTAGGATGCATAGCATCACCATGATGCCATTTTTTCAAAGATAAGGGATAAGTTACCAAGTCTTTATTAATAATAATTTGATGGTTGCTTTCTGGCGTGCTATCTGTTGTATTTAGAATAGTTAGCTTAATAGGATGCGAAATTCCTGTACTAGTTTCTTTGATAATAAATGGCCCTTTTTCTGTTAGATTTTGATTATTTGTTGTTAAAATTAGAAAGTTTCTATCTTTAAGTAAGCGATGTGTTTTTGAAAACACCTGCTTCCCTGGTTGCCCAGAAACTAAATCAACTACATCATTCCAAGCAGTAAAACCGAAGGTGTGTAAGAGTTGATACAAATAGGCTTTTTTGTTTGGGAGTTCGTTTAGTTTTTTACAATTTAACATCAATAAATTGTGTTTGTAACTCACAACTTGTTCAGAAATATTTTTTGTAGCATCGTTAATTAGAGACTGGCTTTCATTTAAATATTCTAAGGTGTTTTGAAAGCTTTCCAAAACATGAGGATTTATTTCCTGCAAAATTGGAATTACTTTATGACGCACTTTGTTTCTTATATATTTTACACTTGCATTAGACCTATCTTCTCTCCAAACAATTTCATTTTTAATAGCAAATAGAGTAATGTCATCTCTAGAAAAAGCCAACAAAGGCCTCACAGCTTTATTATTGATGGGGGGAATACCCGTAAAACCTTCCAAACCAGTTCCTCTTGTTAGATTAATAATAAAAGTTTCTAAATTATCATTTGTATTGTGTGCCGTTAACACATACTCATAGTGTTTCTTTTCTAGTAGCTCATAAAACCATGCATAACGAAGATCTCTTGCAGCTACTTGAATAGAAACCTTATTCTTTGTTGCATATTTTTCTGTTTCAAAAGAGCTAGTATACACAGGTACTTGTAAATTTTTCGCTAGATCTTTTACATAAACCTCATCATCATTACTTTCTTGTCCGCGTAGATTAAAATTACAATGACATAAAGAAAAGTTGAGGTTTAATTGACTACATAAATGTCCCAAAACAACACTGTCTATACCTCCAGAAACGGCAATAAGAAGTTTGCCTTCTTCTAGAAAAGGAAAGTTTTGATGAAGATGTTGTTTAAATTTTTTGAGCATTTATGGTACAAAAATATGGAAATTAAAGTTGAGAACTTATCCAGTTTACAACATCTGTCATCATTTCATTTTTGCATAAATCGTTTTGTAATTCATGATACCCATTCTCATAAAGTTTTAGAGTTGCTCTATCAGCATTATTTGCAAATTCCTTTGTTCCTCTATAATCTATAATTTTATCTCCTGTTCCGTGTAGTAATAATATGGGACTTTTTAGTTTTGGTGCGTTTTCAATTGCCCATTTTCCAGAATCAATAAAAGTTAAAGAGAAGTTAGGGCTAATCTTAGCATGTATTAAAGGGTCATTTATATACCTATCTACTTCTATTCTCTCTCTAGAGATATCAGTTGGGTTTATCTCATTTCCCATGGTTATAGACGGTGCTAGTTTTTGCAATAACTTTCCAATAACTAATTTAATCTTTGGTGGCTCAAAAGCCAATTTTAAAAAGGGACTTGTGGCAATAATTCCTTGTAAAGGAGTTGTTTTTTTAAGAGCATAATTAATCACAGCATTTCCACCCATAGAATGGCCATATAAGAAAACTGGTATGTTAGGAAAAAGCTCCTTTGCTTTTTCTATGGTCATAGAAATGCTTTCTAAAACAGCCTCAAAGCTTGGGTTGTGACCACGTTTACCAGTTGTTTTTCCATGTCCAAAATGATCAAAAGCAACAACAGAAAAATCATTGTCATTTAATCTTTTGGCCACATGTTTGTAGCGTTCTGAGTGTTCGCCCATTCCATGCGCCAAAACCACTACAGCTTTTGTGTTTTTTGCTTTCCAGCATTGACCATAAAAAGTAGTTTTGTAAATATGAAAATTAAATTCTTTATGAGTCATCATTAGTTTTTTTTAGCCAAACTCTTATACTTTTTCGAAGCGATTCTTCGGGCCTTGGCAAAGGAATGGTTTTGCCAAATTGCTTACTTCTCTTAAATTTAGAAAAGTTAATTTTTAGCTGTTTCCATGCCTCAGGATACATTTTTAAAAATGTATTAAATAAGAGTTGTTCGGTTGGTTTTTCAGTAAGGCTTTTATACACAGCCTCAATTTTTTCTTCTTGATCTGGAATCATAGTTCGTTAGAATTTGTTAAGACAAATTGCATCGCTTTTGCTTTTAATAAACATTCTTCATATTCTTTTTCTGGTGTAGATTTTGCCGTAATGGCACTTCCTACAGAAAATGAAAGATACTTTTTTTCTGAATCATACAAAATACTTCTAATAACCACGTTAAAATCAAAATTGCCCGTGGGTGTAAAATACCCTACTGTTCCAGAATACAACCCGCGTTTGGTTTCTTCTAGAGTTTCAATAATTTTCATAGCAGATATTTTTGGAGCCCCCGTCATACTTCCCATAGGAAATGTATCTTTAATTACATCTATAAGATGCACTTCGTCTTTTAATTCAGAAACCACTGTAGAAATCATTTGATGTACTTGTTTAAATGAAGAGACCTTGCATAATTCTTCTACCCTAACACTTCCTTTTTTAGCCGATTTAGACAAATCATTTCTAACCAAATCTACAATCATAATATTTTCTGATCGTTCTTTGATGTCTTTTGATAAGGCTGTAGCAGTTTTTTGATCTTCTTGAAAATCAACCAAACGTTTAGCAGTTCCTTTAATGGGTTGTGAAATAATTTTAGCACCTTCTTTCTTTAGGTATCTTTCTGGAGATGCACACAATAAATACTGGCTATCTATCTTTAAAAAGGTGGCAAAAGGAGCTTCAGAAATAGTATTTAAATCTTCATAAATATCTAAAGGATTAATGCGGGTGTTTTCTGCATAAAATTCTTGACAGAAATTGGCTTCATAAATATCGCCTTTGTAAATATGCTCTAAAATTTCACCTACTTTAAAAAGGTAGTCTTGTTTCTGAATTCTTGGTTTAATAACAATGTTTCCACCATTTTCTAAACGAGTGCTAGCAGTATTTTTTTGTTTTATTTTTTGAGTACAAATAGCTTCAAAGTCTGTGTCAATTTCATCATCTACCATTGTTAGGTATTGAAACTCAATGCTATTATTTTTAATGAATAGAATTTTTTGTGGCTGAAAGAAAAATAGTTCTGCAAACCCTAAACCATCACTATTTGTTGATGTCAAATTTTCAGTGGCATTTTTTACATCATAACTAAGGTAGCCAAACAAATAATCTTGTGTAATAGATTGGTATTCTTTTAATTTCTCAAACGCATTCTCAACATCTGTTTGAATACTTGTAAACTCATCAACAGCTAAAATACTATGAAAAGAAGTGTACCCTTGGTTGTGGTGGTTAGAATCTAACCAAACAGCAGTTTCATACTGCTGCGCCCATCGCAATAATTTCTCATTGAGGTTAGAAATAGACTTAATTGAATACGTACGAGTTGTTCTTTGCATTTCGGAGGCAAAAATAGAAACTAATTTTTGCTGTATTATTAAAAAATAATGATCGAAAATTAATTCCGATCATTATGTATGTTACATAAGTTTTATGCATTTAATGGTTTTCCATCCCAAGCACCTTTTGCCGCTTCTTTAATGGCCTCAGAATAGGTTGGGTGACCGTGGCAAATTCTTGCCAAGTCTTCTGCAGAAGCTCTATATTCCATAGCAACAGCAGCCTCCATAATTAAATCTGCCGCTCTTGCGCCTACAATATGAACTCCTAAAACTTCGTCTGTTTCTTTCGCTGCCAATACTTTTACAAACCCGTCTAAGTCTCCACTTGCTCTAGATCTTCCTAGGGCTCTCATAGAAAATTTTCCTACTTTGTAATCTACACCAGCTTCTTTTAATTCTTGTTCTGTTTTTCCAACAGCACCAACTTCTGGCCATGTGTATACAATACCAGGAATTAAATTGTAATCTATATGTGGTTTTTGTCCTGCAATCATTTCTGCCACAACTACTCCTTCTTCTTCTGCTTTGTGAGCAAGCATCATACCTTTCACAACATCTCCAATAGCATAGATGTTAGACACATTTGTTTGAAGATGATCATTAATAGCTATTTGTCCTCTTTCATTTACTTTAATGCCAACATTTTCTAATTCTAGCCCAGCTGTATAAGCACTTCTACCCACAGAAACTAAACAATAATCTCCTGTAAAGACTACTTCATCACCTTTTTTATTGGTTGCTTTTACAGTAACTTCACTCCCATTTCTTTCCACAGCTTTTACACCATGGCTGGTAAAAAATTTAACCCCTTGCTTTTTTAGTACTTTTTGAAGTTCTTTAGAAACATCAGTATCCATACCAGGAACAATCTTGTCCATATATTCAATAACACTTACTTCTGCACCTAAACGCTTGTAAACAGAACCCAATTCTAAACCAATAACACCACCACCAATAACTACTAAGTGTTTTGGTATTTCTGGAAGCTTTAAAGCTTCTGTAGAAGTAATAATACGTTCTTTGTCTAAAGAAATAAAAGGTAAGTTAGCAGGTTTTGAGCCAGTTGCTATGATAATATTGGTTCCTTCAATAGTTTCATCAGAACCGTCTTTTTTTGTAATTTTTACATGTGTTGCATCTACAAAAGACCCCATTCCTTCAAAAACATCAATATTGTTTTTGTCCATTAGGTAGGTAATTCCTCCTGTAGTTTGTTCTACAATACCTGCCTTGCGCTCAATCATTTTTCCAAAATCAATTTTTGGAGGATTGATCAAGATTCCATGTTCTTCAAAATGCTTTACAGCATCGTAGTAATGATGTGAAGAATCTAACAATGCTTTAGATGGAATACACCCAACATTTAAACAGGTTCCACCCATGGTTGCATACTTTTCTATAATAGCAGCCTTTAAGCCTAATTGAGAGGCTCTAACTGCAGCAATATATCCTCCAGGACCTGAACCAATAACGATGACGTCGTACTTCATTTTAATTGAATTTATAATGATACAAAAGTACTCATTATTCTTAAAATTTTAATAGAATTAACATCTTAAAACTGTAAATATAACTTGAGGTAAAAATTGTAAAATAAATAAGATTATTTTTGTGAATCATACAGAACAAAATCAACTATTTGAAGCTACATGTTTTTATCATAGGTTCCGTTTGGGTAGAACCAAATTCATCAGCTGCTGGCAGTAGGATGCTTCAGTTAATTCAATCTTTTTTATCACAAGATTGGCAAGTTACTTTTGGAACGGTTTCACAAAAGAACCCAAACTCTATAGATTTAACAAACTATGGAGTAACAGAGGTCTCTTTAGCATTAAATAACTCTAGTTTTGATGAGTATATGCTAAATTTAAATCCAACAATTGTTGTTTTTGATAGATTCATTACCGAAGAACAATTTGGTTGGCGAGTTGCAGAAACCTGCCCAAATGCACTTCGCGTATTAGATACTGAAGATTTACATTGTTTACGTAAAACCAGACAGGGAGCTATTAAAAATGAGATTGAATTTACCAATGATATGCTCTTAAATTCTGAAATAGCCAAACGAGAAATAGCTGCAATTTATCGTTGTGATATTTCTTTAATTATCTCAACATTTGAAATGAAACTCTTACAAGAAGTTTTTAAAATTGATGAGAGTTTGGTCTATCATTTACCGTTTTTATTTGATAAAATTGATGAAAATAATTCATGGAAATCCTTTGACGAAAGATATCATTTTATATCTATTGGGAACTTCCTTCACGCACCCAATCTAGATGCTACAATTCAATTAAAAAAACATATCTGGAAAAAAATTCGAGAAAAAATTCCATCAGCAGAAATTCATATTTATGGTGCGTATCCAACACAACAAGTTTTGCAATTTAATAACAAACATGAAGGGTTTTATGTTCATGGTTTTATAGAAGATGCTGCTGAGGTTCTAGAAAATAGTAGAGTTTTACTAGCTCCTTTGCGTTTTGGCGCAGGAATTAAAGGGAAGCTTACCAGCGCTATGAAATGTGGAATACCCTCTGTAACCACCAGTATTGGGTCAGAAGGAATGTGTGGTGAGCTACCTTGGAATGGTTTTATAGAAGATGATTTAGAAAAGTTTGCAGTAAAAGCAGTTGAATTGTATACCAATGAAGAGATTTGGAAACAGGCACAGCAACACGGAATAGAAATTATTAATACGATGTATGATAAAGAGTTGTTAGAAAATAAATTTTTAAGGGTACTTCAACAGATTTCTTCAAATTTAGAACAACATAGAAATAACAATTTTACAGGAAAAATGTTATTGCATCACTCTTTGCAAAGCACAAAATACATGAGTAAGTGGATTGAAGAAAAAAATAAAAAATAACAGCTTACAATAAACCAGCTCTTTTTAATAGCGCCTCTGGTTTTGGTTCTTGGCCTCTAAAACGTTTGTATAACACCATGGGTTTTTCAGTACCTCCTTTGCTCAAAACATGTTCTTTAAATTTGGTGGCAACTTCTTTATTAAAAATCCCTTTTTCTTTAAAATATGCAAAAGCATCTGCATCTAATACTTCTGCCCATTTATAAGAATAATAGCCAGCAGAATAGCCTCCCTGAAAAATATGAGAAAATGAGGGGCTCATACAGTTTTCTTCAACACCAGGGTATAATTGAGTTGCTGATAATACAGATTTTTCAAATTCTTTTACAGAGGTAATTTTTTCTGGACTAGTACTTGCATGCCATGCCATATCTAACAAGCCAAAGCTCAACTGACGTAGTGTTTGCATGCCTTGATGAAAACTAGCTGATTCTTTAATTTTTTCTACATACTCCATTGGAATAACTTCTCCTGTTTGGTAGTGCTTGGCAAACAACTCTAAGGCTTCTTTTTCATAACACCAATTCTCTAAAACCTGGCTTGGCAACTCTACAAAATCCCAAGACACAGAGGTGCCAGAGAGGCTATTGTAGGTAGTGTTTGCCAACATGCCGTGCAACGCATGGCCAAATTCATGAAATAAGGTTGTTACTTCATTAAAGGTTAATAAAGAAGGTTGTGTTTCGGTTGGTTTGGTGAAATTACAAACTATAGAAATATGAGGTCTTTCATTAATATTGTTTTTAATTTGTTGAGATTTGTAAGAAGTCATCCATGCACCATTTCGTTTTCCTTCTCTAGGATGAAAATCAGCATATAAAATAGCAACAACCTCTTTCTTATTGTTACAAACCTGGTATGTTTTTACATCTTCATGATATTTCTCAATTGTAAAGACTTCCTCAAAAGTAAGATCGTATAGTTTTGTTGCAATACTAAAAGCTCCATTAATAACATGTTCTAATTGAAAATAAGGCTTTAAGATTTCTTGATCTAAATTAAAAATTTCTTTTTTTAATTTTTCTGCATAATAAGCAGCATCCCATTTTTGCAACTGATCTATACCGTCTAATTTTTTAGCGTATTGTTGAAGATCATTAAATTCTCTCTTGGCTGCGGGTGTTGCTTTTTTGAGCAATTCATTAGAAAATGAAATCACTTTTTCTGGAGTTTCAGCCATTCTCTCTTCTAAAACAAAATGAGCATGCGTTTTATAGCCTAATAACTGAGCACGCTGGTGTCTGAGAGAAACTATTGCTAAGACAACCTGTTCATTGTTGTTTTTATTATCTTGAAAACCTTTTTTGCCAAAGGCAATCGCCATTTTTTTTCGAAGCTCCCTCGCATTTGCATAGGTCATAAAAGGAATATAACTTGGGTAATCTAAGGTAAAAACCCATCCTTCTTTTTCTTGTTGTTTTGCTAATAAACGAGCTGCGTCTCTTACACTTTCTGGAAGTCCAGATAGCTCTTCTTTATTGGTGATATGCATTTCAAAAGCATTGCCATCTGCTAAAACATGTTCTCCAAATTCTAAAGAAAGTTGTGATAATTGAGCATCTATTGTGCGTAATTTATTCTTATCTGAATCGTCTAAATTTGCACCATTTCTAGAAAAACCTTTGTATTGTTTCTCCAATAACATTTGTTGTTCTCTAGTTAAATGCAAAGAATCTTTACCAGCATAAACTGCGTTTACTCTCTCAAATAAATACGAGTTTAGGGTAATGTCATTTTTAAGCTCACTTAACCAAGGAGAAATTTCTTTGGCAATTTCTTGAATATCTTTAGAAGTTTCTGCAGCATTTATATTAAAGAAAATACTGGTAATTCTTCCTAATTTTTGACCTGTAAAATCTAATGCTTCTGTTGTGTTTTCAAAACTAGGAATGTTAGGGTTTGATACAATAGCTTCAATTTCTTGTTTACAAATTTCAATGGCTTTTTTAACAGCAGGTTTATAATCTGTACTTGAAATTTTTGAGAAAGGAGCAGTGTTAAAATCTTCTAGTAAAGGATTCATTGGTGGGTACAATAAGAGTGAATAGTATTATTTTTTTACGCGATCTGAGGCTTGAGCTACTTTTATTTTTAAGCCTTCTTTGTAGGCTATGATTTTATCTTGCACACATTTGTCTGATGCGCCAATAATCTGAGCAGCCAAGATACCAGCATTTTTTGCACCGTCTAATGCAACGGTAGCAACAGGAACACCTCCTGGCATTTGTAAAATAGATAACACAGAGTCCCATCCATCTATAGAGTTTCTGCTTTTTACTGGAACCCCAATAATAGGCAAAGGGCTTAAAGAGGCTACCATTCCTGGTAAATGAGCTGCGCCTCCAGCACCAGCAATAATTACTTTAATACCTCTTGTGTGAGCATTTTTTGAGTACTCAAATAATTTCTCTGGAGTTCTATGGGCAGAAACAATGTCTACTTCAATTTGAATATCAAAAGTTTCTAAAATATCAATTGCTTCTTGCATGATTGGGAGATCTGAATCGCTTCCCATTATAATTCCTACCATTATGCCTAGTTATTTACTGATTACTTTAATTGTTTCTTTTACCTGTTGTGCAACTTTTCTTGCTTTATCTATATCTTTATTCACAATAGTTACATGTCCCATTTTTCGAAATGGTTTGGTTGTTTTTTTTCCGTAAATATGTGGAGTAACTCCATCAATTTTTAAAATTTCATCAATATTTTCATATACAACTGCTCCTGTATGTCCTTCGGCACCTACTAAATTAACCATAATCCCTGCTACTTTACTAGCCGTGTTTCCTAAAGGTAGGTTTAAAATGCTTCTCAGGTGTTGTTCAAACTGATTTGTATAACTAGCTTCAATACTATAATGACCAGAATTATGAGTTCTAGGGGCTACTTCATTTACTAAAATATCGTCTTCTTGTGTTTGAAACATTTCTACAGCCAACAATCCTACAAAATCAAAAGCATCGGCAACTTTTAGGGCAATTTCTCTTGCTTTTTCAGCAATACTGTCATCTATTCTTGCGGGGCAAATAACATATTCTACTTGATTTGCTTCTGGGTGAAATTCCATTTCAACCACAGGGTAGGAAGTTATTTCTCCTTTGTTATTTCTTGCAACAATAACAGCTAATTCATTTTTAAATGGAATGAGTTTTTCTACAATGCATTCTCCTATTGGTAGATTTTCTAAATCTTTAAAAGTTCTAACTATTTTGACGCCAGTTCCGTCATATCCAAAACGAGCTGCTTTCCAAACAAAAGGAAACTCAATAATACTATTGTGAAAAGAATGTTTAAGCTCTTCTAAATAGGCGTAGTGAGAATAAGCTGCTGTTGGAATAGTATGATCTTTGTAAAAATTCTTTTGGCTTGCTTTACTTTGAATAACCCTAATATTTTTTGGTTTGGGGAAAATTGAGAGTCCCTCTTTTTCTAAACGATCTAAGGCATCAATATTTACATTTTCTATTTCAATGGTCAATACATCTACTTTTTTTCCAAAATTATAAACGGTATCAAAATCGAGGAGATCACCTATATGAAATTCATTACATATTTGAGCACAGGGAGCATCAGGTGAGGCGTCTAAAATACATGTGTAAATATCAAATTTTTGAGTTTCGGCAAGTAACATTCTGCCCAATTGACCTCCGCCAAGAACACCTAATTTAAAATCTGATGAAAAATAATTTTTCAAAATAACTTGGTATTGATATGTGAAACAAAAGTACGCATTCTATTGTGTACTTAGATATTAAAAATTGGTGATTCTCAAAAGAGAACCGTTTAAGTTTTCTACTAAATATTCATTTGCAAAACAAGTAACTCCTTCGGTTAAAGGAGCACCGTTTAAAATATTAAACTCACTATCATCACACTGACATAAAATTCTCAGATTAGTATCTACAGTCATTTGAGAACAAGAGGAAGGGTTTTGCCCCGGGCACAATCTGTCAAAGGCTTTAAATTGAACACCATTGATATTGTAAATAATTAAACCCTGTAGGCCACCACTTGTGTATGCCCAACCACCGGGCACTTGCAAATCTATAAATTGAGGAAGGTCTAGATTTACAGATTCGTTTACAGTTACAAAAGGAAAACAATCGTTCTCAACACCATTATTTGTGCATCCAAGAAATAAAACTGTGGCTACTAAAAAAAATACTTTTTTCATATTGAATCTTTTGGAGGTTCTTTTAAAAGAGCCCAATTTACAAATATTTTGTACATTTGTAGTCTAAATCTCATCCTGTTAAAGGTAATGAGATTTTCTATTTTTATATTGATGGTTGTTTTTGCACTAGAAAAACAACTATAAAAGTTTTAAAAATTAAAAATCATGAGTGACGTTTCCTATTATACCCCAGAAGGATTAAAAAAATTAAAAGACGAATTATTACAGTTAGAGCAAATTGAAAGACCAAGAGTTACCCAAGAAATTGCTGATGCAAGAGATAAGGGTGATTTAAGTGAAAATGCTGAATATCATGCAGCCAAAGAAGAACAGTCTCTTTTAGAAACAAAGATTGCAAAGCTTAAAAACGTGGTAGCTAGCGCAAGAATAATTGATGAATCTCAGTTAGATGTGTCTAAAATATTAATTCACTCTATTATCAAAATAAAAAACACCATCAACGGGATGGAGTTTTCTTACACTTTGGTAGCCGATTCTGAATCGGATATTAAAAATGGAAAACTATCTGTAAATTCTCCAATTGGGAAAGGGTTATTAGGAAAAGAATTGGGAGATATTGTTGAAATTAAAGTTCCTAATGGAATTATGAGTTTTGAAGTTACAGCAGTTTCAAGATAAAAAACAAAAAAATAGTTGAATGAAACGCTTTTCTTATGGAAAGCGTTTTTTATTTTTATAAAAAATAGATAGATATGAGTATTTTTACAAAGATTGTTTCAGGAGAAATACCTTCTTATAAAATTGCAGAAGATGAAAATCACCTTGCTTTTTTAGATATCAACCCTAATACAAAAGGGCACACATTAGTAATTCCTAAAAAGGAAATTAATAAGTTATTTGACTTAGATAAGCAGGAGTATGCAACATTGATGGATTTTTCTTATAGAGTTGCCAAAGCTCTTGAGAAAACAGTTTCTTGTAAACGAATTGGAATGAGTGTTATTGGTCTAGAAGTACCCCATGTTCATGTGCATTTAATTCCAATAAATATCATGAATGATATGCGCTTTGAAGAAAAAGAGCACTTAACTAATGACGAATTTGTTGATTTGGCTAAAGAAATATCAAGAAATTTTATCTAAGACTATCTGAAATGTAGTTCCTTTATTAATCTCAGAATTTTTTACAACTATTTTTCCTTTGTGATAATCTTCAATAATTCTTTTAGAAAAAGATAATCCTAATCCCCAACCGCGTTTTTTGGTGGTAAACCCTGGTTTAAATATTTTTTTAAACTGAGATTTTGCCATTCCCTTGCCAGTATCTGTAATATCAATTTTTATATTTTTAGCGTCAGCTGTTATTGCTACAGTTAATTGGCCTTTTCCTAACATGGCATCAATGGCATTTTTAATTAAATTCTCTATTACCCAGGCGTATAACTCTTCATTTAAATTACTGTAAAGTTTTTCTTTAGAAGATTCAAATGTAAAAGATATTTGTTTAGAGCTTCTGTACTCTAAATACTCATAGGCGTTTTTAGTAACCGCAATAATATCTAATTTTTTAAGGGTTGGTAGCGAACCAATCTTAGAAAATCGATTGGCAATAGTATTTAAACGATGAACGTCTTTCTCTATTTCAACAACATATTTATCATCTACATTTTCCATTTTTAAAATGGCTATCCAACCTAGTAAAGAAGATAAGGGTGTACCTATTTGATGTGCTGTTTCCTTAGCCATACCTGTCCATAATTTATTCTGTTCAGCAACTTTACTTGAGGTAAACATCATGTATATTACAGCTAAGAAGAGCGTCAGAATTAAAATTAATGTAAGCGGGTAATAGGATAATTTATTTAATAAATCTGAGTTTCTATAGTAAATATATTGCGTTCTGTTTTTGGCAAAATTAATTTCAATAGGACTGTTTTGCTCTTTCATAATTTCGAGCTGTTTTAATAAAAAAGCTGGATCTTTTGCTTTAACAGAGTCTAAATTTAAATAAGAATTGGCTCCTATATTTCCATTTTCATCAACCAAAATCATTGGAATATTAGTATTGCTTTTAATGATCTTATCTTCTAAACTAACATCAGCTTCTAGGTCTTGGTTTGTTGCAAACTCTTTCATGGCTGTTGCCACTATTTCCATTTTTAAACGCTCTTCATTTTTAAATCGCTTAAAAAAGGAATAGGTATTCCATAGAATTAAAGTAACAATAGAGAACGAGATGATGATCACAATTCGTTTTAGTAGTAAGGTGTCTTTAAAAAAACTCATCAAACAAATATACTAGATTCGTTTATATAACTGATTGAACTTATCTTGACTTTTTCTATTTCCTAAAAAATGGCTGAAATTTACCCATATTTTGTTACTCTTATGAGTTATAGCATCGCTATGACTCATAAAAGTGTCTCATCTGATCAAATTTAAACTCATTTTCGGTTAAAAACAAAAAGTCAAGATGAGTTCATTTATAAAATTGATAGTATCTTTACTCAAGAAAATTTATTACATGCTTTCTATCAATCCTAAAGAAATAACAACAGGCAAATTACACGGCTATTTATTAGGAGCTGTTGCACCTAGACCAATTGCTTTTGCTAGCACAATTAACCAAAATGGAGCCCCTAATTTATCTCCTTTTAGCTTTTTTAATGTTTTTGGGTCTAACCCACCTATGATGATTTTTTCTCCAGCCAGAAGAGTTCGTGGAAATACGACTAAGCACACGCTGCAAAATGTTGAAAAAATTAAGGAAGTAGTCATAAACGTTGTAAATTATGACATTGTTCAACAAATGTCTTTAAGTAGTTCAGAATATCCAGAAGGAGTAAATGAATTTGAAAAAGCAGGTTTTACAATGCTCCCTTCAGATGAGGTGAAACCTTTTAGAGTTGCAGAGTCACCAGTACAGTTTGAATGTAAGGTAACAGACATTATTTATACGGGTACAGACGGTGGTGCAGGGAATTTGATTGTTTGTGAAGTAGTAAAAATTCATATTCATGAGGCCGTTTTAGATGCAGATGGAATGATAGATCAACATAAAATAGATTTGGTAGCAAGAGCAGGAGGGAGCTACTATTCTAGAGCTAGAGAAGGTTTTTTTGAAATTCCAAAACCTGTTTTTACATTAGGAATAGGTGTAGATCAAATACCATTAGTAATTAGAAATAGCACTGTTTTAACAGGAAATAATCTAGGGATGCTTGGAAATATCACTTTCTTACCAACTGAGCAAGATGTTGATAACTTTGCAAAAGAACATCCTCAATTTATTGGCTTAGAAATAGTAAAAAAACATACATTTGCTCAACAGTATTTAGATAATAATGATCTAGAAAGTGCTTGGAAAGTGCTTTTAATAAAATAATAATTATGGAAGTAATAGGTAAAGTTAAATTAATTGGAGAAGTACAGACTTTTGGAAGCAATGGCTTCAGAAAAAGAGAATTAGTAGTCACTACAGACGAGCAATATCCACAAATGATCATGATTGAGTTTGTACAAGACAAATGTGATTTATTAAATAGTTATTCAGTTGGGCAAGATGTAAAAGTTTCTATTAACCTAAGAGGTAGAGAATGGATCAATCCACAAGGAGAAGCAAAGTATTTTAATTCTGTGCAAGGATGGAGAATAGAAAGTTTAGCACAAGCAGCTCCATCGCAAATTCCTCCAACAGAACAATTTCAGCCTGCTCCAGATTTAACCAGTGAAGAGCCAGACGATTTACCGTTTTAAAACATACCCATAAAAAAGCCTCGCAATTTGCGAGGCTTTTTTATGGGTATAAATACTAAGTATTATTTAGGATCTAATGCCATATCTATTCTTGCAATAGCATCTTGTAAATGATACCTACTAGTAGTATTAGGTGCTTTAGAAATAGCAGCTCTTATTTCGCGCTTTATTCTATTTAATTCTCCTCTTACCATTGCTTTAATATCTGATTGACCAATATTTACAGAACTTTGTTTTAAATATCCACGATTTAATCCACGTTGATTTTTTGCCGTATTTAATAAATAATCTAAACGATTAATATGTGCTCTTTGTAAGTTTCTTCTGTAGGTGTCTATTCTTTTTCCTGAATATAACTCAGACCAAACACCTTTTCTTAAGTCAGAAAACATGGCAACTAAACTATATGCTTTAGCACCATTCATAGTTTGATTTTCTATCATACGAGCCATTCTTCCAGCATCTAAAATATTGTGTAAGGTTCTTGTTTGAATATTTCCAATTTTTTCAATTGCTCCAGAAAATTGAGTCTTTGCATGGATATTTTTATCAATCATCCATGTAGGCGTAAAGAACAATTCTTTATTAATGAAATCTAACGCATTTTTTTGATGCGATTTAGTTACATGAGTGTATACAACTCCTTCCTGATCAGAGGTTTTATAATATTCATATACGCCACCAATATTAGCGGTAACATGTCCCATGTATCTGTTAAATTGGCTGAGAACTTGGCTATACATAGTTGCCATTTCATCATAGTTTTCACCATCTTTGGTTGTCCATTTTTCGATATTAGGTAATATTCTTTGTAAATTTTTGATACCGTATGCACTTGCTTTTATAGCGTCATCCCCAAGATCTTCAGTTTGAGAACTTGGATCTACTACACCCCCAGCTTGTTGATGGCCAAAACGATAGATTGGGTTATCTGCTCTGTCTAAAATCCATTTATTTAGTGTTTCTTTTTCATCTTTGGCAGTTTTATCTAATATTGGACGATATCCCCATTCTATGGCATGCTTGTCATAGGGTCCAATATCAGGCATTAAGGCAACCCCCTTGTCTCCTGGTTGAGCTATATAATTAAAACGAGCATAATCCATAATAGAAGGGGCTGTTCCAAATTTCTTAGTAAAAGAAGCAGATCGTAAAGAATCTACAGGATATGCAGCGCTAGAACCCATATTATGAGGTAGCCCTAATGTATGTCCAACTTCATGTGAAGAAACAAAACGAATTAAACGACCCATTACTTCGTCTTTAAATTCAATAGTTTGAGCTTCAGGGTTGATTGCTGCTGTTTGGATAAAAAACCAGTTACGCAGTAAACTCATTACATTATGATACCAATTAATATCGGACTCCAAAATCTCACCAGAACGTGGATCACTAACATGAGGACCGTTTGCGTTTGGTATTGGCGACGCTAGATAACGAACTACAGAATACCTTACATCCTCAGGAGACCAATCTGGGTCTTCTTCTTTACTAGGTGGATCTTTCGCTATAATTGCATTTTTAAAACCAGCAGCTTCAAAAGCTACTTGCCAATCTTCAATTCCTTGTTTAATATATGGTCTCCAAACTTCAGGAGTAGCTCTGTCTACATAATAAACTATTTGTTTTTTTGGTTCTACTAATTCTCCAGCTTTAAATTTGGTAAGATCTTCTTCTTTTACTTCTAATCTCCACCTGTCTAGGTAAGTAACAGTTTTGCTTCTTTGTGCATCTAGTCCATAGTCTACCTGTCCTCTTGCAAACCAACCAACTCTTTCGTCAAAATAACGACGCTTCATAGGTACTTTTGGGAGTAAGATCATAGAATTACTCATCTCAACAGAAATAGAACCCACACTTCCATTGGATGGAGGTTTACCTGCAAAATAAGTTTTCACATGTCTAACTTCTATATTTTCAGGATAACTACTTACCCTATCTATGTAAGAACGTGTTTTATCCATTCTAGATATTTTATATCTAGAACGATAAAACTGTGGAAATCCAAGAGGTTTTACATCTGTAGAAAATAAAGATGTGGCGTCTATTACTACAGCAGTTGTGTCTTTATTAAATGCCTTTATTGGAAATGAAAATAAAACAGGCTCAAAATTAGAGTTTACAACTGCTTCATGAACTGGTAAAATAGTATCTGCTACAACATTGTGGGACACAACCCTTAAAAGAATCTTTTTCCCTTTTCTTTGCCAGCGTAGTACCTGTGTATTTGTTTTTCCTCCTCCAAAACCAATTCCGTTGGCAGTTTTTGCAATTCTAGTAACCATCAACATTTCTCTATTAATTAGAGTGTCTGGAACTTCAAAAAGATATGTATCATCGGCAGAATGAACCTTAAATAAGCCCTCATCAGTTTTCATTTCTTTGGTTACCACTTTTCCATAGGGAAGGATAGCACCTTTTTTTGGTTTCGGTTTTGGTTTTGGTTTTTGTATTTCAGTAGTTTTCTTTTTCTTTCTTTTTTTTATTCTTCCAGTCTGAGCATCAACAGTTGATGTAATTCCTAGAAGGAAAGAAACTACAAGTATTCTAGTTAGTAATTTGTTTAGCATTTTAATCTGTTTAAATTAATTGTAAATTATTTTTATAATTTTTTGGCTAAATATTTAGCCAGTAAGTAAATTTTAAGTTTAATGATCTAAATCTAGGACTAAAAACAGTGGTAGAATAATTGTCATTATAGACTAAAAATAAATCAGATAATGGAGCTACTCTCCACTGAAATCTAGTATTGATACTGAAATTTTCTCTTTGTGTACTATATTGAAAAAAAGTAGACCAGAACATGTTTTTTGTAAAAGTGATGTCTACTTTTGGACCAATCAACCAGATAGAGGCGTCTGGATACGGATCGGGTAAATCTATTTTGTCATAATTCATTTGAATAGATCCAGAAAAATAAGGTTGTAATCTTACCGATAAAGATGTTTCTAAAGAATATTTTTTACCATTATAAAATTGCCCAACTGATGGATTTATTCTGTAAGAGATTTTTTTTCGTCTATCAGACCTAAAACTTGCGTTATAACTAGTATAGTAATAATTTTCATCTGCTGGTAATGGGATAGCATTTTCTGTTCTAGTTGGATCAAATTCATCGTATAGTTTTGTATATCTGTTAAACATTTCTAAACGGAGTTGAGAACTATTAAGAAAATTTGCTTCCCATCTACTAATTATTGTGTAATCAGAGTTTTCAAAGTCTAATTCTGGACGCCATATAGAGATAGGGATAACTGTAAATGAGTGGCGTTGAATTTTACTGTTCTTTGGCCAAAATTTAAACTCTATTTGAGGGTTAATTTTAAAAATATCTGTTCTTCTTACAAAACCTAGTTCTGAATTATAATCATCTGCAACAAAAACGCCACTGAGTCTAATATTTAAAAACCTGTTATTATACTGGGTTCTAAAACCAGCTGAAAAATCGTTGGAAGTGATTCCTGGAGAAAAAGATTTATGAAAAAAATATTTACCACTCCAAGTATTATCTTTAGAAGCTAAGCTATAGTCAACTCCAAGTACTCGGTTGTATTTGTCATTATCATCTAAAAATTCGTAATCTTTTGTGCTTTGCTTATTTATAAAAAGAACACTGACGTTAGATCTACTAAATAATTTATGTTGAAGAGAGATTACAGTGTTGTTTACTGTAGGGATTTCATTTGCAATATCTTCATCAGTTTGCATACTCAAAATACCTACTCTTAGGTTGTTATTTACTTTTCCACTTAACCTTACACCAGCAATAATTCTATTTTCAATATTTTCATCATTGATGTCTTTTGCAATACCAATTCGTCTTGAGAAAAAAGGATTTGAGTCTCTACCATCTCCATAACTTCCGAACAAATCACTATTTTCAATAAAAAATTGCCTTCTTTCGGGCAACCCAACTTCAAATCGTGTTAAATTTGTGACCTGCTGATCTACTTCTACTTGTGAAAAATCTGGGTTTAATGTTAGGTCTAAATTCATGCTATTTGCAATCGTTAACTTCGCATCGCCTCCAATTTTAAAGTTACTAGTACTCTCATTTTTCTCAAAATCTTTTGAAGTAATTGTATTCACAAATGGAATAATAGAGATAGGAGATTTTGACTTTCCTAAAGGTCTGTCAAAAATTAGATCCCCCATAAAAGCAAGATTAAATATGAATTGATTTTGAGGAATATTTACCCAAGTATTTTGTTCATTATCTTGAGTATCAAAATGGTACGTATTAAATCTCCATTTCGTTTCGCCTTCTTTATATTTAAAAGCAGAAAGAGGGATTTTCCACTCTAATATATAATGATTATCATGTATTTTTGATTCTCCGGTCCACTTCGTGTCCCATGCCATATTAAAACCTCTAACATCATTTCCACCACCAGAAAGCAACATCTCTCTTCGAACTCCATAAGGGTTTGAGCCAAATAAAAAGGCATTAGTGCCATCATTAAAAGTATCAAACATGAGTGTAACACTATCATTGGCACCACCTCTAAAATCTCTACGTAAGGAAGGAATGATATAATCTTTTCCTTTAGCATATACTTTTATGCCTACATATAAATTTCTGTCACTAAACATAAATTTAATTTCAACCTGACTTTTTGCTTGTGCTGTATCTGTAGGAAAATATTGATAAAAGTTAGTGGCAGGTAGAACTTTACTCCATGAAGTTTCATCTAAAACACCATCAATTTTAATTTCATCGTCGGTGTATTTT
>OJCB01000226.1_pt1 | contig 23631 bp, 12 predicted proteins | sample 1591501 | NCBI WGS metagenome assembly OJCB01 (sample SAMN05416813, study PRJEB24817) | seawater metagenome | isolation source: Sea water | place: Canada:Atlantic | collected 2013-07 | reverse complement strand
CCGAGATCTACACTGTCCTCTTCGTCGGCAGCGTCAGATGTGTATAAGAGACAGATCAAGATCTGCGCCGGCCTTGAAAATATTGCTCAGGTCATGGATCGCGGCACCCTGATCCGCTCTGCGGTGCAGCCTGATCTCGGCAGCATTCTTCACTCCCGCCACCAGTATCATTGGCACACTGGGTATGTTCCGCCGCAGACCGTGGCCTGCCCGCATATCGGCTCATGGATGGCACGAGTGTTAGGCCCGGGAAATGAGGTCATGCCTCCGTTTATCAACATCGGGCAGCGACTCGAAGGAGTGGGAGAGAAGGAGGAACTGAAGGCCTTCACCACCGCTGGATTCTTTGGCAGCGAATACGGGCCGATGAATTTGCCCTTTCCGGAAGAGGCCGCGCAATCGGTCCGCCCACCTGAAAGCATGACCGGTGACCGATTCGCCAACCGCGACAAACTCTTTCGCCAACTCGTTGATAGCAGTCCGCATCGTGAGTATGCCAGCGATCATCAGCGTGAATCATTGATGCGATCGATGGACAATGCCTATCGCCTCCTCAGTTCAAAAGAGCGCGAAGCTTTCGACATCGAGAAGGAGCCAAAAGACGTTCGCGAGGCCTACGACACCGGTCGGTTTGGGCGTGGCTGTCTGTTGGCCCGTCGTCTCGTTGAGAACGGTGCTCGCTTTGTGGAAGTCACCACAGAGTATGTGCCGTTTCTCCACTGGGACACCCACGCTGACGGCCACAAAACCGCCGCAAGGATGCACGCCGAAGTTGATCGGCCCATCGCCCAGCTCATTCGAGATCTGGAGGAGAGAGGCTTGCTCGATCGCACCCTGGTTGTGATCGCCTCCGAGTTCAGCCGCGACGCCATCATGGAAGGGAAACCGGGCTCCGAAGCCAATGATCAGGCGGCTCACAAGGGTGACTTCATCACGGAGGAAAAACATTATGGCCTCCATCGACATTTCACTGGAGGTACTAGTGTGGTGACCTTCGGTGGCGGTGTTAAGAAAGGTCATCTCTATGGTAAAACCGCGGACGAACGCCCTCTCATCGCGGTTGAGAACCCAGTCAACGTCACTGATTTGCACGCTACCATGATGACTGCCATGGGAATCAGTCCTAAGACGGAATTCGATATCGAAGGGCGTCCGTTCTATGTGACGGAAGACGGAAAAGGCAAAGCGGTGACGGACATCTTCGCCTGATCGAGTGTCAGGCGTTACCCCTACACCCATCCCCTCCCTGGGGCCGCTTTCGGATCAGAAAGTCGTGCGCATCGATATACCCATCGGCTGTCTGCGCCGGAATTTCTCGGGGCCTGTCCTAAATTTCTTCAAAAAGGAAGACGAAGTTTGGGCAATTCAGTCGGAATTGGGAGTATAAGGGTATGCTTTTATCTCACCTTGTTCCGCAGTATGACTTGGGGAAGCTTCTGACGCTGAGGATCCTGACGATGGGAATCCTCGCGGGAGCTTGTTCTCACGGCACTCAGGCGCAGGAAAAATGGGAAAAGCTGTCTCCCACGAAGCTCGGTTCCGAGATCGATGAGCAGGTAGAGTCACATCTCGATCTGACCTTTGCCCGAGTTGACGGCCGGGAGCTCAAGCTGCATCTCTATCGTCCCAAAAAGGCGAGTGGAGCCCTGCCGGCGATCGTATGCATTCACGGCGGAGGTTGGAACAAGGGCGATCGGCGCCATCATGCCAACATCGCAAAGGCGTTGGCCGCTCGTGGCTTTGTGACCGTTTCGATCGACTACCGTCTTTCCGGTGAGGCCCAGTTTCCCGCACACATCCACGACTGCAAAGCGGCGGTGCGCTGGATGCGGGCTCACGCGGAGAAGTGGGGAATTGATCCTCATCTCATTGGAGCCACCGGAGCTTCCGCGGGAGGGCACCTAGCGGCTCTGCTGGGAACGTCCGGCGGTATTGAGGAACTGGAGGGTGAGGGTGGCTACCGCGATTTCTCCAGCACTATTCAGGCCTCGGCTGCTATGGGAGGGGAGTCCGATTTCATGTCGGAGCGCAATCGACTGAAGTCGGCGGAGGCGGAAATCTGGCAGCAGTTTCTGGGAGGCTCCCAGGACGAAGTGCCTGACAATTACCGACTGGCATCGCCTCGAACCCATCTTGATGCCGGTGACCCTGCCATTTTCTTCCTGGCGGGTGAGTTTGATGATCCCAGTACTCGGGGTGACACGCTGCGGCACGACGCTATGACTCTCGGCGTTCCGACCGGATTGTTCGTGGTCAAGGGAGCGCCCCATCCGCTACTGAACAAGCAGGAGTCTTTCGACATCACCCTGAATCAACTGGATGCCTTCTTCACGTTTCATCTTAAACAAAAAGGCGTACCGAAAGTGACGGCTTCGGGCTCGGTGCCGGTCATCCAGGGAGAGTGGAAACAACTCGGTGGTGGTTACGGTGGCAGCGAGGGGCCTCAGTGGATCACTGTCGATGGAGAGCCTACTCTCATCTATGCGGCCCATCACGATGGTTTCGTATTTCGCTGGTCATCTGAAAAGGGACTGCGCGTCTGGCGTAATGATTCTCCCGAGGCCACTTCATTCCGCCCCGATGGCAAAGGCGGTTACTACGTGGTAGAGCAGACGACCCGTCAGGTGACTCGCTGGAATGAGCAGGCGGAGTGCACGGCGGTGCTGGCGGATCGCTTTGAAGGCAAGCAGCTCAATTTCCCCAACGATCTGCGAGTGCATCCTGACGGAAGCCTTTGGTTCACTGATCCAGATTTCCTGTATGGTCTCCGCCCGGACGAAGTGAAAGAACTGGAGGGGCAGTACATTTTCCGCCTCGAGCCGGAAACCAAGGAGCTCACCGCCGTGGTGAAAGATGCAAAGAAGCCCAACGGCATTGCCATCAGCGAGGATGGGAAGGCCCTGTTTTTCACAGACAGCATGTCTAAGAACATCTATCGCGCGCCCATCCTCGACGATGGCACGGTGGGTGCCCGCGAGATCTTTGCGACGAGTGAGTTGTTCGGTCTTGATGGGCTGACCCTCGATTCTCAGGGGCGCCTCTGGAGCGCGGCCAAAACTTCGGTGGCGGTGTATCAGGCTGATGGCGCGCTGCTCGGAAATTACGCTTTTCCCTCTAAGCCCACAGCGATTGCCTTTCATCCCGATGGCTGGATCTGCGTGACGACACGCGACGCCGCCTACGTGGCCCAATTTTAAAACACGACATCAAACTCGTTCCCTTTCAAAAAGCTAACCAAACTATCTCATGAGCCAATCCACTGACATCACTTCGTCCTTCTCTCGCCGCCGATTCACCCGTGGCGGCATCGCCACCGCCCTCGCTGCGGGAGTCGCCCCATCGTTTCACCAAGCCCTCGCGCAAGGCAGCGATAAAAAGCTCGGTCTCGCCATTGTCGGTCTGGGAGGGTATGCCACAGGCAATATCGCTCCGGAGGTGGCTGCCTGCGAACACGTCACCCTCGCCGGTGTCGTGACAGGAAACCCGGACACGAAGGGCAAGGAGTGGGCCGCCCAATATGGCTTCCCTGAAGATGCGATTTACACCTACGACACGGTCGACAAGATCGCGGAAGACGATCGCATCGACATGGTTCACATCGCCTTGCCCAACTCCATGCACGCCGAGTTCGCCATCAAGTGCGCCAAGGCCGGCAAGCACGTCATGGTCGAAAAACCCATGGCGATTTCCAGCGAGGAATGCGAAGCCATGATCGCGGCTGCCAAAGAAGCCGACGTCCTTCTCGGAGTGAACTACCGACTCCAATGGGAGCCACATCACGTCAAAGCGATCGAACTGATTGGGAAGGGCGTCATCGGTGACATCGCCAGCGGCAACTACGAATTTTCCTGGGGATATGCCGGTGCGCTGGCCGGCCCTAACAAAGATAAGATTAAGAAGTGGCTCCTCGATCCGAAGATGACCGGTGGCGGAGCTCTTTTTGATACAGGAGTCTACCCGATCCAGGCGGCCTGTTACCTCACCGGAAAGGAGCCGGTTTCGGTGCGGGGTCTTCCTACGACGCGGCACCCTGAATTGTTCCCCGACGGCATCGAGGAAACGATGAGTTTTGAAATGCTTTTTGACGACGGCTTCCAGGCACTCTGCCGTGCCAGCTACAGCCAGAATTATCACCAGTGCACGACGCTGGGGGACAAAGGCGCGATTGAAATTCGAGGCGGGGTTCGGGAGGACGGGCGTCCCGGCAACGTGTTTACCCAGTCAAATGGCACGCCCAACCCGAAGGCGCTTTTCCACAACCGGAGAGAGATTCCAGCCAAGCAGACCTTGCAGCAGGCCGTCCTGCTCGATGCCTTTGCCACTGCAATCAACAACGGCGACAAGACCTTCAAGACTCCCGGCGAAATGGGACTGCGCGACATCCGCATCGCGGAAAAAGTCTACGAGTCCGCGGCTAAAGGCGGCGTGAGCGTCACGGTCTAAGTCAGGTTCACCTTTAAACAAAAAATCATTATGCGTTTTCTTACTCTCCTTCTTCTTTCAGTCCTATCTCTTGGCGTCGCGCCGGTGCGGGCGGAGCCGCCGAATGTCGTGATCATCTTCATCGACGACCAGGGCTACTATGACCTGGGCTGTTACGGAGCCACCGAAGTGAAAACCCCGCGCATCGATCGGCTCGCGGCGGAAGGCATTCGCTTCACGGATTATTACGCCGCCGCTCCCATTTGCAGCCCCTCGCGTGCAGGGCTTCTCACGGGCGCATACCCGCGCCGCATCGGAATGGAAACCTGGGTGCAGCGCGCCGACTCCAATCGCGGCATCCATCCTGACGAAGTCACGATTGCCGAGCTCTTCAAGGCCAATGGGTATGCCACGGGTTGCGTCGGAAAGTGGCACATGGGAGATCTCGATCCCTTCGTTCCGAACGCCCAGGGATTCGACTACCATTTCGGAATGTATTCAAATCTCGACCCCGTCGAGACGGTCTACTTCGGTGAGGAAGGGGTGCCCATTCTTCGCAACGGAGAAGTCGTTAAGCGACCCGCCGATCCCGCCGAACTGACCCAGCTCTACACGGACGAAGCCATTCAGTTCATCACAAAGAACGCGGATCATCCCTTTTTCCTCTACCTGCCTCACACAATGCTGCACCATCCGCTGGGGGTGAGCCCGGAGTTCCAGGGGAGCTCCAACTGGAAGAAAGACCAGGAATACGGGGACGCCATCCAGGAACTCGATCATCACGTGGGTCGCTTCATGGACACGCTCGAGGAGCTCGGTCTCGATGAGAACACCATCGTCGTTTACGCCTCCGACAACGGTCGCGGTCCGGGACGCAATGCGGACCAGCCCATCCAGGGTCGCAAGATCTCCACCTGGGAGGGTGGCCTCCGCGTGCCCGGTATCATTCACGGTCCCGGTGCCGGGGTGCAGCAAGGAGTAGAGTGTTCCGAAGTCGTGAGTGCGCTCGACTGGCTGCCCACCCTGGCGACCGCGGCAGGGATTCGAATTGCTGAGGATCATCCCATCATCGACGGTCGGGACCTCTGGCCGCTCATGACCGGTGAGAGCGAAGGCATTCCCGCGGCCGAAGCGGGTCTCTCCCTCAACGCAGACCTGCCCCTGCGCCGACGCTGGGAACAGGGCCTGGAATGGGAGCAGTACTTCGATCGCGAGGATTACATCAATGCCTTCTTTTACCACGGGAGCCATGGCGCCCTCGCGGCGGTTCGCTCCGGTAAATACAAGATGCATCTCAACCCGGTTTCGACCGTCTATGACCTGGAAGCGGATCCGGGGGAGTCGAAGCCCGTTCGCAATCGCGAAATAAGCCGGAAGCTCCGCGGCATGGCGGTCATGTTCCAGGAAGAGATGAGCCGGGACGCCAGGCAGGCGGGAGAAGCCGAGGGACACTGAGCTCCCCCCCGAGATTCCCGATGACTCTGCGGGCGACGAAATGCCGACCCTCCTTGGGATATCCAATTCTCTCGCGGGGCCTGCCCTTAGCACCTCAAGGGGGCAGTGAAAAATCTTGACTCAAAAAATCGCCACCACCTTATCTGATTCATCACCTACATTTAGTTCAGATTTTTTGACTGGTCCCATAGCAATTTTCAAACTCAATTCTAGGCACTCTCGGCATGGAATGGTGATAGATAAGAGAATGGTATTAGTCAAGAAATGCTGGCTGACCCGAATGGCACGACCTTAAGCGCAATGTTCGATAAAAACTGGTCTACGGATGCAATTTCGAAGAAACCTCTAAAGCTGTCGTGATCCCAAGCAGAAAGGGAGCCGGATACTCTCAATCAAGGTTGATACCCTGATTCTATCAAGGCTGCACCACCGACGACACCGCTTAAGGTCGTGCCATTCCTGGCTGACCCCGGAATTCACATTTCCCCGGAATTCACTATCGTTGAATACCAAAATGTCAAAAGACTGCACCTGACCCCTTAAATACATGGCTCAAAAACTTAATGGGGCATGTATCGCTGCGACTACTACATCTATGGCAATTCGTGAATGGTGAAATACACCGGTCCCGACAGGTTGGTTGCATCTGCTCCCTTCACCGAAAAGTTTAACTTTAAAGTATGACAAGGTTGGAGATCGGGAATATGAACAATGATCTTTTTTCCATCGTTTGTTCGATCTAATTTTTTAATCCTGAAGGTGTCAACTCCTTCCACTCTGGGCTCGGATACTTTGAGGTGTGGTGAACCGTATTCCTTTGACCATCGGTAATTCCATGCTGTGGCTTCCCACCCTTCCTCAGAGACCTCTTTAACTGGAGTGTTAAAAGTGAGTTCGAGGCGACCCTTTCGGGCAATCGCGTTTTGTAGGTAAATTCCTTTTTCTCCGGTATGTCTTAGTCGCTGAATACTTCCATCTCGAGTGGCTCCGGCTTGCCAACCGGTTAAGCCCGAGTAGTAGAGTAGTCCGTCCAGCGGATTCTTTGCAACACGCAGGGTTCCTGATTCCATTTTGAGAGGCAGGGAAAAGACGGCACCCTGCATGGTGTGCCCAAGATCATCGAGCATCACATACATGGTAGCCGCTTTGCCGTAGGAGGTATGAAAATACTGCCCGCTGAGTGGCCCCAGTCGCTCGTCTTTCTCCACCCAGAGTTGACCACCGCTGGAGCTGTCGAGTTCCTGCGGCATGTAGACAATGGGTTGCACGATCTTTTCCGGATCGTAGTTGCCTTCGCGATCGGTCCATTTGCCTGCCCCATGAAAAGCGCCCGGACTGGTAATCGCGATTTTGCTGGCAGGAACATAGGTTCCCTGGTTGTCACCAAGTGTGATACGTCCATCCGGCAATTTCCCGATGCCATTGGGCACGCGCAGCCCTTTGCCAATCACTTCGGAGTTTTTTCCATCCGGCGAAACACGGACGATGCCGCCCGGGACTGACCACTTACTAAACCCGCCGGTCCTGCCGTAATAGTAAGAGCCGTCGTCGCCAACTTCGAGATCACAGTTGTAAGCATGCCAGCCAGCACTGGGTTCGCGCTCGTTGTGAAACGCTTCGTAAAAGTCTGCTTCACCGTCGTTGTTGTAGTCGTGCAGTTTTACGATACGCCCACGGGTCCCCACCGTTAGCACGCCATCGACGACTTTCATCCCCAGTGGTTCGTAAAGCCCGGCGGCAAATCTCTGCCAGGTGAGTTCTCCGAGATTTTCATTGATTCCACTGACAATCCAGACATCACCGGCGAGGGTGCCAACCGCGAGACGACCATCCGGAAAAAATGCGAGCGACGAGGTTCGCATCCACGAGTTGTAGGCATTTTTCAAGGGGACCGAAAGACTGTCCATCGCATAGCCCTGGAAGGTGGAGGTTGCCAACTTTCCTTTCACCTTTTGGGTCGCCGTCCAGCGACGCGAACCGCCTTTCGTTTTTGAAGAAAGATCAACGATTGGAACGGGTGGCCCCCATTTATTTGATGTTCCCGCTTTTTCTATCCCGATCACTACTGAAAGATTCAGAGGCTCTTTCGAAGCGGGAATCTGTAGAACCAATTCGCCATCCTTACTGGTTCTCCAACTCGGTTCCTCAGGGGGCTCGTCGCTGATGATTCCTTCGCTGCCCTGCACCCATAGTCTGGCAGAAATTCTTCGCTCTTTAGCATCAATATGAGCCTTGTTTCCATCGATCACAGGATTGCCTCCATCTATACTCAGGACTACCAGCTCCAGGGGCTTCTCTCCGGGTTCAACCGTGAGGCGACGACAGATGCCGGACAGGTAGAACTCATCGTTAATTATGGGGGACTCCAGCACGCCACGCCCCTGAACCGTATAGGAAACCACGATGTCTTCTCCATTCGGATAATGACCGCGGTAGCGAAGTTGATCCTCGGGCCAAACCGTCAGCGGTCCCAAGTCGGGGATTTCATTTTCCGCTTTGCCATCCCAGGCCCAGCGCCATCCGTCAACTCCGGGAATCATATCGAACCTCGCCGACGGCAGTCCACCTGCGCGGAGCCGATGATGGAGCGTATTGCTGAAGTCGAGAAATCCTCCGGTCCAGGCTCCGATTGATCGCATCGTGCCCAGGTCGTAGCTGATGGTGGTCTCGCTCCCGAGGTCAATCGTCAATGCGTTCAGGCTCGAGGCCTTCCCGACGACAGGTGAAATCAGCGCTCGCCCATAGTCGCGAAGATAGCCGATCCTTGCGAGAGCTTCGGTTCGCATGGCAGCCTCACCTGAGCTCTTTGGGCTGCGTGGCATGGTGTCCGCGTAGGTTTCGTTGACGCCGACATAGAGTTCAGCCGCCTTTTCCCTGATCATGCGTTCCCGGAGGTAGTGAATCACCTTGTACCGGTCTTCAGGATTCAGCTGCACTGCAGGCATCATGTTCCGAAATCCGTAGGTCAGGGTTTGGAACATGCTGAACGGATCGCCGCCGTTCTCCATTTTGTGCCTGGTGAATATCCTCGAGAGGGGATTGGGTGGAGGCATCACGCCGTCTTTGCTGTGGCAGGCGATGCAGTTGAGCTCGTAGAGTTTCTTTCCTTCATCCAGGTAACTTTCATCGCGATCGCTCTCGGTGAATAACGCGAAGTCTCGGTGGTTGACGTTTTCGAAATCATTAAAGGCCACCTGGGAATTATTGATGATTTCACCCTCATACACGCGCTCAATTTCTTCCGCCGAAAAAGGCCGACTATGCAGGGTGAAGTCATCGAGCAAGCCATCGAAGTAATCTCCAAACTTGTCTTTCCCCAGCAACGACGCGCCGAAGTGATAGTGATCAAAGTTGGTTGCATATCCCATCTGCCCTCTTTGTCCCTGGGCGACGTGTTTCCCATCGACGTACAATGCCGGCCCAGTCGCCTGAGCATAGGAGATCACGACTTGGTGCCACTTTTCAGGAATGATACCATTGGCCTCCAGTTTCCACGATTTTTTTCTTTTATCATCACCACCAAACGTGAGGGAACCATTCTCGTAAGCCAGCCGAAACGCTTCGCCTTTGACCTCGTTGCGAACAATACCGAAAAGCTCGCCTTTCTTGTTGGAGCGAGCCTCAAACCAGAGAGTCATTGTCCATCCTGCCAATTCGCCGACAGGCACGCCCCGGTAGTAGCCCTTGCTCATCGCAAGTCCGGAACCGAGAACTGGTAATCCGTTTTTTGGCGGTCGGGGCCGCCCCGTGTCAAACTCGACTGGCTCCTGAGCGGAAAGCAATCCTGCAAAAAATACGGTTAAAATCGCCAGTGGCACGCAGGTGGTCTTATAGATCGGTTTTTGCATTGTTTCGTTTGTTGTTGCTAAGGCTACGGAAAGGTCCGGGAAATATTGAATTGTGCTAGGGATTTGCTTTTACAAGGGAAAAATTCAAGCCGCTTGCGGCCCTTGGGTTGGATGAGGTGCAAGCCTCCCGAAGTGGTGTTTGGTCAGTATAGAGGTCATCTTTGTTCGTTGGAAATGAGCTTTAGGAGACAGGGCAAAAGACGAGAAAACCGAACTAGTGATTTGGGTTCTATCGGGAAGTTGTAACACTGACGGGTTCACCCTTTATTTTTGAGGTTTCGGGGCGTTTTCAACTCTCTTAAGCTGGCTTTCAGTGTCAAGTTCGGGAGGGGTTGAAGTAAGAAGGTTTTGTTTTTTAAGGAACTGATGCGCGGCAATAAGGGTTAGGTCACACCAGGGTTGCGCGTTGGCAAAGCCATGGCTCTGCCCTTCCGCAAGATGAAGTTCGACGGTATCATTGCTTAACGTGTTGATTTTCTCGTGTCGTGGATCCCAGCGTGTTTTCCAAGGGTCCTCACTGCCGAAAAACACAATCGCCGGGGGTAGGTCTTTGGATATAAAGTTTAACAAACTGACTTCAGGATCCTTGCGGTCTCCATTGCTATGGGCAGGGTTATAAAGAAGGTAAGCTATCGCGGAGGTGTCGATTTCTATAGGATCATTTGGATCGCTGAGGCCCGGGTTAAGCGTCGACAGCAGGCAGACATGCCCACCTGCCGAACCACCTCCTACAATGAGTTGCTTTGGATTCATGCCGAATTTAGCTGCATTTTCTCTGAACCAACGGATCGCACTTTTTGCGTCAGTGATACAGCGACGCTTGTGAGAGGAGCTCTCTTTCCTTTCCTCAGGTGTGATCAGTGAGTATTCAGCGGTTGCAGTGACTAATCCCTGAGTTGAAAAATATTGGCAGAGGGAGCGAAACTGCCCACGATCTCCTCCGGTCCACCCTCCACCGTGGAACATCAAAATGCCCGGGACCGGAGCATCAGAAACGTTTTGTTTTTTCGGGACGTAGACCTCTATCTTTTGTTCCTCATCGCGAATGGTTTTATAGGTGAAGATTTGTGCATCTACTACATCAGAGGGATTGAACAGGGCGCTATGCTCTTTGACATTTTTTGGTGCCGAAAGAGCTGTTAGGCTTAGTAGCGTGGCAATAGCGACCGCTGCAACTAAAACGCCGGGGTTAACTTTATCCAAGGAAGTGGAATGATTTTGGATTTTTTTCATAGATGAACTTCAGGAATCTGAATGTTTCGTTAGGACTGTATTTTTGCTTTCAATGATACTGTTCTTCATTTGTCCAGCAGGCTGGGCCGACCGGCTTCGTAATGGGCATTAATTTCTGTTTCTGACAGGGCTCGGCTCCAAATCGCCACCTCGTCCATCCGACCTTTGAACGCCCGCCTGGTGGGCTGGTATTGCTCCGGGATGTCGAGCCAGTTGCCCAGGCTGCACTTATCCGGCATCATCGGGTTCTCTTGTTGGGATTTCTGTTCCCATACCATTTCGCCATTGATATAGGTCCGGGTCATTTGATCGGTTCGCGAAATCAGCCCGACGATATGCTGCCAGCTATCCCGCTTTACAGGTTTTCCTACAAAGGCGGGAAACGATCTCATTTTGCCATTGAAATTTGCCCATGCCAGACCAGTGCGCTTGATTTGAAAGTGTAGATCACCGGGATCCCAGCCATTCGAATTCAGTAGAGCGTTATACTCGTAGTCCAGCCGATCCATCTTTACCCAGAAGCTAAGCGTGATTTCGTCGTATTCACCGGAGATGGTGAGGTCTACATAATCATTATCCCGATCGAATAGCAGTGCATCTTTTCCCGGCCAACGACCCGAAACCCAGCGCGCGCCCTGTATGGCTCCGTCGGTGGCAATACCTGCATCATTGACGAGATATTCCGGAGCATCGGGATTGTGAGTAAAGGAATAGAAGGCGATTAGCGACGGATCCTTTATGAAGTCGCGGCGCCAATCCTGCCAACGCGCGAAGCCTATCTCACCCGGCACGGGGAACTCGTCTTCCCGGGGAGCTTCGGCCTGTTGCCATTGATCATTCGTATACCGCATGGTTTGCCCCGATGTGACCGGGGACAGCAATTCGTTGGATTTGGCATCCTTCGCATTCACCAGACCATCAAATACATGAATCTTGCTCGCACCTGAAGCCCTGTCGACTGATACACCAAACTCCGTTCCGAGATCTTCGTAGTTTACTTCCGGGGCTGCTACAGTGAATCCTTCGGCGGAGGGAGGGATGACAGCACGCAATCCTCCATTCAGCAATTCCAGATTGAAGACATCGTGAAGTCGAAAGGTGACAGGGGCGCGCATTACCAGATCGGCGCCGTTTGCGAGACGAAAATGGATAGCACCGGACCCGAGGCGAAATTCACCTGTATCAAACTTCACATCGTCAGGGCCAAACCCTTTGGCAAACTCTGCGCCCGCTTCATCAACTAACAGACCGACAAATGAATCCGCTTCTGTAGGCAATTCCGGTGAGGAAGGCGGAAAATAGTTAACTAGAAACGCCAGCGCGAACATCACGGCGACTCCCCAGGGAACGATAGTTTTCCAATCACAAAGTGGACTGTACCCTGTACGGTCAGTGAGGGTACCCTGTACCCTCCGGGAGGGTACAGGGTACCTTGATACATTTTTATCAACGTCGGTCCCCTCCAAAAGGTCTACCAGATCAGCGACTGATTCTGTCGTTCCTTCTTCAGTCAGGAGTGAGGCGATCATCGCGTGATCCACGAGCTGCTCAAGCCGCTGACGATTGCCGCGCGAGAGCTCCTGAAGACGCTCTGCATCAGCTGGCGACAGCGAGTCGTCGACCGCCTGCTGCAGGAGTCGCTCAAATTCATTTTCGTCGGTGTCGTTCATTGGTTTCAACAGTTTCCTAGGTCGTTGCCTCGCTCTCAACCATCCGTTGCTCGATACACGAGCGCAGGGCCGTGCGGATTCGATAAAGCGTTTGTTTGATCGACCCGGCAGGACGTTCCGTTGTCCCGGCCACTTCATCGATTGATAGACCTTCGAAATAGCGCAGGTCCAACAGGCGCCGCGGGGTTGTCGGCAACTGCCTCAGGCAATGGTCGAGCGCCTCGCGACGAGGCTCCAGTTCCGCGAATCGTTCTTCCGCGACATCCGCCAGCTCTGTGATAAAACCCTCGTCAAACACGAGGCGGTCGCGGCTGTAAGAGCGCAGCCGGTTCATCACCTTGAAGCGGGTGATCTGGCTTGCCCAGGCCCAGAACGAAGTGCCCGGTTCAAATTGTTCCGCCTTTTGCCAAAGCACCAAGTTGACCTCCTGAACCAGATCATCGACATCCTCCGGCCGGACGAGCAGAGACCGAACAAACCCGCGCAATCGGCTTTGATGCTGCGCGATCAACTGAACCATTTCGGCCTGATGTTGTGATGATGAATCCATGCTTTTCACAAAGCAAATGTCCTCGTGGTGGATTTGGTCAACAAATTTGGGTGTTTTTTCTGAGAATTTTCACAAACCAGGTCCTGTTCACCCACACGAGACAGTGAATAAGGTCCCATTTTCTCATTGAGCGACAATTCGGCTGTCCCCATTTACGTATCATTGTAGCGGGTGGAGTCATGAATATGCCGGACACAGGAGGCGGGTGTTCCTGTACCTCTTTCCCTATGGCTTCCTCGGTGGTTCCGATTCTTGACTTTGGGTGCCTGAGTCCTATTTGCATCAATGCCAAGGTTGCCAAGTATTGAGTTTGAGGGTGCGATTTATCATGTTATGGCTCGTGGAAATCACCGGCGTAAGATCGTTTTTTCATAATAATTCCCGGGGACAGGTAATTTATTTGAGTCAAAATTGTTGATTTCCATGCTTATTCCAAATTTCTGAAATTATAAGCACGAAACGAGAATGATAATTCGCCTACCGCTGCGAATTTTATGTGACGGAAGATGGAAAAGGCAAAGCGCTGACAGACATCTTCGCCTGCTCCAGTGTCAGGCGTTACCTCTACGCTCATCCCGTCGAGAAAGTCGGAGAGGCTGTCCCGGTCGACGATAACTGTCTCAAAGGGGTGTGAATGAAAGTGAAGGACAATTTATTTCAGTATCCGCTCTTCACGAACAGATAGGGTTCATTCGATGAACGTACCCTGTTGGTTCGTAGTGAATTACGAACAGACATGGTATGTTCGTGAAATGATCAGTTCGGGTCTCAATTCAATCGAAGGCTCCTTTTGCCCGCCAGCTTCATTCACACCCGTCTCAAAGAGCAGGGGCAGTAGTGTGCCAATCCAAACTCATTCGGCCCGGCGAAAACAATTTTTCAATTAAAACGGCAGAATCGTCGGGTGCTGGCGATATGACTCCGAACAATCAACAGTCACTTATTTACGATTTTCACATGAAGGCAATACTCGCTCGTTTCATCGCTCCGGCCAAAAGTGCCATTAATCTTGTAATCATCGCTGTCATAGCGATGGGGCTTAGCACAGCTTCCGCCGAGGAATTCGAGGCCTTATTCACCGGCAAAGACCTGAGTGGCTGGGATGGCAAAGACGGCTTCTGGCGGGTCGAAAACGGCACGATAGTCGGTGAAACGACGGAGGATAATCCAACCGATGCCAACACCTTTCTCATCTGGCAGGGCGGCCAGGTCGAGGACTTTGAATTTTCCTGCCAGGTTAAATTCGCCGGCAACAATTCGGGAGTGCAATACCGCAGCGAGGCCGTGGGCGACGTCAGCGATTTTGCACTGCGCGGTTATCAGGCGGACCTGCATCCAAAACAGGAATATTTCGGCATGCTTTATGGAGAAAAATTCGGCAAACGCGGCATCATCGCCACGCGTGGGCAAAAGGTTGATGCCAAGGGCGACAAAGAGGCTGTCGAAGTGCTGGGCGAGGTGGGCGATGGAGCCGAGCTGAAAGGTGAAAAATGGAACACGCTCCGCATTGTCGCAGTAGGCAACCGGATCATTCATTTGGTCAATGATGTCGTGACGGTCGATATCACCGAGAACCACCCGGATGCGATTGCGCGGGGTTATCTTGGTTTGCAACTCCATCAAGGCCCGCCGATGAAGGTCGAGTTTAAGGACATCAACTATAGAAAACTGTCCGGAGCAGATGCACAGAAAACCCTGAAGACCGCCTCAGAGCTCCATGGAAACGCGGTAGCTTCGACCCTGGGCGCGACTGCGGCGGATCGCATTCGTTTACCCGAAGGTTTCGATATCGAGCTGCTCTACTCCGTTCCCCGTGATGACCAGGGCTCCTGGGTTGCGATGTGTCAGGATGATAAAGGTCGCTTCATCGTGAGCGATCAATACGGTGGCCTCTACCGTTTCCCGATCCCAAAAGCGGGTGAAACCATCGACCCGGCTTCCATTGAGCAAATCACCTACTCGCCCGAAGGGACGCCGGCCCGTATTAAAGACATAGATGCTGTTGAAGCCAAACCCCTCACCGATGAGCTGGCCAAACTTCCCAAGATCGGCCACGCCCAGGGGCTCTGCTACGCATTCGACAGTCTCTACGTGGTCGTGAACGCCCGCAACAGCTCAACCGGGTCCGGCGTGTTCCGTTTACTCGACACCGACGGTGATGATCAATTCGACACGATCAAAACCATCAAGGCACTCGCCGCGACAGGCGGTGAACACGGACCTCATGCGATTCTCCCTGCGCCTGATGGCAAGCATCTCTACGTCGTCATGGGAAACCAGACGGCACTGCCCGAAGACTACACGCACTCCCGCGTTCCTGAGGTGTGGGCGGAAGATCAGCTGTTTCCTTCCCTTCAGCATTTCATGGTCGGTGTCGAAGCCCCGCGAGGCCACATCGCCCAGATCGACCCCGAAGGTAAAACCTGGGAAATCATGGCGATCGGCTTCCGCAACCAGTACGACGCGGCGGTTAATCGTGAAGGCGAACTGTTCACCTACGACGCCGACATGGAGTGGGACCTCAACACCCCCTGGTATCGTCCGACTCGCGTGAATCACGTCATCGACGGCGCTGACTACGGCTGGCGCACCGGTTCCGGTAAATTCATGGACTACTGCACTGATACCTTTGGTGCTGCAGTCGACATTGGTCCCGGCTCTCCCACCGGTGTGAGCTTTGGCTACGGTGCCAAATTCCCTGCCAAATACCAAAACGCCTTTTACGTCTGCGACTGGTCGTATGGAAAACTTTACGCGGTTCACATGGAACCGAAAGGCTCTACCTATAAAGCAAGCTTCGAAGAATTCGCCGGTGCTCAGCCCTTGCCGCTCACTGACATTCTCGTGAACCCGGATGACGGTGCGATGTATTTCACCGTGGGCGGTCGTCGGGTTCAGTCGGGAATCTACCGGGTCACTTACACGGGTGACGAATCGACGGCTCCGGCTGAGTCTCTCCCCGGAGGCGAAGACCAGCGCAAACGCCGCCAGGCACTCGAGTCCTATCTCCAAACCGGAGCGAAGCAGGCAACTGACAAGGAACTCGACAAGATCTGGGCAGCCCTCGGCGCGCCTGATCGCGGTATCCGCCACGCTGCCCGCGCCGCTCTCGAAATGCAGCCTGCGGCCAGCTGGAAGGCCCGCATTGCAGGTGAGGAAAATCCAGTCGCCGCCACCGCCGCATTGATTGCTCTTGCCCGCATCGATGCAGAAAACTCCGCTTCCGACATTCTCGGGAAAGCGATGAGCCTTGACTACACCTCATTCAAGTCACGACAGACCCGTCTCGACATTCTTCGCAGCATCATGCTGACATTGACCCGAAGCGGCCAGCCGGAGGACGCAGTAAAAGCCAAACTCATCACCTGGCTCGGCGGTGTTTACCCTGCCAAAACACCCGATGAGAATCGCGACCTTTCCGCTTTTGCTGCTTTCCTGGAAGCTCCCTTTGCCGTCGAACGCGGCATGGCACTCCTCGCCAACGCCTCCGGTCAGGAAGAGCAAATTGGTTACGCACTCAACCTGCGCTACCTCAAAGACGGCTGGACACCGGAACTGCGTGAAACGTATTTCAAATGGTTCGTTCTCTCGGGCAACTACAAGGGCGGTGCCCGCCTCGCCAACTACCTCGCCGACATCAAGCAGCACGCAACCGAGTCCGTTCCCAAAAGCGACCTGACTCCGGCGCTCACCAAACTCATCGAGACGGCGCCCGAAAGCTCCATGCCGCAGTTCACCCTTGAGCCTCGCGAGTTCGTTAAGATGTGGACCATGGAAGACCTCGCCGGCGACCTGGGAGTCGGACTCGAAGGCAATCGCGATTTCGCCAACGGTCGCCAGATGTTCGGTGCCGGCACCTGCTACGTCTGTCACCGCTTCAAAGGGGAAGGCGGCGCAGTCGGTCCTGATTTGTCTTCGGTTGGCGGCAAGTTCAGCCCCCATGATTTGCTCGAATCCATTATCGATCCTGCGAAAGAAATCAGCGACCAGTACGGAGCGAGCAATTTCAAACTCAACGATGGAACGATCGTGAGTGGCCGCATCATGAATATGAAGCAGGACACCTATTGGGTGAACACCGACATGATGACTCCCAGCACCATTACCCATGTCAATGTGAACGATCTCGAATCCATTGAGCCCTCTCCGGTTTCGATGATGCCGCCCGGATTGATCAGCACCATGACGCCGGACGACATCCTCGACCTGCTCGCCTATCTCATTTCCGCTGGCGATCCGGAACACGAGTTGTTCAAAAACTGAGCCGAAGCACGAAAACAAAATCATGAAGAACCACAAAACCTTTTGGCCAGCATCCCTGTGCATCGCCCTTACCGCATTGACTATCGCTGCGGCGGCTGACAGCCAACCCAACATCATCGTTTTATTCGCCGACGACCTCGGCTACGGAGAACTAAGCTGCCAGGGAAATCCGGAAATCCCGACGCCCCACATCGATTCAATCGCGAACAACGGCGTGCGCTTTACCGCAGGCTACGTGGCGGGCCCCAACTGCAGCCCCTCCCGGGCAGGTCTCCTCACCGGGCGCATCCCGACGCGCTTCGGCTACGAGTTCAACCCCACAGGACCACTCAATGAAGAACCCGGATTCGGCTTGCCACCTGAAGAAATCACGATTGCCGAGTCCCTGCACGACGCAGGCTACACCACCGGCTTGATCGGCAAGTGGCACCAGGGAGGAACCGCCAAGTTTCATCCCTTTCGTCACGGCTTCGACGAGTTCTTTGGCTTCACTCACGAAGGCCACTATTTCGTTCCCCCGCCTTGGGATGGTGTGGAAACCCTACTGCGCCGCAAAGTGCTTCCAGGCGGCTCTACCGAGAAGGGGTATTGGTTTGGAGAGAAAAAACTCCATTTCCACAACCTTCTCGGTAACGAGCCTGATTACGACGCCAACAATCCCATCATCCGCGGCGGCCAACCCGTGGTTGAAACTGAATATCTCACTGACGCCCTCACCCGCGAAGCAGTCGACTTCATCGATCGTCACGACGACAAACCGTTCTTTCTCTACCTCGCTTACAACGCGGTCCACAGCCCGCTCCAGGGAGCGGACGCTTACATGGAGAAGTTCGCGCACATCACGGACATTCACCGTCGCATCTTCGCCGCCATGCTGGCGAACATGGACGACAGCGTTGGTGCGGTCATGGAGCAGTTGCGAAAATCCGGGCTCGAAGATAACACAATCGTCTTTTTCCTCAGCGACAACGGCGGCCCGACCAAAGAACTGACCTCCTCGAACCTCCCTCTCCGGGGATCCAAAGGCCAGATGTATGAAGGGGCGATTCGAGTGCCGTTCATGGTTCAGTGGAAAGGCAAAATTCCTGCCGGCGGGGTCTATGAAAAGCCCGTCAGCTCCTTCGATATTTTTGCGACTGCCGCTGCCAACAGCGCCGGAACCACTGCGCCGAAGCAGGTCGAAGGGGTGGATCTGATTCCTTATCTTACCGGCGAAAACGAAGGGACTCCCCACGAAACCCTCTTCTGGCGTCAGGGCGGAAGGACGGCGCTGAGACACGGCGATTGGAAGCTGCTGCGAATGGGCGGAAAATTCGAACCGGGCAAGGCGAAATGGGAACTCTACGATCTCTCGAAAGATCTTTCCGAAGAAAATAACCTCGCCGCCGCCGAGCCTGGGCGCCTCGCTGAATTGGTCGAGATATGGGAGAAGCACAACAGTGAAATGAGCGAGCCTTTGTTCCAAACTCGGTAGACCGGGGGCGTGCTGACATACCTTTAAATAAAGTGAAGACATTGAAAATGAAAAAGAATCACGATCATCGTCTCGAATCCTGAATCACCCAACTAGAGGAAGCTCATATAATCAAAAAAATTAGCATGATCTACCGAAAACTTAGCCTGATAGGGCTCCTTCTTAGTCTCATCGCACAATATTCCATTGCAGGAGACAGACCCAACATCCTCTTGATCATGGCGGATGACCTTGGGTTTTCCGATTTGGGTTGCTACGGTGGTGAAATAGCGACGCCCAATCTCGACTCCGTCGCCGAAAATGGACTTCGCTATACTCAGTTTTATAATACGGCTCGATGCTGGCCGACGCGCGGCTCATTGCTCACCGGGTTTTATGCGCAGCAAGTTCGACGCGACAGCATCCCTGGCGCGGTCTCAATCAACCAGGGAACAAGGCCCGACTGGGCTCCCCTTCTCCCTCGATATTTGAAACCAGCGGGCTATCGCTCCTATCATTCCGGGAAGTGGCATATCGATGGACTGCCTGTAGAGGAAGGGTTTGATCGCTCCTACTACCTGCAAGATCAGGACCGTTTTTTTACACCCGGTAAACACCGGAAGGATGATGTTCCGTTACCTGTAGTGAAAAAAGAAGACGGTTACTACAGCACCATAGCACTCGCCGATCATGTCATAGAAGTCCTCGACGAGCATAAAACCAAACATAGCGAACAGCCCTTTTTCCACTACCTGGCCTTTTCCGCACCCCACTTCCCGCTCCATGCGCTGCCGGAGGATATCGCGAAGTATCAGGAACTCTACCAGGTCGGATGGGATGTGATTCGCGAAAGACGATGGGAAAAGATTCGCGAACTGGGACTCCCTGTAGGGGATAAACTCTCGGAGGTGGAACGTGAAATCGGCCCTCCCTACCACCGTCCCGAACCTTTCGAAGTTCTGGGATCAGGGGAAGTCAACAAACCGGTCCCGTGGGATTCACTGACCGATGAGCAACAGAAATTCCAAACCAACAAAATGGCGATTCACGCCGCAATGATCCATCGGATGGACATTGAGATAGGCCGGGTTTTTGAGCAAATCAAACAAATGGGCCAGTGGGAAAACACTCTCGTCATGTTCCTGTCTGATAATGGCGCTTCGGCAGAGATCATGGTCCGCGGCGATGGACACGATCCGGCTGCCTTCCCAGGTTCCGCAGCGACTTACCTCTGTCTTGGCCCCGGTTGGTCGACCGCATGTAACACTCCCTTTCGCCGCCACAAAACGTGGACCCACGAAGGTGGAATAACGACTCCAATGATCATCTCCTGGCCTGAAGGTATTGCCTCTCGCGGAGAGCTGCGAACCACTCCGGGGCACGTCATCGATGTCGTGCCCACGATCCTCGATATCACTGGAGCGAACGACCTTGCTACTGATGGCCCTGATTCTCCGGGAAAAAGTCTCGTCGCCACTTTTGCTGAAAATTCTACAGTCGAGAGAAGCCATCTCTGGTGGTTTCACGATGGCCACAAAGCCATCATGGAAGACGGATGGAAAGCGGTAGCTGCCAACGGAAAAAAATGGGATCTCTATGATCTTCGCGCCAATCGCGCTGAGGCCATTGACCTTTCGGGAGAAGAACCCGAAAAGGTCATTGAGCTAGTCAAGATTTGGGATGATCAACTCGCCGAATTTAAAGGCCTCGCCCTTTCTTCGATGTCAGAAGAAGAGGCCGAAGCCCAAAGAGAAGCAATGGCTCGAGGCCGAAGAAATAGTTCCGCTCAAAGAGATGCTCTACCTCCAAAAAAGCAGTCGCTGTTCAATGCACAAAGCTTCGAAATCAAGGGGCATCCAGCGTTTGTGATGAACCCGGAGAATCCCGCTCCAGGCAAGCCGTGGATTTTCTATGGACCCACTCTCCCCGGCTCTCCCGACCGTGCCGAGAGCTGGATGCATCAGCAGTTTTTGAAAGTCGGTATCGCCGTCGCTGGAGTCGATGTCGGTGAAGCTTACGGAAGCCCTGTGGCACTCCCTGTATTCGACGATCTATACACGAAAATGCAGGAACTCGGTTTTGCCAAAAAGCCGATCTTACTGGGGAGAAGCCGTGGAGGGCTTTGGGTAAGTAGCTGGGCGGTAAAAAATCCAGAGCTCGTCACCGCGATCGCAGGTATTTATCCCGTGTATGACGTATCGACCTACCCCGGCTTGAAACGAGCCGCGTCGGCCTATGAAATGACGGCTGAGGAGCTGGAGACGAGATTGCCGGAAGTGAACCCTGTCGAGAAAGCTTCTATTCTGGCGAAGCATAAAATACCGGTTTTCATTATCCACGGCGAAGAAGATACGGTCGTTCCGCTCGCAGAAAACTCCGGTCGTCTCGAACAAATCTATAAGCAAAACCAGGTTGGAGACCTCATCACCCTGGTACGAGTCAAAGATCAGGGGCATAGTTTTTGGCCCGGCTATTTCAATAACCGGGAACTGGTCGATTTCGTCATCAAGAAGGCACTAACCAACAAATAGAGACACATGAGAAACCTATTTATCCTGACAACGGTCGCTGTGCTTGCAGGCTTCGCGACGGTGCAGAGCCAGAGTGCAGCGGAGTCACCAGCAGCGGAGTCTGCAGGGTTGATCGTCAAAGATGGGATTCTGCATCGTGACGGCGAGCCTTATCGGGGTGTAGGAGCAAACTACTTCGACTTGTTCTACCGGGTTCTAAAGGACGGCTCCGATACTTCCCACGACGAGGGGCTAAGGAAGCTGTCAGCCGCAGATATCCCGTTTGTTCGCTTCATGGCGGGTGGGTTTTGGCCTGTTTATTGGGATCTCTACCTTCAGGACAAGGAAGAGTATTTCAAACGCATGGATGCAGTCGTTCGATCCGCCGAGAAGCATAATATCGGTTTGGTTCCGTCGCTGTTCTGGAACCTAGCAACATTCCCGGACCTCGTTGGGGAACCCATGGATCAACTGGGGAATGAGAAGAGCAGGACGATTGCGTTCATCGAGCAATACACCACCGAGCTTGTGCAGCGGTACAGGAACTCTCCCGCAATATGGGGCTGGGAGTTTGGGAACGAGTACAATTTGCATGCGGATCTGCCGAATGCGTCCAGCCACCGGCCCAAGATTGTGCCCCAGTTGAAGACGGGGCTCGAGCGAACCTCAAGGGACGACCTGTCGTCGGATGCCATGCTTACTGCTTTCGGGTACTTCGCGAGAACGGTTCGCAAGCACGACGCGCATCGCATTTTGATCACCGGAAATTCGATTCCAAGCCGTTCCGCGTTTCATAATTCGAGTGAGAAGAGCTGGAAACCGGACAATAGAGCTCAGTTTGAAAGCGTCCTCAGACGCGATAATCCATCGCCTTACGATGTGACCTGCGTCCATCTGTACGGCAACGATGGACAGGGCGGCACCAAGAGTATCTCGGAGTTGGTGGAGACCTTGCAGGAGATCGCCGGCCGCACCAGGCAGCCACTGTTCATCGGAGAGTTTGGGGCACCCAAGACCCTTGGGCCGGAAGATGAGAAGGCTCTGTTTATCGAAATGCTGAAAGCCATTGAGGAGAACCATGTCCCTCTTTCGGCATTCTGGGTGTTCGACCATTCAGGGCAAGATAAGGACTGGAACGTATCCTTTGAGAATGAGAGAGCCTACATGCTCAAGCTTGTGGCGGATCTGAACCAACGGATGAAATCGACCGATCCTACCCACCAAGCCGAAAAAGCCGGAGCTGAACAACCCGCGACTGCTCCGAAATCGAAAGCTGAATGAAGACTGGAAAATGTATCCCTGCATTGGAGGTGCGCTGCCCGTAGCGGGTGGCAGTCCTTCGGACGTTTGACAAGAAAAGACACATGAAAAATATACCAATCCTGGCAACGGCCGCGGTGCTGGTGCTTGCAGGCGTCGCGACGTTGCAGAGCCAGAGTACAGCGGAGCCTTCCGCCCAGACAACGGAATCTTTCACCATCGCGGTTTTGCCTGATACCCAGTTTTACTGTGATGTAAGGCACAAGTTATCTGCCAAGTGGGGCAATGGAGATTTGCGGCGCTACTTCTTTGAGCAAACGGAATGGGTGCGCGACAATCAGGAGCGACTCAATATCGCCTTTCTCGTCCACGAAGGAGATATCGTGCAGGGGGACGTTCCCGAGGAATGGGCCATCGCCAAGGAAGCCATGTCTGTATTGGACGGAAAAGTGCCCTATTGCATGTGCCTGGGAAACCATGACATGGGTTTTGAGAAGGCGGACAATAAGTATGGCGGTAATATCGGCGTCAACCGGACCACGCATTTCAACACCTACTTTCCTCGGGAGAAATTCGTAAAACGACGCGAGTTTGGCGGCACTTGCGATCCGGATCGCCACGACAATTCCTGGTATCACTTCGAGGAAGCAGGGATGAGCTTCCTTATTGTTGCTCTTGAATGCAAACCGCGCGATGAAGTGCTGGATTGGGCAAATAAAGTCGTCTCGGAGCACCCTGACCACCGTGTCATTGTCCTGACGCACTCCTACCTGAGGGGGAACAAGACGAGAACCACCAACAGGCTGAAACTCAAAGGCAACAACGGCGAGCAGATGTGGCAAAAGTTCGGCAGGAAGCACAAGAACATGTTCATGGTTCTCTGCGGTCACTTCAGTGCAGAGGCCGTTCTTACCTCCACCGGAGATCATGGCAACCGGGTCCACCAGGTTTTGAGCGACTACCAGGG
>OJCB01000223.1_pt1 | contig 23978 bp, 9 predicted proteins | sample 1591501 | NCBI WGS metagenome assembly OJCB01 (sample SAMN05416813, study PRJEB24817) | seawater metagenome | isolation source: Sea water | place: Canada:Atlantic | collected 2013-07 | reverse complement strand
AGATCTCCACTATCCTCTTCGTCGGCAGCGTCAGATGTGTATAAGAGACAGGTAAGATTCTTCCAGGTATCCGTTTCTTTTACGAGCGAGTAGGCCGTGGCCCCGGAAACGGAAGTGATCGCCAATGCCGTCAGAACCTTTCTTCGTTCGAATATTGTCCCACGGGTTTCTGCTTCGGCGGCCGGGATTTCAGCTTCATCGAATGAGGCGGCGCAATCGTCCGTCTCGGACTCGGTGTTGAAGGATTCGGGAATCATGATGTGTTGAAAGAGGGGATCTCTTTGATAACTACACTGGTTTTTCGTTCAATCTTTCATTTATTGGAATTGATTTCACCCTCTTGTATTGCCGATTGAACAGGGTTGAACACGATATGGACCTATTATTTGAATTCCCTCACAGAGTTTTCACTTTCAGGGTGGACCAGTTGCCATCCCCGTCTTCCCGGGCACCAATGATCGCCTGCCCTGCATACCCCGGGAGTCGGCAGGAGGATTTGGATTTCAAAGGAATCCAGGTTTTTTACTTCTTATCCTTGGTCGGATCGTAAAAAATCCGGATGTCAGCATCATCAGTTCCGAGCAATTCGAGAGCTCGTTTCAGAGAATAGCGGGTCGACAGATTGGGATTCTTGTTGTCGTTAAGGAAGATGTTTTTTCGACCGACCACATCAATTGTTCCAGCATTCTTGAGAACACGGAACAATTCCTTGGTTGCTCCACTGAGAATGATGTCGCGATCGTGTTCGCGTAGAAAGTGAATCAATTCCTCGAGAGCCATCACACTTGTTGCATCGAGGTGACGGGCATTTTTCATTCGGAGAATGATAATACGGAGCGCCGGGTCGAGAGCTGTTTTTTGAATCTGGGTGCGGAAAAGCTCTGCGGCACCGAAGAACAGATCGCCTTCGACGTGCACAATCGAAATAGCAGGGACAGGGCGCGCTCGTTTTTCTCCCGCTTCCCGCAGTTCTCCCTCTTCGCCTCCCACTTCGTATTCGGCCAGATAGGGTTTACTGGCGGCGCGGAGATACAGCATGATGGAAATCCCGACACCCAGAAAAATTGCGACATTCAGAGGGAGGAGCAGCGCCGAGAAAAAAGTCGTGACGAGCACCGTAGCATCGGCCGTAGTGGCGAAGAGCGAAATTCGGATGTTCTTCCAGCTGATGACGGAAACAGCGATGCCGATCACCAGAGCAGCGAGACAACATTTCGGAACAAGCCCCATATATTTTCCCAGCAAAATTGCGCCGAGGACGCAGAAAACTCCGCTGATGATGCTGGAAAGCCTGGAGACTGCACCACTCGAGAAATTTAAAGCAGAACGGGTCAGTGATCCGGAGGCAGGCATTCCTCCGGTGAGAGAATTGGCGACATTGGCAAGGCCTACACTGAGCATGTCCTGGTTCACATCGGGCCGGTCACCAACCCGGCTTGCGAGAGTCTTCGACATGACTGAATTTTCCAGCGACGCCAGAAAGGCGATGGAGAATGCGATTCCAATGAGGCGACTGACATCGGAGAAGAATCCCTGTCGACTGATCGAAGGGAGGCGGGGAGTGAGGTCTTCGAGGCTGAATGACGAAAATGTGGCCACTTCCCAACCGGCATAATGTTTCAGTGCGGCATAAGCTCCTGACATTACGAGAAGTGAAATGGCGAAGACCGGAAGCTTTCGAAAAAATTTAGAGAGGACAATCCAGAAGGTGAAAGTGATCAGGCCGAGAGCGAGAGGCTGCCACTGGGTTTCTCCGGCCTTTGCCAGGGTGGCCTGCATGATCGTAAAGAAGGTTTTCGGGCCGTGTTCGATTCCCGAGGACCCGGGGTCGATTCCCATAAGGTGCCTCATTTGGTTGGCAACGATCAGAATGGCGGCGCCGCTAATGTATCCGACAACGACACTTCGACTGATGTATTGAATGAGATCACCAATCCGTAGAAAAGCGCCGGCCATTAACAGCAGGCCGACAATCAGTACCAGCATCGGAAGGAAAAAGAGCCGGTCTTCCGGTTGAAAAGCGGCGAAGGAGGCAAACAGCATGAAGGCTGTCGCGTTGGTCGGTCCGAGAATGGTGTGTCGGGAGCCGGCGAAGAGCGGGGCGATCAGAGCTGCTACTGCTCCCGAGACAATCCCATATTGAATAGGAAGTTCGGCAATTACGGCATAGGCCATGCCTTGAGGGAAGGCAAGTAGAGCGACATTAAGGCCCGACCCAAAATCGTTCCGCAACCCCGTGGCACTGTAATTCTTAAATCCGCTCCGTATAGGAAGAGGGTCAATCGGATTGTCTTTTACAAAAGACGAGAGACGGGTGGTGAGCCGTCTCAGTAACCAGCGGAATTTTCTCATCAAAGCGCAGTGATTCCACTATTCGACGGGAACACCGATCAGGCAACCGTCGGCTTACTTCTTTCTGGTTTTCGATCCCCCATCACGATTCGATGCACCCATTGACTGATGTCATCGAGAATCAGGTAAACGCAGGGAACGAGAATCAGGGTGATGACCGTGGCGAAAAGAATTCCGAAGCTGAGCGATACGGCCATGGGAATGAGGAACTTTGCCTGAAGGTCTGTCTCAAGAAGCATGGGAGTCAGCCCTGCAAACGTCGTCATGGAAGTCAGAAGAATAGGGCGGAAGCGGGCGGCTCCTGCTTCGCGCGCGGCTTCTCTCACGCTTAGTCCCCCGGCTCGCTTCCGATTTACATAATCCACCAGAACGAGACTGTCATTCACAACCACTCCGGAGAGAGCAATGATTCCGCACATACTCATGATGCTGAGATCAAATCCAAGAAGAGCATGCCCGGCAATGGCACCGACCAGACCGAAAGGGATGACTGACATTACAATGAGAGGCTGAATATAAGACCGAAGCGGCACCGCCATGAGGATATACATGCCAAGTAAGGCGAGAAAGAATTTGGTCATCATCTCCTGAACGGACTGCTTCTGATCTTTTTGCTCCCCCTGAAATGCAAAGCGAACCCCGCTGTATTCCTGCTCGATTCTTACGAGCGCTCCCAGCTCACCTGGAGGAACTGGATCTTTCCCGGTCTTTTCACGAATGAGTGATTTGATGTTTGCTGCCCATCTCGCGAAGTAACCCTCCGGCTTGCCGGTTTTCGTCAGGCTCTGCACCACTTCATTCGCATTTGTCCCCAGCGTTTTATCCACATCCGCAGTAATTCGAATCGCCCGCTGCTGGTCGGTTCTTTGAATCGATGAAGCAGCCCTCGAAAAGCGGCCTGTGGCGACTTCGGAGAATGGGACTTCGCTTCCATCTGCAGTCCGGATTTTCATTTGCTCGAGATCGGCCAGTGATTTTCGCTCCTCCTCTGGATAACGGACGAAGACTTTTACTTCGTTTTTGCCACGTTGCAGACGCTGGATTTCCTCTCCGTAGAATCCCTGCCGCACCTGGGTGGCCACATCATTCAGGCGAAGCCCGAGAGGTTCGGCTCCGGGCTTGAGCTCAAGTTTGAGTTCCCGTTTGCCTTCGATGTTTGAGTCGGAAATGTCGATGACACCTTTAAAAACTTTCAGTGCTGCCTTTACCTCGTTCGCGGCTTTTTCCAGTTGGCCCATGTCGGAGCCGACCAGTTCCAGATCAATGGCATTGCCGCCGCTGGCAGCTTCGGTGGAGAAAACGAGTTCGACTGTGCCGGGGATTTCACCAACCAGCTCCCGCCATTTGGAAACGACATCGCGGGCGAGGAAATCACGGTTCTTTGCGGGCTGAAGTTCCAGGGTGACTTCACCAATATTTGACGCTGTGGACATTCCGCCAATCGTGTCGAATCCTACCTGGAAAGGTTGGGTTCCGATACTGGTGAGCATGTGGCGAATCACTCCATTGCCTTCTTTGTCTTTGAAATGGGTATTCAATTCGAAAGCCATTTCCTCGATGCGGCTCACGGCGGCAGCGGTGTCTTCGAAGGCGACTCCCTGAGAGAGCTTTAGCTTTGCCACTGCGACATCCGCTTCTACTTCAGGGAAAAATTTAAAATTGATCCAACCACTTCCAACAGCCCCAGCCGCAATAATAAAGATCGAGATGAAAGCAACGAGTACCAGGTAGCGGGCATGCAATGCATGGTGAACTAGCGGTCGGTAATATTTCTCGACAAACTTCTCCAGTCCCCGGGAGAAGAAATGCTGAAACTTCATAATGGGCCCCGGCTTCTCGTCTGGATCGAAAGGCTTGAGCAAGGCGAGGTGAGAGGGAAGAATCAACTTTGACTGAATGAGCGAGAAGAGAAGGGTAGGGATGACAATCAGAGGAATGTTGGGCCAGATCTTCCCACTGACACCGCTCAGCCCCAGCATTGGAGTAAAGGCCATTGCCGTTGTGAGGATTCCGAATATCACGACGACCCCGACTTCGTGAGTCCCGCGCGGGGCAGCCAACTTTGGGTCTTCCCCTTTTCGCATTCGGCTATAGACATTTTCACCAACAACGATGGCATCATCCACGACGATCCCAAGAACGAGGATAAAGGCGAAGAGCGAGATCATGTTGATGGAAATTCCCGTGTAGGGCATCATCCAGATCGCCCCGGCAAATGAGACCGGAATTCCAAGCGCAACCAGCAGGGCCAGGCTGGGGCGGAGAAACAGCGCCAGAACAACCGCCACTAAAATGAGTCCGAAGATTCCGTTTCGAGCGAGGAGATCAAGTCGGCCGGATAGAAAGAGAGAATCATCCCGCCAAATTTCCAGACTCACCGTTTCAGGAAGTCTTTTCGGCATCACATCGTTTACGAATGTCTTCACCGTGTTTGCGATCTCAAGGGTATCCTCGTTTCCGACACGGAACACACTGATGATAATCGCGGGACGTCCATTGAAACGGGAATCCACCCGGTCCTCTTCGAATCCGTCGCGAATAGTGGCAATGTCAGAGAGTTTTACTTGAGAACCATCCGGCCGTGTAATGACAGTGATGGGGGCAAATTCTTTTGCTGTGTAGCGCCGGGCCTCGGTTCGAATCAGAACTTCGCCGGCATTGGTTCGAACAGACCCTCCGGGGAGATCGAGTGACGACCGGCGCACGGCATTGGCGACCATCTCGAAAGTGAGTCCATACTGCCGGAGCGTTTGTTCGGAAACCTCGATGGAGATCTCATATTCCCGAATGCCGGCAAGCACAGCCTGAGTCACTTCGGTTTCCCCGTCTTTGTAGGAAAGGAGTTCAGTCCTGACGGTTTCCGCAATTTCGCGGAGGGACTTTTCATCGGTATCGGATGACACCGAAATACTGACAACTTGAGCCTTAATCAGCAGTTCCTCGAGAATCGGTTCCTCAGCTCCCTCGGCGAAATTCTGAATCGCATCGACGCGCGTTTTGACGTCATCCATCACGTTGCGGACGTTGAATCCGACTCCTACCTCGATGGTAAGGGATCCAACATTCTGACTTGCAACTGAGCGGACCGAATCGATTCCGTCGACGTCCTGAATAGCTTCTTCAATTGGGACGATGATTCCTTTTTCTACCTCTTCCGGAGTTGCGGTGGGGTAGGGAACGCTGACGAGAATGGCATCAATGGAAGTCTCCGGAAAGATCTCCTTCTTCATCGTCGGCCAGGTCATCACGCCCAGCACAAAGATGAGCAGCATGAGAAAATTTGCGGCGACGTGGTTCTTACTGAACCAGTTGATAACTCCTTCCATACTCTTGTTAGTTGGTCAGGGTTTTACCGAAAGTCCGGCTTCGGCAGGCGCTTGTTCCTTCTGGTCTTTTTCGCTTGTCGGCGTCACTTTAACTCCTTCTCGCAGATTAGGCAGTTCAGTAAGGCTGATTCGCTCGCCTTCTTTGACTCCGGCCGAGACAAGTATGTCGTCTCCGTCCCGGCGGATAATCTCGACGTCGCGATAGCGGAGTTCATCATTCTCATCCACAATCACGATACGCTTGAGATCAAGAAAGGCGCTGAATGGAATTCGGGTGGCTTTCGGCAATGTCCTTCCTGTAATTTTTGCCTGTATAAAAAGCCCCGGCTGAAGAGCTACTCCTTCGCCGACAGACTTCGGATCAATCGAAGCAATGATGTAAAGAGATCGGGTCGCGCGATCGATTTCCCGTTCCGTCCGACTGATTTCTCCATCCCAACTCTGAGTAATTCCAGCAGAGGTGGCTGTCACCTTTATCTTACCTTTTGGGTTTCCCTTTTCGTCCGACTGAAGAAAGTGTGCATCATCGATCGACATGGGAAGCCTCACCTCGAAAGAGCTTGTCTGGAACATCTCCGCAACCGGCATCCCCGGAGAAACAAAGCCTCCGAGCTCAACCATGGTCGATGAAATAGTGACAGGGAATGGAGCGGTGATTTTCGTGCGCTTGAGATCGCTTTGGGCTTTCGCGACCATCGCTTCAGCGGAAGCGAGTTTTGCTTCAGCGCTTTTCAGTTGGGGAATGCGAAGAACCAGCGAATCCGGTTTCTTACCTCCACCCAACTTTTTCCAGTCCCTTTCCGCTTGAGCTGCACGGGCTTTTTCCTGGATGAGAACCGCTTCCATATCAGCGACTGTGGATTCGGCCTGAGCCAGTGCCGCCTTGTAGTCGGAATCTTCCAATTCAAGAAGCACATCGCCTACAGCAAAACTTTCTCCGGACTCGAACTTTTTGTTCACATTGACAATTTTCCCTGCCACTTCAGCGGCGAGTTGAATGCGGCGAGTGGACTGGATGACCCCCTGCGAAGGCAGATCCACTTCGACAGGCTCGTAAACTGCGGTCAGCACATTGACGGCCGGCAAGCTCACCTTGTCATCGTTCTTCTCCGCCTCCGGCTTGGTGATGAAAAGTAAGACGCAAAGACCCACTCCTCCGAGAAATATGGCAAGGCCTGTCAGGATTTGAAATGGTCGATTCATGTATCGTTTACCTCCTTATGAGGGGGCGCTTCGTAGGGCTGGAAGCTTCCTCCCAGGGCCAGGTAGAGATCGACCCGGTTTTCAAGGCGGAGTCGTTTCAGTGCGATGAGCTGGGACTTTCTGTTGAAGGTCGCCTGTTGCGCTGTCAGGACAGTCAGAAGATCGCCCGTTCCCCCGTTATACTCCTGCAGGGCGCGGTTGTAGGCTTCATCAGACAATTGTGCCGCCCTCGATAGTGAACTGATTCTTTTGGAGAAAAACCCTTCTGCTGCGAGAGCGTTCTCCACTTCGGCAAAAGCGGTCAGTGCGGCCTGCTCGAAATTCGCGGCCGACAGATCGATCTCGGCCTGCCGCCTTGCTTTTCCTGCGCGGAGAACGCCTCCACGAAATATCGGTTGAGCCAGGTTCCCGGCGAGGCTCCAAACGCTGAAGCTGCTGTCGAGAAGATCACTGATTTGTTCAGAGGAAGTCCCACTGCTAGTGGATAAACTGATTGCGGGAAGAAGAGCTCGCTTGGCTTCGAGGAGCCTTTGATCTGCTGCTGCAATGCGCCGTTCTGCTGCGGCAAGGTCCGGTCTTCGATCCAGCAAGGTTCCGGGAAGACTCACGGGCCCTTTGGAGGGGAAGCCGGGCAATGAAGCGGACTTTCCGGTTCGGGCTGCCGGATATTTTCCTGCAAGAACTTCCAACTGTCGGGACGCACGACCGATCAATTCCTTCCGTGCTTCGAGGGTGTCTTCTGCTGTGGCAATGTCCGCCTCGGAGAGCAGAAGTTGAGATGCGAGACTTTGCCCTCCTTCATCGAGCCCATTTTCGAATCGTTCTCTTATTGAACCCTCAGTCTCCTGGAAAACAGAGAGAGTTGCGTGAGCTAACATGAGTTGATCCTTTGCTTCGGCAAGGGCGAGCCAGCCTTTCACGGCCTGCCCTGCGATGGAAAGTTGCGCGGTGGCGCGATCGAATTCCGAGGCTTCAAACTCTGCCATCGCAGCGGTCTCCGCAGCCTTGACCCGCCCCCAGAGATCCACTTCCCAGCTGATATCCAGTGAAAGCCCGAACTGATTGTTAGTGTTAGAGAGAATTCCTCCTCCTCCCCCTCCGCCGGGACCGCTGAATGGGAATCCAATGAAATTTTGTTTGGAGCGACGATTCGTAAAGTTGCCGTTGATCTGAGGGTAGAGATCCGCACCCGCGATTTTGGCATTCGCGAGAGCGATCTCGAGTCGTGCCCTTGCCGCTTTCAGGTCCCGGTTATTTTCCAGGGCTTCCCGGACGAAGGCAGACAAGTCTTTGTCTTGGAATTGATCTACCCAGAATGTGTCGGGAAAGTGAGCGGGCCGGAATCCGTCGCCTGCTACCCAGTGAGCGGGGATTTCGAGTTGAGTGAGATGTTTTGCATCCGGCGGCGAAACGGCGGAGCAGCTGGTAAAAAGAAAGCAGCCTGCTAAAAGAGCGGCGAGGACTGCATTCTTTCCGGCTCGTTTCTTTACCGGGGCGGCTTTCATGCCACCGGCAGTATATTGAATCAGTTGCTCAAGAGTCTCTTCTGCTTCAACGGTTGGAATGCGACCACGCGAAAAGAGGACCAGCTGTGATCCCTTAGCCAGAGCATGCAAAAGAGTTCCCACGGATAAGTGAAGTCTCCAAAAGACATCTGTTTCATCGAGGTGAGGGAGGCTGTTCAGCAGGGCCGTAACAAACCGGTCTGCCACTTTCTCGAAAAGGCGAAGCAGTGTCTCCGGCGAATGCATTTCTCCTTCGGACAAACAACGACCTGCCAGTTTAAGATAGACCTGCGAGTTGTGATTTGCTCCACCCAGTTGATTGACCACGGGGCGGAAGAAGGCGTCGAGAACTTCTCTGATTGGAACGGGCTTACCCTTGGCTTCGGCTTCGGCTTCGGCGATATCGAGCGAAGAGAGGCGCTCTTCATTGATGGGACCAACGACGCGGGTCAAAACCTCAAAGATGAGTCCGTCCTTGCCACCAAAGTGGTAATTTACCGAGGCAAGGTTTACGCCTGCTTCAGTGGTGATACGCCGCAAGGAAACCGCGCGGAATCCGTTATCGGCGAATAGCGATTCTGCTGCATCGAGAATGCGGTCCCGTGTTTCATTGGAGGCCGCAGGAGTTTTAGCGTTCATGGTCAAAACTGTTTCAAACAACTGTTTAAAACGGACGTTTGAATAGCGCAAGTGGAAAATGTCTATCTCCCTGCTTTTTACGTTTCCTGAGAGTAATTGGATGCACCGTCTCCCCAGGCGCCACCACCGGGAGTATTGATTCGCAAGGTATCGCCCGGATCCGCCTGAAATGCAGCGATCCCACTGAGCGGGCCACCATTCAAAGTCTGGGCTCCGCACTTTCCGCTGCCCCCGCCTTCGAGCCCGTAAGGCGCTTCGATGCGATGTTGGGTGAGAAGAGATACCCTGACATTGCTCAGAAAGGTCAGCTCCCGAATGATTCCGTCACCTCCTTTGAATTTTCCTTCTCCTCCTGACTTGCTCCGGATCGAAAACTGCTCCAGCCGTACCGGGTAGCGCGTTTCCAGGATTTCCGGATCGGTGATTGCCGTGTTGGTCATGTGGGTGTGGACTCCGGAAGTTCCGTCGTAGCCATCGCCTGCTCCCGATCCCCCGCAGATGGTTTCGTAGTATCCGAAAGTCTCGTCCCCGAAGATCAGGTTGTTCATCGTTCCCTGGGAACAGGCCTGGATCCTCAGTGCTTTGAGAAGGGTGTCGACTATCCGTTGACTGGTTTCAACATTTCCGCCAACGACTGCGGGACACAAGTTCGGGTCCTTTGAAAATTCGGGATTCAGAAAACAGCAGGGGAGTCTGATTTCGACATTCACCAGCATGCCTTCATTGAGGGGAAGTTCGCTTTGCGTCCAGAGGCGAAGCACATAAAGTATGGCGCTTTGAACAATGGCAGGCGTTGCGTTTAGATTTCCGGAATGGTTTGGAGAAGTGCCTTCAAAATCAATGATCAGTCTGTGATCTACGACTTCCAGTTTTACAGCGATCGTGCTGCCATCATCGAGATTCTCTTCAGCGATTGCTGATCGAAATCCGGTCGTTTCCAAATGTTGTAAGAGCACATTATCACTTTGGCGGGTAAGAAAATTCAGCTGTTCCAACACGGTGATGGCCCCGTTGTCCTGGAGAAGTCTTTGTAAAAGTTCTACGCCCCGAAGATTAGCAGCAAGCTGTGCGTTGAGATCTGCCAGGTTGTCGGAGATTTTTCGTGTTGGAAAAGGTGACTGTGTCAGCAGTTTCTCTACAGAGTCGAAACAGGATTGCCCGGCCTTGATGAGATGCTGAGGGAAAATGACGACGCCTTCTTCCGCGAGCTTGGCCGCATTCGGTGGCATCGAGCCTGGCGAAATTCCGCCGATCTCAGCGTGATGGGCGCGATTGGCAACAAAGCCGACCAAAGTTCTACCATCGTGAAATACAGGAGTGATCAAGGTCACATCCGGAAGATGCGATCCGCCTACGCCCGGGTGATTGGTGATAATCGTATCGCCGGGTTCAATGGCCACCATTTTCATGACTTCTCGAACACAAAGACCAAGAGCGCCGAGATGAACGGGAATGTGGGGAGCGCTTGTGATGAGGCTTCCTTCTGCGTTGAGCAGGGCGCAGGAAAAATCGGCCCGTTCTTTAACGTTGGTGGAAATGGCAGAGCGCTGCAGCATGGTTCCCATTTCCTCCACAAGATGGTCAAAACGGTGACGGAACAATTCGCGAGTCACTTCAAGAGGTCGCGAACTCCCTGTTTCCATAGCTGTGCCTGTCGAATGACGAAGAATCAAGGTGTCGTCGCTTGCGATCTCCGCAATCCACCCGGCTTTGAGATACAAAGTACTGAAAGGGTCCTGTATCGTTCCCGGTCCGGCGATCGTGTTTCCGCGATTCAATAGGGTGCGATTAAGGAAGGAACCCTCTTGAATTGATGTCGGCGTCGTGGTGCTTTCGAAGATTTCGATAAGAGCGCCGGGTTCGTCCGGCGTTTCGGTTCGGGCGATAGAACGAATCGAGACAATCTCAATCTCTCTGTCTTCGGGGACATCGTAGCCAAAGGTTTTTCTGAAAGCCTGATAGAAGCTTGCTCCCGCTTTTTCCACATCCTTGAATTCAATGGCCAGCGTTGCGTCCTGACCGGCCAATCGCATTTCGGCGATACTTCGAAAAATTCTGCCCTGGTATCCTGTTTCTTCGAGAAGTTTCAGAGCATCAAGCCGACTTTCTTTTAGCAGGGTAGGGACTGCTTTATCGAGAAGCGGGCGGCTCACCTGCATCTCAGAAAATCTCTCAACTCTCGCCTGGTCGAGTCCGAAGGCACTGAGCAAGCCGGCTTCCGCCGGAATGAGAATCTCAGAAATTCCCAGTCGTTCCGCAATGTCGCAGGCATGGAGTGGTCCTGCACCTCCGAAGGCAAGGAGAGCATGATCCGCCGGATCTTCTCCATCCCGGATCGAAATCGTTCGGATGGCGTCTGCCATCTGCTCAATCGAAATCTCGAGCAAACCGCTCAGGAAATCAGGATCAAGTTCTTTGGAAGGGACTCCGGCCTCCGCTTGCAGCGCCAGTGCTTTTTCGCGAGGCGCTTTGAAGTTTTCCTCGGTGAGAGGAATTCCAAAATTGTCGGGGTCAATTCTTCCGAGGAGCAAATTGACATCCGTGATCGTTAGAGGTCCACCCCGTCCGTAGCAGGCAGGACCGGGATCGGCTCCGGCGGACTCGGGACCAACGTGAATCCCTCCACCTTTCCAATGGCAAAGCGATCCGCCGCCCGAAGCGACTGTCTCAATCTTTAATGCAGGGGAAAGTAAATGCGCGTCGCCGACTTTTTGTTCAAACTGATAAATGAAATCGCCGTCGTACCTTGCCACATCCGTACTGGTTCCACCCATATCAAAGGTGAGCACTTTTTCGAAGCCCAGTCTTCGGGCGATGGCTGCGGCACCTGCGACTCCACCGGCCGGGCCTGACAAAAGCGCATCTTTCGGGGTGTAGGATTCAATCGGTTCCAGTCCACCGGCAGAAGTCATGGTGAGCAGCGGGGATTCTGTTCCAATTGATGAATGGACATGATCCAGAAAACTCTGCATCACTGGCTGCAGGTAGGCATTGGTCACCGCAGTGCGGGCACGAGGCAGGATCTTGATGAGAGGGGCAAGATCAGAACTGATCGAAACGTGATCAAAACCCTGCTCTAAAAGAAAATCACGAAGCTGCTTTTCGTGAACCGGATTGATGTAGCTATGCATGAGAGCAATCGCAGCGACGCGCACTCCCTGAGCAAGAACGCCGGCAACCTCCGTTTTCAATTCCTCCCCCGGTTGAAACGGCTTCAGGATTTTCCCTTCGGCATCAACTCTCTCGTCGATCTCCACTGCGTTCTTGTGAAGAGGCCCGGGCCGATGATGTTTTAGGGCGAAGAGATCGCTGCGGCGCTGGTCACCGATCGTGAGAAGATCGCCGAATCCTCTGGTCGTAAAAAAGGCAAGCTCTGCCCCTTTGCCTTCTAGAAGTGCGTTCGTTCCCCGGGTAGTTGCCAGACGAAAATCCATCAGCGGAAACTCTTCGGACAAAGCCGTTCCGGTAAGCAGTCTGGCTCCGACAACCGGCGCCTCTTCTCCGGTGAAAAGATCGATCGAAGCTCCGGCGATTACCTCATCTGCAGTGGTGAGAATCGATGAGCTGAAGTCAAAACCGGTGACGCTTGTTGCAATGTCAGCCCTTAGTTGAAAGTCGCAGAAAAACCCCTCGGACAAGTTCCAGCTTTTCGGGAAGTCGACCTTCAAGGAGTTGGGTGACAATTGCTCCCTAACGGAAACTCGAAGAACGCCGGATGACAGTACTTTCACGAGAGCAGGGGAGGCGTCATCTGACTCCTGCCCCCGGCAATCGGTAAAGGTTCCGCCTGTATCCACCCGCACTTTGAACATGCAGGGAATGTTGGGAATTCGGAGAGAGAAGCAAGGAGGGAATTGCTAGGAGTTTGTCAGGCTCGGGTTTTCGGAGTCTTGGATTTTGAGATTCATTGATTCAACGTGTCTCCGGCTTTAAGCTTTACTCGTTTGTATTTCCCATACCGGGCCCCAACTCCTCGCGGTCGCCCCCCACTTTTACTGATTCGATTGCCTACGATTATCCGGCTGGCGTCGGTATGAGATGTTACGATATGTGTCCCGCTCAATCTGACAGGATGAGAGAATGTTGTTGGTGCAGCAGCAGTGAATGAGTAGTGAGAGCATCATGAGCGGAGGTAGCTGCTCGAACCGCGATGCTTGATTTTCAAAATTTCGATTGGAAGCCGATTTACCACTTCGACAACGAAGTGAACCAATCATCTCTTCCAATCCAATCCCGGAGACCGGGTGGCAACAGCATTAGGAGGGGATCAACCATAACAAATCGTGCGGCCACCCCAACTTACTTTGCTGCATCTTTGGGCTTTAGAAAGTCCGACAGACTCCTGGCTGAGCGCTTCCAAAAAATACTTTCGCAGTGACTGCGAGTAACTCAATCGCGCCCGCAATTTCCCCGCGGAAGTGCTGTAATGTTAGAAGTAGTGTTCCGTTAATATGGCACGAATAATACCTTGTAAAAGATTTATTCTCCTTCAATGCTAACACACTCACATATGGACCAATTTTCGACTATGAAGCTCATCCTATCAAAATTCCTGTTATTCGTATTGGCTGCGTTCACCATTGGACTCCCCCCCCTTGGCAACGCCGCTGACCTCGTCGGTGTGGACATTAAGGGCGGAATCTATGAATTTGATTCGGTTACCGGAGAGCAATCACCAGGTGTGTTTACCCCGGACAACCCGGCAGACGGCGGAATTGGTATCGACGCTATGGCACGGCATCCAGATGGAGGAACACTCTACGCAATAATCCACGGGAATACTCTTGTTTGGTATAACGGCCTGACTCACGAAATGACGGAACTCGCCGTGTTTCCCGGTATCCAACATATTTCCAGCATTACATTCGGGGTCGACAATTCAAATCCGAACGACGTTCACTATGCGTTATATGGGATCGCTGGACAATACGATAACACTCCCGGGAAAATTTATAGACTCAACTCGGAAGGGGGATCCGGTTACCCTGAGGTGCCGACGGATACTGGATTTGGTATTCCTGGTGACTATGGGTTTGCAATCGAAGCCAATGGCAGCGTGATCTATGGCTTCGGCACTCCCAATGGCCCCGCTCCAGTCACCCGTTTTTGGCTGGTTGATATGCCTAACCAGGACGTACTCAGCATCCCTATGGGCGGTGTCTTTGGAGGCGGTTGGTTAAACAATCCAAATAATAACGACGGTATCCGCCCACCCGATACAAAAATTACCGCCATAGTATCCGCCGGCCCTGGTTCAAACCAATTCTATATCTACGACCGTGGCAACGTGGCTCTGTTACGGGTCGACCTGGGGCCGCTTATCGGGCACATTGCAACCGGCGCAACCGTTACAAAAGTCGCGGACGAAATGGGGCCAGGCGACGTATATTTCAGGGGATCCTTCAAAGCCCTGGCCAGGAGTGGCTCTTCTTTACAAGGCGCCGCCTACCATTCCCTATTCACGTTCAGTCCTCCTGACCCTGATTACGAAATTTCCAAACGAACCGTTCCAATTTTTGACAGCGGATCAAATACTCCGGTAAAGCAGGTATTCCGAGGTATGGCAAAGCATCCTACGACAATGGAGTACTGGGTCATTATAAACGACCGATTGAGCGTGACCTATGAAGCTGATGATTTAATGGTCGGAGGTGCGGTCGGGGCCTTGGACATTAAGACCGGTCAGATATCAAAGGTTCGGTCAATGACGGAGTGGGGCATCACAGGGATTGTGTTTATTCATAGTGAACTCTACGGGGTCACGGGTCCCAAGTCGCTGAGAGGAGCCGGACACATCGTAAAGATCAATCGGGATACTGGTCGGGTTAGTGAATCATCATTTTCGGGGTATCAGCACGAAGATAGCGATAAGCATAAGCTCGCATTCGATCCAAATCCGTTTAGTCCGAAGCTATACCATTTTTTCCATGACGAAAACTTCAACCATAAAGTGGAGACTATCTATGTCTCCAACAGTCAGACAGGACCGACTGTGGCCCTGTCTCAAGATGTGCGAGTTCGTGGCGTTGTCTACGGGGGAGGAGACGTTATTTACGCGATGGATAGAAATGGTTTGCATTCGGTTACTCCATCTGGAGAAACGACCTATCTTGCAGAGATACCTGGAGGATTTTGGGTCTTCAACGGCCTCGAACTAGGTCCGGGTCCGCCTATCGTTAACAATGCGGTCCTGAAGGCCTCCCTGAATCGAAAGCTTAAGAAGCTGAAGAGAAAATTAAAAGTAGCGAAACGGAAAAAACAAAAGACATCAATTAGGCGCCTCAAAAAGCAAATTTCGAAATTGAAGCGACGCTTGCGTAGCCTCTAATTGTAAATAGGCACCTTGGGAAGGTGGATTCATAAGTCGCTGGGACATGTCGAAAGGCATTTTTTGTAGACGGTTTCAATCCAGTATGACAGACACCCGATAAGCTCTACGCTAACAACAGACAAATTCTATAGTAAGAACCCAAAACTTTTGATTCATTTATGAACTGGACGCGCTCGACTTCAAAACCTGCCTGGATCGCGATCCTTACTTTGATTGCAATTCTCGCATTCTTTGCTCGCTCCGTTATGGATCCTCAAGAGGAAGGTTCGAGGCTTTCGGTATGGGAGGAACCCGTTGAAGAGATCGATCATTCGGAAGGGCAGAACAAATCGTTGCGTGACTTCGCGCCGATGCCCGTCTCGTCAAGGGAGGTGACTCCCGTGATTGAGCCTGCAAGCCCCCCTTTGAGTCTTCAGGCTGCGATCCCCGATCTCCAAAGCCAGGGCAGTGGTCTACTGTTCGAGCGCACGGATTTGGATCTCGCAATTCCGGGGCAAGCCGGTCGACTTGATCCAAATGAAGTAGTGAGCCGCAGCGCCATTCGCGTGGCTTGGGACACTTTGCGAGAGATTCGCGAGCAAGGCTACGGTGCACTGGAGATCGATCTCGGAGAGAAGGGGGCCCTGATTGCATCCGTTGGCAGCGTTTCCCAAAACTGGGGAAGCGGTTATTCTCTTTCCGGAGAACTCGACGGCTATCCCGAAAGCTCTTTCCTGGCGACGGTGCATGAGGATGTTCTGCTTGCCAGCATTCGAAAGGGTGGAAAAGAGGACGAGAATTTCGAGGTTATTGTCAATCAGAAGGGCCAGCAGGAGATCCGTCAGCTGAATCATATAAACCTCCCACAGTGCAATCTGACAGCCGGGTCCTCAGCCTCACCGGAACTGGACGGATCCGTCTCAAGAATGGGTAAGGTGGAATTGGGAGAGAATGCAGCTGCGGCTGGAGAACTGACTGTGATCGATGTGATGGTGGCCTACACCGCTCTGGCCCGGGAAACTTCAGGTGGGTCCAATGGCATGATTGCTGCCATCAACCACGTTGTCGGCAATGCTAACATCATCCTACTGTCATCAGATGTTCCGGTCCTCTATCGACTCGTTCACACCCTCGAGGTCGACTATAACGAATGGTACCATGGTACGAGCCAATCGGCTCTCAACGATCTGGGTTTTACGGATGATGGTGATTTGGATGAGATACATGGAGCCCGGGATACCTACGGAGCCGATATCGTCAGCCTGTGGACAAGCGTGGATTACGGTGGCCGAGCTTACCTGCTGAGAGACGTCTCCCCCTCTTCTGAAGGGCGTGCGTTCAATGTGTGCGGGGCCGCCGCCACTCGAACTCTCTTCAAGCTGAATTACCTTTTCTCCCACGAATGCGGGCACAACCTGGGGTGTGATCATAACGTTGAGGCCTCGTATCCCCCCCAGCCTTACCCCTACAGCTACGGATGGCAATGGGTTGGGAACGACAATGTCGAGTATCGTTCCATCATGGCTTATGGGCCTGGGAAAATTGTCTATCAATTCTCAAACCCGAACCTTAGCTATATGGGAGTGCCTACGGGAACGAGCACTGCCGACAATGCGCTGACAATCAACAATACGCGGGCCACGGTGGGCAGTTATCGTGCGTCCGTTTCCACGCTTCCCGTATTGCAATTGAGTTCCACGAAGAAGAAGGTGGGGCCGAAATCTGCGAATCATGAATTTCAGGTGATGGCATCGGAGGACTGGACGTGGAGTGTAAACGGAGGTGGTAATTGGGTGAAGATCCGGGAGGTAAGACCTCAGGACGGGATTCAGAAATTCAGCTACTCGGTATCATCGAATTCAGGCTCAGCCCGCACGGCTAGAATCGTATTCAGTAGCGGTGCAGCCAGTGTCACCCATACGATTTCCCAGACGAAATCGAAGAAGCCGGCTCTTCGAAAAAAGATCAAGAAGTTAAGAAGACAGCTCAGGACGGCCAAGCGCAATTTGCAAAAATCAAAGGTAAAGGGTCTTGAGAAGCGAATCAAGAAGCTCAATTCTCAACTTCGAAAACTGTAGTTGAAGACTTCGTGTAGAAGCCTACATCTTCTCAATCAACGCTGATTGAAACGCGGAAAGTCCTTCCGGGCGAGCCGGAGAAATAGCATCTAGCACATCATCCGATGTGAAATGCCGCAGATAGGCTATCCGAATCACTGATTTCCCGTTGACACCCGCCTGCTGAAAGCTTTTGTATTCGAGTAATGAAAAGTCTTATTCTGTCTTCAGCGAGATGTAGGTACCCGCTTCAATCCCTGGTCTTGTTAGTCGGTTTATTATTCCCGGCGATCCCGTGGGAGTCATCTGCCAAGACTTATTCTTTCGGAGACAAAAACACAATCCAGGCAATTGCCAGCGTCAATTGAAGCGCGAGTGGAAACACAACGAATTTGAATGGGGCCGTGAGCGCAGCCCTCAAGGTAAAGATAGCAAAACGACGCTCATACAAGATTGCCGGAATCAGCGGAAACGCGACGGCCGATCTCAGCGGAGCAAGTGTTCGCGTGACAGGAAACCTCTTAGGACAGAACCGCACCTTTGTCGACAAGAGTTATAGCACCGACTTTACGAATTCGTTCGTCTATTATACGGGCTCGAAAAAGTTTCCCAAGGTCCGCTTTGCGATTGGACCGGTACCGGTTTTCGCGCAGCCGTCGATCGGGGCCAAATTTAACGATCGTATTTCACTTCAGTTGCAATCTTTCCCTGAAGGAGGGGGATCAGTGAATGCCACCTATTCCCCTTTGATCGCCAGTGCCACTGCCGGGTTGAAGGTAGGTATCGGGATCAAGGGAGCCAACGCGGGAATAAAAGGTAAGATTACCGTGATCACCGGGCAGGCTACCTACGAGGGCGTTGCCAGTATTGATGATGAAGGAGTGGGAGAGGCTACTCTTAAAGTGTTTGGACAATTGAATGGACCCCGTGGAAAACTTTCCCTCTACGCCAAGCTTCTCAGGGTGAAGAAGGAGAAGGAGCTCTGGAAGTTTCGATCAAAGGCAGCCAAACGATTCACTCTCTACCAGAATAGCTACCAGTTTGGGGATCAGGAAGGAATTCTAGGTCAGTGGAACTTGGCGGGAATGAAGAGCCAGGGGGACGCATTCCTGGGTGCTACCATTGACTTCAAGGATGGCGGAACCTTCGATTACCAGAACATCGGTCATGATGGCGCTACTATGATCGATGGTATGCTCCGATCTCCCAACCCGGTAAGCGGATCGGGAACCTGGTTTGTTACGGGGTCTACCCTGACTATTACCTTTCCTCCCGGGGCTCGCTATGAGGGGGCTCTTCCGGAAATGGAGACGTTTTTTGAGGTAGGAACGGTCAACAACAATGGCTGGACATTAACCCTGAGCCGGCAGAATCAGCAGTAGCCCCCGGCTTGATAACGATCGAGCCGCGCCGAGGTGGATGGGCCAGGAAACGGCCTCCTTGATTTGTCGTTCTCTCTTCCAATATTAGCAGCTTCCCTTGTTGCAATCGTGCCCCAGGCGAAGGCCGTATGTTCATCGGTGCCTGAAGCAGAAATTTTGGGTTCAATCTTGCGGTGGGGGCTGCGCAAGGTCATTATTTTAATAGGGCAAAAAACGATCGAGCTTGGCATCACCACCCACGGCAAGTGATATTATGTTGGCCGGCAAGTCGAGGGCGACCGGCCCAGGATATGACCTTCGAGTGGCTGATGAAACAGTAGCGATCCTTGCTTGAAGTCCAACACTTTGCGAAGCCGGGATTTTTGGCTACAATTCCATCGTATCCTCGACGCAATGGGCGTAAGCAGCTACGTGGTGCCGGTTCAAATCCGGGGCGAGCGTAGTCCAATGAGGCAAAGACCGACCGGCTCCTAGGAAAGAATTCCTTTCACGACATGCGCTTCCTCGACGCCTGTCAATTTCACATCGAGCCCGCGGTGCTTCACGCTCAGTTTTTGATGATTCAAGCCGAGTAAATGAAGAATCGTCGCATTCAGATCCCGGATATGAACGGGGTCTTTGGTGATGTTGTAACAGAACTCATCAGTTTCTCCGTAGACGGTACCGCCTTTGACTCCAGCTCCGGCCATCCAGACACTGAAGCAGCGCGGATGGTGATCCCGTCCGTAGTTGGTTTTGGAAAGCCCGCCCTGGCAGTAAATCGTCCGACCGAATTCTCCGCCCCAAACGACCAGAGTGTCGTCGAGCATACCCCGCATTTTCAAATCCTGCACCAGAGCCCAGCTCGGCTGATCGATATCCTGACACTGTAGCGGAAGGTCACCTGTCAGATTTCCGTGTTGATCCCAACCCCGGTGAAAAATCTGACTGAAGCGGACGCCACGCTCGGCCATACGCCGGGCCAGAAGGCAGTTGTAGGCAAATGTTCCGGGAGTGGTGACATCCGGTCCATACATGTCGAGGATGTGCTTCGGCTCACTGGAAAGGTCAGTCAATTCAGGAACCGATGACTGCATTCGGAACGCCATTTCATACTGGGAAATTCGTGTATGGGTTTCCGGATCTCCTGCTTCTTCAAAATGCTGTTCATTCAGCTGATTCAATCCATCGAGCATGGTCCGGCGCACATCACGGGAAACTCCTTTCGGATCGGATAGATAGAGAACGGGATCTCCCTGAGAACGAAGGGCCACCCCCTGGTGTTTCGATGGAAGAATGCCGGCACCCCAGAGACGTTGATACAATGCCTGGGCATCCCGCTTTGACGACCAGGTGGAATTGAGAACGACGAAGGCTGGAAGGTTTTCGTTTTCGCTTCCCAATCCATAACTGAGCCAGGCACCAAGGCTGGGGCGGCCCGGAATCTGGTTGCCGGTTTGAATGTAAGTAATCGCCGGATCGTGATTGATTGCTTCGGTCCACATGCTGCGAACCACTGCGATGTCATCGACCATTTTCGCTGTGTGAGGAAGCAATTCCGAAACCGGTGTGCCTGCCTGCCCCTGTTGGGAGAACTTGTAGATCGATGGAGCGACAGGGAAGCGTTTCTGCTTCGAGGTCATCGTGGTGAGCCGCTGACCGTTCCGGATTTCATCGGGAAGGTCTTTGTCATACCACTCATTCATTGTCGGTTTTGGATCCCACAAATCGATCTGCGAAGGAGCCCCTGACATGAACAGATAAATCGCCCGCTTTGCTTTCGGGGCGTAGTGATGAGGCCCGGGATCTCCAGCGGCTCCGGCAAAAGGGGATTTACCCATCAAAGAAGCCAGAGCAGCAGAACCCAGGCCGGCAGCTGACTTTCCGAAAAACTGCCGGCGGGTCTCGAAGGATTTGTAGTCGTCTAAAGTGTTCATGCTCATGATTCAGTTCTTGTTCACCACTTCGTCGAGATTCATCAATTGGGTTGCCACCATCACCCAGGACGCAAGTTCAACGGCATCCTCTTCTTCTGCCGGAAGCGAAAAGGTGGGGTTTACTTCATCTTGAAGCAGTTTCATCGCTGCGGCTTTGTCGCTGGTGTAAGCGTTTTGAAACTGATCGAGAGAATTCCGAACGATGGTCCTTTCGGTTTCGCTCATAGCCCGGCCGCGGAGGACCGAGGAAAGGAAATCGAGCCTCTCATCCGTATCGGTTTTTTCGCGAACGGCACGGAGTGCCAGGTAACGCGAAGCTCTTACGAACTGCGGGTCATTCATCAGGACCAGTGCCTGGAGCGGCGTGTTGGTTCGCTCTCGCCGGACGGTACAATCCTCGCGGTTCGGAGCATCGAAGATCGCCATGTTTGGAGGGGGAGCGGTCCGTTTCCAAAAGGAGTAAAGGGTCCGGCGATGTTCGGCCGATTTTCCAAAATCCTGGAAAAAAGTTTGAGTATTGGAATTCGTATAGCCGACGGTTTGCCAGATTCCGGAAGGCTGGTAGGGCTTCACACTGGGGCCGCCAACTGAGTTGTCGAGCAGTCCACTGGCAGCGAGAGCCTGATCCCGGATGACCTCGGCATCGAGACGAAATCTCGGACCGCGCGCCAGCAGACGGTTTTCTGGATCAAGTTGGACCAGCTCTGCGGACGTCGCCGAATCCTGACGGTAGGTGTCTGACATCATGAGCAGTTTGTAGAAAGCCTTTACGTCCCAGTCACTGCGAACAAACTCAAGCGCGAGCCAATCGAGCAGTTCGGGGTGACTTGGCGATTCTCCCTGTGCTCCGAAATCCTCTGAAGACTTGACGAGACCTACTCCGAAAAGTTCCTGCCACATCCGGTTGACTGCGACGCGTGCGGTCAGTGGATGCTCCGGATGCACAAGCCATTGAGCAAGCCCCAGTCGATTCGGAGCGAACTCGCCTTTCAGTTCCGGTAGAAAAGACGGAAGGCCGGGAGTGACTTCTTCAAGCGGTTGGTCATACTCTCCCCGGTCAAGAATGTTCGCTTTCGCAGCCTCGTCTTTTTCCTTCATCACCAAAGTGACGGGCGTTCTCGAGTGGATTCGGTCCAAAGCAGATTCCAAATCGGAAAGCTTCACCAATGCGTCCTGATAGGCTGTGACCTCCGTTTGAAGATAGAAGGCCTTAAGTTTCGCTGTCTCGTCTTTAGATCTCTTTTCTTTTTTGAAAATTGCAGCGAGGCTGGAGCGTTCACTAATGGATTTCACTTCTTCTGAAGTCAGTGCTCTATCAAAAAGGCGAACCTCGGAGACGCGGGGAATGTATCCGCTAAGGGGATCTTTACCTCCCACAAGAAGTGGCGCATCACTGACGAAGTCGCCTTCCAGGGTGTCGGCCCATTCATTCACGAATCGGCTCGAGAGGGACTTGCTGTCGGTATAGATCTGAAACCCCTGTGCACTTCCCGAACCGTCGTAGGTCACCGTGAAGAGTCCGCCCGCTCCGGATTTGAATCTTCTCGTTGCTCCTGTTTTGAGAACCCGGTTCGGCAATTCTTCAATTGCTTCAACGTTCATGCTCTGTTCGTTGACAAAAATTCGCCATCCGCGATCCATCTTTGCCGAATCCGATTTACGTAACAACATGACCCGACCTGAGTCTTTCATCTCTGGAAGCTTGTAGCGGAAGGAGATGGAAAACGGTGCCCCTTTGCTGAAAGCCCCACTATTCCCAAGATTGAGGGGCGCCTCTGCTCCTGCATTCCCCTTGATTTCAGAAACGATTTGTCCTTCTCCTTTAGCGTCGGCAAAAGTATCAGGCTTTGCGGATTTCAACCATTCGGTAAACGAAGCCTCTGCATTCGTTGAAATTCCTGCGGCGACTTTTTTCTGAGCGGCAATTTCGCCGGCGAGACGTGTGGCTTCCGCTTTGTCTTTTCCCTCTTCATACACTCGAATCACCGGCGGGGAATCCTTGGCATTCCCGTCCATCCCCGGTTGGGTGGTGTTGTTGAAGTAGGCGTAGAGCTGGTAAAATTCTTTCTGAGTGATCGGGTCAAATTTATGATCGTGACACTGTGCACAACCCGCGGTCAGACCCATCCAAACGGTGGATGTCGTTGCGACCCTGTCGACAGCATAGCGGGTCAAAAATTCTTCGGCAATCGCGCCACCTTCAGAGGTCGTGACATTGCAGCGGTTGAATCCAGTGGCGACTTGCTGATCCTGAGTGGCATCGGGCAACATATCACCAGCGATCTGCTCCAGAGTAAACTTGTCGAAAGGCTTGTTCTCATTGAAGGCATTGATGACCCAGTCCCGGTAGGGCCAGATTTCGCGGTAGTTGTCGAGGTGAAGCCCGTGGGTATCGCCATAACGGGCGGCATCCAGCCAATAGCGCGCCCGGTGTTCGCCGTAAGCTTGCGAGACAAGTAGATGATCCACCAGTTTTGCGTAGGCATCCGGAGACTCATCTTCAAGAAATGCAGTCACTTCTTCGGTAGTCGGGGGCAGGCCGGTGAGATCCAGCGCCGTCCGGCGAATCAGAGTGGATTTGTCTGCTTGCTCTGATCGGGAGAGCCCATTGGCCTTCAGCTTCAGTTCAACGAAATGATCAATCGCGTTTTCAGAAGCAGAGCCCTCAGGGAGTTGATCCACAGGCTTGATGAATGACCAGTGATCTTCCCATTTCCCTCCCTGGGCGATCCATTTTTGAAGCAGCTCCTTCTGGTGATCGCTCAGAACCTTCTGCGAATCAGGTGGCGGCATCATCTCATCAGGATCGTCGGCGTGAACCCTTACCATCAACTCACTCTTCTCCGGGGCCCCTTGAACAATGGCAGGATGCTCACCCTTCGTTCCGCCTTCCTCGGTATCGAGTCGAAGCTTCGCTTTCCGGCTGGCTGAATCAGGTCCGTGGCAGGCAAAGCAATTGTCCGATAGAATCGGGCGAATCTCGCGATTGAAAGAAATCTCCCCGTCTCCGCCGCTTGGAAGGGCCGTAAAATTCGTAGGAGGGCGCTGCTGGGATCCTGTCCCGAAAGTGGCCAAAACCGCACGATCATACGTTTCTTTTGGATCGGTTGATTTCAGCTTGAATGGGGAGGACTGCGGAGTGCTCTCGTTTTTTCCACCTTGAGATTCCACTGCGATCGGAGCGGGAGCAAAAGAATCTTCGTTACTACTTAAGAACCAGAGAAAGCCTGCTCCGAGCATCAATGCCGCCGCCATCGCTGCGATCCTGTCTCTTATACACATCTCCGA
>OJCB01000220.1_pt1 | contig 24008 bp, 19 predicted proteins | sample 1591501 | NCBI WGS metagenome assembly OJCB01 (sample SAMN05416813, study PRJEB24817) | seawater metagenome | isolation source: Sea water | place: Canada:Atlantic | collected 2013-07 | reverse complement strand
GAGATCAGCCTCGGTCTCGTGGGCTCGGAGATGTGTATAAGAGACAGACGTAAGGTTTCGCTCCGCCAATCGGTTTGCCTGATTTCTCATCGAGTATATTGGCGATAATCCACTGGAACTCTGCCTCCTTCATTCGTTCGAGGAGGATAGGAACTCCAAAATCAAACTCATGATTTCCCAGCGTAGCATAGTCGAGGGGCATGGCATTGAGGGTCTCCATCATTTCCCTGCCTTCAAAAACAGACGATGCTACGGAAGGGGAAAGAAAATCGCCCGCCAACATTACCAACACTGTCCGTCCTTCCTGACGCATCTGATTCGCCAGTGTCGCAACCCGAGCCAGGCCTCCTGCCGTCCCTCCAGAGACCGGCTTCGTCGAATAGACATCGTTCATTTGCAGAATGGTCAATGGTGTCTTGGACCGGGGACTGGGACCATCGTGAGCCAGGACGGGTTTAAGGATTAGATTCAACGCGAAGAGCCAAAAAACGAAACTGGCAGAAATCGAGTAACTATATTTTAAAGTCATTGGCGAAGAATGGAGGGAGCAGGAAACGGTAGCAAGGATATTGATTGGAAATTACTTTTTGAAAGTTCTTTTACCAGACAGTCGGTCAAAATGGAGTTGAGCTTGTCCAGCTCGCCTGAAAGCTGACCATCAACGGGCACGCTTCCCCCATCAGGGACCTCTGACGATAAAGGGGCATCAACAAGCCCTTGTAGTTTCGAAGCAACAGGGTTCCTTCGGCAATCCACCCCCGGGGCTGTCCCAAGAGCACCGGGGTCTGTCCCCAAGAGCAAATACCCTCACTCTTCGATGCCGTAGAAATCAGCGATGAAGTCCGTCTTGAGAATATCCGGACCGGCGATCACTTCGGTCCAGTAGTTCTTAATCGGCTTTATCGTCCACAAAATACTTTCTGGCGCAACGATGCTGTATTGCTTTTCAGGCTCCAGCTCCCCCGCCGCGAAAGAAGGATACGATCGGTGATTCTTGTAGGCGGGATCGGCGAAAATCTTCTCCAGGTCGCTGCCCTTGAGATGCGCTTTGAATGTCGTCATGCGAAAGTTTCGATACCGGAATTGATCCAGCGACTGTGAATCCTGCCCTCTATTACTCCATCCCCACGACCCGGCCCCCTGGCCGATGGCGAAATCTACATCGGCCTTAGTTTTCATGATGCGGAGTTTTGCGACATCGATTCCTTCTCTCGCGAGGTGCTCCAAAGGCTGAATATCGACGCCGTTTGCTTCCTTCAACTTCCAGCCACGGGTGAACTGTCTCTTGAGAGTGAGGGAGGGTTCGCGCGAACTAATCTGCAGGTCGGCGATATTGTGGGGGTGACGGCCACTGGCACCGGGCAAGCGGTTGCGGGCGAACAGCGGAAAACGCGCTCTCGTTTCATCCGGTACTTCATCCTGCCAGATGAGGTGAATCAACCGCTCAGGTGCCAGCGGGTTGTAGTAGGTCAGCGTCAGCGAACTCTGAGCGGCGTCAATCGGCGGATGCCCTTCGAGAACAAAGTGATTATCGGCATCAACCTTCACCGGCAGCTGGTCGGCGAGTCGGCGGCTGATGAGGTTGTACTTAGGACCTCCCAAAAGAATCAGGTTGCGGTGTTTGATGTCGGCATCGCTCAGGTCTTTGTCCGCCTTGATCGGCACACGACCGGTAATCATATCCCGTCCGAAACCGCCATAGAGCACGAGATTCCTCGCGGACGACTCCATCAAACTACGGACTTCCGCGTTCCCTTCCGTCGGATAAACAATCAGCAGAGGCTCGCCTGTGTAGAGGTTGGCGGCTCCACCTGGAAGGTAGGGCCGCGCCTGCGTTTCGCCTGATGGAGGCGACCACGAAGCAGCGTTGCTCCAGCTGCCATCGGCAAATACCAGGGTGATGCTGTCCGGCTGAGGGGCCGCAACTTCAATTCTCTCTTCGCCAATCTTCAGGCTGAGAACCTTGGATGGATCTGAGGGCAAATCGCTGAGATTCAGTTCAATGACCTCAATATTTTTCAGCTTCAATTCGACGAGTTGCTCTCCCTGCTTCGTTACCCGGGCATCGATAGTAGCTGGCCGGTGAGGATCGATGAAGCGCCGCACACGAGCCCAATAAGCCTCGCCATTTTTCACCGTGTCACAGGTATAAGTGATGATCTCCGGACTGGTCGGTCGACGCTGTTTGACGAACCATTCCTCCACCGGGAAGGGCTTTCGAATACCATGCCCATCTTCGGGAAATTCTTTGTAGATGACCGGAAAGCCTAACTGTTCGAGGCGACTCACCGTGTAGCGGCCGAAGTCCACCGGCTGAGAAGAATCCTTGGCACCGTGCTGAATCAGCGCAGGAAGATGGCGAAAGTTCTCGTAGTAGTCGTCACCCGAACGCCCGGCCTTGGGGGCGAGGCAGGCGAATAAATTGCTGTACTTGGATGCCAGGTCCCAGGTCCCGTTGCCACCCATCGAATGCCCCCCGAGGCAGATGCGGTCGGGATCGATCGGATACCACTTCAGAACATGCGCCATGGACTCAAGAACATCCACTTCACCGAGTCCAAAATAGGAAATGTCCCCGCGTCCCCACGGCCGGATCTGAAAGTATTCGCTCTGCCCGGCTTCACTTTGGGTCGGCAGTGGCCGTCCGCCGTTACCATGGAGGTTGACGTAAAGAGGATACGATCTCGTCGGGTCAAAGTCCTGCGGGATGGTCATCGAAAAACGCTGCCCCGTTCCATCCGCTTTGCAAAAGTAGTAGCCCCACAAGCCGTAGCGCTGTTCACCGAAATAGTCTTCGCCTTTCTCCACCGCCGCCAGCATGTCCAGGGTCTTCGCAAGGATTTCCATGTCGCTCTCTGTATTCGGGAGTGGTTTCTCTTCGAGCAGATTGAGCCCCGCAGCTGCGAGTCCACGATGCCGCTCCAGCAATGGGTCGTCGGCCAGATCATCCCAGGGCTCGTCGAGTTTAAACAGCCTGCGATATCGGGCGCGATCGTCGTAGACCGTCTTCAAGGCGCCAATCACATCCGAAAAAGGCAGCGACAGGGAATTGACCGGCCGGTCTTCGAGATAGATTCCCAGCTCTTGGTATGGCTGACCGGCCGGGGCCGGGGGTAAGATCACCTTCGCAGTCGACCTTCCGGGGAAATCGGTGTCGTTCAATACGGCCGTACCGAGTTGAGTGTCGCCGAGCTTTACTGATACCGTTTTTCCGGATCTTTCGGCAGTCGCCCACAAACGTACGAACGGCTGGAACGATTCGGTGTCGTATTCACCCAGCGACGAAATCCGCAGCGACGACGACGGGGCGTCATCAGAGAGGCGAATGTTGTGCATTGCCTGAGTGGCGTAACTGGCGCCTTTCTTCGGATAGAAGGTCGACATGTACTGTTTGCGGCGAGACCCCGGATCCTTGTCGTTGACCCAGAGCTGAAAGGCCACCTTGGTTCCATCGGCACCAACTTTACCGATGCCCGACAAGGGGGCAAAGATCTCCATACGGTAGCTGTTTTCGCTGAGCTTCTCGCGGAAAACCTTTAAATCGGCTGGCAAGCCCTTGGTCGCTCCGCGACGCAGCTCACGAAATCGAACCCCTGCTTCGTCGACTTCCTCCGTCATGCCCGGTGTGATGTACCATTGGCAGACATCGTCGTCACCTCGCCGGGCGGCGAGGAACAATTCGACCACATCGGCGCTGTAGTATTTCTGCTTTTCCGGGTACTCCACCCAGTGGTCGTCCTGCACCGTGAGGTAGATGAGAATTCCCTCATCGTTCCAGCCGGCGCGAAAATGAACATTGTGATCAGAAGCACTCTTGTAAGTCCCCTCCTCCTGCAGGAGGACCTCCACACCGAATCCCTGCCCGCCTTCCCAATCACTGAAGTCGCCGTCGATTTCTACCTTGTCGAGCTTCGGTAGATCGAAGGTCTCTACCTGAGCAACGAGACTGAATGAGCACAATGCAGACAGGCATGCCGCGACAAAAAAGTGAGTGATCGTTTTCATTTCATTTAATCATGGACTCAAAGTGCCTGGTCCACGCGTCCCAATCGGATTCCGCACGCGGAGACTGACTATAAAAATTCAAGCCGTTCTTGACCCCGTCCTCGATCAGCAGCTTCTGCGTTGTTTCAGGAAGTATACGAATGTTGCTCATTTCCAGATCAGGAATGGGCTCCGCCTTTTCGGCCTCTTGCCTTGAAGGGAGGCGGCCCTTGAAACGTCGATAGGGCCAGGGCAACGCCAGCGTGTAACTTTGTTCGGGATCGATGTCGAATTTCACCTGCTTCGTCGCGGACTCAAACCCGGCGTCGAAGCCAGCGAAGTAGACGCCGTCACCGCTGAACGGACGTCCCTGATGATGAAAGGGATTGAAGCGGTCGCGCATGTCATCTGAATCACAGTATTCCAATAGGTCCACCCCCTTCACCGTGGCAGTCACAACGTGCCGATCGTAGAGATACCCCATCAGCTTTTCCACATCGAGCTGGCCGGCCTCGAAGGAACTGCGTTCGTCGTAGAGGGTCTTGCGTGGCAGCAGGCAGATATCTGCGTCTGCCTTGCGGCGGATGAAATCCGCGTACCATGCGCCCAGAGTGTGCAGCGGCATTGGCAGCCTGAACTCCCCGACGACGACTTTCGCATCGGGCATGTGCTGAGCATACAGCCTCTTAATAAACTCCGCAGTCTGCGGGTGTTCCGGCAGCTCATCCGTCACCGCAACGGTCTCAAGCTCGAAGTTCGTAATGGTTCGGGAAACACTGTCGACCCTCATCGTCAACCTGCCGACGTAGCGAGCGCTTGCACCGGCCTGGGTGATGATGGCACCAGTCTCCGCGTGCACCTTCCGAACGACCTCCTCTTTGAGAAGTTGATGCGAATGTCCGCCGATGACTACATCAATGTCAGGATTCTCCCGAACCAGATCCTGATCAGAAGGATGAAAACTTCGCCCTTTCTCATGCGACATCTTTTCGAAGCCAAGGTGGGTCACTGCGACAATGAGATCCACGCCCTGCTCTTTTAAATCTGCCACGGCTTTCGCGGCGCTCTCCCGGCAATCGAGCACATACAGATCCGGTCTGCTTTTTGCGCTTTTCCCGTAGGTATCGAGCGTAATGCCAAAAAGTCCGACCCGGATTCCATCGAACTCTTTTACCACGGAGGAAACAATATTCTCCGGAAGCGAAGGCCTGGTCGATGCCAGGTTTGTCGCCAGAACGGGTACCGGATAAGTCGCTATCAGATCGATGAGGCGATTCCCTCCGTAGGCCCAGTCATGGTTCCCTACCACCCAGGCGTCGTATCCCATCCCGGCCATCGCACCGTAGAGAGCATCTCCCTGAGTCAGGGTCACGAGAGAAGATCCTCGATCAAACCAGTCGCCGGCATCCACGAAGAGAGTATTTGGCTGCTTGCTTCTATATTCAGCAACATACCCGGCAAGGCGCGGCAGAGGTGTCAGGTTCTGATGGATGTCATTTGTATGCAGAATCGTGAGCTCGATCTCTTCTGCGAAAAGGGAAGTCGCAAGAAAGAGGGACAGGGAAGCAAAAACAAAGAGAGGGAGTTCAGCTTTTGGATTCAGCATCAGTTTTCGGAAAATTGAATTATTGATGGGAGATTTCTTTTAAAGGGTTTTCGGTCAGCCCGGGATTGACGAAATGCCAGGGGAGAAAGCGTGGAATTTCGTCTTCATAGGAAGAATTGGCCATGAAGACAGACTTGCGTCAAGGAGCTGTGCCCCGGGATCGCTGAATGACGGTGGAATCTTGCCCCTATGCCGTCCCTGGCTCAGCCGATGTTTCGAGGTTCTGATAGGTGTAACGACTCTGCTAAGGATAGCCCCCTTTTCGGACCACTCCCTAGCAATATCCCTACTCACCGGAACTCTTCCGATCGTCTTCTCCGAAACGAAAGGGCGGTTTTCCAGTCAGATCTTTGCTCGTAAAAGAGGGACACCAGAATCTCTCGACATGCCCGACCACAAGATCCGTTCCCGTAAAGTGATCAACACCCGGAGGCCGCTCAGGATTGTACATCGTATCCGTCATATCCCGCATCAGGGCAACGTTCTTACCGAGTTTCACCATCTGACGAATTGCAAAAGGGCGGCCCAGGACACACATATTCAAGTGCACTCCACAAAGGATGACATTCTCAATTCCCCGCTCCGTGAGAAGGTTGAAGGCCTCCTGTCCGTCGTCCGTCATCGCATCTCCTTCGGCCAGATCAATAAGCTTGATCTGACGGGTCCACGCTTCGCGGATCTCACATTTTGCTTCCTCACAGCTGCATCCCATATCGGAATCATCGATCGGTAGAACTCCCTCGAATTTCGGATCCGGCCAACACCAGGATGTCCCCCAGCGAGGGGACGAAGAGAGAGGGATGGGTGCTTTTGCCAAAGCAGCCTTCTGAGCTAGAGAACGCTGAGGGGTTTCCTTGTAGAAATCCACGCAGGTACTCGGAGCGTGAATGATAAAGACCCCTCTCTCCCGTGCCAGCTTCACCGTTTCATTCAGTGCCGGAGCCATTTCAACAACACGGCGGGCAGCTGACTTGCACCAGTGATCGTCCCACATATCGCAAATGATCAGTGCGGTCTTGTCAGGATCCCACCGGGCCACATTTGTCGTCGCGGCGCCATCGACATCCGCCCGGGATCGGAGGGACAGGACCAGATCTTCAGCCGGAGAGAGATGCGTCATCAGAGTGAGAACAAATGCCAGAGTCAGCGGTGGCAGGATTTTCATTACGCAAGGCTACCACTGACGAGCTTCCTGCAGCAATACCGATGTGCGGGCCTGGATCTGAAGCCCCCAGGCATCGATCCGCCTTCTTCTCGCTGAGCAGGGCCGAGTGCCGCTCGCTATCGGCCGCGATCTCATTGATGGCTTTCACGCTTTTGACCACTCGAGAGCAACACCTGCTCTGAACTCCACTCAGAAAGTTCGTCCGCCTTCAAGCGAGACCTCTAAACCGTCTTCTGACAGCCTAAGCCCCAACGAATCGCCCTCACCGGCTCAACTGCGACTCGATAAAGCGAGCTACCGTTTCACCAAGGAAGCGGTTTCCGGGTTCGTGAAAGTGACAGTCATCCGGCCTTTGAAATTCAGCGATTCGAGGATCCATCGCACCAAAGAGGTCGTCGATCGCAACACCGTTCGCGGCCATTACCTTCGCAGCCGCTGCATTCCGGTCCAGCATGGATGCGGCAGTGTATTTACCCTCAACATCCGGCAAGGGAGTGGAGTTCGCCCAGATCACAGTCTTAGCGGATTGCTTCATTCGTTCGATGAGCTTCTCCAGCCGGGCGGAGTAATCTTCGATCGGGGTCTTTCGATCATGAATGCCAAAATTAAAATGGATGATGTCCCATTTCCCCTCCCCCAACCAAATGTCGATTTTTTTCAATCCTGTCGCGGTCGGACCACAGTTGGCAGGTGCGCGATGAACATTGGCCTTTCCTGCGAGTTCTTTTCGCACGGTCAAAGTATAGGCTCGCGATACCGAATCGCCGATCAGCAAAACACGGGGCAGAGCCGGATCATCCTCAACGAAGTCCCAGGCATTCGATTTACCGGCGACCTTTTCGCGCTTGTGAATCGGAAGGTAAAAGCTTCCAAGCTCGGACTGAAGAACCTTTTCCCAGGCCATCCCTGCGGGTGACAAAGTAGCAACCCATGTCTGATACTTTTTCTCAAGCTCCGCATCTTCCCTCGCTTTTTTGGCGGCCGCCTCCGCCGCATTCGTTGGCTCAGCGGCATCCTTTGCCAAAATGGATGGGGCCGGGATGGTGATCAGGCACAGACTGAGAATCAGAGCTTTTATGAGAGAAGGCATCTTAACATTCTAGAGGGCTTGTTGATTTCGACAAGTAGCCTTCCGCTTTATGCCTCCCGTGTTTACGCAAAGCAGTCCCGATTCGAATGGGCAAGCCTTTGCAAAACGATGTATTTATTCCTCTATCTACTTACCCATGAAAAATTGCAGCATTTCTTTCCCGCTCATTCTCTTGATCCTGACACTACTCTGCATCCCTGCCGGATCGCAGGCTCAGAACGGGACGCAAGCCGCCCCTAAGTTGAAAGATCTCAACGGATTCTTCCCTTTCGAAGTTCCAAAATCCCTCGAAGACTGGGAAAGACGTGCAGAGGAACTTCGCCGTCGTGTCCTCGTTGCCAACAATCTCTGGCCGATGCCTGCACGCACCCCGCTGAATGCCGTCGTTCATGGGAAAATCGAGCGTGAAGGCTTCACCATCGAGAAAGTCCATTTTGAAAGTATCCCCGGATTCCATGTCACCGGCCTGCTCTTTCGTCCTGCCAATCCTCCCAAAGGAAAGAAACTCCCCGCAATCCTTTCCCCTCACGGACACGGAGGTCGACTCATGGATCTCGGCGAAGAAGGCGTTCTCAAACAAATCGAAATTGGTGGAGAGAAGTTCGCCGACTCCGGTCGATTTCCAAAGGTCGCTCGCTGCGTCACTCTTGCGCGAATGGGTTGCGTCACCTTTCTCTATGACATGATCGGGTACGCCGACAATCAGCAGCTTTCCCGTCAACTCGGACACGGATTCGCCAAACAACGTCCCGACTTCGAAGGTAAAGAAAGCTGGGGCCTTTACTCCGCCCAGGCGGAAATGCGACTCCAATCCATCTTTGGACTCCAAACCTGGAATTCGGTCCGGGCGCTGGATTTTCTGGAGACACTCCCGGACGTCGATTCAAAACGCCTCGCAGTCACCGGTGGCAGCGGCGGAGGTACCCAGACGATCATGATCTGTGCAATCGACAAGCGCCCCATCGCCGCCTTTCCCAACGGGATGGTATCCAGTTCGATGCAGGGCGGTTGCACTTGTGAAAATGCCAGCCTCCTCCGGATCGGCACCGGAAATGTCGAACTCGCTGCGCTTTTTGCACCGAAGCCACAAGCCATGACTTCTGCCGATGACTGGACCAAGGAGATGCTCGTTCCCGGCAAAGGATTTCCCGAATTGAAAAAGCTCTACACCCTTTACGGCAAAGCGGAAGACGTTCACTGCGAAGACCTCACTCACTTCAAACACAACTACAACTACATCACACGCGAGATCATGTACCGCTGGTTCAACAAACACATGAATCTCGGCCTGAAGGAACCAATCGTTGAGAAAGATTTCCCCCGTCTGACAGAAGAGGAGCATGCTGTCTACAACGAAGCTCATCCTCGCCCGGAAGGTGGCGACGCTTTTGAAAAAGGCCTCACCCGCTGGCTGGCTGACACCTCCGACAAACAACTCGCGGGAATGTCACCAGAGGATAGAAACAAAACGATCCGCCAGGCCTGGAAAACCATCACCGGAGTCGAGTCCCCTTCCAGAATCGCCGCGAAAGCAGACGGGGCTTTTCGAGAAAAATTTGAAGCCGCTCCCGGAAAAACCTTCACCCTCCTCGTCGATGGTTCCGGAAAAGGCAAAATCAAAACGATGCCAAACCGCCACGAACTCGTCGTTCTTCAAGCCGATGTCAAAGAAAGCGCCGTCGTCCCTAACAAACGCGAATTCGCCGGCTACACCCACGGATACAATCACTCCCTTTTCGCGAGACGAGTTCAGCAGATCGCCGCGAATATTGCCTTCGTTCATGCGAAAGGAGCAAAGCTTAATATTCAGTGCGTCAACGGGTCCGAACCGGTCGTCCTCGCCGCGATCGCCGTTTCTGCCAAAGGAGCGGTGGAATCTCTTACTTTAGAGAGCGACAGCTTTCGCTTCGCCAATATCACCAGTTATCGAGATCCGAACTTCGTGCCGGGCGCGGTCAAGTATGGAGACACTCCCGCGCTGATGGATCTGGTTCAGGCGAGCGGAGCGATGGTGGCGATGCCGTAGTTTCCGGCGTCCTCTGTAGGGCGAGCGCTCCGCTTGCCCTCGAACCAATACGGCCTCAGCCGCTTACTTGATAGAACCACCCGCTAACGCGGCAATTTCCAAAGGCAGGCGACGCGCCCGCCCCACAGTTTCCCGCGCTCCTCTGTAGGGCGAGCGCTCCGCTTGCTCTTTGATCCAATACGGCCTCAGCCGCAAATCTTACAAGGATCCATCTCGTCCTTTCTTTTCAAACCCTCGAAAAAAGGCAACACTCCCATCAATGAAAACTTTCTTCGGACTCCTGATCTGCCTACACGCGCTCATCCCTGCCCCCCTCCTCGCGCAGGATAAACCCAACATCGTCCTCATCTTCGTCGATGATCTGGGTTACGGGGACCTCGGCTGTTACGGCAATGAGGTGATCAAAACTCCGCACATCGACAAGCTCGCAGCGGACGGTCAGCGCTGGACGAATTTTTACGCCTCCGGGAATTACTGCGTTCCCAGTCGAAAAGGCTTGATGAGCGGAAGGCATCCCGGCCTTCTCGAAAAAGAAACCCTGGTCAAAGACCGTGAGGCCCTTCTTCCTGCGATGTTGAAACGTCAGGGCTACGCCACCGCCATCCTCGGCAAATGGCATCTCGCCGGATACCCCAAAGATTTCACCACCTCTCCAATGCATCCGCTTGAGTGCGGATTCGATTCCCACTTTGGAACACCGGGAAGCAACGACGCGCCAGGCCCTCCCAAACAAACCCGGGAGGCTTTTGATAATGCCACCTCAAGCACCTGGAAGATCCCGCTGATTCGTGGCCGGGAAGTCTTCGAAGATCCCGCCGATCAATCCCTCTTCACCAAACGCTACACCGAAGAAGCCGTCGACTGGATTGGAAAGAAAAAGGACGAGCCTTTCTTTCTCTATCTCGCCCACAACATGCCGCACGTTCCCATATTCCCTTCGGAGAAATTCGCAGGGAAAAGCGAAGGCGGCACCTTTGGCGATGTCGTCGAGGAAATCGACTGGTCCGTAGGGCAAGTGATGAAGGCGCTGACAGACAAGGGCCTGGAAAAGAACACCCTCGTCATTTTCACCAGTGACAACGGGCCATGGACTGTCTTCGCTCCCCACGGCGGAACCGCCGGGCCGCTCCGTGGCGAAAAATCAACTACCTGGGAAGGCGGGTCAAGAGTACCCGCCATCTTCCACTGGCCTGGAAAGATCGAGACAGGAGTTGTGGATGGGATCGGCGCCAACCTCGATCTTTACACGACCTTCGCGAACCTGAGCGGGGCAAAAAAAGAGGAACTACCTGCAGACAAACCGGGATGGATGTCGAAGGACCTCACTCCGACCCTTCTCGAAAAGAAACCAAGCCCGCGCTCACAATGGTTTTACCAAAACGGAATCTACCGATCCGGAAACTACAAAGTTCACACCCTCACCAGTCATCCCACCAATCCTGACACGAGGAAAAAACGCCCTGCGACGAAACACGACCCTCCCCTGCTTTTTGACCTGAATGCCGACATTGGCGAGCAGAAGAATATCGCCGCGGAGAATCCCGAAATCGTGTCGAGGCTGCTACGGGAGATGAATCGGGTTAAGGGTGGGAAGTAGGCGCGGAACTTTAGCAAGATTCCGCTACAGAGCGGGAGCGATAGGAAATGTTCATCCGGCCGCTGAGGGATTGGCATTTCGGTTCAGATTGTGATTCACTTCTGACCACATTCATGAAAAAACCCTACCCAAACAGCTACTGGCTTGAGCCGGACCGTATTCTTTGCGGTGAATATCCTAAAGAAATCGACGATATGGAGGATGATGAGGCGATGGATGCGCTTCTTGAAAGTGGCGCCCGCGTTTTCATCGACCTGACTTCTGAAGGGGAACTGAAACCTTATGACGTAATTGCCCGAAGCCGCGCAGAGAAGCTGGGGATTGATCCGGATACTTTGCAGTTTCACCGTTTCCCGGTGCCGGACGGCTCGGTTCCGGAAAGCACTGAGGACATGCAGCGCATCGTCGACACCGTCAAAGCCGCGAACAAAGATGAGCTGATTGCCTATATCCATTGCTGGGGAGGCCGCGGTCGAACCGGGACAGTGGCAGGATGCCTGCTTTCGGAGATCACCGGTCACACGGGTGAGGATGCGATGTCCGACTTGCAGGTCCGCTGGCAGGGTTGTGCGAAATCCGAACGGGGCCCGTGCCCGGAATCGGATGCTCAGCGCAATTTTATTTTGAACTGGAAGCCGGGAAACTGACTGCGAAGAGAAAATGAAAGGCCCCTACCCCGAAAGCTACTGGCTTGAGCCGAGCCGGATTCTTTGCGGCGAATATCCGCGCACGAAATCCAATGACGCCGAGCCGGAGAAAATGAGGGCCATCCTCGAAGCAGGAGTGCGTGTCTTTGTTGATCTGACTGAAGAAGGCGAACTGAGTCCCTACACTGACATTGCTCGAAATGTAGCGACATCGATCGGACTGGATCCGGATTCGCTCGAGTTTTATCGTCACCCGATCCGCGATGTTTCAATACCGGATGATCCGGCGGAAATGCGGGCCACGCTTCGACAAATCCGTCTGGCACGGCATTCCCACAAAACGGTCTATCTGCACTGTTGGGGAGGAGTTGGGCGAACGGGAACAGTGGCGGGCTGTTTGCTCCGGGACCTTTTTGGATGCAGCGGCGATGAGGCTCTCTCCCGCTTTCAGGAAAGTTGGAATCACTGCGCCAAGTCAGCCCATCGTGGAGCGCCGGAAACGGAGGAGCAAAGAGAGTATATTCGATCATTCAACCCTCTTGAATCGTCTTCGCTCCAGCGGATTCGGGATGCGGTAATTGGTGCCGCAACAGGCGATGCGCTCGGGGTACCAGTCGAGTTTAAAGGTCGGGAGGCACGGAAAGAGGATCCCGTTTCGACCATGCGGGAGTTTGGAACGCACCAACAACCCGCCGGGACCTGGTCCGATGACAGTTCAATGATTTTTGCAACGATGGACGGACTGAGCGAAGCCGGGGAATTCTCCCCTGAAGCAGTGATGGACAATTTCGACGCCTGGATGGGAAAAGCGAAATACACCCCTCACGGTCGTGTTTTTGATATGGGAAATGCCACTTCGAATGCAATCCGCAATTTCCGGGACGGGCTTCCTCAGGCAGAATGGGGAGGCTCATCAGAATGGAGCAATGGCAACGGCTCGCTCATGCGGATCCTGCCCATTGGACTCGCCTATGCAAATGATCCGGATCTGATGGAAAAGGCTGGTCTGGTTTCCTCGCTCACACACGCCCACGAACGCTCCCGTTTCTGCTGCGCGTTTTATTGCCTTGTTGTCAGCGAACTCCTTCACGGAGAAGGCCTGGTCGATGCGACGGATTTTGCATGGCGAGTAATGGATGCTCGCTTTGATTTCTCCGATGCGGAGCGGGCTCGTTTTGAAAAGCTTCACCCCGACAAACTTTTCAAACGCACTGAGGAATCTATCGGATCATCCGGTCATGTGATCGATACCCTCGAGGCTTCCTTGTGGGTAAATTCCCGGCACGATAACTTTGCGGCTGTTGCTTTACACGCGGTTAACCTGGGTGATGACACCGACACGACCGGATGCGTCGCGGGAGGCCTTGCCGGTTTAATTTACGGGGAGGCAGGAATCCCCGAAGAGTGGAAAAAAGTGTTGGTCGGTCAGGATCGAATTTCGAAATGGTGTGAGGACTTCGCCTTGTATTTGGGCAAGAATTAAATCATCCCTTCCAAAGACCATCTCTACCTTACGATCTTTTCGGCCGACAGATTCGACACTGCTTCGTGAGCTTTCTCCCGCAGGAACCTGGCGTGGTCCGGATCAATCCCTTTTGGAACAAAGGAGTTATTGACCACGCTCTCGCCAAAGAGCACTTCAAACCAAACGCAACCGAGCAAGTACTTCCCGGCAATCCCGGCGTGATGGCCGTCCAGCTTTAATGTCTTTTCCCCGGCGTCGTTCTTTTTCCAGAACCATCCGGTGTGAAGAGAATAAGTCTCGTCCGGAAGCGCAGGAGTGGCAGCCGTCTTGAAATCGAATTTCTGATCAGGCTTGTAACCCATCTCCGGATCGGTATCCGCCAAAAACATCGCATCTCCACAGGGTAGAATTCCGAGATCGAATTCCTTAGCGAAGCCATGATAGGCCGCTCTCACCTGCTCATACATTTCGCGATGAGTGTGTGGTTCTTTCCCCTCGTTTGCCGGAACAAACCGCGGATCATCCACCCGGTAGGCCCAGGTCTGGTGGACCATGACTTTCGAATCCGGCGCCCGCTCTTTGATGAAATGATAAAGGTCCTCACCGAAAGGGCGGTAGGTCGCCGGGTCGTGACTCTGGATACTTCTCTGCTGCATCGTAATGAAATCCCACTTCCGGTTCTTCAGCATTCCGTCGAGCGAAAGTTTCCCTCCTCCGTAGGGCGATCCGGCCTTGCTCTCCGGATCTTTCTTAAAAGCGGCGACGTGATTCCAATGCCGCTCCAAACTGCATCCTCCCAGGTTGGCGCGTCCTTCAACGACCCGATGTCCCGCATCAATTGCAAGCCCGGGAAGATAAGTTAAGGCATTCTCAGCAAAACTGTTTCCAATGGTGAGGACGCTGACGGTCTTTGTTTTTTTCTCTTCGGCACATCCTGACGAAAGGACGAAGAAGAAGATTAAGAAGCAAAAGTAGAATCGATTCATGCTGGGCGAATGATCTTTGATTCCGCTCTCAGAGTAAAGAGGCGCATTCAGAAAAATCGACCTTCACGAATAGCCATCCTTCACCGTTCCCGCTCTGGAGACCCAGCAGAGGAATCCTATCAGATACGTAAACAGAATCCATTCCCAGAGAGGTGTGGAATGAATCCCCTCACCCGGCCAGTGTTCCAGCTCCGGATTCTGGCGGCATTTCCACTCCCAGGAAACGAGACAGCCGATGCAGACGATCCAAAGAAGAGCGTAAATCCGGATCGGCCAGCTTGAGCTCTTTCGAAATCCGCTCCGGGAAAGAGCTACGGTATCGGCTATAACAGCGAAGAGGATCATGAAAATAGAGATGATCGCAATACGAGTGTGAAGATGCCCGGTTCGTATTTCCCCCCGGAAGATTTTCCGCGAGTCAGGAATCCAGACGGAGAAAAGGATGAGAATCATTCCAAGCAGATACAGACTGGTCGGAATTTTGATAGCTGAACCGACATGAGGCTGGAAATTTCGATGACGCTCCCAGACGAGGCGCGCCAGCAATAGAACAAGGGCGGTCATTCCCACTTGATACCAAAGGTATCCCGCCGGGTTTCTGGCATTGTCAGGTGAACCGAGAAAGGAAATCGTTGCCGTAAAAATCGAGAACTCGTTCTCCGGGGGATAGAGCAAGCGTGCCATCGTCACCCCCACGAGAGCGATTGCAGAAAGTAGCAGGGTTATCCAATTCGGCCTCATACACTCCTGTCGACACACTGATCCCTGAATGGGGTGAGTGACCTACGAAGCTCCAGTCTGTTCAAAGAACGCCTCCAAATCAACCCGGAAGAACCAGGTTTTCATATGGCGACAGATTTTTCACCGCCACCAGATCGGCGAGCCCGTCTTCCATGGAGATGTAGGGTTCAAACCCTAACATGAGCGCTGAATACCCCCCGTTCCCGCAGGAATGAATGATCTCGCCGGTTCGGCCGGGTTGATGAATCGGTAGCGGTGAATCGGGATAGATTCTCTGGAAAATACTAATCAGTTCGTTAATGGATCTACTGTTGCCGGTGCTGACGTTTCGGCTTCCGCTCTCCACTTTCCGGTTGGTTGCGGCAAGAACATTGGCTCTGGCGATGTCTCGAACCGAAACAAAATCACGGGTCTGGCTTCCGTCGCCATAGACGTTGACGGCCTCTCCGCGAGCAAAGCGGTCTGAGAAAATTGAAATCACTCCGGAGTAGGGATTTTTCGGATCCTGCCGATCACCGTAGACATTGAAATATCGAAGACAGACAACCTCCATCTCATAGGAAATCGCGTAGCCAAGGAGGATATTCTCGGATGCAAGCTTGGCAGATCCATACATGCCGACCGGACGAGTCGGGCAGTTTTCATGAATGAGCCGCTCATTGCAATCGCCGTAGACCGCTGCCGACGATGCGAATACCAATCGATTAACATTATTCTTTCTGGCCGTTTCCGCTACGATTTGAGTGGCCTCAATGTTCAATTCAAAATTTCGAATCGGATCTTCCTGAGCAACCACGACACTAACGAGTCCTGCGAGATGAATAATAGCGTGGGGCACAAACTGACGACAGATGCTATCTAACGATTCTGAATCGAGCACATCCGCCTGAACAAATTCAAATCTGTCGTTCTTGATGACATTGGTAAGGTTCTGGAGAGACCCGGTGCTCAAGTCATCGACACCAAGAACACTGTGACCATCAGAAATGAGAGCCTCAACGGTGTGGCTGCCGATAAAGCCAGCGGCACCGGTTACGAGAACTTTTGAACCGGGACGTGTTTCGAATCGGGAATGCGGAAGAATCATTGCGTCGGAGAGTCAAAAACAGATTACGAAGGCAGGACTTCGATAGCGGACAGATGGATTTCGATCTCTTTGAGAAGTACCTCGAGATCGACCGGTTTGTTCAGCACCTCACAGTGAAATCGCTCTCCTGCATTTTCGAGTTCCGGTCCGAGTGCGGTGAGCAAAATCACCGGAATTCTGGAAAGCCTTCGATCTGTCCCCAGCTCCCCCAAAATCTCTGTGCCGCTTTTTCCCGGCATCATGATATCGAGAACAATAAGGTCCGGCTCGACTCGCCTCACAGTCTCCATTGCGTTCAAGGAGTTGTTCTCTGAAATGGCGTCGTACCCATTCTGAATCAGAGCTCTTGAGAGTAAAACCGTGAGGTTTAAATTGTCGTCGATAAGTAGGATTCGGCCTTTCATGCTTAATTACAATAATTGCCTATAATTTTGATAACATCAACAGTTAAATGGCGCTTTAAAGGTTTTTAAGAGGCATTTTCACGATTTTTATCACTTTTGTCGCAATTTGCAGAATTATGGGAATGCAATTTGGTGGAAATTGCCCCCGGAATCGTGAGGATTGACGCATTTCCCCTGAAGAACTAGCGATGACGCAATTGAAGAAGAGACGCCCTGATTGGGAGCCCGTTTGTGTTCAACTAAAGCAGAACACCATCACCCTCAAAAGGAACACAGAGACGCTCGTAGCTTTCGAACTCACGCGGAGTTTTGTAGTAGAGGTTACAATCCCAGGAGCGCTGCAGTAATCCGCCCGGCTTTTTCTGAGCGTTCAGTATCGGCCAGATAAAGAGATCAGTATCCGTAGCTAAAGGTGAATTCTCAGGATGTCGGCACATTTGACTGATCAAAGCCATTGAGTAGTCCATCGCCTCCCCTCCAAAATTGGCGTAGTCGACTAGCCTTACTGCGCGAATACTATATTTCTGGAAAGGAAAACCAATAAAATAGGAAAGCAGTTGATCATTGCGATCTACCAATCCAACAAAGTGACGTTTACTCGTTCCCACGGATGCTGCCCAGTTAAGACCATCGAGGGTGATTCGCCGATGGATTGATCCATCGTGGGGTCGACGGCAGATCGATGCAATTTCCGCGGGATCATGAACCAGTCGCGACCCGGGAATTTCAACTGCAGTGACACCATTTAGAATGGAACTGGCCCGGGAAATTAAACTGCGGGGATGCCATCCAGTGTTCTTCGTGAAAAAATAATGCTGCGAGCCCTCCCGGCAGGATTGAAACTTAAAGCGGTCCAGAATTTCGCGAACTTTCTCTGAGGGTGTGCCATCCACAATGTGATGGGTCGCAGTGAGACGCTTCACCTTTAGAAAGACACCCAATGCGGCGTCACGATGTGCTTCAGCGACAAAGAAGGTCGTCGCGATCAGACTCGGAATAATCGTCCCGTCCCTTTCGTAATCGTGAGGTATGAATCCGTGAAACCCTACGAGTTCCCCATCGGGACTCTTCAGTAAAAGCGCTTTGAGCGTGTCCTCGTGAAAGAAAGGATTATCCCGCCACCACCAGTCCAGGCGCATGCGCCAAATCTCGGCGTGCTCCTCTCCGGGGTTGGGTTCGGGAAGCTCCCCTTTTCGAACAAACTCCGCAAGGAAAGCAGCAATCTCGTCCTCAATGGGAGCGGATCCTCTAACTTCCTCGATGGTGTAGCTCATGAAGGAATCACGACATCACTGGAGCTTTCAACAGGTCGTCCTTCACCCGCAGCGGCGAGTTCTTCAGCAGCGGCTTTGAAAGCGAGTCCGGCTTCTTCGAAATCTTTCTCATCCGGCGGCACGTCGAGAATGAATTCCTCCACTCCGGCGCGAGTCAGGTCGACGATCAAATTCTTGAGGCCTTCGCGGCTGGAGATGAAATACGGGCAATCAGCCTGGAAATTACGGAAGGGTGCCAGCCAGTAGCCGTTGTCACATTTGTCGTTGGTATCAGCGGCAAACTTGAGACGTTTTTTCCATACCGAATCCGTATTCTTCATGGAATGCTCCAGCATGTGCTTTCCGCGACGGTCTTCGGGGAACTTCCCGTTGGCTGCTTCCCAGGCTTCCTCTTCTGTCTCGCGACAAACTACTCCAAAGTGAATTCCTTTGTCTTCTTTCACCACTCCGGCGAGTTCAGGCATCAGCATTTTCATGCCAACTGCTCCGGTCGCATCGCGCACCTTTGTCGCTCCTTCGGAATGGCCGGCGATAAAGAATCCGGGCTGCAGATCCTGCGGGATCTCAGTGGGAAGCGCGAGATCTTTGATCGTGTAATATTTCCCTTCGTAGGAGACTGGACGAGGTGACTTTTCGGTCAGGAGCTGAATGATTTCGATATACTCCAGAAGGCGATCGTATTTCTCATCATGATCCAATGAACAATCAAGAGCAGCAGCCTGGCTCAATGCAGTTCCCGTGATCATATTGAGAAAGACCTGTTTCTTAAATGCATACGCATAGGAAGAAACCATCTTCGCAGCGGTAAAGGGGTGCATATACAATGGGTTCACTGCGATCAGCGGGGCCACATCATATTGTTCGACGATGGTCTGGGCGGCCACGAAGACCTCCACAAAAGTGTCGTTCCCATTAAACAGAAGCGGTCCGGTTAATCCGTAGTTCCGACACCACTCGCCGGTCTTCTTGATATTCGGCCAGTATTCCGAGGCGTCGAGCGTCCGGGGTGTGATGGCAAAACAGTGAATCGTTTTATCGCGGTATTGGAATTCCATGCTGTGGGAGTTTTATAGATTTTCAGGGCCTGTTTTCGGCACGGGACTTGCTGAATTTCACTTGCAGCTGTCGACCAGCTTTTGGATCTCGGCGAGATTTGCGAAAGTGTTTTCCGTCAGCTCATCATCCGGAATTTGAATTCCGAAAGTATCCTCCAGGTCAAGGAGCAAATCGATCGACGCCATGGAATCGAGACCTGCTTCACCAAGCGGCTGCTCGATACCGAGCGAATCGTCTGCTTTCAGGAATTTGAGGTGTGGCCGCACGACGGCTTCGAGTTTTTCGATTGAAACAGTGCTTTCCATTTTCTTTCTTTGTTTGTGTAAAAGGATTGGGAGAATTGACTATGAAATTTTCTCGTGACCGCTGCGCATTTGATACACCGCTTCGATCTCTCCATGGCGATAGGCCACTTCGACCGGTGTCGGACGGCTCAAAAATCCGATAACGCTGCCGGTGAGCCCGTAGGCTCCGGTATTGGGAACAGTGACAAGGTCCCCGATTTGTAATTCCGGCAGGGAAATTTTGCGACCGATGCAATCCAGAGGCGTGCACAACTGCCCTACTACATCAAACTGAGTTTCCGTTCTGTCACGGCGAATCCCCGGAACCTCGATATCAATATTGAAACGTGGAATTCGGCCAAGGCCAGACATTCCGCCCAGATGATGAATGCCTGTGTCGAGAATCAGGTATTTTTTCCCCTTGGACTCTTTGATGTCCATCACCCGTGTCAGCAAAGTGCCGGACGAAGCGACCAGGTAACGACCTGACTCAAACCACCATTCCGCATCACGTGCCTCATCAGACTTGAGAAGAAGCTCAGCAAGCCCTTCGCGGAGCGGACTCAAGTCAGGTCCACTTCCCACATGAGAATAGGGCCAGGGAAATCCGCCTCCGAAATTGAGAACCTGCAGGGGAAAGTCGAGACGGCGGGAAATTTTCTGGGCGGTCTCAACTGCCGAAGTGAAGCAGGCGAGCAACTCATCCGGACCTCCGACCTGAGTTCCCCAATAAATGTGAACGCCGACAATATCGACGATACCTTTGATGTCCTGCATTCGACAGGGATTTGCTCCGAGGAGACAGTCCTCTTCGAATCCAAACTGGCTGGCAACTCCCGACATCGCCAATTTTGCTTTGGGAGCTTCGAGTGGATTCACCCGAAATAGTCCGCGCACCGTCACGTCCGCTTTTTCAGCTGCGGATGAGATAATGGACAGATCAGTCCATGACTCGATGGAGAACTGTCGGATTCCGTTCTCGATAGCAAAATCAATTTCGCCCACTGATTTTCCCGGTCCACCGTAGAGTGCATTGGAGAGATCAAACCCGGCTTCGATTGCCGCAGCAATTTCGCCAGCGGAAGTCAGGTCCGCTTCGCAGCCGTTACGATGCAATTCTCCCGCAACCGATGGAAGCGGGTTTGCTTTAAAGGAATACATCAAGCGCGAGCTCGTTCCCGTCGGAAAAAAGCTCTTCAGCTCTGCGCATCGTTTCGACACCTCATTGAGGTCGTATGCGTAGAGGGGGCTTCCATAATTCTCGACGAGTTCTCCGAAGAATTCCTCGTTCACTGAGGCCGTTGCTCCTTCAGATAGCAGATCTGGATTGCTCGTTTTTGTCGCTGTTGAGATAGAAACCATCAAAGGAAGATTATTAATTATACGTAATTTCCATTATTTCCATACAAAAGCAAGGCGAAATGCCTCGTTTTTGGTGACTTTTGAAAGTCCTACGATTTGTAGGCTGCGAGAATGGACTCGTAGAAGGTCAGCGCACTGCTCGTCATTTTGTCGACACCAAACTCCCGTTCATATCGACGGCGCGCATGCTTTGCAGAGGAACTCCTCCTCTCAAAATCGTTAAGGAGAAGATCAAGAGCCTCGAAAAGAGCTTTCTCATTTCCCCTCGCTACCAGAATTCCGGTGACACCATTATCGACGGCCTCAGCTGCGCCGCCCACATTGGAGACAACGGTCGGAAGACCCATGGCCATCGCTTCGATCGTGGAAAGAGGAAAACCTTCCCAGTCGGAGACGAGAGCAAAAATCTGACACCGCGCAAGAATCGCATTCACATCTTCAACATGACCGTGAAATTCAACCAGCTCAGAAATCCCCATTCCTTCAGCGGCCAGTTTTGTCTTTTCCAGATCCGGTCCGTCCCCGATAAAATCAATCTCCACGTCCCCTTCTCGGTAGCGGGCATATCGTAAAAGAGATTCAGGTTGTTTCGGCCAGGCCTGACGCCCCACAAAGGCAATACGAATGGGACGAATCCCAAGCATCAAGGCTACTTCGTATCCCTTATCCTGCGGATCAGCGCAACCATTGTGGACTACTTTTATCGTCGCTTCCTTAAGACGCAGCTTGGACGTGGCGAAAAGCTTGTCCCATTCACTCACACAGATCACACCGTGGGCGAATCGTTGAACGCAGGATTCCAGAACCCGATACACCATCTTTTTCAGAAAAGGTCCCGAGTGGCAGATCGCCCAGCCATGTGCGGTGTGGACGTTGCATTGCCTTTCAGCGACGCAGGCAAAACGCCCCACGATGCCCGCCTTGGAAGAATGAGTAGAAACCAGGTCGGGTTTCAATTCGCGGATTAATTTTCGAATCGATTTTACCGCCTTCAAATCCTGCACTGGAGAAATCTCGCGTTGTAACAGCTTGAGCTGATGCAATTCAATTCCGTCGAGACGAGCATCGGAAGTATCCACCTCCCCCACCCCGTAGGAAAGATGCACCTCCCAGCCCAGTTTTCGGGCTGCCTGACACATTTCCAGAACATGCGTCTGCGCCCCGCCGATTGAATCCATGCGGGTAATTAAAAACAAAAGACGGCTACCTGATTCCTTCTCATCAGGAACCGCGTGCTCCAATCTTCGGTTGATGGCATCACCGAACCCAGTCTCCATCACTTTCGCTAACCTCATGTAGCGCAATTGGCAAAGTGATATGTAGATTCCAGTGTGCTTGATTGTTGATTTTTGTTGGAAATCTCGCCGAGAACCTTTGTTCCATGTCCTGACAACATTGCCTGAGCAGTTGCCAGGCCGGGCATTCCCTGAGGAGGACGTTGGGTATCCCTGACCACAACCGCAAGCTGGGCGTTTCCTTTTTGAAATGCCCAGGCATCGCTGTGAAGCATGGCCGGCCCGTCGAGGTAAACTGCGTCGCAGAGGCTTGGTGCTTGATCGAGCATATCCGAATAGACCTCGTAGTTGCTGCGCCAATGATTGCGTGTAATCACATGCAATCCGCTCTCGCCAACTTTTGTCATATCGAGTGCTTCGGACACATTATCCACCCGACCGGGATCGGCCTGCTTGTTGCGAAACCATTCCTGAAGGCAGGGATTCATTTCGTTGGCTTCCACGAGGAAAACTTTCCTACCAGCCGCAGCAGCACTGCAGGCAAGGGCGATACTGATCAATGTCTTTCCTTCACGCGGGGTCGCACTGGTCACCAGCAAACTTGGGAAACGTGAGTCCTGGAGTAAGGCGGAGTTGAAACGGTGAATCGCTTCCCCGTGAGGAGTGTCCGTCTGGATACCAAGCCGGATTAATTCCGAACTGTCCATGGCAGCGAGCACCGGCATTTTGATCAAGTTTCGTGAATCACGCGGAACCAGAGCATTCCGGGATTCGGCCGTCGGACTATGAGCAGAGGCCAAGGTCTTCGACTGAGATGCTGGTGCCGGAGCAAGGGCCTCCTTTGTCTCTTTGTCCTTTTGATCCGCTCTCTTCAGCAGATCTCTCAGATAGTCGTATCCAAAAGCCATCACTGGGAAACCGATAAAGCCAAACCCAAATGCCATACCTGAAAGAACCACCGAAACCAAAAGCCTGGGATTTACGGGACGTTTGGGAGGAATCGCCTCCTCTGCGATCCTAAGGTCGTTGGACCCGGAAAATTGCAAGGCCACATGAGCTTCGCTCAACTGACTGCTGAGGCGGTCGTAAAGATTTCTCTCCGCCGCCAGCTGCATCTCGAGAATTTCCTGTTTCAACTCTTTCTGCTGCTGATCGAGAGCTGTGTTTTCTGCAGAGAGAAACTCACTGGAAGCGGCTTCAAGCTTTGCAAATTCAGTCTTCAGTTCAGCACCAATCTGATTGACGGCATCACTGATCAGTCGCTTCAGTTGAAGCTCCAGACCATTCACCTCACGTTTCGCTTGAATCACTTTTGAATGAGTCCCTTCGTAACTGGATTCCCGTGATATCAGTTCTGCTGATTTTTCAGCGAGTTTTTTCTGAATGGTTTTAACACCTGGAAGAGCTGCAATTTCATCGATGGATAACAATGCGTCCGGGTTCTCCTCAGCGGCATCGACTCTGGCAAGAGTATTTTCCAAGTGAGAGATTTTCAATTTCGACTCAACAATCTTCAAATTGATTGCGTCGACTCCCTTGATTTCATTTTGCCCCGGGTCGCGGTTACTAACGAGCCTTTCACTGCGACGAAATTCAAGAAGCTCCTGCTCCTTCACTTTTACCCGGCCGAGCAGTTCCTTGAGGTGCTCCCCCAGAAACACCGTTGCCTGCTCCATCCCCTTCTTCTCCTCGATGGTGATGTATTTTAAGAAGGAGGATGTGTAGGCGTTGGCGAACTCTGCAGCCACTTTTGGATCACCATGCATAATGGTCACCCGAAGCAGGTGAGTCTCTTTGACAGGATCTGCAATCACTTCATTTTCCACGCCATCAAGAAAATCATCGAGAGGCGAGTCCTCTCCGGGCTCTCCAGGTTCTTCTGCAGGAAGAATGGCCCCGAGAAGTTTCCCCAATCGTCCCGGCTTTTGCCCGGCGAGAAACCGGTCAATAACTGTCTCTTATACACATCTGACGCTGCCGACGAAGAGGATAGTGTAGA
>OJCB01000219.1_pt1 | contig 24084 bp, 19 predicted proteins | sample 1591501 | NCBI WGS metagenome assembly OJCB01 (sample SAMN05416813, study PRJEB24817) | seawater metagenome | isolation source: Sea water | place: Canada:Atlantic | collected 2013-07 | reverse complement strand
ATCCTCTTCGTCGGCAGCGTCAGATGTGTATAAGAGACAGCCGGTGACCTTGATCGAAGTCGGGGCAGGGGGCGGACAACTTGCCGCAGGGATTTTACAGGAGCTGGGATGGAGAGGGCGAAGAAGAACGAACTATCATATTGTCGAAGTTTCTGCGCCGCTTCAAGGGCGGCAAAGGGAGACACTAGGACGCCGAAGTTCGCAGGTAAGCTGGCATGACTCAATTCGTTCTGCGCTCGCTGGGTCCGGTGGCAGGGCCCTGGTATTTTCCAACGAGCTGGTCGATGCGTTCCCGGCAAAATGGCTCCGATGGAGCCGGGAGAAAGAGAGTTGGGAGGAGGTGTTTATTTCCTATGATTCAGCTCGTGGCTTGAGGGAAGTCTTTCACGGCATTGAAGAGGTCGGTTCGCTCGGGGCTTTTTCATCGACTGCGCTCACGTCTCCCGCCGATGGGCAGAGGATTGAGATTGTGCCTTCCTATCGCCAATGGCTTAAAGATGCCGTGGGTGACATGACCGAAGGTTCAATGCTTACGGTTGATTACGGAGGAAGTGCCGAAGCGAACTACAGTCGCCGAGCCGGGGGGACGATGCGGGCCTACTATCGGAACCAGCGCTTGGGCGGTGGTGATATCTATCAAAGGTTCGGGAAACAGGATCTGACTTTCGATGTGAATTTTGATGACTTGAAAAATTGGGGGGAAGAGTTTGGAATGGAAACGGTGGAGCAGAAAACCCAGGCGGCATTTTTGGAGGGCGCCGATGTGATGGCCGATGGGGAAGTCGGTCAGGCGTTTAAGGTGCTTCATCAGAGAAAACTTTGAGACTGGACACTCAGGAATTCCCGCTTACTTTGCTTTACGTTGATCGGATGAAAAATACCACACGCAGCACCAAATCTCTTCTTTCCCTGCTCCCTATCGAGCTGGTGCTACTGGGCTAGTCTGCCCTGTTCCTTTTTCTTTTCCCAACACCCCGACTTTCTCTTGCGGGATAATTGTGCCTGCAAAACTCGCTTTTTCTATTTTCTCAAACAAACTGAATAACAAATGAAACCTGAATCCATCGAAAAATATCGGCCGTTTCCTGCGGTTGATTTGCCCGACCGGCAGTGGCCGGACCGGACGATTACGAACGCTCCCATCTGGTGCAGCGTGGACCTTCGCGACGGGAATCAGGCGCTACCGATTCCGATGTCCGTGGAAGAGAAATTGAAGATGTTCGACTTGCTCGTTCGCATTGGCTTCAAACAGATTGAAGTCGGCTTCCCTTCCGCTGCGGATACGGAGTTTAATTTCTTGCGGGCGCTCGTTGATCAGAATCGCATTCCTGAAGATGTTACGGTGCAAGTGTTAGTGCAGGCTCGTGAGCATTTAATCCGTCGGACCTTCGAAAGTTTGGTCGGAGTGAAAAAGGCGATCGTGCATTTGTATAACTCGACTTCTCCTTTGCAACGTCGGGTTACTTTCAGCGATGCTACCCAGGAGGAGATCAAAAAGATTGCTGTCGACGGGGCGAAGTTGATTAAGGAATTGGTCCCTACTCTTCCCGACACTGACATCACTTTGCAATACTCGCCTGAGAGTTTTTCAGATACGGAAATGGACTTCGCCCTTGAGGTTTGCAACGAAGTGTCTGCCGTATGGGATCCTACTGTAGATAACAAAATCATCTTGAATCTTCCGGCTACGGTCGAGTGGGCGACTCCGAATGTGCATGCCGATCAGATAGAATGGTTCTGTCGGAACATGGATAAGCGGGAAGAGAGTATCATCAGCCTTCACACTCACAATGATAGAGGTACGGGAATCGCCGCAACAGAGCTTGGCTTGATGGCCGGCGCTGACCGGGTCGAGGGAACGCTTTTCGGAAATGGCGAGCGCACCGGGAATCTCGATATTGTCATCGTGGCTTTGAATATGAACAGTCACGGGATCGAAACTGGATTGGATTTTTCAGACATGTCATCCATTCGGGCGGTTTATGAGGAGGTCACGCGATTAATTGTTCCCGAGCGTCAACCGTACGCAGGCGAGCTGGTCTTTACTGCTTTCTCCGGAAGCCACCAGGATGCGATCAAGAAAGGATTCGATCGTCGCACTCGTGAGCTGGGCGACGGTAATGACGCTGATCTCCCATGGGGAGTTCCTTATTTGACCATCGATCCGCAGGACATCGGTCGCAGCTATGAAGCGATCATCCGGATTAACAGTCAGAGTGGAAAAGGCGGTGTCGCTTATGTCCTCGATCGGGAGCACGGGTTCGATTTGCCCAAGACAATGCACCCGCAGGTTGGCAAATTCGTCTACGGTATTGCTGACTCGGAAGGCAGGGAACTGAGCAATGACGAGATTGGAAAAATCTTCTTCAAGGAATTTACCAATGTCGAAACCCCGATGAGCCTGGTTGAGTTTGAGCTTGATCACACTTCTATCAAACAGGGCGTTGTGGTGTGTCATGCCACTGTGAAAATTGGCGATGAGGAGTTCAAAGGAACCGGTGAAGGAAACGGTCCGATCAATTCCTTTGTCCATATGTTAGAGACTTCGGGTTACAAAGATTTCCAGGTGAGCGATTACCGGAGTCAGGCATTACGCGGCGGTTCGGATGCGGATTCAGCGGCTTACGTGCAGATCCAGAATTCCAAAAGCGGGCAGCTTCTCTGGGGCTGTGGTGTCGATCCCTCGATTGAGATGGCTGGATTGAAAGCGTTGATCTGTGCCTGGAACCTGCAGAGAAAAGCTTCTTCATGAGTAACTCAAAAAAAGCGGTCATCTTTGATCTCGACGGCACTCTGTTGGATACTTTGCAGGATCTATGCGATTCCGGAAATGCCGTGCTCGCTGCTCATGGTCATCCCACTCATTCGAAAGAGGATTACAAAACCTTTATCGGAGATGGAATGATGAGTCTCGTGCGCGCGATTTTTCCGGAAGGGCACAAGCCGGAAACGGATGCCGAATGCGACGCAATGCTGTCCGAGTATCGTGAAGCCTACGGCCGCAACTGGACGAACACGACAAAACCGTTTCCCGGCATCGGTGAATTGCTCAGTGAGCTGGAAAGACGGGAAATCCCAATCGGAGTTTTATCCAATAAGGGTCACGACTTTACTGTGAAATGCGTCGAAGAATTTCTGTCTCAATGGAAATGGACGGCGATTTTCGGTCATCGGGATGGATTCGAAAAGAAACCCCACCCATCGGGCGCGATTGAGGTGGCCGGACTTATGGGGATCGCTCCAGAGGACTGTTGCTACGTTGGTGACTCCGATGTCGATATGTTCACCGCAAAAAATGCAGGGATGTATGCGGTTGGCGTCAATTGGGGCTTTCGAAGTGTGGAAGAGCTTCGAAGCGCCGGATCCGATGTGATTTTGGAAATCCCCGGGCAGCTTCTTGAGGAACTCGGGTCTTAGATCTCGATCATAGCCGGGATGCAATTCTCCAAAAGCCCTGACAGCTTCTTCGCTGAGTTGAGTCCGACTTCCATGACCTCTTCGTGATTGAGTGCCTGACCCGAAAGGCCAGCTCCATAATTCGTCAGGCAGGAGAGCGCCAGTACCTGCATCCCCAGCGACCTGGCTTGAATCGCCTCGGGCACCGTCGACATCCCTACAGCGTCGGCCCCGAGTGTTCGTAACATCCGAATCTCTGCAGGAGTCTCATATTCCGGGCCGTTGAGCCAGGCGTAGGTACCTTCCAGCAAACTGGTTCCATGCAGTTCAATATGTTCCGCCTTTAACAATACACGCAGGCTCTCTGTGTAGACGGTGCTTTGATCAATGAAACTGGCAGATCCAGTTAGCGGGGATTGTCGTGCCAGATTGAGATGGTCATTGATCAGCATCCATCGGCCCGGTTTGAAATTTGCGTTCACGATACCGGCAGCATTCGTGAGAATAACGATCTGAACCCCCATTTGGTGCATAAACCGGATCTGGGCTGCCGCTTCTTTAGCTGTCCATCCTTCGTAAATATGAACCCGTCCCTGTGCGATCATTAGTTCCACTCCCCCGAGCGATCCGAACTGAAATTTCCCCGCATGGCCTGCCACCTTGCTCCGGGGAAGACCCTCGATTTCCGAGTAGTCACAGCTTACTGAGGGGGCAATTGCATCCACGAATCCACCCAGTCCAGATCCGAGGACAATTCCGATCTTCGGAGAAAGTCCGCGGAGGGAATCAGGAACAGGAAATTCAATATCAGCCATTTGATGAAAGCCTAACGAAGCTTTTCACAAATCTCAAGATACAGCTTCTCAAGTTCGGGCGTTTGACATCCCGCTGACCGGGCCCGTTTAAGCGGTTCTCCCCAAATGGCCTCCACTTCCACTTCCCGACCCGCGAGATAGTCAATCAGGCTGGAGGGCTGATACGCAGCCATGCTTTGCGTCCATTCAATATTGGTCCCTACGAATTCTGAATCGATTTCGTAACCCTGGGTTCTCGCTGCGGCGATGACTTCACTCATCAGGGCCTTTGATCGCTTCAACAACTGTGGGTCTGCTAGAATCTGAGCGACATCAATACCACCGGCGGCGATCGACAAGCCATTGAACGGCACATTCCAAACCAGCTTCCTCCAACGGGCCAATCCAAGGTCGGGGAGAACCTTGCATTCGATCTCAGCATCAGTCAGCAAATCCGCGACGGCGTCAGCGAGTCCGTATCCGTTATAGTCTCCTAATTCGACATTCCCGTGGGCAAGATGATGAATCACTCCCGGCTCACCGCGATTGATACATACAAAGCAGAGGCCTCCAAGGACAGGACGCCCGGGGAAATGATCGGCCAGAAAATCTTCGTTCCCGAGACCATTCTGCAAAGTCAGTATGGCGGTGGTCTCGTGGAGAAGAGGGGCGAGCAAATCAGGGAGCGATGGGTTGGATGTCGCCTTCAGAGCACTTATCACCAGATCAACTTTTCCAATTTCGGAGCTCGATGAAAAACAGGAAACCGGATTCAGATGGAAGTCTCCGTCCACGCTTTTGACCCGCAGGCCGTTTTCCCGAACCACCTCGAACTCGCTGCGCATTAGGAAAGCGACATCGTGGTTACGGGCGATGCGAGCACCGTAGTATCCTCCGACAGCTCCGGATCCCACAATAGCAATGCGTTTGAACTGGCTCATTGTGTAAACCTGATAAGGCGATCAGAACATAATCGCAATTTCTACTTCTTGACGAATCAGCCAGAAACTCTTGAATGGTCGGCATGTCCATTTCCAGGCAAATCCTTGAATCCACCCAGTCGCTTCAAAAGAAACTCAAGCCGCTGAAGTTCGCTGACCCAGTAAGCTACGTCTACAATCCGATAGAGTATGCCGGAGCAAGTCATCGCGTCTACATCGAGAGATTCGCGAATTCTGAGAAAAAGGTTCTCTTTATGGGAATGAATCCCGGTCCATGGGGGATGGCGCAGACTGGAGTTCCATTCGGCGAGATTCCTGCGGTCCGTGACTGGATGGGAATTGAAGAAGCGGTTGGTAAACCTGATCCGGAACATCCCAAGCGCCCCATCGTCGGGTTTGCCTGTGAAAAGTCGGAGGTGAGCGGTCGACGGCTGTGGGGGCTCTTCTCAGAGCACTATCCCAATCCCGATGATTTCTTTGCGGATCATTATATCGTCAATTACTGCCCGCTTGTTTGGATGGAGGAAGGTGGAAAGAACCGAACTCCGGATAAACTGCCCGCAGCCGAGATGGAACCGGTCAATGCTGCCTGTGACGAATATGTAGGAAAGCATCTCCAGCTATTGAACCCGGAATGGGTAATCGGAGTCGGAGCCTATGCGGAAAATTGTCTCAAGCGAATAGCAGAGGAAATGAGATTGGATCTCAAGATCGGTCGAGTTCTTCACCCGAGCCCTGCGAGTCCGGCTGCGAACCGTGGCTGGGCGGAGGCTGCTGCAAAACAACTCGGGGAAATCGGTATTTGGTGATGTCACACTTTATCAACTCGCGATAATATTATTTACATACAAGTAAAGGTTGACTCGTCTATAAATAGATATATAGTCAAAACCAGAAAATATACCCATGACAAACCATTCGATACAATTAACCCAAACCACGAGGCGGAGATTCCGTCTGCAGGGCCATGCTCCTGCAGAGATGGCCCCCACATGGAAGCAAGGGTTGAATTGTGAATTAGAACCGAGATCCGTAATTGGAAATGGTTTTGAATTGGATAGTAACCTCATGGCGTATGGCGCCAACCAAGGGAGGGTGCGGTTCACGTAAAATAGGCGTAATAGCAGATTTTTTGTGAACCCCGCTCTCCGAAAGGAAGCGGGGTTTTTTATTTGTAACGCATTGATAATTAGGATTTAACAAGAAAACATAAAATGCCGGAATGACCGGTGAGACAATAAGAAAAAGATATTTTAAAAACGAAAAACCCGCCGTCAGCACTAACTGACGACGGGCTCAGAGAAGCCAAGGATCGTGTGAAAGATCGCTTGCCTGCAACAAAGGTAATGTAGCGAAAAAGCACAATCGGTCAAGTAATGGGAGTTTAGACTCCTTTGCCCCCGGATTGTGTCTACTAGATACATCTGAACGCTTCTACTGATGATATATTTAACAAGAAACATACATAGTAGAGGCCTTTAGGGAGGTGTGCCTGAAACACTGAAACGTCCGCCGAGAAAACCTGCGGCTACCTTTGAGAGAAGGCAGCGGTGTTCGTTCTTTTAAATTTATTGCAAAAGAATTTCCGCATTCTCCGGCCCTGTCACGGCCGAAATCAGACTCAAACAAAACTGCAGGACTAGTCGCCTGAGGCAATCGTGGCACGGTGAAAGTGAGAGGGCCTCAATGGCTTTAGCGGAAATGGCTTTTGCAAGAGTTTCGAATTGAATGCAAGTCGTAGCACCAGCAGTGCGGAATGGTCTCCAAAACCGTTACGGCCCGGGGCAGCACCGGGGCGGCTTGCCAATTCTCTTTTAAGAAATCAGACATCAGAGATCAGAGATCAGCCGTCATCCGGGAATCCCCTTTGATAAGTGATCTTTGACTTCTGAATTCTTTGCAAATTGGGGGCGCATGTTCCATAGGGGCGACACTGCCTTGCAAGTAGCGTGTGGCGGGTGCAAGTCCCGTCGCCTCCACCAATTTTCAGTAAGCGGTAAACCGCTTACCAAGAAATTTTGGCGGCCTGGCGTCGTCAGATGATCCTGTCGAAAGGCAGGGAAAGGGAAGGTCCGTCCGGGCCTTCCGCCTCAGCTCTTCGGAGTCGGGGACAGCCAGGCAAACCCAGTCCTGTAAGCTTCGTGGATTTAAATCCCGCGGAGCTATGTTGGAAGATGGGAGACGTTTCTCTTGCTGATGGCAAATGCTCAGGCAAGGGGTGAGAGTCGCATCTCACAGAGTCTCTACGCAAACATCGACAGCTGAGGATGAAGGGCAGTCACATCGTGCGAGGCAGTTTTGCCGCCGAGAGCGTTGGGGCAGTTGATCGGTGACGGTCGGATCTCCGGGTCCTGCTGAAATCGGGAAAACCGTTCGAGACCTGTGGCAACAGGCCGGACACAAGACGTGTGGGATTCGGTTGCTCAAAAAGCAATGGAACCACAGGATGTGCACGTCTTTGAGGGCAGTTCTATGTGGTGTAGTGGTTACACGCAAAGCTTCTAACTTTGATACCTGGGTTCAATTCCCAGCTTGGAAACAAGACGCAAAGTCGCATCCACGATGATTGTGAAAATGGCTTAATCCCCGACCGGCTTCGGCTGGAATCGGGGTCCGAAGGAATTCGCAAGGTTCCTGAGGATTGATGGGAAGCTGCACGGTTGGGTGATCACCCACTTGCGGCCCGGCAGGGTCGACGGTAAGCGGAACGTTGAGTAGCGATCGTCGAATGGGTCTATAGCCGGACCCTTAAACTAAACGGCAGCCATGTAGAAATACACCATGCGGGGCCCACAGACCCCGGTGGCGTGGAATGAGTCGGGAAGGCGGGTCGTGCAGATCCGCGATAATCCGGCACAAGATTCTACAGGAGTGGGTGTCCTTCTCAGCCCGCTTTTATTTTTCCCCTCCGGCAAGGCCGGAGAAAGAACGCGATGAAGTCGAAGTAGTCGAGACGGATGTTTTGGGCACATCAGAAAGCTGGGGCAGGTCCAGTCATCGCGACCAATTTTAAATACCAATCGCAGTCCGACAAGTGTCGATCCGGGGCTCATAATCCTGGGCTGCCCGGAGCGTTACCGGGGGCTGCCACCAATATAATTCAAAAAGGCGTGCGTCGGAGCTAGAGAGCCGAGCCGGTCTGTAAAACCGGTGCCCAGTGCTGAGTGGGTGCAAATCCCACGGCGCCTACCATTTTCAATTCTAATTGGCTCATAGTGAAACAGTATCACACCGGATTGTTACTCCGGAATTCATGGGGCGGAACCATGTGGGCCAGCCAATTTCAAACAATCAACAAACGGAGGTGCGCAAGGTTGGCGTGCTTATCGGTCTTGAAAACCGTGATGACCCTTCCCGGTTGTGGGAGTTCGATCCTCTCCGCCTCCGCCAAATTTCGTCATTGCTCCGTAGCTCAAAAGCAGAGCACCCGCCTTATAAGCGGGAGACGATGGAGCATTACCATCCGGAGCCAATACAACTCCACTATCCTACCGTAGCTCAAGAGTAGAGCGCTCGACTGATAATCGTGAGGTTGCGGGTGCGAATCCTGCCGGTAGGACCAATTTTCTAAAGTCTGGGTAGCTGAGACAGATTAGCGCGTCGTTGAAGGCGATGAGAGATCGGTGCGATACCGATACCAGACACCACTTCAGATTCCTCTGAAGCATTAAAGTGATGCACCGGCCTTTTAAGCCAGTGAAGAAGGGGCAGTACCTTCCAGGGGAACCAATTTCAAACAATAACCAAAAAGTCTCCGTGGTGTACTAGAAGCACGTCACTTTGCGAAGGTGGAAGATCAGGTGCGACTCCTGGCGGAGATACCATTTTAACATTTCTTCGGTCCTGAAGAGAAACAGCAGACTCGCTACGTTGTCAGCGTAGAGACAGCCGGGGCAGCACCGGTCGGGACCGCCAATTTCAACATCTAACATTGATCCCAGTCGTGGTGTAAACAGCTAGCATTCTACCCTGTGAAGGTAGCGGAGCGGGTGCAAATCCCGTCGACCGGACCAATTTTCAATCATGACGCCGTGGCCGAACAGCTAGGCGGTTGGCTGCAACCCAACTCATGCAGGTGCAATTCCTGTCGGCGTCTCCAATTTTTATACTTAGCAAGTTATTCCAGCAGTGAGGATCAGAGTTCCTTCGTAACTATAACGGTCCTAAGGTAGCGACAATCGAGCGATCGATTCAGCGACAGCGGGGAAGTTCTCTCGTCAGAATCATCCGCGTGATCAGTGCTCGACCTCTTTGGTCGGGTCTACATCGACGGCCTGAAACATGGCCAAACTCTGCCGTAATTCTCTGGGATTCATTTCCATTCAACGCGTCGTTGGTCCAGAAGCAAGATGCCGGTCTTCCAAACCGGAGAAGTCGGAGCATTACCGACACGACGCACCAATTTCAAAACGTCTGTGTGCAAATAGGCGTGCCGATTTTAACCCCTCCTGGCAGTTCAGAGGCACCGCATTGGAATGCCGTGTTTATCTCGTCCTACTGCGGGAAGCCCATGATGAAATTTGCGGCTGCGTGAAAGAACCAGATATAAAGAATGCTGCCGGTCCACTGCCTTGTCAGTCCAACAATCGCCACATGGGTGAAGGTGTAGAAAAGCTGAAAGAGCAGCCATGACGTTGGGATAGCCCCCAAGTTGCTCAGGTGATACATCGAAAAGCAAAATGCAGTAATGAGGAGCGCATGATCAAATCGAACTCCCAATTTTACCGACCCGGGAAATTTGATCTTCAAGAATCCATAGAGAAACCCTGAGAAGATCAATTCTTCGCGTATGGGTACGATCGCTGAAACCCAAACCAGATTGAAATTCGGATAAGGGTTTGCGTCTCCACTTAGAAACCGGGCCAGAACTGCAAACGGAATCAGTCCAATGGTGAGTAACAAGACCTTGCGCCAGTGAGGTTTGAAATCACCGATGATCAATCCGCTCCTTCGCGGATTACACAAGGCAAGAAGCAGTGGAAACGCAATCGCGACACAATACCATGTCTCAACCCTGATCGTCTTGAGGTCTTTATCTCCCGTGAGCAGTCTCTCCAACCAGTAAGCAACCATTCGGTCGGAAAGGAGAAGGAAAAACAGAGTCAGGAAGGCGGCGATTACCAATGAGTCTGTTCGGGACAGCGAAAATTTCTGGTCAGTTGCAGTCGGGGTGTGAGGCATACGGAAGAGGCTGACCATACCAGAATTCGATTTCTCCACGCAAGTTCATTTCAGCGGCTGCATTCCAGGAGTATCTCCTTATGACTGGGCCGACTCGCAATGAGAGCTTTTTTTTCAGTATGCCGGTGTGGCAGGATATTGCGTCGATCTTGAAAGCAATTCAAATCCCGCCGCTCCGACCACTGATCTCCGCAAAGCGGGGGCTTAGTTCAAAAGTAGAACAACTCTCTTACACAGAGAAAACGGGGGCGCGATACCTCCAGCCCCTACCATTTTCAAACAATGCCCGATGTTCCCTCAGTGGTGTTCTAAGCCACAGGCAAAAAACAGAGGGGCAGAGCCGCGGGGTGCAACTCCTCCATCGGGTTCCACATTTCAATGCGACGCTTTCGTAGCTCAGCGGAAGAGCAGGGGTCTTCGAAACCCAAGGTCGCAGGTTCGAATCCTGCCGGGAGTACCAGTTCAATTTTCCTTTCAAGGAGTTTTCAACCAGACAAGCGCGCTGGCGTCGTTTGCTAAACGGCTGGTTCCCGCAAGGGGATGGGGGGCAGGACCCCGGAGCTCCGCCATTTTTCATATGGCTGCGTAGCCCAATTAGAAGAGGCATCCGGCTTAAAACCGGAGAGTTGCAGGTGCAAGTCCTGCCGCAGCTACCAATTTCAAAATTTCAATGCCCATGTAGTCCAACTAGCAGAGACGCCGGCCTTAGAACCCGGAGGTTGCGGGTGCAAATCCTGCCATGGGTACCAATTTCAAAAACCAGAGAAGGTGTCGGATTCCTCTCCGGGTCTCGTAAGCCTGGATACGCGGGTCCGAGTGTCGAGCTTCGTGCCAGCCGGTCCCGCCTCTGGAACCAAATTTGAGCGAATGGCCCTATCGTCTATGGAGTTAGGACATCAGGTTTTCAACCTGAAGAACCCGGTGCATATCCGGGTGGGGCTACCAAATTCAAATCCTCTGTGGCAGAGCTAGCAATGCACTCCTCTCGTAAAGGAGACCATGTCGGTGCGACTCCGACCGGAGGAACCATTATAAAACGTTCAACATCCAACTCCGATCATTTAAGGTTCAGAGCTTCACCTCGGACGTTTAACGATTCTATTCCCGGGTAGCACAAGTAGTCAGTGCAACGGCCTTTGAAGCCGTAGATCACGGTGCAAGCCCGTGCCCGGGTGCCAAATTCAATTTAAATCGTGCGGAAGCGAGAGATCGGGATACTTCGGTAAACATCTGATTGTTAATCAGACTAGTTGGTTCGATTCCAACCCGGGCCGCTCTTTATATGGCCCGGTAATCTTGCCTGCCTCAACTTTCTCCGCACGACCCTTTTCAATCAAATGATTCAGCAGTGAGACATGGAGATACTTCGGCTTAGGACCACGTTGTCGTGGGTTCGATTCCCACCCTTCCGACCAAATCCCGGGAGGTAGCTCAGTGGTAGAGCACGTATACGCTCCCGTCCCTATTCTCTGAATCGCCTTTTTTAAAACTCAATTCCCGGGTCGTCCAACAGTTAGGATATCTGACTCTGAATCAGAAGATCACGGTGCGAACCCGTGCCCGGGTGCCAATTTTCAATGATCCGGAAGGTTCATTCATAGATCCAATTTCGAAGCAGTGAGGCTTGGGGATACTTCGTAACCAAACGAACCACCCTATTATGGTGGTGCCTAAAAGCACCCAACCCCGGCTGTTTTTCTCTTCGATCCTCTTTTTCGGGGCAGTGAGCGCGAGAGCTACTTCGTCTCTTAAACGAAAACCAAAATCAACTCTCGCTCCTGATTCTCCCCGAAACCCTTCTCCGCCGCATCGTTCGTTGCGCGGCGGCAGTATAAGCAAATAAACCAACAAAAATAGAAAGGAGGCAACGAACTCAATTATGAAATTTAATACTCTACTCAAACGCGAAACGCGTAAGCCGAATACAGTGAATCTCGCTGGTGGCCAGGCGCATGCGCAGTCGGATAAACTCGAGCTGGTGTCCATCATGCTCACCAGTTTTCTCGCGGACAAATTCTACAGCAGCGGAAATGAAACCGCGAAACGGATCACCGAACTGGTGAACCGAATCCCGGACAAACGGTTCGTTGCCAAAGCCGCACTTTACGCTCGACGTGAAGCCGGTATGCGTTCTGTTTCCCACCTCGTCGCCGGTGAGCTTGCTCATTCGGTGAAAGGACAGGACTGGACGAAACGTTTCTTCGATCGCGTGGTCTACCGCGCCGATGATGTTCTCGAGATCCTTGCCTACTGCATGGCTGTCTACGGTAAGCCTCTGCCTAACGCCCTTAAAAAAGGTCTCGGTCAGGCGCTTACCCGATTCGATGGCTACCAGCTTGCGAAGTACCGTCGCGATTCTGCGGAAGTGAAAATGGTGGATGCGGTGAACCTTGTTCACCCTCCTCACACTGAAGCAATTGCTCAACTGGTAGCAGGTAAACTGGCTCCCGCGGAAACGTGGGAAGCGAAGCTTACTCAGGCCGGTCAGGCTGCCGAATCTGAAAAGGACAAAGCGGTCAAAAAGGCTCACGTCTGGGCGGAACTGATCAGCAAACGCAAGATCGGTTACTTCGCTCTGCTTCGCAACCTTCGCAACATCCTCGAACAAGCTCCTGAGCTTGTCGACGAAGTGGTGAAACTCCTTGTGGATGAAAAACTTATCCAGCGGTCTCTCGTGATGCCGTTCCGCTTTCGCACGGCGATCGATGCTCTGGAAGATGCAGATCTTCCTCGTCGTAACCGTCAGAAAGTGGTTCGTGCTCTCAGCAAAGCGGTCGATCTTTCACTGGCAAACGTGCCGGTGTTTGATGGTCGTACGCTGGTAGCGATGGATTGCTCCGGCTCAATGCTGGGTAAACCGATGAAAATCGGTTCGCTCTTCGCATCTGTTCTCTACAAAGCGAACGATGCCGACCTCATGCTGTTCAGCGGTGACGCACGTTACATGACTCTGAATTCAGATGATGCAACGCTATCACTTGCTCAGCGTATTGAGGACAAAGCCGAATGGAGCGGAACCAACTTCCACGCGATCTTCCAGCGAGCGAATCAGGCATACGATCGCATTGTGATCCTGTCTGATATGCAGGCCTGGATGGGACACTGGACGCCGAAAGAACAGTTTGATCGTTATGTAGGAAAAGTGGGCAAACGTCCACGCATCTACTCTTTCGATCTCGCTGGCTACGGTACTCTCCAGTTCCCTGAAAAGGATGTCTACACGCTGGCAGGTTTTAACGACAAAACCATGGAGACGATGCGTTTCCTCGAAGAAGACAAATCTGCTCTGCTTCGCGAAATCGATCGCATCTCTCTGTGAAAGGTAGGGGAAACTAAAACCCGGGTGTCTGTTGACTCAGGCATCCGGTGAAGTTTCCAAAACTAACATTATTCTAAGATAACAATTATTATGAATTCAACTTTGCTCGAAAAGCATTTCGCGCGAATGGGAGTTCGAATCAAAACTGTATTGCACCGACCAACTCCTAACCGATGGGGATGGGTGCGTGATACGCTGGCTGGCAGATTCTCTGTCGATGTTCAGCGCGATCGCCACGGCGAACATTTTGTCTTCAATGTCCGTGACGGAATTGAAGTCCAATTGAACGTCGATGTCCTCCAGGTGAAACCAAAGGATCGTCATCTTGTGTTGCTCGTTAAGGATTCCGATTCGGAATCCGGAAGCGAAACCAAGGATCGATTTCTGTGCGGTCACGACGAACGTGAATGGTTCGTCGCCGCTGTCCCCGGAGCTGTGTCCACGGTTGCCGATGCAATGGAATCATTGAAACCGATTGCGGTTCGAAACGCCCAGGCCCGAAAAGGTCTGGACGCCAGGAAACGTAAGCTCCGACGAAACAGTGCGTTTCGTCGCCAGGGGGAATGGTTTTTTGTTCCTGCGCCAGAGGCATTGATCGATGAGAACACCGTCCTGACAAACGAGCCAATTGCCCGTTCAGGCGGAAAGCCTCATATGGTTCAGTACCTCTACCGCGAAGGCGGTCGGCTGGTCTACGTGTGTTTCCGTCATCCAAACGGAGTCACCGAGGCTCAGCGCAATGCATTGATTCGCAATCATCCCAAAGCGAAGAACTGGGGATGGGAACCAAGGCGTCTTGCTCCACGTGTTCTTGCACGTGGTGACATTCGTCATCCCGATCATAAAACGATCACCCTGCACGGCTGGCACGAGGTTCTCATGAACCTCGAAAACGAAAGCCGAACCATGCAGCACGTCGCGTTTATCGATTGATCGATCCGCATTCCCGGTTTTAACACTTCGCCATTCTGTATGCCGATGGCGCGTCAAAGGCATGCCCCTGCTCAGGTGATGCAGGGAAAATCTAAAAGAGAAGAAAAGGATAATGCGGGCCGGTTGCTTTCGAGTAGCCGGCCCGCTATTCGCATTCTTATCGAATGAAACCGCGATTCGTCTCCACGAAAAAGTCGGCTTCCAACATGACGGAACTCGCCGAAAAGCCCGGATCATTGACAGATAATGGTCGGATCTCATCATGATGGGCCTATCAAAAAGCGACTACCAAATAGTCTAACACAACAATATTTTCGCCTTTCTGTGCTATCCCCTGTGATTGCACGTTTACAAAACATGTCATTTTTTCCTTAACAAAAACGAAATTTTACTATAACCACTCTAATTCCATGAGCACTTCGATCCTCCACCAGAAAGTTGTTCTTGTTCTTAACCGGAACTGGCAGGCTATTAACACGCGGACTCCCGCTGAAGCCTTTTGCCAGATGGCCACTGATGCCGCCACCGGTCTCGACATCCAGGGACACGACTGGATGATCCCAACAAAATGGGAAGACTGGCTGGAACTGTCAGTCCGTGACGATGATGCATTCATCGGAACGGCTCATGGCCCGATCCGTGTTCCCACGGTGATTGTGGTGGCAAATTTTGCCAAGGTTCCAATGAAGCGCCCCAAGTTCAATTCCCGCAATCTGTGGGAGCGGGATGGTGGAAAATGTCAGTACACCGGTCGCGAACTGCGTCCCGGCGAAGGGAACATTGACCACATTCATCCGCGTTCCCGTGGTGGTGAAACGACCTGGGAAAACTGCGTTCTTGCAGCGACAGATGTGAACTCGCGTAAAGCCAACCGCACTCCTGAAGAGGCTGGCCTGAAGCTGAAACGTGAGCCTCTTGCGCCAAGAGAAATGCCGGTGACGGCATTGCTGCGGAATACGCATGACATTGACGACTGGGAACCGTTTCTCATGTAAAAGTCAGAGGTTTGAAGTCAGAGATGAGTTCTTTTTTGGGACTCGTCATCTGACTTTGGACCCGTCTTTTTCAATCTGACAGAATCTCACGTGGCTTGGATGGTCGAGCGCTTATATTCAATCGGAGAGACATACTCCCGGAGGCCTGAACGTCGAACGATGGAAGACACGCCCGATCCACAAACCTTATGACCCGTTCCAGCCAACAATTTCAACTCATGGGGTTTCATCACGAACACTCCCTGTATTCCCCGGAGGAAACTGACCGCATCCGAACCGAGGTGGAACGCTACCTCAAGGATATAGCACCGGATCGAACCGGAGGAGATGCCATCAACGCGAAAGATTTCGAGGACCTCGATCTGTCAGACGATCAATTTGTATTTCTCGCCCGGATGGATCAGCACGATGACTTTTTCAACCAGTTCCGGCAAGATCCAAGATTGGCCAAACTTGCAGCGGAATTATTGGGCGGCGAAGTGGAAGTTCAGCATGTTCAATTTTTCGACGTCATTCCGGAAATCTCAACGCCGACCGCGCCTCATCAGGACGCCGGGATTTTCCTGCTGGATCCCAGCCATGCGGTGACTTTCTGGATTCCGCTCAGCGAAATGAAAGAAGAGCACGGATGTCTCCATTATATACCCGGCAGTCACTGGGATGGCCATCTTCCCCATCATAACAATCGTCTTGGTTTAAGAGATGAAACCGGTTGCCGGGAACGGGGCACTCCCATGGAAGTCATGGCCGGCGATCTTCTCGCTCACCACTGTTTCACGGTTCACTATTCTTCGGAAAATACTTCCGGAAAAAGTCGATGGGCACTCGCGGTCCACTTTTACCCCAAGGGGTACAAACGCATCGGCGCAGCCGAGTGGAAACGCCGCAACTCCCGTTGAGAAATTCTTTCCTTTACCGTGCAGCCTCGAAGGGTATCCCGGAGCGGTCCTGCCTATCGGTGTAGAAAAACTGGCCTATACAGCCATGGTGACTGATCCATGATCAGTTAGAAGCTGGTTCGATTCCGGCATTAGTTTGGAAAACTAACAAAACAATACAAAGGTACGCTCTTTCTGCCGGCGCGCTCGCCAACTGGTGATCGTGCATCCGCTACGAAGCTTTGCGAACCCGGCCAATCCCGGTGACGGCAATTGTCTCTCTATGACGCTTGCCTGAACCGGGGATGCTGCGGTTCCCGCCTCGAAACGGAGGTGGATTGAGCGGGCTTTCTCTCCAGCCTTTCCCATTCGAAATTCTTAAAAGAACGAACACCGCTGCCTGCACAGAAGCAGGCCAAAAAATGTAGAACAGGCACTCCTGGCTGTTCTGCGAAAGCACTATCAATCAACGCGCAGGCAATAGTGCCCGCGCTACTAAAACAACAAGAACATGGAAACTGTACTAACTATCGCAACGATCGTCGTCGCATTCGTCTTTTGGGGAATCGGAGTAAAGCTCATCCGTGACTATGTGGAATCGGTCACGATCTGGGATTTCCAGTGTGGACTGCATTTCCGTCACGGAAAGTTCGTTGAAACGCTGGAAGCGGGTAAACACCGCCTCTTCGGCAAAGGGCACACCGTGATTCTCCACGACCTTCGTATCTCCGAGCTGGTGGTTCAGGGGCAGGAGCTGATCACGGCGGATTCTGCTACGGTGAAACTGACGGCGGTTGCACAGTGGAAAATTGTCGACCCTCAGAAATTCTACACCGGAGCGGAAGACGCTCGCCAGGTTCTCTATACGATCATTCAGCTGGCTCTGCGACACCTTGTCGGGGGACTGGATCTGGATGCGGTCATGGAGAAGAAAGCGAGCTTCGCCGGGGAATTCCTCGAACAGGTTCGCGGAGCTGCGGCACTCGACCTTGGCATCGAAGTCGTGCGGGTAGATATTCGGGATGTGATGATTGGAGGAGAGCTGAAAAGCGCATTCTCTTCTGTGATCATGGCTCGACAGGAAGCTCGCGCCAAACAGGAGCGTGCCCGTGGGGAAGCAGCAGCTCTTCGAACCATGGCCAACGCGGCTCGCGCATTCGAGGACAACCCTGAGCTGTTCCGTCTGCGTTACCTGGAAACCCTGAAAGAAGCCGGTGCCGGTTACGGTAACCAGCTCATTATCGGAGTGCCTGAAGAAATGATGGCGCTCGTAAAGAAGGGGTAGTACCCCGCAATGGGAAATACATTGAAGTCCACGGAAAGCACGGAGCACACAGAAAGGGAAAATTTTCTCGTGTGTTCTGTGTATTCCGTGGATCCATTATCCGAACAGCGCTTAGCAAACCATGAAAGAGAAAATTCTCAACAAACTGAACGAATTGGAAGCAGAGCATGGCTTCCGGATTTTATATGCCTGTGAGTCGGGAAGCAGAGCCTGGGGTTTTGCTTCGGCGGACAGTGATTACGATGTTCGATTCCTCTATGCCTGGCCGACAGAAAAGTATCTTAGTGTCTACGAGCCGACCGACCAGATGGACTGGGAGATTGATGCCGACGAACTCGATTTCTCGGCATGGGAAATCCGTAAGGCCCTCGGTCTTTTTCGAAAATCAAACGGCTCGCTGATGGAGTGGTTGCATTCACCGATCGTGTATCGTGAGGACCCTGAGGTGATGGCGCGCTGGCGGAAGCTGGCGACGGAATGCTTTGTCCCGAAAAATTCCGCGGCTCACTACCTGGGGCTGAGTAAAGGGATGTGGCTACGGATGCAAGAGGCTGGCGCCACGGTTACGGCGAAGAAATATCTCTACGTCCTGCGCTCCATGCTGGCGGCTCGATTTGTAGTCGAGAATCAGAGCCCGGTTCCGGTGGAGTTTGAAAAACTTCGTGGAGCGCTCGAATTGCCGGGTGAGGTCACTACTGCGATCATGAAGATGGTCGAAGCCAAATCACACGGGAACGAATCCGACGTGATTGGAGGTGTGCCGGTGCTGAGTCAGTTTGTGGAATCCGAATTGCAGCGTTTGGCGGAATTAAGTTCCGATCTTCCTGATCAGCTTTGCGATATCGTGCTGCTGGATGAATTTTTCCGAAGTGTGATCGGCGTGTCGATTCAGGAGGGGTAGCAGTTTGATCTGACCCTCTTGGCTCGAGGGTACAAAGAAAACACGGAAGCGTTTCCGCATCCGTGTAATCAGTGTTTTCCGTGGTCCGAAAATTTGAAGCACCTGCTGGCGCTTACTTCGCCAGGTAAGCCGCAGTACTTTCGTGAGTCGCCTGCATGCCTTCGGAGCCGAGCTCCCAATCCATTGGGCAGACTTCGCCGTTTTCCTCAAAGTGTTGAAGAGCGTCGACCATGCGGAGCGCTTCCTTGATGGAGCGACCGAGTGGCAAATTGTTCACCAACTGATGCTGAACGACGCCGTCTTTGTCGATGAGGAAGAGTCCGCGGTAAGCGATCAGCTCTCCTTCAACGTCAAGCTCGTCGTCCTCGTCGAGAACGTAATTGCCAACGAGCACGTCGTAGTTGGCGGAAATGGTTTTGTTCGTGTCGGCTACAAGCGGGTAAGTGACGCCTGCGATTCCACCATTGTTGCGTGGAACCTGAAGCCATCCCCAGTGGGACATCTCAGTGTCAGTTGAGCAACCTACGACGGCGACATTGCGTTTTTCGAACTCAGCGAGGGCATCCTGAAATGCGTGGAGTTCGGTTGGGCAAACGAATGTGAAGTCTTTCGGATAAAAGAAAAAGACGACATACTTTTCCCCGATGTATTGATCGAGAGAGAATTCGTTAACGATTTCGCCGTTTACAACGGCGCTGGAAGTGAATGATGGAGCTTTTTTTCCTACAAGAACTGACATGATTTTAGTGTGTTTGGATTGTTGGATGAAGTTGGAACCTGTGGCAGAAGTGTCAACCCTGAAACCCAAGTGGCAATGAACAAAAATATGACCTTGGAAACCGCTCGATCGCCGGAATGCCTTCTCTTCGAATGCATTTCGGGGAGTCGCGCCTATGGAACGGACACCCCCACGTCGGATACTGATCTTCGCGGTGTTTTTGTGATGCCGCGGCCTTTGTTTTTCGGGACTGGTCGGATCGATCAGGTCAGTGATGAAAAGAATGACGAGACCTACTACGAAATCGGTCGCTTCATTGAATTGCTGGGTAAGAACAATCCCAACATTCTCGAGATCCTTTACTCTGAGGAGCCTTGCACACGGTTTTCGCATCCCCTGTTCCAGAAAATCCGACCGGAGTGGGTGCTTTCCAAATTGTGTGAAGCGACCTTTGCGGGGTATGCGATGACTCAGGTTCGGAAGGCGCGCGGGCTAAATAAGAAAATCGTGAATCCGATGGAAGGACCGCGGAAGTCCCTGCTCGAATTCTGTTTTGTGGTGCGGGATCAGGGATCGGTTCCGGTGTCGGAATGGCTGGCTGAGCTCGGCTTGAAACAAGAAAACTGTGGGCTCGTAAAAATCCCTCACATGCGGGACATTTTTGGAATCTTTCACGGGGAGAATTATCGGGGAATGATCAAAGGCGATGATTCAAGCGAGGTCTTGCTCTCAAGTATTCCAAAAGGAGAGGAGCCGATTGGCTGGATGAATTTCAACAAAGACGGCTACAAAAAATACTGCCGCGAATACCGGGAGTATCAGGACTGGCTCGCTAATCGTAACGAATCCCGCTACGCCGACAATGTGGAGCATGGTCGCAACTATGATTCGAAAAATCTGATGCACACGTTCCGGCTCCTCGATATGGCGGAGGAAATCGCCACGGATAAACGGATCACTTTGCGGAGACCGAACCGGGAATTCCTGATGCAAATCCGGCAGGGGGAGTTTGAATATGAGGACCTGATTGCGCAGGCGGAAGAGAAGATCACCGTGATTGGAGAGGCTTTTGCTAAGAGCGATTTGCCGGAGGTTCCGGATCTGGAAAAACTGGAGACGGTGTTGATTGAGATTCGGGAGGAATGGTATTGAAGACCTTGTCGCCGGGCGGGTAGAAAAATATCTGAAAAAAGTTGGCCAATTTTCCGGTGGGAAGAACTTAGTTTGTGAAAAGTCCCTTCATGGTGTCGAAAATTCCAGATCCATCTCGTCACGAAGAATTCGTCTCGCTCTATGTGCGACACGAACCGGCTGTCTTCTCTTTTGTTCTCGCCATGGTGCGGAATACGGCGGATGCCGAAGATGTGGTGCAGCGCGCCAGCATGACGATGTGGCGCTGTTTTGATCAGTATGAGTCGGGAACCAATTTTCGGAACTGGGCCTTTCAGATTTCCAAGAACGCGGCCTTGAATCATCTTACCAAGATGCGCCGGGATAGGCATGTTTTTAGTGAAAAGTTGATCGACTTGTTAGCCGAACAGTCGGAAGAGCGAGCGGAGAATCTGGATGCTCGTCGCCGCGCGCTGGATTCTTGCGTGGAGAAATTGCCGGCAGCCGACCACGAAATGGTGGCTGGCTGTTATGCGGAAGGCGCAACGATTCGCTCATACGCTGAACAGGCAGCAGAGACCGCCAACAAGATTTACAAACGGCTCAACCGCGTTCGCAGTCAGTTGCAGAAATGCATCGAGCGCCAGCTCGGGCTTGAAGAGGAGGTGGCGCAATGATCGACAGGGAATTGCAGGACTGGATTGATAAATCCATCAACGAGATTGCGACCGAAGAGGAGTCGCGCAGCCTGGAGAAGCGCCTACTCAAAGACGAGCAGGCCCGCAATCATTATCTCAACGCGGTGAATCTCCACGCGACGTTGCGGCGTCGATTCTCTGTGGAAGGGGAGACTCCTTCTGTTGCACTTTTTCCCAACAGGTCCCGGAAAAAGTTCGCAATTGGATTGGCGATCGCTGCGTGCGTGGCCCTTTTCGTAGGGTTGCTCGCATTTCTGATGCCGCCCTCGCAAGCAACGGCTACGATCGCTCAAGTCGTGGGTGCCTATGGCGATGACCAGATTGCTTTTGCCGCTGGTGAATCAGTGAAGCCCGGCCCCTTGGCAATTTCCCGCGGATTGCTTCGGCTGGATTTTTCGAATGGCGCTCGCCTTACTATCGAAGGCCCGGCCCAGCTTGAAGTGATGAATGAGATGCGAGTCATTCTTCATCGTGGCGTCGTGACCGCGACGATTCCCGAGTCAGCCATTGGATTCGTGGTCGACACTTCATCTGCTCATGTGGTTGACCTCGGAACCTCGTTTGGAGTTTCTGTTAGTGCCGAAGGCTTGACCGATGTTTGTGTCTTTGATGGAGAAGTGGAAGTGAGTTTACCGCAGCCGACTCGAGCTGATGCTACTCCGCAGCTTGTGCGGGAAGGGCAGGCAATCCGTGCGAGCAAAGGCTCGAAGAAGATCAATTCAGCAACCTACGAAACAACACGCTTCGAAAACGCGTGGCCAGTGAATTCCGGTGTCTTGCAAACGACGGGCTCGATGCGCTTTGTCTCTCCGGGTCCCGACTTTCATCCGGGGAACTTTGAAGACAATGAACACATTGTGGTGTTTCCCGAGCGCCGAAGCTTTATCGCAGATGAGGCGATTCGCGTGGACATGGTCGATCCCGGGCAATACGCCAAATCGCGCCACAAAGAGAAACCGACACTGCTGCCCGAGCAAAGGCTCACCAGTTACCTCCTTCAGTTGAATGCCTACCCAAGTGGCGAAAAACCCAACCGGAGGCGGAGTGTTCGTGGACAGATCACCTTCGCCCAACCCATCGTCGGCGTGATTATGGCGAATCGGCTGTTGAAGGAATCGGAGGTCATTTTTGGGATTCCGAATGTGGATTACCCGGGCGCACGAATGATCGAAGCTCGCCCGGAGGGCGATCAGCGGCGGGGATTTGATTCCGTTATTTTGGCAGCTGACCGGCGCACTCTCTTTATTGAATTGCAGGAAAATCCCGGCAATCTCGACCAGTTCCGCGTGCTCGTTGAGGCTGAATAACATTTTTATGAAACTCCCCCATTTTAACTTTTTACGAACCAACCTTGTTGGTTCATCGAACATACCCTGTTGGTTCGTTTTCTTGCTGGGAACGTTTTTGTTCGTATCGAATGCCGTTGCCGATTTCGACCCGCGTCCGGCAGCTCAGAAAATTGATCTGCTCATCGACGCGAATCTTGAGAAACAAAAACTCAAGGCGTATCCAACGATCACCGATGAGCAGTTTGTTCGCCGCACTTACCTTGCGATCATCGGACGCATTCCGACGATTGCTGAGGCCGACGATTTTCTCGGATCAACTTCGAAAGAGAAACATTCTGATCTCATTCATGAACTGTTGGCGAACGATGCAGGCTACACGGCTCATCATTTTCAGTTTTGGGCGGATCTTCTTCGCGTGCCCGACGGTCACCATTGGAGCCTTGTTTATCAGAAGTGGTTGAAGGATGAGATCGCGGTGAATACAAGGTATGACGAGCTGGTGAGGAAGCTGGTCAGCGGTCACGATCTTGTTTTCGATAATCCGGCGGCGGCCTATTACATTCGGGATACGGGGATGGATCTCGATAACATGTCGAACACGGTTCGGATCTTTCTCGGGACGAGACTGGAGTGCGCGCAGTGTCACAATCATCCCTTCGATAAGTGGACGCAGATGGACTATTTTCGCATGGCGGCGTTCACCTATGGCTTCGATCATCGTGGTGGAAATCCTCACCGCTCGGGTGTTCACAATGCCCTTCGTGAAGAAGAGAAGGCGGCCTATTTTGATGCGGTTAAGATCGAGGGCTTTCCCTATTTGAAAGACGAAGCGGCGACCGAAAAGCTACTCGGGAAAGAGAACGTGTCGAAATTTCTCGAAGGTAAAAACCTGACAAAACAGCAATTTCGTGAACACGCGCTGCGTGCCATCGCGGCGCGGACGGCTAGAGAGGAACACAATGAGGCGGTCTACGCATCGATTGGTAAATTATACAACACGGTGACTTATGTGCAGGTCAGGCATGTGAATGACACCGAGTTGAATCTGCCTCATGATTATCAATACGATGATGCGAAGCCACACGATCCGGTGCCGACAGGAACGATGTTCGGCGCTGAGATTCCGCATTCCGATGATCCGGCGGTTCGAAAGAAAACCTATGCGGGTTGGCTGACCAGCCCGGACAATCCGCGCTTCACGCAAGTGATTGTGAATCGTCTTTGGAAGCGCACATTCGGACATGGAATTTTTGAGCCAGTCGATGATTTGACGGATCACACCACGATCAGCCAGCCGAAGTTGCTCAGCTATCTCGAAGAGCTGATGCGGGAACTGAATTACGATGTTCGCGCTTTTCAGAATGTGCTGTTTCACACCAAGCTTTTTCGTCGCGAAATGCACGGGGAGGATCATTTCCCCGGTATGCCGTTTCATTTTCAGGGGCCGTTGATGAAGCGGATGAGCGCGGAGCAATTGTGGGATTCCTTCGTTACGCTCGTGATTCCCGAAGTCGATACTCATGCGCCGCATCGTCAAAAACGGCTTGATCGAATCGCTGCGACGCGAGCGACTTATCGCAGTTTGAACGAACGTCCGCCTGTCTCTTATACACATCTGACGCTGCCGACGAAGAGGATAGTGTAGA
>OJCB01000216.1_pt1 | contig 24151 bp, 17 predicted proteins | sample 1591501 | NCBI WGS metagenome assembly OJCB01 (sample SAMN05416813, study PRJEB24817) | seawater metagenome | isolation source: Sea water | place: Canada:Atlantic | collected 2013-07 | reverse complement strand
ATGGGATTCTGGCTCAGGCAGATCTGAAACGTTCCATCGGCGGTTACAGAAACGGTCAGGGAGACGGGCCGCGCGCAACGCCTTCTGTTGATGGGGACTCTGTTTTTACCGAAGGGGGCAATGGTGACGTCACTTGTCTCGATGCCGAAACCGGAAAGACAATTTGGCACAAAAACCTGGTGACTGATTTTGGTGGGAGACGCCCGGGCTGGGGATATTCGGAATCTCCCCTCGTAGTTGGAGACCTCGTTTTTGTGACGCCGGGCGGAAAAGACGGCACCATGGTTGCCTTGAACAAGAAGACCGGGGAACAGGTCTGGCGCAGTTCAGGAATTGGCGAAGCAGCACATTATTCTTCGCCAATCCTTGCGGAAATTGCAGGTCAGAAACAGATTGTTCAGTTCGGTCGGGAAAGTGTTTTTGGTCTTACTTTCGATGATGGGAATTTTCTCTGGAAGTATTCCGGGGCTGCCAACGGAACAGCCAACTGTGCAACGCCGATTGTGGCCGACGATCATGTGTTGTCGTCCAGTGCCTACGGAACCGGTGGTGGTTTGGTGAAGGTGTCAGGCAGCGGGGAGAGTCAGAAGGCGGAAGAGCTGTGGTTCGATAAATCGTTTGCCAATCATCACGGCGGCATCGTGAAAGTTGATGACCACGTTTATGGATTCGGCGGGAACAGCCTGCTCTGTGTGAATTTTCTTAGCGGTGAAATCTCCTGGCAGGAAAAAAGTGTTGGGAAAGGGTCGCTGATCTATGCGGACGGCCAACTCTACTGTCTTGGAGAGCGCCATGAGGTGGCACTTGTTCAAGCGACTCCGGAAAAATATGTCGAGAATGGGCGCTTCAGTATTGAAACGCAGGGTCGACCAAGCTGGGCTCATCCCGTTGTGGCGAACGGTCGATTTTATATCCGCGATCAAAATGCGCTGACGGCCTACAGCGTGAAAGCTGAGTGAAATTTGATTGGCGAAGGCCCGAAGGATGACTCGGAAATTTTTGCTCATCCCGATTCTGTTTTCGGCGTTCGCTTCCGATCTCGCGGTTGGGGAAGATGAAAAATCTTGGAAAGGGCAGGGGACGCTTCGCGTTCTTGTTGAGGTGCCTCCCGTTTCCGGTCTCGAAAGGGAAAGTGATGAGCTGGTTGCGAGAGTAAACCTCGACCTGGCAAAGCTTTTTCCTGAAGAGGAGGGGGAGTATCAGATTGATCTGCATTCCCTCCAAGTGATTCGTCAGGGCAAAAGTGTAGGAAATTATCCAAATCATGTTCAGCAGATCTCGCCCAAAGACCGGCCGTTCCGGTTTTACGATGGAGGCTTGCTGGAAGAGTTTCCGACATGGAGGCGATACGCATCTCTGGAAGGGCTCGGAGGGCGGCCCTTGTTTCCAACAAAAGATAAACTTCCATTCGGGCATCGGGTTTTTCATGCGGTTGCGACTCACGCATTGGGCACGCTGGTATGGGCACATACGCAGAACGGTAGCGAACCTTCCACTTACGGGATCTATTTCAATCTGCTGACTACGAGCAGTGAGGTGAAATCTTCTCCTGCTGGTTGGATCGGCGATGGAGGAAATCGGATCGTGAAAAGTAGTCCAATGACGGGCCCGCCGGGAAACAATTCCGCGAGCGTTGTGGATTGGAATGAAGATGGATTGCCAGATTTGTTTTACGGTCTGTCTTCGGGATACGTCGTCGTTGCCGAAAACACCGGGACATTGGAAGCACCAGTCTTTGACCGAAGGAAAATCATCTTTGATAGCTCGGGTAATCCTATCGATGCCGGATACGATGCAAGTCCACTAGCGGTTGATTGGAACGGTGACGGGATTCGTGATCTCCTCATTGGGGCGGAAAAGGGCTGCATTCTCTATTTTCAAAACCAGGCTAGTAATCTCTCTCCGGAGTTTGTTTTTCAGGATTTTGTCAGGGTGGGGGACGAGATGCTGCTGACTCCAAACTGGCCGATTGCAGAGCTTCCTCAGGGAAAACCTGGAGAGGTGTTTTCAGCTGATTATCTCGCGATTCCCTGTGTTTGTGACTGGGATGGCGACGGTGATATTGACCTCCTCGCTGGTGGGTTCGTCACAGGCCAAATTTTCTACTTTGAAAATACCGGATCGAAGTTCGACGGCACTCCGAATTTGGTAGCGCGTGGACCATTGAAATCTGATTCAGAAATTCTCGATACCGGATGGGCTGCTGCTCCAGTTGCGGTTGATCTTGATCATGATGGTGATCTCGATCTCGTTTGTGGGGCAAAACCCGCCACCGAAGATGGCGGCGATAAAAGTGAGGCAGGGGCTAATCTACTCTATTTTGAAAATACGGGGAGCCGCAAAAGTCCGAAGTTAGTCAGCAGCGAATTTCCAAGCAATCAGCTTCCGCCCACAGGCACTAATTTGATGGCGCCGGTGTGTGACTGGAACGGGGATTCGCTCCCTGATCTCTTTCTGGTAACCAGATCTTCGATGCAGGTATTTCCTGTCCCTAACATTGGTAGCAAGGAGAGGCCGCTTTTCGATATGAAGGCAAAGTCGGTTCCGACATCGTGGAACCATCAGCAGATTCCGCCCGGGACTTTTGTCGACTGGAATGGGGATGGCCATCCCGATTTGATCAACCGGTTTCAGGTCGTTTTAAACGATGGCCTTGGATTTCCTCATTCGTTCAGCAAAAGGGTGAATTTGATGGCCGGAAAGAAGCCGATCCGGCATCCGAACCCTCACGGTGATGAAAATTCCCATGTGACTCTCCATGACTTTGACGGCGACGGAGATCATGATTGTATCTACGGAACCCACAGCGGGCACATTTGGTTGCACGAGAATTCCGGAAGCAATGAGGACCCCGTTCTGGATATGGTTGGCTATCAATTGCCCCTCGCGAAAGGCGGGGTTATTCAAGTCGGCGAAGCACCGGCTGACAAAGAGCCCGGATTTAATTTTACTGATCTTCAAGGTGCCCGCCCTAAGCCGGCTCCGGCGGACTTCGATCAGGATGGGCTGGTGGACCTGGTAATTGGGGATACCTATGGTCGGGTCCGTGTCTATCGGAACGAAGGCCGAAATGCAAAAGGTCAGCATACGTTTTCAGACGGAACAATGCTCCACCTTAGCAAATCCCGGCTCAGTGTTCATGCCGGTGACTGGGACGGGGATAATTCGCCGGATACTTTTGTTGTGACTGGGCAGAAAGTTGTGCTGTTTCGAAATAAAGCGGTGGCAGGCCAGTGCGAATTCGAAGAGTCGATTGAGCTGAAGCTTCCTCCCACGATTGGTGGATTCTACGGGGTTTCTCCGGTTGATCTCAATGCGGATGGTGACACCGATTTGGTTTATCAGACATCTTCCCGGATCACCTGCTGGGTTGAGCGTTCATTCTTAACTCATGGATATCGCGAGGCCGAAATTCTGGAAGCCTCAAAAAAGGAATAGTCAGGAACGGCGGGTGAAGTCCGTTGCTTATTTTGGATCTAGATAATTGCTCAGACTTTGATAGCTGTGCAGCATGATTATTCGGACCTCCGGTGTGGTGGCGAATTCTTCGCGGATTTCCTGAAGTGTTGTTCGAAATGTTTCCGGCGGTGTTCCCCAAAAGGTGATGAAACTTTCTTCCCCTTTAATCTTAATGGTATCGAGAGCGGGCGCGACGGATTCGGTGAGCTTTTGTGTCCCGGCGTAGGCGATTTCATCTTCGACAAAACGAATCACAAGACTTGATTCGCGCCGATAGGACATGATCCCAATCCAATCAGTGAGGTCCTGAACGTGGTGAACGAATCGTTTCTGCTGCCCATCGAAACCTGCTTCGAATTCGGCCTTGTCCCACCAGAAGGGAACATCTACGCAGAGATCCAGGTCGGAGTCTTTCGATTCAATCTCCGCGCCTAATAATTTCAATGCAGTGAGATAGTCGGTGATCACTTTCCCCCGGGATTCACCGCCGGCTTTCCATTCCGGCGCAAGGTAAGGTTCAACATCGTATTTGATTCCGGCGAGCCGGGTTCCTTCAGGAAGTTGTTCATTAAAAAGCAGAAGAGCCTGGAGTTGATCCAAAACTCTGGAATGATTTTTCTCAAAGAACATCTCCTTGTCCCCACGCAGCGCATTGACCGTGATATTCCGGGCGGCGGCTTCGGCGATCAGCTTTGAGAGAGGCTTCGCATTCTCGATGGAATACGATTCCGAATTCCCTTTTCGGATACTGACATGTTGATCAATGTGCCGAATACTTTCCTTCTCGCAAAAGTCCAGCATCTCCTTGCGGGACTCGGAAGTGATAAAAGCATCCTGCTTCCATGACCACATTCCCAGTGGAGGAAGAGGAGAGGATTCTTCGGAGAAGCAGACGGCGCTGCTCCCCCAAAATGCGAAGTAAAAGAAGAGGAAACGACGGATCATTGAACTCCTTCTTCCTTTTCTTTTATCCATTTTTTCAAGTAGTCGCGGACCTTGCCGAATCCTGTGATCAAACCGGGGAGATCCTCGTGAAAATGTTCGATACACCAGGGGCCCCGGAAGCCGGCGTTCCATCCAGTATTGAAGCACTTTTCCAAATCGTATTTCGAATGGCTTCCGTCAGGTTCAAGCTGAAAGGCCTTAAAGTCAGAAGTGACAGCAAGGGGATAAGCTTTGGCGAGCCCCGGAAAGCGGGTTGTATCGTCGGGCCAGTTGCCGGTGTCGGGGGATGCGTGGACACCCGCACCAATTTTAGCGATCAAAGTGGGGATATTGTCAGGATCTTTAGCAACCCATCCGACGTTCTCGATCAAGAGTGAAATTCCTTTGGGGTCAGCGTAGTCGATCAGTTGGTGAAAAGAATTAACCAAGCGGACCCGGTCTGGATTTCTTCCACCACCCGCTACGGGACGGATCCATCGGCACCCGAGTAGTTGGGCGGCGTCGATGGACTCCTTGTAGATTCGAATTGCCTCGTTCCGTTTCTCTTTGTCGGCACTGGCGATGTCGACGCCTTTCTGATTGCACTTCAAATTGGTGAAAATGCAGTGATTGGCTTCCATTTCATTGCGTAGCTTCTCAAGATATTCCGGCTCGAATGACTCGAGGGTCCTCGACATGAGATCGATGACCCGCATCCCAAGTTCGTTGTTCATCACTTTAGGAAGATCCAGCATGCTGATCTTTCCCGCCTCTTTTCCAAAAGTAAGGTGGCTGAAAAAGGAGCCTGTGGTAACTCCGATTTCGCCGGTGACTGGAGGATGTGAAACGGAAGCTGCGGTGGCGATGCTTGCTCCTACTCCGAGTGATGAGACTTTCAGGAAAGATCGGCGGCTTTGTGTTTTCATGATTATTGGATCCGGAAAAGATCAGGCTACGATATCGTGAAGGACCCGGCCATAGACATCAGTGAGCCGGAACGGTCGGCCTGAATACTCGAAAGTGAGCTTCTCGTGATTGATCCCTAACAAGTGTAAAAGTGTAGCGTGAAGATCATGAACGTGAACTTTGTTTTCGACGCCTTTGAATCCGAGTTCGTCGGTCTTGCCGTAGGAAAACCCACCTCGGACTCCGCCGCCGGCCATCCAGACGGTGCCTGCATGCGGATTGTGATCCCGCCCGTTGCTGTTTTCCGAGTAGGGCGTTCTCCCAAACTCGCCGCCCCACATGACGAGTGTATCATCCAGCAGTCCCCGCCTTTTCAAATCCGTAAGAAGTGCCGCGATTGCTTGGTCGGTGGCACCCGCGTGGTCAGTGTGGTCTTTCTTCAGGTCCCTGTGCTGATCCCATTTCGGTGTCGTCGTGTTGTCGGTATAATTGACCTGAACAAAACGCACCCCGGCCTCGGATAATCGCCGGGCAAGAAGACACTGTCTGCCAAAATTGTCGGTCGTTTTATTGCCGATTCCGTAGAGTTCCTGCGTTGCTCTTGTTTCCTGATCGAGGTCCGCGATTTCCGGGGCATGTTGCTGCATACCGAATGCGGTTTCAAATGAACTGATGGTTGATTCGAGGACTTCTCCATCGACCTCGTTTCCCAATTGAGCCTGATTCATTTTGCGGAGCAGATCGATCTGTTCCTGTTGTCCCGCAGAAATGCCGTTTTCCGGGAGATTGCGAAACTTTGCTTCAGTGGCAGGTCTCTCCGCTTTTCCCAAAGCTGTTCCCGCATAGATTCCGGGAAGGAAGGCGCTGCCGTAATTCCTGACGCCACCGATCAGTTCGCTCGGGCAGATACTGACGAAGCCGGGCAAGTTTTGGTTTTCACTACCGAGTCCATAAGTTACCCAGGCGCCCATCGAAGGGCGAATCAAATTGGTGGCTCCGGTATGAAAGAACAGCGTGGCAGGACCGTGAGCTACAGCATCGGTGTGCATGGTTTTGATGAAACAAAGGTCATCGGCATGCTTGGCGACTTGGGGGAAAAGGTCGGATATCCATGCGCCTGAATTTCCGTGTTGTGAAAAAGAAAACGGTGAGCCTAGCAGGACCCGCTCCTCGGTGACGCGGGTCCGGGTATTCACGAACTCGGCGGTTTGACCGCTGCGCTTATTCAGTTCGGGTTTGTAATCGAAAGTATCGAGGTGACTCGGGCCACCGTTCATAAATAGAAAAATGACGCGTTTGGCCGGGGCAGGAAAGTGAACCGGTTTTCCGGCTAGGGAATTTTTCGGAGCTCCGTGACTTGTTGTGCTGGATAAGAGATCTGTAAGAGCGAGGGACCCAAAGCCAAGGGCCGTCCGGCGCAGCAATGCTCGACGTGTCGTGGGGCCGGATTTCAAGTCTGGATTATTCATTTTACCGAAGGAATCGGAAATCAAGAGAGGCGAAGAGATTCTGCTGAAATGCGGTCCATCGTTCCAGCTCAAAAGATCCGGAATCAGAGGCGCTGAGAAATTTTTCAGCGATGCGAAGCTCTTTGTCGTCAGGCTCGCGGCCCAGCGTAGTCAGGAAGGCCCGGCGAATTCCCGATGCTGAACTTTGTGGATTTTGATCCAGAATTCGACGCGCTGCTTTTTCCGATTCAATCCTCACAAAAGGATTATTGATCAGAAAGAGTGCCTGCGGTGAAAGAATCGTAAGGTCACGTTTTCCGACGACGCTTGCTGGATTGGCGACATCAAATGTTTCAAAAATCTCAGGAAGGTTGTTCCGGAATCGGGGGAGGTAAATACTGCGTTTGAAATTCTGATCAAAGGAATAGTCGAACTCGTTTTTGAGTTTTGTGGGGAATGGCTGTTCAACGGGGGAGGGGTCAAGAGAGCCGGAGATGCTGAGGATAGAATCCCGGATCGATTCGGCATCGAGTGTTCTCCTGCTGCGCCGCCCGAATAATTTGTTGGTGGGATCGGCCTCCATAAGTTCTTCATCTGTTTCTGAAGCCGAACCAAGCTGATAGGTTCTTGAGCTGACAATGAGTCGGATGAGTTTTTTTGTAGATTGATCGTTTTCCTGAAACCAGTGGGCAAGCCAATCCAGCAGTTCGGGATGGGTCGGTTTCTCCCCGGTCGTGCCAAAGTTGTCGACTGTCGGCACGATGCCACGACCCATGAGATGTGCCCAGACGCGATTCACATAGACCCGGGTGGTAAGAGGATTTTCAGGTGATGTGATCCACTCCGCTAGTTCAAGTCGGCCACTTTGATCAGATGAGATTCCCGGCTTCGTAGAGTTTGGGGGGAGTGTAACTCTTAGGAATCCGCGCGGAATGGGCTCAGCTGGTTGATGAGGGTTTCCACGGACCCGTCGCTTCTCGTCTCCGGGGTCGGGACAATCGGTGGCTCCCATCAGAACCGGCGGCTTTTTGGGAATCGCCTTTTGTGCCAGAGTCTTCTCGGCGTTGATGGCTTCCCGTTGCTCGTCGTTTATCTTTGGATCGTTGCGGGATTTTGAAGATTTTTTCGCAAGGGTGCGATATCGTGCGTAGGCGGATTCGTAGTGTTCCAACTGCTTCCCGTCAGGATCAACCCGCGGGTCGGCAATTTCATTCCATTTGAAGTTGGTTGTTGCAGGGATAGGGTTTGAGCTTGAGGTGCCGGTGAATATTCCGGCGAGCGCATAGTAATCAGTCATGGGGACGGGGTCGAACTTGTGATCATGGCAGCGCGCGCATCCTATAGTCATTCCGAGGAAGGCCCTGCCAACTGCGTCGAGTTGTTCATCCGCCCCGTCCATGTGAAACGTTTCCTCGTCATCGTTGATATAGTTTCGCGGACCGAGAACGAGAAATCCGGTTGCGACGAGATTCTCAAAGGCTTCATCCGAAGTCCGGGCAGGGAGAAGGTCGCCGGCAATCTGCCTGCTTAGAAAGACATCGAAAGGAATGTCATCGTTAAAGCTTCGAATAATGGAATCGCGATACTTCCACGCATCGGGGAAGAGATTGGAAGCACCTCCCCCGCTCGAATCGGCGTATCGGGCGAGATCCAGCCAGTGCCGGGCCCAACGTTCTCCGTAGGGTCTGCTGGCAAGATGATTTTCCACGGTCTCATTCAAATCGAAATGCTTCCAATCTTCGGGTTGCGGTGGAAGTCCGGTCAGATCGATGCTGAGACGTCGGGACAATGTTTGAGTGTCAGCATCAGCAGTCGGCGTGAGCTCTTTCTTCTCCAGTTCCGAGAGGATAAAGTGATCAATCGGATTCAATGGCCACGAACTATTTTTGACTTCAGGGACTTCCGGTTTGCGAACCGCCTGGAAGGACCAGAATTTTCTTCCCTCTTCCAGATCGATTTTCTGAGCGGCTGGAGCCACGTTTTCCTTTCGCGGATCCGGTGCCCCCATTTTCACCCAGGCGACCAGTGCATCGATCGCAGCCTGAGGCATTTTCTGCTTCGGCGGCATTTCAATGTCTTGGGTTTTGTAACGGATCGCTTGTATCACCAGACTTTCGTCAGGCTTTCCGGGAACGATTGCGGGTCCCGAATCGCCACCACTTTGCCAACCCGGCTGGCTGTCCAGGTAGAGTTCGCCACGAAGTTTTTTTGAATCTGCGGAATGGCATTCGTAGCAGTATTTGATTAAGACAGGACGAACTTCATTTTCGAAAAAGGTAATCTGATCCTGTGCTACTGCCGGCCCGAAGGGGGAAAGCAGAAAGATCACAAATAATCTTTTGAAAAGTGAGGGCATTTTCTGTGATGCGCACAGTACGGAGTTTTCGAATTGCTGCCAAGGGCTGGTTCTCCGCTTTCGAGTGATACCGCCTGGTAAAACTATTTAACGGAACTCAGAGTTTTGTGAAATTAGTGCAATTTCCGGGTATTCTTTCCGGTTTCCTTCGTCGACCATTGAAAGAGAACATGAAGATTATTGTTTGTTTGTGGATTGCCCTGTCTTTTGCACCTGTCATGAAAGATGGACAAGCTGCGGAGGAGTTTGTCGCGACGGAAGAGCAGCGCCTAACATTGAAAACCGGGGAGGCTGTCCAACTTTCAAAGAGACCGGGAGAGGGCGAAGAAATCGATAAACGGTTTACGACTTTCGCGATGGCGATCAATGCTCCGATCGAAAAAGTGTGGGAAGTGGTGAACGATAAGAAAGGAGCCCCTGATTTTCTTGCGGGAGTTCTTTTGTCCAAGGTCCTCGAAGAGGGGGATGACTGGATGCTGGTGGAACAGAAGACCGCTGTAGGAGGGCCCAAGTCTTCCTACCATTATACGCTGCGGCATCAGCTTTATCCGTTTGAGAGGGTTGAGTTCAAACGGGTTTCCGGCGAGTTGAAAGAGGTGCTCGGCGGCTGGTGGTTTTTCGAGGGGGAAAAACCGGAGACGACGATTCTCGTTTATTCGCTTCACATTGATCCCGGACTTTTTGCTCCCCAATTCATTGTGAAGAGGGGAATGAAAACCTCACTTCCGAATACTTTGAAGTGGATGAAAAAGGAGGCCCTGCGGCGGGTAGGGGAGGGGAGTGAGTCGGAAGGCGATGCTCAGTAGCCGGTATATTTCAGTGAAAGTCTCTCACTCAATTGTTTCGATCAGATCTTCGCGAGAATATCTTACTTTCGGCAGATCTGCGTATTTGTCATCGGCGATGCGGTAGCCTGCCGGACAAACGACCGCGGTGGTGAGGCCTTTTTCTGCCAGATTCAGGGATTCATCATACATTTTCGGGACGAACCCCTCCATGGGACAGCAGTCGATATCCATCATCGCAGCGCAGGTCATAAAATTTCCAAGGGCGATGTAACTTTGGAGTTTCGCCCAGCCGACGGAGTCCTCACCGCGTGAGCCGGTGACGATATCTCCGATCATCAGGGACCGGAAATAGTCCATCGAAGAAGGATCCTGCCCGCGGATTGCGGAGGTGGTGTGGATGAGCTTGTCGATTTCCGCTTCGGTCATATTTTTGTTCACGGCGAATACGAGAAGATGAGAGCAATCGGCGACCTGTTGTTGTTTGTAGGAGGCGGGTACGAGCGACTCTTTTAGCTCCTGGTTTTTGATGACGAGAAACTTCCAGGGCTGAAGACCGTAGGACGACGGTGTCAAAATGAGCGCTTCCTCGAGCGTGGACCAGTCGGCATCGGAGATCTTGCGGGTGGGATCGAACTGTTTGGTGGCATAGCGCCAGCGGAGTTTCTCGAGGATGGTGTCGTTCATGGAGTAAAGAGATACCTTGCCAGCGCATTCGGGAAAGGAAAAAAATCGGAATCAACCGCTTGAAGGGTTTATCTTAGTGTTGGATCAGGAAAATCAGGGTCGGCGGAACTTTAGCAAGATTCCGCTACTTTTGAGCCGGTGGGACTAAGAAATCGTTCCCTCCCTCTTTTGCGGAAGGAATCTTTGGTTTCTCATTGTGAATTTCCTGTTACATTACCGTCTAAGATTGCAGACAAAATTTCCCGACTAGAACGCTATACTCTCACGATGATATTTTTACTCCCGCTCTCAGCTCAATTTTTGACCGAAACAGTCCGGTCGGAGATGGAGGGGTAACGGGCGTAATTCGAAGAGATTCAGTGATTCGCGTTTGTTATGCGGGGATATATTATCAGGCGCCTCTTGCTGATACCGCCGACTTTGATCGGGGTCACTCTGATAGCATTTTTCATCACCCGGATGGTTCCGGGAGGGCCAGTCGAGCGGATGATGGCCCAGAGCCAGATGCTCGATATGGCCGGAGGGAATTCTTCGGGAGGGGGAGACAACGTGGCTCTCTCGGAAGATCAGCTCTTGCAGCTCAAGAAGCTATACGGTCTCGATAAACCCTGGTACGTTGCTTATTGGCCCTGGCTGGGAAAGGTGTTCATGGGCGATCTGGGGACTTCGTTTCGATATCAGGAACCGGTTCTGGATTTGATCATCGAGCGAATGCCCATCGCGATTTATTTCGGATTGATGACCGCCTTCCTGTCCTATGTCGTCTGCATCCCGCTGGGAATCTTCAAGGCACTGCGGCATAAATCGTGGGCAGATAACTTTACCTCGGCCTTCGTTTTTGGCGGATATGCTGTCCCGGGTTATGCCTTGGGTGCCCTCATGGTCGTATTCCTTTGTCTCCGCAGCGACTGGTTTCCCAAGGAAGGCTGGCCGACGGAAGATTTTGAGGGCATGGGTTTTTTCGAAGGGTTGAAGGATTTGCTCCATCATACATTTCTTCCCATGGTTTGTTACGTTCTCGGTAGCTTCGCCTTCATGACGCTTCTGGTGAAAAACCACCTGATGGATAATCTCGCAGCAGATTATGTGAGAACGGCAGTAGCCAAGGGTGTTCCTTTTCGGGGGGCAGTTGTCAAACACGCCCTGAGGAACTCGCTGATTCCGATTGCGACGACGCTTGGCCACCTCGTCGGAATTGTTGTTGCCGGTTCTTTTCTAATCGAGGTGATTTTTGATATCGACGGTGTCGGTCTCCTCGGTTTCACCTCCATCCTCGACCGTGATTACCCTGTAGTTCTGGGGATTCTGTTAGTATCGGCTTTGGCGATGCTTCTCGGTAATATTTTGTCGGATATTTGCGTCGCTCTGGTGGATCCGCGAGTAAAGTTTCACTGAAAAGTTTTTAGGATCTTGAAAGGTTTCAAACTCAATCCCATTACGGTTAAAAAGCTGAAGCGATTCCGCGGGATTCGACGGGGCTACTATTCTTTTCTGATTTTCCTGTTTTTGCTCATCATCACTTTTTGGGGGATTGGGGAATACTTCGTGAACAGCCGGGCACTGGCCGTCAGTTATGAGGGCAAGTTGTATTTCCCCACTCACTCCGCGTTTCATCCGGGAACGGATTTTGGTTTTGATTACAGCTATGAAACCAATTATCGCGATCTGAAAGAGAAGTTCGCGGAAGATTCAGAGTCGCAAGTAGAAAATAGCGGAGGTAGCAATTGGGTGCTGATGCCCATGGTACCCTTCAACCCTTTCGAGAATGATTTCATCGAGGGGAAGTATGGGCCGCAGCCGCCCACTTGGGAGGGGAAACATTTTCTCGGCACCGATAATGTGGGGAGGGATATCCTGGCCCGGCTTTTCTACGGGTTCCGCTATGCGATGACTTTTGCCCTGCTTTACATGGTGGCTGTATTCCTGATCGGGGTCACGCTTGGGTGTGCCATGGGGTATTTTGGAGGGACATTCGATTTGTTGGCTCAACGAGTTATTGAAATCTGGCAAAACATTCCGTTTCTCTACATCGTGATTATTGTGGCGGCGATCATTCGCCCCAATCTGTTCATTCTGCTTTTGATTTTTGTCGTGTTTGGTTGGACGTCGCTTACTTATTATATGCGGACGGAAAGTTATCGTGAAAAATCGCGCGACTACGTGGCGGCGGCTCGCGTTCTCGGTGCGGGAAACTGGCGAATCATTGTCCGACATATTTTGCCGAATACGATTTCCACTCTGGTTACCTTTCTGCCCTTCGTTGTTGCGTCCGCAATCACATCCCTGACTGCATTGGACTTCCTCAATTTCGGGCTTCCCGCTCCGACTCCGAGTTGGGGGGAATTGCTCAAGAGAGGCGTGCAAAATCTGAACGATCCCTGGATTGTCACTTCTGCGTTCTCAGGGCTGGTATTTGTTTTGACGATCGTCACCTTTATTGGCGAAGCGATCCGTGAAGCGTTTGATCCGAAAAAATACACTGTTTACCGATGAGAATTCGAATTTTGAAATCCGCGCTAATGTTGAGCGCTCTGTTTTTAGCTTCCTGTGGTTCTGACAAGGATGAGGAGAATGCTGCGGAGAGAAAATACTCCGGCGCATTTCGTCTGGAAGGTGAGGCACTGAATGCAGCGGTCTCTTACCGGAGTGAAGCGGCGGCAGCTTTTTACGCAGAGAACTCCGATTTTTTCAAAGAAGCGAACATCGATGATCTGCCCGCCGGGCTGAAGTGGGAGAATGGAGAGGGCCAGGAGGTTTTTGCTTCTGCGGATGCGATTCGGGGAGGTGAAGAAACTATAGTGGTCGCTGATTTCCCCCGAACTCTTCGGGTGGTAGGGGATGATTCTTCAAATTCATTTCGCAGTTTTATTCACGATGATCACAATATGCCGCTGGTGAAAAAGCATCCGGGGACCGGGCAGCATTACCCAGGGATTGCGAGAGAATGGGCTGTTTCAGAAGATAAAAAGACGGTTTTCTTTCGGATCGATCCGGATGCAGAATTTTCCGATGGGGTCCCGGTTCGTGCGAATCACTTTTCCTATATTTTCTATTTCATGCGGAGTACGTGGATCAACGCTCCCTGGTACAACAACTGGCACGAGGAAAAATACACCCACCTCACGCGATACGATGATCTGACAATCTCTATTGGCTTGAAAGATGCCAAGCCGGATTCGCTGCGATTTTTTGAAGAAGACCTCTTCCCGCTTCCTGAGCATTTTTACGATGAATTCGGTGAGGATTTTCTCACTCGCTACACCTGGCGGTTCGCACCGACGACGGGGCCATACGTGATTTTTCCGAAGGATATTCGCAAAGGGAAATCGATCACTCAGACCCGTCTTGATACCTGGTGGGCGAATGATAAGAAGTTCTGGCGGAATCGATACAATCCGGATACACGCAAATTCACAGTGATTCGGGATCCTGATAAGACAGCAGAAGCTTTCGTGGCGGGAGACCTCGATATGTTTCGCGTGAGAACTCCAGAGGGTTGGGAAGACAAACTCGACAAACCGAATGTAGAAAAAGGTTACATTGTTAGAGCTCAGTATTACAATCAAACGCCGAGGCCCTGCTATTCGCTTCGTATCAACAAAAGCAAGCCGCTCCTTGATGATCTCAACGTCAGGCTCGGCTTAAACTACGCGTCCGATTTTGAACTGGTTCTGGAGCAGTTTTTCCGGGGAGCATACCAGCGTATGAGAACCAGTTCGGACGGCTATGGCGAGTACTCTCATCCCGATCTGCGAGCCCGGAAATTTTCCGTGGAAAAGGCAAGGGAGCACTTTGCTAAAGCTGGTTTCACCAAGTCAGGGCCCGATGGCATTCTCATGAATGAAAAGGGAGAGCGGCTCTCCTTTACCATCGTAACTGGCTACCGAAAACTAATTGATGTGTTAGGCATTCTCCAGCAATCAGCACGGAAGGCCGGAGTGGATTTTCAGATCGATAACCCCGAGACGACTGCGGCGTGGAAGAAGGTTCAGGAAAAGAAACACGAGATCGTACTGTCCGCGCTTAATCACTCCGTGGAGACTTATCCCCGCTATTGGGACTTCTGGCACAGTTACAATGCTTATAAATCTGATGGCTCCCTCAAGCCGGAAACCAACAATTTCACAGTGAGCGCTTACCCTGAATGGGACGAGTTGATTGATCGCTACGAGAAATCGACGGATCTCGATGAGATCAAAAAGATTGCTCACGAGTTGGAGGGGAAAATTCACGACGATGCTGCGTTTATACCGGGATGGGTTCGACCGTATTTTCAATGTGCCTACTGGCGCTGGATTCAGTGGCCGGAGGGTTTCGCTGCCCGCCTTGCCCGGGAACACGATGAACTTTGTGTTCACTGGATCGATTCCGATATCAAGAAGGAGACGCTTGAAGCGATGAAGACAGGGAAGGCCTTCAAGAAACAAACGATGATTTTTGATCGATACAAAATTGAATGACCATGATGATTACCAAGAAAATTTCCCTACCGGTAATTGCCGGTTTGAGCGCCGTCTTTTTCCTGTCCGGTTGTGGTGAGGAAGGGGATGACGAAACGAGTCAGTTTCCTCCCTACGACAATACTGAGGAAGTGGAGGCTTTTTACAAAGCGGATCCGGAAAGGTATGTCTTTGCAAAACCGGAGGATATTCCGAAGGATCTGGTTTGGGAAAATGGATCCGACCTTCCCGACATCGGTTCACCCGATGCAAAAAAGGGTGGGACGCTGTATTCAAAGCTTTTGGATTTTCCAAGAACACTTCGTCCCGTGGGTCCCGACTCCAACAATCAGATCAGGAGTTATATTCAGGATGATGTCTTGATGAGTTACGTTCATCGCCATCCCAATGTAGACGGATGGTATCCGGGGATTGCCGAGGAGTGGGCGGTGGATAGAGAAAATAATCAGGTCTTCATCCGGATCAATCCGGCTTCACGCTGGAGCGATGGAGAGGGAATTACCACCGAGGATACTCTCTTCTCTTTCTACTTCCGAACTTCGGACCACACGAATGCCCCTTTTGGGAAAAACTTTTTTGAAGAGAATTACACTCGAATTACGATTTATGACGACTACACCTTTGCGGTCCAAGTGACGGACCGGAGACCTGATTTTGATGCCTACGTATTTGAGACCCATCCTTATCCGAGGCACTTCTATATTGAGCACGGCCCTGACTATGTGCAGCGTTATCAATGGCGATTTCAACCAACGACAGGAGCGTATGTGGTCAAGCCTGAGGACGTTCGTAAAGGCCGTTCCATCACCCTGACCCGGAACGACAACTGGTGGGCGAAAACCAACAAGTATTGGAGAAACCGCTACAACCCCGACCGTGTTCAGCTCAACGCGATTCGCGACAACGACAAAGCCTTCGAGACCTTTCTGAAAGGGGATATCGATTTTATTCGTCTGAATCTTGCCAAGTACAATTACGAAGGCCTACCGGATGATCATCCCCTGGTCCAGAAGGGTTATATTCACAAGGCGACCTTTTTTAATGATATTCCCCGGGGGAATATGGGATTGTGGATTAACACCTCCAAGCCCCCGTTGGGCGATATCAATATCAGGAGAGGGTTGCACCATGCGTCCAACATGGATCTCGTTATCGAGAAGTTCTTCCGTGGAGACTACGACCGCTTAAAGACACCTTCCGATGGGTTTCGAGGGATCAGCCGAACCGATATCGTGCCAAGGGAATTTTCGGTGGAGAAAGCGCTGGGTGAGTTTGCGAAGGCTGGCTTCACGGAGAGGGGCGCTGATGGGATCTTACAGAACAGCGAAGGGAAACGGCTTTCGTTTACGATATCAACCGGTGGCAAATTTTTCGAGGACCTTCTCTCGATTCTGAAGCAGGAGGCAAGAAAAGCCGGGGTGGAGTTTAATCTGGAAATCATGGATACCACGGCGGGCTGGAAGAAAGTTCAGGAGAAGAAGCATGAGATCCAGTTCACGGGTTTTGGCGCATTTCCAACAGAACAGTATCCCCGCTATTGGAGTATGTGGCATTCCGATAACGCCTTGAAAGACGGAAAGCCAAAGCCGCAAACGAACAACCTCACTATTACGGCGCTTCCGGAGCTCGATAAATTGATCGATGATTATGAGAAGGCGGAAACCCGCGAGGAGAAAAAGAGGCTCGCTTATGAAATCGAAGGAATCATTTTCGATCACGCCGCCTGGGTTCCGGGTGTGGCTCGTCCATTTTATAGGGACGGCTATTGGCGTTGGATCAAATGGCCTGAAGATTTCAACGTTCGGCTGAGTGATATCGAAGAGAGCGCCTGGCTTCACTGGATCGATGAAGATGTGAAGAAAGAGACTCTGGCGGCAATGAAAGAGGGGAAAACCTTTGAGCCTAAAGTCCAAGTCTTCGACAAATACAAAGCGAAGTGATTCAAGCCTGTTGAATCAATCATCCTACCCTGTTCAATCGAATGCCTCTTCTCGAAATTTCCAATCTCCGAACCGGTTTTGATACCGACAGTGGTCGTGTCATCGCTGTGGACGGAGTCAGTTTTTCGGTGGAAAAGGGGAAGACCTTCGGAATTGTCGGCGAGTCAGGATCGGGCAAGAGTGTCAGTGCTTTGTCTATCATGCAATTGCTCCCGCAACCGGCGGGGGTGATCGTGAACGGGAGCATTCAGTTTAAGCATCACGAACTAGTCGAAGCTCCGGAGGATGTCATGGTCGATGTTCGAGGTGACGAGATTGGGATGATATTCCAAGAGCCCATGACGGCGCTGAATCCGGTTCACAAGATCGGGCGTCAGGTTTCGGAGGTATTCCGGCTTCACAAGGACATGTCGAAAGCCGAGGCGATGCAGGCATCGATCGAGATTCTCGACCGGGTCGGGATTCCCTCTCCTGAAATTCGGGTGGGGGAGTATCCGCATCAGCTTTCAGGAGGGATGCGGCAGCGCGTCATGATTGCGATCGCTCTGGGTTGCAAGCCGGACCTTCTTATCGCCGACGAACCGACTACGGCTCTCGATGTCACCGTCCAGGCGCAGATTTTAAAACTGATGAAGGATCTCCAGGAGGAAATGGGAATGGCGATTATTCTCATCACCCATGACCTTGGGGTGATCGCTGAAACCTGTGACGATGTCGCGGTGATGTATGCCGGCCGGATTGTGGAAAGCGCGCCGGTGAAAGAGCTTTTTGCCGATCCAAAACACGCTTATACCAAAGGTCTGCTTCGAAGTATGCCGAGACTGGATCGCGAACGGAAAACGAAGCTGCCGACGATCGAGGGCAATGTTCCTGCGATTCATGAAATGCCGACTGGTTGTCGATTTTCATCACGTGCCCCGAAAGAGCACGACGAGGATGCGATTAAAAACCGACCTCCGTTTGAGGAAGTGTCTCCGGGACATTGGGTAGAGAAATGTCCGTTTTGTTTTGAAGCCTGAGATGAGCGATATCCTGAAAGTCGAGAATTTGAAGATGCATTTCCCGGTCAAGGGAGGCGTTTTTCTGCGCTCACTGGCAACCTGCAAAGCGGTTGATGGTGTTTCGCTCTCAGTTCGTCATGGGGAAACCCTTGGTCTGGTTGGTGAGTCCGGATGCGGAAAATCGACGCTCGGAAAATGCATGGTCCGCCTGCTGCATCCAACGGCAGGAAAGGTGGAATTCGAAGGACACGATATTACCCGGATGTCGCGCGGACATTTGCTTCCGCTTCGTCGGGACATGCAGATGATGTTTCAAGATCCGGCGGAGTCTTTGAATGCTCGTCACACGGTAGGGACAATTCTCGAGGAGCCCTACGTGATTCATAAGATCGGAACCCGGGCGGAAAGGCAAAAGTGGATCGCCGAGAATTTAGAGAGAGTTGGACTCAGTGCGTCGGCTGCGCAGAAATTTCCTTTTGAGTTTTCCGGTGGTCAGCGGCAACGGATCGGAATTGCCCGGGCGATTTCTCTGAATCCGAAACTGATCATTTGCGATGAGCCGGTTTCCGCTCTCGATGTTTCTGTACAGAGTCAGGTCCTTAATCTGATGATGGATCTGCAGCGTGAATTGGAGCTCAGCTATCTCTTTATTGCACACGACCTCGCCGTGGTTCGCCATGTTTCAGACAGGGTTGCGATCATGTATCTTGGAAAAATTGTGGAGATTGCCGATGCGGACACGATTTACGAAAATCCGAGGCATGCTTACACCAAGGCACTTATTTCTGCGATTCCGGTTCCCGATCCTTCTGTTGAACGGGAGTACCGTTACATTGAGGGAGATGTGCCTTCGCCGATCAATCCACCCGAAGGTTGTGCTTTTGGGCACCGCATGGATGACCCGAACTGGGAGAAAAGTGTGGGCATGGATTTGTCTCTGAAAGAGGTCGAGCCCGGCCATTGGGTCCAGCCTTGTCCGTGTTGCACGGATATTTCGTAGTAGCTATAATTTCCGCAACATTGTTTCAAAAAACCTTAAGCCTTAAGGGAAACGGCGGTTGCGAAAATTAATACGAACATCTAAAATATCAGGAGATGACCCTGGAAGAATTTACCCATTCGGTGGAGCACGACGCCGAACCTCCCGAGGGCCTGAGTGGCGAGCTCCAATCGCTCTGGCTGGCTAAGAATGATCGATGGGAGGATTCTCACAATATCGCGCAGGATATTCACACCGCTACAGGCTCCTGGATTCATGCGCTATTGCATCTTATTGAAGGGGATATCGGAAATGCCGGTTACTGGTTCAGCCGGGCCGGGCAACCCGCCGTATCTCCCGGAGAGATCGATGAGGAATGGCAGCGAATTGCAGGTTTCCTTTGCGAAGGGAAATAGTTTTAAGATAAGAGACGACCGAATCGTTATTGTTAGGGATGCGTTTACCTGAACTACCGGGTTACCGATATGATGAGTTGTTGGGAGAAGATCCCTTCGGCTGGTCTTTCATAGGCACTCACCATAGTGGTGAGCGGCGGTTGCTTCGTGTTCTGAAATCTCAGTCGACGAACGACACCTTCATTTACCAACTGCTCCGGCCGTTCATTGATGCGAATTTTTCCATCAAAGGAGTGGCGGAGATTTACGACCTAGCCTTTCAGACTGACCAGAACCTGACAGTAATGGCTCTCCCGTTTTACGGGTGGCAGGGGAAGGAGAACCATTTATGGCAGGAGACTTCCCTGGATCGAATCAGGACGCTGATCTCGCGGGATCAGGCATTTTCTGTGGTTCAGGGTCTGGCTAATTGTCTGGATCTTATCCATCGTTGCGGAAGCTTCCATGGAGGTCTACGTCCCGGGAATGTTTATCTCACCAGTGATGAGTCTGGTGGGCAGGAAATTAAAATAGGAGATTTCGGTCAGGCCTTCATCGCCGGAACACAGTTTCTTGAAGCTGGAGATATTCTTTTTTATTCCAGTCCGGAGCAATTGGCTTCGGGGGACTATTCATCCGATCAAGGCCGTAGTTGGGATGTCTACGCATACGGTGTCATCGCTTTCCAGCTTCTGACCGGTCATCTTCCCCGACTGGACCTTCTCTATCAGCAGTGCACTGCCAGCTCCGGAATCATGGATGGTGTTTCCGCGATTTCCTTTGGCCAGTTGACTGAGGCATCGGAACACTTTTCGAGGCAGTTGGGGAAAGAGCTTTCTGTGGAATGGCCCGAGTCTGCGGACACGGAGGTGGAGTCGGCGATTCGTCCTGTAATTGAAGGATGCCTGGCCTTTGATCCTTCCCAACGGTATCCGAACATGGCCGAAGTTTCGGCGGCATTAGCCTCAGCTATTAAAAAAGCTCAGACTCCGAAGCCAGCACCGGTAACGGCTGCTGCTGCTGCGGTGACGCCTGTCACGGAGAAAGTGTCCGAGTCGGCGCCGAAGAAGCAAAAAGAAAAGAAGCCGAGACGGAAATTTTCACTGCCGAAGTTTTCACTTCCCGCGGCGGTTACACGACAATCTTCGGACCGGCGGACTCTTGGGTGGCAGGTCGCAGCGGTCCTTGCCGTGCTGGCTCTGATTCCCGTCGGGCTTTCGAGCATCATCAATTATTACCGCTGGAAAGAGGAGTTTACCGAAAAGTCGATTGTAAAAGAGGAAGCCCAAACGGATATTGAGCAGCAGGCTGATTCCTATCGGAAAGCCTTAACGCAGCAGAGCAAGAGTTCCGAACAACTGCGTTCTGAGTTGGACGAGGTTCAGGATGAGAAAAGCAGAATGGAAGGCGAGTCGACACTTGCCCGCCAAATTTTGCGGCAGACGCAAGATAACGGCGATCAGTTTTTCCGACTGGTTCTTGATAATCGTGACACTGATGTTCCCGGTTTTCGGGAGAAAAGGCAGGTGGCATTGGCTGAAGGGCGAAAGCACTACGAACGACTTGTTGAAGTCTATGGAAATGCTCCTGATTTCATCGAATCGACGGCAAATGCGATGTTTTATCTTGGAGAGATTTACCGGGAAACAGGGGAGTTCGGTAAAGCACTTGCTTCCTACACAGAGGCTGAGCGTCGCTATCTGGCTCTGATGCCGCAAGGGCAGAAACCCAAACTCGAATATTTGAAGAATTTGGCCAGAGCAAAGCGGTCCCTTGGGGAGCTGTCTTTCAAGAACGGCAGGTATTCGTCGGCGATGAATTTTTTCAGCGAAAGCTCGGCCTATATGAGAAGTGTGCGGGATTCTGATAAGGCTCAAGTCTTGCCTGCAACCCTTGGAATTCAGGAAAATTCCCTCCAAATCGTCGAGTGCGAGCGGATTCTCAACAATACTGATGCAGCCCTGGATGGCAGCCGCTCAATTGGAGCCCAGTTGTTGGAAATGCAGGAAATGGAGCCCGAAAACAGCCGGGTGATTGCTGCTCTCGCCAAATCGTTCTCCATTGCCGGGAGAGTTCTGGAGGGCCAGGCTGAAGGCGAAAAGGCGATCGAAGCGTATCAACAGGCCAGTAATCTATATGCAAAAGCAGTGAAGTTGAATGCGGCGATCGACGATTATCAATTGGGCCTGGGCAACAGTCTGGCCCGAGTCGGACTTCTTAAGAATGATTTGGAGAAGCTCCAGGCAGCGTCGGATGTTCTGGCGAAGGTAATTCCTCAAAATCCGTTCGAGCCAACTTATCAAAGAACTCTGGCAGAGGTGTTTGGAGTGATGGCAAAAAATCAGAGAGATGGTGGCCAGCCGAAAAAAGCGATCGAGCTGGAGGAGAAAGCGGTCTCAATCCTGAGTCCGGTGATCCGGAACAATCAGTCGACTCCTCCCGATGTGAAATATTCCTATGCTCTTCGTCTTGCTCATCTGGCGGAGCTTCAAGGGGACGCGGGAAATTTCGATGATTCGAGAAGCCCACTTCGTGAGGCCATCGATGTGCTTGCCAGTATTGCCAATGCTCAGAATGCTCAGCCAACATTTCGCCGCGCCCTCGCCAGGGCTCAGGGCCTGGCCGGCTTTGCCTGTATCAAATCAGGTGACAAAAAGAGTGCGAAACAGCATTACGAACTGGCTCAGGCGGAATGGGAGGCTTATATGGCCGCAAACCCTGAGGATTCCGATGCCATCCGTGCCGCTCAATGGACTAAAGAGCAGCTGAAAGGTCTTCAGTAGGGGGGAGATTCCAAGTCCTTCTATCGACGAGAATTGACTTTTATTGGGTTGAGGCTTGATTGCCGCGTTCTTCTTAAATTAGGAACGACTTATTATGATAGACCAAATTGACGTAGAAAAATTGATCCAAATTTCCCGCGCTGCCGGGGACGCTATCCTTGAAGTCTACGGCACCGAGTTCACCGTCGATGTGAAAGAGGACAAATCTCCTTTAACGGAAGCGGATCGCCGAGGCAACGAAGTGATCGTCACCGCACTGGAAGCGGCATATCCGGAGATCCCCATCATTTCAGAGGAAACAAAGACTCTCGACTACGTAGACCGGAAAGACTGGGAGTATTTCTGGCTTGTTGATCCACTCGACGGCACCAAAGAATTTGTGAAGAGGAATGGGGAATTTACCGTCAATATTGCCCTGGTTCATCGGGACACGCCTGTGATGGGATTCGTGTATCAGCCTGTTGGTGACCGGCTCTATTGGGGCATTGAGGGAAAAGGTGCCTGGGTTTCGACCGAAGGAGGAGAAGCTGTTCCTCTTTCCGGGGGAACTCATTATTCGGAGAAAGAGAAGGTTACCGTCGTTGCTTCGCGGTCACATATGACTCAGGAAGTTCAGGATTTCGTGGCTAATCTCGAGTCGCAGGGCAAAGAGGTGGAGTTTCTTTCGGCGGGCAGTTCTCTCAAGTTGTGTCTGGTCGCTGAGGGCGCAGCCGATGTGTATCCGCGACTTGGACCGACCATGGAATGGGATACCGGCGCGGCTCATGCAGTTGCTTTGGCTGCCGGGAGGAAAGTGATTTCACAGGAGAGCGGCGAAGCGCTGGTCTACAATAAGGAAAATCTCCTTAATCCATTTTTCTTCGTTGAATAGGGGTGAGCGCGAAAAGCAGTTTCGAATTAATTCACTCTTTGCGCTCACGATTGATGGGCTCTGTTTGATTGTTTTTCAATAGGAAGCAAAAAAACCGCGTTCCTTCGAACGCGGTTTCCTGAAAGATATTACCGGAATGGAATTTCCATCCGATGGGATTTTCGCCAGAGGACTTTACCAGGTTTTGATATTGTCGGAGTCTTCGTCTACGTCGAGGTCTGCCCCAGTGCTCCAGATCAGAATTGATTCAGGGAGTTCCTCAGCATCCGTCTTAGTATCCCAGTTTGGAGTCTCCACGCGGCTGTTATAATCCAGGTCGAGGAAGATGCGGTAGTAGTTTTGGTAAGGGTCAACCAAGACACCACCACCACCGGATTGGAGAACAACACCTTTGCGGTAAGTGCTGTCTGTATTTTCTTTCCGGCCCGCTCTTTTCGCCTGTTTTCCGGTAAAGAAAGCGATACGGCGCGGGTTCAATCCGCCTCGTTCCCCTTCCGCGTCAGAACCGAGTAGCACATCCATCACAACTTCATCAGAGTAAAGGATCTCTCCTTCTTCAACATTTGAGTCGACAGGATACTTACGATATTCGGTGAAGTAAGCTGAAATAGCGTTCTTCAAATTGTAGGCGGTATTCTGGGCATTGGCCTCTTCCGCTTTGCGAAGGGCTCCTGTTGCTGCGGGAAACATCAGTCCCGCCAGAATTCCAATGATGCTGATGACAACCAGCAATTCGAGCAGCGTGAAAGCGGCCCGCGAAGTTTCTTTCGTATTGAGACGTGCGATTTTCATAGTTTGGCGCATGTTAACGGTGATTATAATTAAAAGACGAGAATTTTTTTCTCTCAGAGGGGCTTTTTCTAATGCAATTACAATGTAAACACATTGCCCCGTCTCTCGTCCAGCCTTTTTTGGCATTTTTTTAAAGCATTTCATTTTGAAGAAGAAATTTGTAAAACAACTTCGCGCCCACTTTAAGAAGCCGGGCTTCCAACCTTCCAACAAGTCTGAACTGTCTCGACTGCTCAGTGTCCGCACAAAAGACCGTGCTGATTTCAGGCGAGCTCTCGCCGAGCTGGTCACTCGCGGTGAAATTGTCCAAGGCAAAAAAGCCAAATTTCGTCTCGTCGACTTACCAGGAGTCAGCAATCAAGCGC
>OJCB01000215.1_pt1 | contig 24155 bp, 22 predicted proteins | sample 1591501 | NCBI WGS metagenome assembly OJCB01 (sample SAMN05416813, study PRJEB24817) | seawater metagenome | isolation source: Sea water | place: Canada:Atlantic | collected 2013-07 | reverse complement strand
GAAAAAAGTGGCTCAATACGATTAGGGCAAGTGGGTCGATTTAACGGCGCTTACCTTCAAAGCTGTATCAGTGGCCGGATGACTGGCAACGTCTTCATCCAGGAAATATCGGTTTGCGACGGTTGTACTGATCGCCTTGAGTTCCCGGGTGAGATAGGTCTGGGCATCCTCCGAATCAATGTCTTCCATGGTTCGCACGGCATTCTCGATTCGGTCCTTTTTGGCCTGCAGGTCTTCACTGTATTCAATGTCAGGATCGCGATCCTCATCATTCTCCGGTCGTGGCGGTGCGTTGTCGATTTCCTCCTGGGTGGGCGGCTCCTCACAGAGTTCATCGTCCTCGGGGTAAAAACAGATCGCGGCAAGCAGCTGATTGGCGGGAGACATCGGGTTGTTGGCCGTGAATTCGGATTCGCTGACACTGAAATCAATCGGCGCTGTCAGGCCCGGAAGGGCCGCGTTCAACTGCCTAATAACCCAGTCGCGGATATCGATACCGTCGCCCTCAGCAACATTCTGGCTCCAGTTCAGGAGCATCAGGAACCGGGACAGGTTCATCAGCGTTGTATTCTCCAGAACGTTTTGCTCAGTCAGCGTGTGGGTGCTCAATCCCTCATCATCCACCATTGGCGTTTGCAGCCCTGTGCGGGTGGTCTCGAAAAATTCGAGCAGGGTTACGTATTGCCTGGCCGGTACATCGCTAACCAGCGGCAGGTCTCCAACCCTGAACGTGAGGGTTTCGCCGGGGTAGTAGCGGAATTCTCCCGCTGCGTTGGTGGTGCCGGACTGACTGGCAGTCTGATAGGAAAGACCGTTAAAACCATTGAAATTGACTCGGCCGGTGCTCCTGTCGTCGCCGGAGCCTCCGCCGTCATCCAGACAGCCGGAGAGAGCAAGTGTGCCCAGCAGGGTGAACGTAAGTCGGGTGCGGTGAACGGATCTCATGGTTGAACGTACATTCCCTTCGTTTCAGCGCGCCTGCACCCGGGGTGCAGCAGCCTCTTTTGTAAATTGTTGTAACCGCATTATAGGGGCGTGATTTGCCTCATATCGGGATTCCTGTCGCAGTTTCCGTTATTGGTCCGGGGATGCCTCCGGCCGATAAGGGCCTTGAAATCAGCGACTTTGTCACAATAAATAGCAATCTAAATTCTGGCTGGCGGCGAGGGCCGTTCATTGCCGTTTTTCACCGAATCGGGATGAGTTATGACCAATGCACTGGAAATTGAGGGCCTCACCAAAACCTATGGTGACGGCTTCAAGGCTCTCAAGGGGATTGATCTGCACGTCGCCGAGGGGGACTTCTTCGCCTTGCTGGGGCCCAATGGGGCCGGCAAATCGACCACCCTGGGCATTGTTTGCTCCCTGGTAAACAAAACAGCGGGAAAGGTGCGGGTGTTCGGATATGACACCGACACCCATCTCTCGGATGCCAAGTTGAACCTTGGTGTTGTGCCGCAGGAGTTCAACTTCAACCAGTTCGAAAAGGTCTTCGACATTGTCACCACCCAGGCCGGCTACTACGGAATTCCTCTTAAACAGGCCTCGGCGTCGGCTGAAAAGTATCTGAAAAAGCTCGGACTCTGGGAGAAGCGGGACACCCCGGCACGCATGCTTTCCGGAGGTATGAAGCGTCGTCTGATGATTGCCCGGGCCCTGGTTCATGAGCCCAAACTGTTGATCCTGGACGAGCCGACTGCTGGCGTAGATATTGAACTTCGCCGGTCCATGTGGACCTTTCTGGAAGAAATGAATCGTCAGGGCACCACCATTATCCTGACGACCCATTATCTGGAGGAAGCGGAAGCCCTTTGCCGCAATATTGCCATTATTGATCACGGCAAGATTCTGAAAAACACCAGCAAAAAGGCCCTGCTGCAGCAACTGAGCCTGGAAACCTTTGTTCTGGACACCGAGAAGACCCTTGATGCCGCGCCTGAACTGAATGGTTTCCCGACTCGATTGGACGGAGAAGGTGCTCTCGAGGTGGAAGTGCAGAAAGGGCAGGGGCTCAACCAGGTGTTCGTGGAGCTTGAACGGTTGGGCATCAAAGTGGTCAGCATGAGGACCAAGGCCAACCGGCTGGAGGAACTGTTTATTCGCATGGTCGAAGAGAATGCTGCGGAGTCAACTCAAACCGTGGAGGGTGCAGCATGACTCCACAAGCGCTCTTCACCGCCTTTAGTACCATCGTTGTCCGGGAGATACGGCGGTTTACCCGCATCTGGGCGCAAACCCTGTTGCCGCCCGCGGTCACCATGACCCTGTATTTCATTATTTTCGGCAACCTCATCGGCTCCCGAATTGGGGAGATGGGCGGCTTCGACTACATGTCTTTCATTGTGCCGGGGCTGATCATGATGTCGGTGATCACCAGTTCCTACGCCAATGTGGTGTCTTCATTTTTCTCCATGAAGTTCCAGCGCAGTATCGAGGAGCTTCTGGTGTCGCCGGTGCCGAACTGGGTGATCCTGGCCGGCTATGTGACAGGTGGCATGGCGCGAGGCCTTGGCATCGGGCTGATTGTCACGCTGTTGTCACTGGCGTTTACCCGCCTGTCCATCCACAACTTGCCAATGATGGTTCTGACGGTATTTCTGACTTCGGCACTGTTTGCCCTGGGTGGCTTTATCAACGCCATGTTGGCGACCAAGTTTGATGACATCTCCATTGTGCCCACGTTCGTATTGACGCCGTTGACGTATCTGGGCGGCGTGTTCTACAGCATCGATTTACTGCCGGGGTTCTGGCAGGGCGTATCCATGGCCAACCCTATCCTCTACATGGTCAACGGCTTCCGGTACGGCATTCTGGGCGTGTCAGACGTTAATCCGTTTGTTTCTCTTGGTATGATTCTGGTTTTCATCTCCGTACTGGCATTCATCGCTCTCAGAATGCTGGAGCGTGGTAAAGGCATTCGCCACTGATTTCAGGAACCACTATGGCACTTAACGACGCTCCGCTTGGCAAGACAAGCGACTACCCGGACAGCTACGATCCTGGGCTGCTTTTCCCGGTGGCGAGAGAGGAAAATCGCCGCCGCATTGGTCTGGAGGATGGCCGTTGGCCTTGGTTTGGCGAGGATCTGTGGCAGGCCTGGGAAATCTCCTGGCTGCGTCCAAGCGGCGTGCCGGAAGTGGCCTGGGCGGAGATTGTTTTTCCGGCGGCCTCGTCCGCAATCATTGAGTCCAAATCGCTCAAGCTGTACCTGAACTCGTTGAACCAGGCGGTCTACTCTTCTCGGGAGCAGGTCGCGGAGGTGATTACCCAGGATCTTTCCAGCGCCTGCGGCGGTGCTGTTCAGGTGAATCTGTTGAGCGTCGACGAATCCGGTGAAGCGATTGGCCGGCCGGAGGGCTTCGAGCTCATTGATGACGAGCCGGTCAGCGAAGTGGTTTTTGAATACGCGCCTGAGGCGCTTTCAGCGAGTGGGGAGGTGGTGACAGAACGGCTCTGCTCCCATCTGCTGAAGAGCAACTGCCCGGTAACCGGTCAGCCTGACTGGGCGACACTCCTCATAAGCTACACCGGACCGAAAATCGATCGGGGCGGTTTGTTGCGTTACGTGGTGAGCTTCCGGCAGAAACAGGATTTCCACGAGCATTGCGTGGAAACCGTGTTTACCGATCTGATGGGGCGGTGCAACCCGGAGTCGCTTACCGTGGTTGCCCGGTATACACGGCGGGGCGGGCTGGATATAAATCCGTGGCGAAGCACGGAAACCGGCGGGGATGCCGGCCCAAGGTTGATACGTCAGTAGCAGGATTCTGTTTGAGCGCAGGGAAGCGCCTCAGGAAACATCCTCTTCCCGCCGCAGGCGATCTGCAGCATCTTCCAGAGCGGTCAGGATGGCCTGCCGCTCTTTCTCGGTGATCTTGTCCGAATCGAGATACATGGCGAAGCCGCTATGTTCGTGTTCCAGGAAGCTTCGGTTGGGCCCCATGTCGCGCCGGAAGTCGACCACTTCGTAAATTGGCACCGGCTTGACAAAGCCCTTCACGGTAATCTCGCCCTTGTCTCTGCACATGATCTTGTCCTTGATCAGCGCGAAGGTTTCGTAGGAAACGAGGATTTCGCCCGGCTCCGCCAGGGACTCAAGCCGGCTGGCCAGGTTTACTTCCTTGCCGATAATCGTGTAATCCATCCGGTTCTCGGCGCCAAAGTTACCAACCGTTGTATAACCGGTGCTTATTCCCATGCGGATTTCCAGCGGGGTCTTGATGCCCTGGCTGCGCCATTTCTGCCGCATGATTTTCATATGCTTGCGCATCTCGATGGCCATGGAGACACAGGCAAAGGCATCTTCCCGTTGGCCCCGGCTGGTGGGGTCGCCAAAGAACACCATGATGGAATCGCCGACGAACTTGTCGATGGTGCCGCCATATTTCAGGGCCACTTCCGACATTTCATTGAAGTAGTGATTCAGTAACTCAGTCAGGGCCTCGGGTTCCATTTCCTCAGACAATTCGGTGAAGCCTTTGATGTCAGAGAAAAACACCGCCAGTTTCTTGCGCTGGGTTTCCAGTCTCACGTCCCGCTCACCGGTGAAGATCGACTGCCAGACTTGAGGCGAGAGATATTTGGACAGTTTGTGTGAAAGCGCGATGGACTGCTCCCGCTGGTTCTGGATCTGGGTCTTTGCCAGCATCAACGCCCGTGCCTGCTGGTGGGAATAGTAAGCCGTAACGCAAATATAAAGCCCGGTGGATAAAATCGACACGATGCTGGTCAGCAGGGGCGAGTGTGGTCCGTCTGCCGGGCCGACGATCGCAACCGCCCCCGCAATGGAGGCCGCCATGAAGCCGGTGCCCAGGACCCACTGACGGATACCACCAACAATCAGGCAACTGAACATCAGCATCAGTGCAACGGCGAGGGAGGGGATGACGATCAGCCCGATGCAACCAATGAAAGCGCCACCAACCACGCAATCAAATATCAGCATTTTCTGACGGATGCGTGGCGAATTCCTGAGGAAAGTGCGGCGAGTCAGGGCATGGGCGATGTGGGGCCAGGTGAGGGCCCCGGCAACCAGCCAGAGAAGCCATTGCGGAAAGGCGCCCTGGAGAACGCCGGTTACGATAATGGCGGCGGTTGAGGTGTATGCCAGTACCCGGCCATTGTAATCGGGCATCGGGGGAATGGCGATCGGGTTGCCCGCCGCCTCGGACGAGAGGGCTCTGCCAGCTGAGCTACTGGCATTACGCAGGTCTGCCGGGGCACTCATCATTTCAGAAACGGATCCTGCCAATGAGCATGTCGCGGAACATGACCCAGTCACCCATAAGGCTGTACAGTGGATATTTGAAGGTAGCGGGGCGATTTTTTTCAAACTTGAAATGACCAACCCACGCAAAGCCATAGCCTATGACCGGCAAGGCCAGAAGCCACAACAGCTTGCCCGAAGCCAGAGCCCATACGGCGACTATCAGGACCAGGAGACTTCCAGCGAAATGCAAACGGCGACAGGTGACGTCGCTGTGCTCTTCGAGGTAGTACGGATAAAATTCGGAAAAGTTATTGAAGGTTTGCTGGTTGCTCATTGTGTTGCCACTCAACGTTGTACGACCGCGTCATTTATAATTGTTGGTAGACCCGACTACGACTAAAGGTTAACAGCATTACGTAGAACCCACAATTCACAGCCATGAATTGTGTTCGTACCTATATTTCAACAGTCTTTAAACAGCGAGCAGATATGACCGCAGTTACCGATTTCCTCCTGAACCGCTCCTCTGAACCGAGGCTGGAATCACCCGCGCCGGATTCGACAACCCTCGAAAGGGCCTTTTCCTGCGCGGCGCGTGCACCGGACCATGCACTGCTCAGGCCCTGGCGCTATCTGGTGATCGAGGGTAAAGGCCTTGAAGCCCTGGGAGAGCTGTTTGCGTCCACCTGTGCCAATAACAGCGATGAGAAAGAAATCGAGAAGCTCCGGCGTGCCCCCCTTCGCGCACCCATGGTCATAGTTGGTATCGCGTCGCCGAGGACGCATCCCAAAGTACCGGAAATCGAGCAGGTCATGTCGGCAGCTGCCGGCATGAGTTTTGTTGAGCTTGCCCTTCAGGATGCCGGTTTCGGCGTGATGTGGAGAACAGGCGGCGTTGCCTACCACTCCTCGGTTCACCAGGGGTTGGGCCTGGAAGAGCATGAACAGATTGTTGGCTTTCTCTACACCGGTACGGTCTCGGCATCCAAGCCGTCTGTGCCCAGACCGGCGGTGGACGAGTTTGTGAGTCATTGGCCCTGAGACCTTGTTGAATACCCCCGGCTTCTGCCGGGGGAAGCAGCTTGCCGCTTTTTCTTGCCCTTTTCCTTTCTCCTTTCCCGTAACCGCTACTCGGATTCTCTGCAGGGCCTGCCAACACTGGGTTTCCTGACAAATTAACACCTGACCATAAATCTGGCATTCAGCTTGCTTTAGTCCTGTCAAAGAGCACAGCCGGCAAAAACAGCTCGGCATACCAGTGCAGTTTTCGGGAGGCAACATGGCAATTACGTTTGATTCGGCTCTGGGCATTCATCAACACGCGGTTGAAGCGCGTGTTAAACGCGCCGAAGTTCTGGCAAACAACCTGGCAAACGCCGACACCCCGGGTTTCAAGGCGCGGGATCTGGATTTCCAGGCCATGATGCAGAAGGCCCAGGAGCAGGTCAGCGGATTCCAGATGGCCAAAACCCATGACGCGCACATGGATACCTCGCCATCGGCGTCGGAAAGCGATTTGATGTATCGGGTTCCCCATCAGCCGTCGGTTGACGGCAATACGGTAGACGCCCAGCAGGAGCAGACCCGGTTTATGCGCAACGCCATGGATTTCCAGGCCAGCTTCCAGTTTTTGAACAGCAAGTTCAGCGGTTTGACCAAAGCCCTCAAGGGCGAATAAGCCGCAGTCACAGGATTAGCGAAGGAGAATTTTCATGTCACTGGGCAGCATTTTTGACATCGCCGGTTCCGGCATGACCGCGCAATCACTGCGGCTGAATACAACCGCGTCCAACATTGCCAATGCAGAAACGGCAAGTTCCAGCACGGGGGAAACCTATCGCGCCAGGAAGCCGGTTTTCTCGGCGATTCAGCAGTCTCTGATGAATCCCGGGCAGGGAGGCTTGCCCATGGCTGCCGATGAGGGGCCGGGCGCCGGCGTGAGGGTTGACGGTATTGTCGAAAGTGATGCGGAGCTGCAGATGCGCTACGAGCCCCATCACCCGGCGGCCAACGAGGACGGCTACGTCTACTACCCCAATGTGAATGTGGTTGAAGAGATGGCGGACATGATGTCGTCGTCCAGAAGTTTCCAGATGAATGTGGATGTCATGAACACAGCCAAGTCCATGATGCAGCGCATTCTGACTCTCGGTCAGCAGTAACAGGGTGAGGAGCACAATATGACTGCAGTAAATGCAACAGACGCGTCGGATGTTCTGAGCCAGTACCAGCTGAAGCAACAGAATGGCGGCCAGGGCACCAGCGAGTTGGGTCGGAACGAGTTCATGGAACTGATGCTGGCCCAGCTGAAGAACCAGAACCCGCTGGAACCCCAGGACAACGGTGAATTCATCTCCCAACTGGCCCAGTTCAGCTCGCTGGAGGAAATGCAGAACCTTTCCGGTACGGTTGAGGATGTGGTGGGTCAGTTCCGTTCCAGCCAGGCGCTGCAGGCCTCTGCCATGGTCGGCAAAACCGTGCTTGCCCCTTCCCAGATCGGGGTTCTGGGTGCGGACGGTGAGATCAGCGGCACCGTTGAAGTGCCGGCATCGACCGGTGGCCTTCGGCTTTCGATTCAGGGTCAGAATGGTGAGCGGGTTCGCCAGATCGACATGGGTAGTAGTCCGGCAGGGGTGACCTCGTTCCGCTGGGATGGCCAGGACGGCAACGGCAATCCCTTGCCGCCGGGCGCCTACCGGATTGTGGCCGAGGCTTCCTACCCGGATGGGCCGCAGCAGTTGGGTACGATGGTAAGTGCCAATGTTGACAGCGTGTCCCTGGGCCAGGGTGGCTCCATTACCCTGAATCTTGCAGGCATGGGCTCCATCGCCCTGTCTGATGTAAAACAAATTAACTGATACCGGTGAAACACCAAGGGGTGAACCATGGGATTTAATACGGGTTTGAGTGGCCTTCGCGCGGCATCGGTGGATCTGGACGTCACCGGCAACAACATTGCCAACGCCAGTACCGTTGGTTTCAAGGGCAGCAAGGCCCAGTTTGGCGATCTATACGCCAGCGGTTTCCTGAGCGCAGGCACCAACCCGATCGGCGACGGTGTCCGGGTCCAGGACGTTAAGCAGTCTTTTGGGCAGGGCAACATCAGCTTCACTGACAATGGCCTGGACATGGCGATTGCCGGCGATGGTTTCTTTATCCTGAACAACGGCGGCGAGATTCGTTATTCCCGCGCAGGACAGTTCGGCATTGATAAGGAAGGCTATGTAACGAACAACCAGAATATGCGGGTACAGGGATACACCGCGGACGAGGACGGCAACTTGTCTGGCATCCGGGGAGATTTGCAGATTGCAACAGACAACCTGGCTCCGAGAAGGACGACAAACCTCGACTCCGATCTGAATCTTGATTCCAGGGAGTCCGTGCTGGAAACCCGTGTTCGGGATGTCGGGCCTCTCACTCTTGCTTCCATACAGGGCGAGAGCTTTGATGTGCAGTATTCGGACGGCTCGCCTGCCTTCAACGTGAATATTGACCCTGCAGCCAGTGCCCGTGAAGCGGCCTCCACTATCAACGATGCGCCTGGATTGAGTGCTTCGGCCACAACGACGGCGACTTTTGACGGCACGCCGGCTCTTGATGACGCCTTCATCTCTGGCGCCAGTTCGTTTTCATTCAGCCTCGATATCAATGGATCGCCGCTGACCTTGGACACGTCAAATATCAATTCCCTGCAGGATCTGGTTGATTCAATCAACAACTCCAGCGAGACCGCAATTTCCGCTTCGATTGTCACCGGAGGCGGGGGCAGCGATGTTCTGCGAGTGATTCATAACCAGGGTGAGACGCTCGACTTTACCTTTGCCGATGGTAATGGCAACGGCGATACCGGCACCGTCGAAGGTGATGTGAACGTGACTGCGGACCGGTCGGTGGCGGGAATCACATCAACCACCGCTGACAATGATTTTGAGGTTGCGTTCAACGCGTCGCCAATCCGCGTCACCAATCAATTCAATCCGCTGGATCAGCGTACCTATAACCACGCTACATCCACCACGATCTACGACAGCCTGGGTAATTCCCACGAACTCACACAGTTCTTTGTGAAGAATCCGTCCCCAGGCAATGGTGTCGGGGTGAGCGAATGGTCGGTGTATGCCCAGATTGATGGCGAGTTTGTTGGTGGCACCGACGTGACTCCCTACACTGCAAGATTCGATCAGGGCGGTGCTCTTCAGTCGATCGATGGCGACCCCAGTGGCGAAATCGTTATTGATGACTGGATACCCAAAGACAGCGACGGCCAGCCAAATGGGGCGGATGGCCCTCCTGCTGCCGGCGAGGTGGTAGTAACACCCATTCCTGAGCCACCGACAACATCGGCTTTTGTGATCAATCTCAGTGGCACAACGCAATATGGCGCTGCGTTTGGCGTGAACGACCAACAGCAGAATGGCTATACCACTGGCCGGCTTTCTGGTCTGGACGTATCGGATCAAGGTGTTCTGTTTGCCCGATACACCAACGGCCAATCCCAGGCTCTGGGCCAGGTCGCGTTGGCCTCGTTCAATAACACCAACGGTCTGTCTCCCGTAGGCGATACGTCTTGGGTGGAAACGTTCGAATCCGGTCAGCCGATCATAGGTGCCCCGGATACCGGCACGCTGGGTTCTATCAAGGCCAGCTCGGTGGAGGAATCCAACGTGGACTTGTCGGCGGAACTGGTCAACCTGATCATCGCCCAGCGGAACTATCAGGCCAATGCCAAGACCATTGAAACCTCCGATGCGGTCACCCAGACCATCATCAACCTCCGTTAAGTTCGCGAGCTAGCGAACATGGCATGACTCCTGCTAGAAGACTGGAAACAGTCAAAATTCCGGCAGGAGTTTTCCCATGGACAAAGCCCTCTACATCGGTATGTCTGGCGCCAAGCAGAACATGCTGGCCCAGCAAGCCCATGCCAACAACCTGGCGAATGTCAGCACCACCGGCTTCAAGAAGGACTTCGCCCAGGCCCGTAGCATGCCTGTCTTCGGGGAACACCATCCCACCCGGGCCTATGCCATGACAGAGCGACCCGGCACGGACCTTTCCGCAGGCGCCCTGATGGACACCGGCCGCAAACTGGATGTGGCGGTTGAAGGTGAAGGGTGGCTTTCCATCCAGAACGATCAGGGCGAAGAGGTGTTTACCCGCAGCGGCAGTCTTCAGGTTGATGTGAATGGTCTGGTGCGCCTGGCCAATGGTGAACTTGTTCTTGGCAATGGTGGACCGGTTGCGCTGCCGCCTTTCGACAACGTGCAAATCGGCGCTGACGGCACGATTTCTGTTGTTCCTGTTGGCGGCCCGCCGAATCAGCTGGTTGAGGTGGATCGTCTGAAGCTGGTCAACCCGCCACCGGAAGCTCTGGAGAAGGGGCTAGACGGGCATATGCGCCGCAAACCGGACCAGGCAATCGATGGCCCTGAGCCCCCGGATGCAAATCTCAGAGTGGTCTCGGGTTTTCTTGAGAGCTCCAACGTGAATGCGGTGGAAGAGATGATTTCCAATCTGCAGCTTTCCCGGCAATACGAAATGCAGGTGAAGGTAATGACCACCGCCAACGAGAATTCCGAAGCAACGGCACGGCTGTTGCAGAACCTTTAAGTAACGACCGAACACATTGGCCTGGCGGGCCTGAAGCGGCAAAAACTGGCCGCCTGATTGCCCCCCCCGGTATGGAGTAAGCAGCATGAATCCAGCACTTTGGGTCAGCAAGACCGGCTTGAGCGCGCAGGACACCAACATGTCCACCATTTCCAACAACCTGGCCAACGTCAACACCACCGGCTTCAAACGGGACAAGGCGGTCTTCCAGGACCTCCTGTACCAGATCAACCGACAACCCGGTGGCCTCACCAACCAGAACTCAGAACTGCCTTCCGGCTTGCAGTTGGGTACGGGTGTCCGGGTTGTGGGCACGGTCAAGCAGTTCTCCCAGGGCAATCTCCAGATTACCGAGCAACCGCTGGACATGGCCATCAATGGCCGGGGTTTTCTGCAGATTCTGCAGCCGGATGGCCAGATTGCCTACACTCGGGACGGTCAGTTCCAGTTGAACTCCAACGGCGATGTGGTGAATCCGGACGGGTACCCCCTGGAGCCGGCCATCAATATTCCCGATAACGCCACCAATATCACCATTGGCAAGGACGGCACGGTAACGGCGGTAACGGATGACCAGGCGGCGCCGGTAAACCTTGGCCAGATCACCCTGGTGGATTTCATCAATCCCCAGGGCCTGCAGGCCATCGGAAACAACCTGTTCAAGGAAACCATTGCCAGTGGCAACCCCGTTGAGGGGGAGGCGGGTCTGCTCGGGCTTGGCACCATCGAACAGGGTTCCGTGGAGGCTTCCAACGTTGAAGTGGTGGAAGAACTGGTGAACATGATTACCACCCAGCGCGCCTACGAAATGAACTCGAAAGTGGTCTCCACGACGGACCAGATGCTCCAGTTCATTACCAACAACATTGGCTAACGCCGCCAGAGGTGACGTCATGAATCCGATGACATCCAGCCGGATAACCCGGGGCGCCAGTACCCTGGCGACCTTGGTGGTACTGATCCTGCTACAGGGTTGCACGGCCATGAGCCGGCCCCGGGCGATGCCGGATGATCCTGAGTTTGCACCGGTACGCCCTGAGGCCATGACACAGAGAGACAGGGCGTCTGGTTCGATTTACCAGGTTTCCCGAAACTATAACTTTTACGGGGATACCATCGCGCTCAATGTGGGTGATGTACTGACAGTGAATCTCCAGGAATCCACCCGTGCCAGCAAGAATGCCGAAACCAGCATCACCAAGGACAACGAAATCACGCTGCCGGAGCCGAACATTCTGGGTAAGAACAACTTCGGGATCGGCACCTCACTGAACAACGAGCGCGATTTTGAAGGCACGGCTGAGGCTGATCAGAGCAACAGTCTTGCTGGCAGCATCACCGTCACGGTCACAGAGGTGCTGCCCAACGGCGTGCTGCGGATCCGGGGTGAGAAATGGCTGTCACTGACCAATGGCGACGAGTACATCCGCCTGACCGGGCTGGTTCGCCCCCGGGATATCCAGCCGGACAACGCTGTTGCCTCAAACCGTATTGCTGATGCGCGTATTGCCTATGGCGGTACCGGTGATTTCGACCAGGCAAACCAGATGGGCTGGCTTGCCCGCTTCTTTAACAGTGAGTGGTGGCCGCTATGAGCATGCGGCGTTTTCTTGCCTGGGTACTTGTTCTGGCGGCGGTTGCGGCACCGGTGATGGCGGACCGGCTGAAGGACCTGTCCCGCATCAAAGGGGTAAGGAACAACCAGCTGGTGGGCTACGGACTGGTGGTTGGCCTTGACGGGACCGGCGACAAGGCACCGTTCACCAATCAGACCTTCCGGAACATGATGAACCAGTTCGGTATCACTCTGTCTGAAGGCGTGAACCCGAAACTCACCAACGTCGCCGCCGTAACCGTGAGTGCCACATTGCCACCGTTTGCCAAGGCCGGGCAGGAGATTGATATCACGGTTTCCTCCATCGGCAACGCCGACAGCCTGCGCGGCGGTACCCTGCTGATGACCCCGCTGAAGGGCGCTGACAACAACGTCTACGCCATGGCTCAGGGCAGTCTGGTGGTTGGCGGTTTTGGTGCCCAGGGGCAGGATGGCTCCAGAATTACCGTGAACGTACCGAGCGTCGGCCGGATTCCCAACGGTGCCACTATCGAGCGGGAAGTGGTCTCGCCTTTTAGTCAGGGCGACACCATTACCTTCCACCTTCTGCGCCCAGATTTCACAACGGCACGTCGGGTGGTGGAAGCGGTAAACGACCGGCTGGGCCCCGATATGGCCTATGCCCACGATGCCACGTCGATTTCTGTGCGTGCGCCAAGGGATCCGTCCCAGCGGGTCAGCTTCCTGTCGATCCTTGAAAACATTGAGGTGGATCCGGCCGAGGATGCCGCGAAAGTGGTGATCAACAGCCGTACCGGCACCATTGTGGTTGGCCAGAATGTTCAGGTCAGTCCGGCGGCAGTCACCCACGGCAACCTGACGGTGACCATTCAGGAAAACCCCAATGTGGAGCAACCGAATCCGTTCGCCGGTGGCGACACCGCTATTGAGCAGGATTCCCAGATTGCCATTACCGAGGAGCCGGCGCGGATGTTCAAGTTCGGCCCCGCCGTCACGTTGAACGAGATCGTGCAGGCCGTAAACCAGGTGGGCGCGGCTCCGGGCGACGTAATGGCGGTACTCGAAGCCCTGAAACAGGCCGGTGCACTGCGCGCCGAGCTGATTGTTATCTAGGTGGCATGATGCAGGACTACAAGGTTCAACAGGCCCAGGTTTACACCGACTTCAACGGTCTCAATGCGTTGAAGGCCCAGGCTCGCACTGACAAAGAGTCAGCTCTGCGTGAGGTGGCGCGCCAGTTCGAGAGCCTGTTCCTGTCTGAAATGTTGAAGTCCATGCGCAAGGCCGGCGACGTCTTCTCCGAGGGCAACTACCTGAAGAGTAATCAGTCCGAGCTTTACCGGGATATGTTCGATAGCCAGATGAGTCTGACCATGGCCGGTGGCAAGGGCAGTGGTCTCGCAGATGCACTGGTACGTCAACTCGGCAAACAGATTCCGGGCATGAATAACGAAGGCGGCAGACTTGTTGGCCACAAGGCGAGCCTTGCAGATTATGATCGAAGCCTGCCCGCTCTCAATACCCAATTACCGGAGCAGGTGCAGAAGGTGACTTCTGTGGCAGAGGAAGCGCCTTTGGCAGTGACCGCGACCCCGCAGGATTTACCGCACCAGTTTGATTCTCCGGAGCACTTCGTCACCGAGTTGCTGCCGGTGGCCGAGCGGATTGCCCGCGATTCGGGCATTGATCCGAAACTCATGGTGGCCCAGGCCGCCCTGGAAACCGGCTGGGGCCGGCACATGATCCGCGGGGAGCAGGGTGAGCCCAGTTTTAACCTGTTCGGTATCAAGGCGGATAGCCGCTGGCAGGGGGATGCGGTATCCATCACCACCACGGAATACCGGGAAGGGCTGCCAATGAAAGAGCAGGCCAGCTTCCGGGCCTACCGGGATTACGAATCCAGCTTCCGGGATTATGTCTCTTTCCTGGAATCCAACCCCCGATACCGGGACGTCCTGTCGGTAGCAGACCAGCCTGAGGTTTTCGCAGAGAAGCTGCAGGAAGCCGGCTATGCAACCGACCCCAACTACGGCAACAAGATCCGCCAGATCATGAACCGTGACTCACTGATGACGCTGTCCATGGGCAGTGACGGGATGAAGGAGTAAAGCTTATGGCAGGGCTCATAGGTATTGGTCTGACCGGCATCCTCAGTCAACAGGCCGCACTGAACACCACTGGCAACAATATAACCAACGCCAACACGCCGGGTTACAGCCGCCAGGAAGTGCTGTTTGAAACCCAGGAAGGCCAGCGCACTGGTGCCGGCACCATAGGCAGCGGCGTGAACGTGGCGGACATTCGCCGCCTGGCCAACGAATACCTGGTTCAACAGGTGCGTGAAGACAGCACCCTGTACGGAGAGCAGGAGGCCCTAAATTCGGAGCTGACCAGGCTTGATAACCTGCTCGGGGGTGAATCTACCGGCCTCAGCAATGCACTGAACAACTTTTTTGCGAGCCTTCAGAATGCCGCGGAAGATCCCACTTCCTTGCCACAGCGCCAGTTGGTCCTGAGTGAGGCACAGCAGGTTGTAAACCGTTTCCAGGCCCTGAACCAGGAATTCATCCAGCAGCGGGAATCCATCAAGACCCAGATGCAGCAGGGTGTGAAAGACGCGAATACCCTGCTGAAAAGCATTGCGGAGCTGAACCTGGCGATTTCTGAATCACCCGGCATTGCCCAGGGGCAAATGCCCAATGAATTGTTGGATAAGCGGGATGAGAAACTGCGGCAGCTGTCGGAGCTTATTAGCATAAAAGTCAGCCCGGCAGACGGTAGCCAGGTTAACGTGTCTCTGTCGAACGGTTTGTCCCTGGTGGTTGGCAGTAACGCTTCGACCCTCGGCACCCGGGAAAATGCCGAAGATCCGACACGTCTGGAGTTCACACTGAGCAACGGTGGACGCCTCCTCAATATTGATGAACAGATCACCGGCGGCAAGCTGGGTGGCCTCCTGCGTTTCGATACCGAAGGTCTGAAACCGGCATTCGATGAGCTTGGCAGGATTGCCATTGCCCTCTCCGACACCATGAATCACCAGCATGAAATCGGGATGGATCTGGAGGGCGAACTCGGTGGGCTGTTCTTCACAGATATCAATTCGCTCGAGGCGCAACGGAGCCGCGTGGTCCCCAACGGAAATAACGCGCCCTCGACCAACGGACAGTTGGCCGTCGAGATAACCGACAGTTCGGCGCTTCCGGCAGGCCGCTGGACTCTCCAGTTCAGTGGCGATGGGCGAAGCTACGAGTTGATTGATCAGGGTACTGGAAGAACCGTCAATCAGGGCCGGTTGCCCGATCCGCCCCAGTCTGAGATTTCCATGCCCGGTTTCAACATCCGGGTGGAGGGCGGCACGTTCAATGCCGGAGACAAATATCTGATTCAACCAAGCCGGAATGCGGCGGAGAGCATTGGGCTGGTGGTCAATCGGGAGGAGGATCTGGCTTTCGCAAGTCCGGTTCGTGCTACCACCGGCGATGACAATATCGGAACCGGCAAGATTGATCAGGGCACCATGCTTAACGTCAGGAACCCGTTCACCAACTCCCTGTTGCCCGCGTTCCAATCGACCGGGCAACTGGCGAACGGGCCAATTACCGTAACATTCGACGATCCGGGAACCGGCCTGGTGTTCACGGTTACGGACGGCGGTGGAAACCCGATAGGTCCGGCAAACCGGCCCTACACGCCGGGCGTTGCCAATGAGTTGTTCAGCGACAATCCGGCGGATGGTGCCGAGTACCAGGGTTTTCAGTTCAAGATAACGGGCCAGCCGGCTGACGGTGACACCTTCGAGATCAATTACAACTCCAACGGTGTTTCGGACAACAGGAATGCGGAACTGCTGGCGGCGCTTGGCACGGCCAACACGCTGAATGGTGGTAGCCAGAACTTTTCCGAAGGCTATGCGGGGCTTGTTGAGGATATCGGTGTTAAAACACGCCAGAGCCAATTGGATGTGGATGCCGGCAAAACCCTTCTGGAGCAGTCGACCAATCAGCGGGAATCTGTATCCGGCGTTAACCTGGATGAGGAAGCCGGGCGCCTGATCCAGTATCAGGCCGCCTATAATGCCTCGGCCCAGGTAATGTCGGTAGCCCAGGATTTGTTCAATACCCTGTTACAGAGTTTCCGGTAACGGTTGAGGTGATGTGACATGATCAGAATTTCATCACAGCAGATTTTTTCAGGCGGTATTAATCGGCTCCAGGAGCTCAATACCAGCCTGAATAACACCCAGCAACAGATCTCGACTGGCCAGAGGGTAAACAAACCTTCCGACGATCCGGTCGCTGCGGCGCGCATTCTGAAGCTGGATCAGGAGCTTTCGCGGGTTGAAACCTATCAGCGCAACGTCGACCTGGCGGACAACCGTCTGAAACAGGAAGAAAATGCTCTTTCAAGTTCGATCGATGTGATTCAGCGGATCCGGGAGCTGACGGTTCAGGCGGGTAATGGGTCATTGTCGGCCAACGACCGGCGGTCGATTTCTTCGGAGCTGGAGGAACGCCTGGGGCAGCTCGCCAATATTGCCAATACCCGTGATGCCTCCGGCGAATACATCTTTAGTGGATTCCAGGGCTCGGTAAAGGCCTTTGAGCAGGATCCCTCAGGCAGTTGGATTTACCAGGGCGACGAGGGCCAGCGAGTCCTCGAAATTGATGATGGTGTCACCGTTCCGATCAGCGATAACGGCAAGGACATTTTCGTAAGAGTTCCTGCGGCCATCACCGGCGAACACAGCACGGTGAGCACGCCGGGCGCTTCTATTTCAGGCGTCAAGCTGGTTAACGAGGCAGATCTGGCTGCCGCCTACCCCAACTCGTTCCCGGACGATATTACAGTGGAGGTCGTCGACGTTGGAGCGCCGAATCCACCGGAGTTAAGGGCGTTTGATAGCCAAGGAAATCCATTGTCGGTTGATCCCCTTGTTTACGAGAGCGGCGAGCCGTTCACAGTTGCGGGTGTAGAGGCAACAATTACTGATGCTGTGCCTGGTGCGGGGGATGTGTTTACGCTGAAGATCAACGAAAAACAGTCGGTGTTCGGCACCATTGAGAACCTGATTTCCGGTTTGAACAACATCGACAAGAGCAGTCCGGATGGGCAGGCCCAGTACGACGACCTGATTGCTAATTCCCTGATCAACCTCGATAACGCCCAGGAAAGCATTATCCTCAAGCAGACCGAGTTGGGTGGCCGGATGAACGCGGTGGAATCGACCAAGACCTTCCTTGAGGATTCTTCGGTGTATACCAATGAAATCCGGTCCCAATTACAGGATGTGGATTACGCAGAAGCGATCAGTAACCTGAGTTTCCAGAGCTTCGTGCTGCAGGCGGCTCAGCAGTCGTTTGCGCAGGTTTCGCAACTGTCATTGTTCGACAGATTGTAAATATCCGAGCCAGCGGGCAGTTGTGTCCGCTGGCTTATTGCTTTCGCGATTAAGCTCAGTATAATCCCCACCACTCTCCGATGGCGGCGTGGTGAAATTGGTAGACACGACGGATTCAAAATCCGTTGGGGTAAAACCCGTGGCGGTTCTTATCTTAACCACGTTGTTCCTCTGAATAGAATCAGTTAAGATTTTTCGTGTTTTGGCGGAGTGATGAAATTGGTAGACATGACGGATTCAAAATCCGTTGGGGTAAAACCCGTGCCGGTTCGAGTCCGGCCTCCGCTACCATCAAGTTCAAAAAAACCCTACAAAACAACAAGTTAATCGGATATAGCTCCGCTTAACTCCCGTCGATTGTTTCCTCACCCTTTCTTTTATTCAGAGATTAGTTGGCTGAATAGAAAAAGCGCACTATATTCCCCTGAGTGATCTCTGAATACTTTTGCTATCAATCTCACTCGGAATCTTTTTATGGCTCATGCAAGACGAAGGCATGTGACTTTGAGGGAAACAACCGATAAAGGTCGACATTCCTGGGTTCTCATTGATCCGGAAGGCGAGCCAATCATCGGCTTCACGCTTTACATGCGCTTTCTAGCCAAGAAGAACAGGCGATTGAATACACGGAAAGGCTACGCCCGAGCTTTGTCGCAGTTCTTTGACTATTTGTATGAAGTCGCAAATCTCTACAATGGCTTGAGCGAGGAACTCCTTGAAGAAGCCTGCGAAGCATATGAAGCATATATGGTTCTGGGAGAAAGAGCGGATGATGAACTGGCTAGAGAGGTCGCGCAGTCGCTCCCGTCGCCAAAGTTGCAGCCAAGCTCATACACCGTTCACCACTCGGCATTGAATGGATTTTTGAGGCAATCCGGTCGCTTCGCCAACAAGATAAAACAGTTGCAGAGTGCGGGCTATGGAACTGAGTACAGGCAGCGAGAGGAGCTTCTACATCTGAGCAAGAGTCGAACTTTAAGTAACTCAGAGCGCAACGCGATGCTTAAGAATAGTGTTTTTGCCAGCACTGTTGCGGGTGGCGCTAGATCAATTCAGGAAAGAATGCTTGACCGACGGTTTCCGGCCCAGGCTTCGGGAGCTGAAGACTTATTTGATAATGACTCCGATGAAAAAACGTTCCCGTGGGATAGATTCCAAGAATTGTTGGATGCAGCGCCAAGCCACAGGGAACGCGCTTTTTGGTCATTACAGGCTGCTACCGGTTGTCGTTACTCAGAGGCACTCCAGATCCTTTGGCAGGATATTCGATTAGACCAACGTGAAGTAAAAATTGTAGATCCGAGATGTCGGATCGGTGTTTACGAAACATGCACTCCCGACCAGCTTGAAGAGTTAGTTTTTAAGGCCCGAGCCACGCGCTCCACGTTCATGATTAACCCGTGGGCTCAAAGGTTCTTCCAATACCTCCTGGAGTACATGCGCTCTGAGGATTACCGACGAGCTGTTCAACATGACTTCGTTTTTCAATCAAAAGGCGAAGATACCTACGGTGCTCCATATCGATTCAACTCCTACCAAGGAATGCTGACGATACTTAAAAGAACCATCAAAAAAGTTCTTGGCACAGACAGAGGGTATGGATTTCATTCATTCCGACACATGTATGGCTTTTACCTAGCGAACTACGCATTGCGTGCAGATGGTGGCATGGGGTTGCCACTTCCGGCCATCCAGGCCTATATGGGCCATGCCGATATTAAAACAACCCGGAAGTACGCTCGCTCTGATAAGGAACTTTTGAAGCTACAGCTTGGCTTTGCGAACCGTGCCGTCATGGGGGTAGTCGGGCCAAAAACACTGCTGGAGTTGCAGATACAGAAGAATGAGGAGGAGCGCTATCTCCTTCTCCAGAAGCGTAAAGCTTTGCCCGCAGCTGTAGACGGAGATGCCACCAAAGATGATTAATACGAGTAAAGAGATTGTTTTTCTTGTTTCGGGCGACGAACTTTCCAAGCAATGCTTTGGGGCTATTGAGGATGTTTGCTGGGCATTAAGACAAAACTTTGGAGTTGAGCGAACCTCTGACTTGATCAGAGTTGCTGATGGAAATATAACCTTTCTGCGTTTTTTCGACCCAATTTACGAAGCAGAAATCGGGAGGATTTCTGAAGAGGGAGTCCTAAAGCTGTTCAAGCTTACAACATATCCAGACGCGAAAAGACCCCCTGACTCTGAGATACAGGAGCTGACACTTTATGAACGTGGTGGCAATCGACCGGCACCAACTCGCGGCTATTTTCGTGGCATAAAGCTTGGCTTACAGCTTTTCTTTATGAATTTGTGGCGACGAAAGGCAATATTGCTGCCCTATGAATTTAATCTCCCACAAACACATTGGATGATGAAGGAAGACTACCGTGAGCTTTTTCTGTCTCCAGTTTCAGCCTACGTTAGGAGCTTTAACCACAAGTTTGGCGGGAACGAGTCGTCATTTTTTCGGGAGAAGAAGAAAGACAAGGCTCTGAGGATGTTATCCGCTTACTGGGTAAAGATGACGCTCGGGACAACTTGGTATGAGCCAGAAGACATCAGCTTGGATGAAGCTCGAACCATCGCTAAAGAAAACAACGCGAGTAAAAGTAAGAAAACTGGATCAGGGTATACAACCAGCGCGCTTTCAATGACTTCGCTAGTGAGAACTTTGCTCGAAAGGTTCGGTGACAGAATACCTTTCAGTGCATCCGATTATGCATCCGCTACCCAGGATGATTTTAAGAGGGCGATGTGGGATCGCTATGCCACGGGCGATTTAGAGTACGATGTGCTCAGGCAAGCACCGAAGGCACTTTCACCTTCGGAAAAGCTCAGATTCGGGCTTGGCGAGATTTTCGATTCTATTGAAGCCCTTGGAGAAGAAGAGCTATTCGCGAAGATGAACGATCTGACGATCAAAAACTTGTCGAGCGATTATTTCATAGATGTATACCTTGAGGTCTCACCTGCTGAGTATCACGAACCCGCTACAGTTTGGTTTGGCCTTGTTGAAACGTGGTTAAAACACAAAAGATACTCTCGAAATGATCAGTTTGCTGGCGCGGTCGGCTTCCTATTCCTTTATATGTTCGTCTACCTACCGTGGTGGTATCGAAAAAATCGAAGCGCTTCAAAACTGCCTCAGTATCCGAGTAACCCAAACCTTATGAATGGCGCGATTTTTATGGCGTCTCTGATTCGGGAAAGCTTTGAGTTACCTTTAGACTATGTCTCATTTATGGAGAAGGTGTCAGATAAGAGGCGCTGGGCAAATACTACCCACTACAGTGTGATGCAACCTATCGTGAGCTTCTTTCGGTGGCTCCACGGGAAAAAGCACCGCCTCCCTGATGCTGAAAGATTTGAGTTGCCTATTGACCACGATGATTTGCCTCAGATAGGTGGCCGAACGCAATCATCGAAGAATCCAATGCAGAGGCGTCTGTTCAAGCTCTTTATCGCTTATTGCTACGCGATGAATGATCTGCAAGAACAGTTGATGGAGATAGTTGAACGCGGCGACCTTGATCCCACACTGCTCGGTGGAGTTGGGACTTACATAAAGTTTTCGCAAACGGAATGTAACCGAGGCATTGAGGAGCAGGCCGATCAGCCTAACAAGGTACTAGATCTATCGAGGTACAATGTAAAGTGCCCAACGGTGCGGGTCGGAGACGAAGAGTATTCGGTTAGTGGGTTTTATCGCTTTTTCTTTCATAAAAAATTTCGGGTCTCAGATACCGAAGAGAAACTTCTAATATTTCCTGGAGATCTCAGAGTTTGTCAGTTGATGCTCGAAACCGGCATTAGAGCCCAGCATCTACGATGGCTGGACGTCGACACATTCGATATGAAGGTTAATTATCATGTGAACGACGAATACCTGCATCCACTTCTTGTTAACACCGACAAAATAAAAAAGCAGCCGTGGATTTCGGTCGTTTCCTCGACTGTCATCAAAATTTGTGCAGAACAGCGGTTGTGGCGAAAAAAAGTACTCAACCCGATGTTCCACGAGCGTGTTTACTACAACGGCAATAAAAACTCAGTCCATGGCACGATCAAGCCTCTTTTCGCCTACAACCCGAAATCTGGTAAACCGAGTCAAAACTATGAAAATACCTGGACTGCCCTACAATTTGGTTTTCAGGAGTTTCTTCGCGAAAACCATATCTCCAGCGAGCCTCTGGTCAAAGTAAAGCCGGTAGGTCACGCTTTTCATCAAAGCGTATCTTCGGAATCTGTGACAGTCGATGACAACGACGGCAAACCGTTTTGCCCGGTAACGTACGCCAAAAGATCCACACCTCACTCTGCGAGAAACTCGGTAGTTAACGAGAAAGTCCGATATCTGCCTCATCACATCGTCGGAGAATTCATCACGGGGCAGCATGAGAGGCTGGTCTACTACTACAACTTAAGAGATTCAGAAGATCACTATGCCGATCAGGCTATGCAGTGGGTGGATCGCGATCAGGGCCCTCGATTTCCGCAGGATAATGAAGAGCTAGACCAAATAATGACGCCCGCAGATGCTGTCGGCAGCACGATGGCAGAGGGAATTAAAGAGAATCCAAAGCAAGCTATTGAAGCTTACGGCCTCATCAGCATCAAATTGATCACGGATAAAGATGGGAACATTGAGGATGGGGTGGACCTTCTCAGAGCGCAAAAGTCTCTGGCTTTGGCTGTAAATCCTACCCATTTTTGTCCGTTCGATAATAAATGCCCACAGGAGATAGTTGAGGAACTTGGCGATTTTCAGCCCTGTGCCATTTGCCCGTATGCAATTAGCGGTATAAATCACCTCCCTGCGATTTCTGCGGCCAAAGACGCGATGTACGAGCAGTTCATTGAGGAGAAGGAAAATCTCTCAACTATGAGAAACAAAAGGCCGGAGGCCCTCGATACAATCGCTGAGTTGGAGAATAGGTGTAGCCAGCTTGCAATCTATGCTGCGGGCTGGGAGTACCGAGAGAAAGAAATCTTTAGCAAGGTCGAGGGGATAAAGAAAGGGTTTGATGATGGGCTTTACACCGTTGGGAAGCCAGAATTCATCAGCAACTTGCTAGAAAGGCGCAGTACTAAAACAAGTGACATTGCTTCGTATATCGTGAAGAGATTGCGAGACTGCACAGCGTTTCCATTAACGGAAACTAAGACCATCAACGCAAAATTCGAGATGACTCGGAGAAAGATGCTTGCGGCGAAAGACCCTTCAACATTATTCGATTTTGCTCCTTGTCCTAAGCCGGTAGCGGAACTTTACTCACTGATTCACTCCTTCAAAGAGCTACACAATATCAATGATGAAACGATCAGGATGATCATCAATTCATCTCCGCATGAGATACTCCAATTAAATCAATCTAGTGGTCTGGAAGGCCATACCGATGAGTAAGAAAATTCCAGCTGGGGCAAAGGCAAACGCTGATCGAAAGCGTCGGCGGCAAAAAGTCGTAACAGAGACTCTAAAGTCTTTGGGCCCCTCGGTGCGCTTCAAGAGTGAATACAGGGTTTACGAGTATTTGGCTCGTGTTGTTGCAGAGTACGAGGCAACGAATGGACTCGAAACTAAGCGCGGGCCATGCACCGCGTCAGGGCTCTCTCAGGATAACTCTATCAGAGCCAAGGTAAAGGCTTTCTTTATTGACGGAAGCATCGCCGATTCTGACCAGTTGGCGAAGTCATCAAGTCTATTGAAGTCTCGGAATATGCTCGAAAGAGATCTTGAAATTAGCAACCTGAAATATGAACTGGAGGAGCTAAAACGGCACTTTAAGGACCTTGAGGCAGAAAATGGTCGGTTGTCCAAATATGTCGAGAAACAAAGTTATACAACAGGTGCTACCACCAAACCTGCCCTTGAAAATGAGGGGGACCGAAAAACGAATGAAGCCTTATGTCAGATTATCTCAATCCTGGAAGAATGGGGCAGGGACATGCTGGAGAGAACAGATGAAGGTGCGCTTTGGGATATGGTTTCTCACAAGGAGCTGATCTCCAATAAACTGATGGCTCATTACGACCGGCTTATTTCTCGCGGTAAAACTGGAGGTTAGGTCTGCATGGGAAGGGAAAAAGCTCCAATCAACGAGGCATCTTATATCGCTTACGTTGCCAGACTGAAAAAGGAAGGCAAGGGCTTTCCTATGAACAACAGAGGCGATGTGAATTACTCCAAAGTAGCTGAGGAGTGCGGTTTCCATAGGCAGGTTCTGTATAACACTCTGAACGATCAATTCCTTGAAGACCTCAAAGATATTGGCGTTGAAGGTCCAGAGGAAACGCCGGACATAGAGGATCGTCTGTAAGCGCCAATAAATCCGCACCTGTGGCTGGCAACTGAATTTCGCCACACT
>OJCB01000214.1_pt1 | contig 24212 bp, 18 predicted proteins | sample 1591501 | NCBI WGS metagenome assembly OJCB01 (sample SAMN05416813, study PRJEB24817) | seawater metagenome | isolation source: Sea water | place: Canada:Atlantic | collected 2013-07 | reverse complement strand
CGAGATCAGCCTCGGTCTCGTGGGCTCGGAGATGTGTATAAGAGACAGACCATTACGTATTCGAACCAGCCTTTTGCGACCAGTTTGCTGTCACTGCCCTTCAGAATTTCGAAGTTTACTTTCACATTCGCTTTTTCAATCTTGTCGACATGGGTGCGGACCAGTGAGGTGTCCCCGATTCTCAAAGGGCGCTTGTGTTCCATATAGGATGCTTTGACCACCCAGCTGAGATCCCGACTGATAAAGTCATCCATCGACATTTTATAACAGCGCTCCATCTGCTCGTACCTCGCAGCGAGAACATAATCAAAATAGCGCGAATTGTGAACGTGCTGATTCATGTCGATGTCATCAGGACGAACGGGAATGACAGTTTCGAAGGTGGAGAATTCGCTCATTGATCAGATTTGGATATTCCCAAAAACCTACAGCGAAAGATGGATTGTGAAGGGTGAACTTTTCATTTTTCACGATCACGAAGGCCATGGGCATGGGCGCGGGGGCTTGAGATGATGAGCCAGTGACTGAATGCGGTGAATCTGAATTCAATCAGACGCATTGGCAGAAGGTCTGGCGAATCCAATCGAGGTGTCACGCCGGGAGCAATGCAGGCAATAGAATGTAGGATTTCGCCGCGATGAATCGTCCCCCGGTCTCGACGAAACCTTCCCCCTGCCGGGATCGAGTTTGAATAATCCTCTACCAGTAAACGTCATGAACAATATGAACTGCCTCCACTTTCAAAGTATCCGACTGTCAAAAAAGTTAGCGATAGTCCTTTTTGCGACTCTGGCTCTCCCTTTGGCCACCACCTTCGCTCAAGTAAAGATTGAAGCGAAGTCTTCAAGCTCTCTCGACATTGATGGCGGCGGAACGATCGCGCCTGTCAATTCACCTCCGGCCGCTTTGAACAACGGTTTCAGTGGAAAATCGAGTATTTCGAGAGTGAATGTTCCCACTTCTACAGCCGGTAAAGGACAAGTGACGAGCCGGGATACGCCCCTTGCCCGTAAGCAGCCCGGTCAGCCTGTTGCCGCTACTCAGCGAGTCGCTCCAAACCAGCCGCGAATTGATCCGAAGAAAATGAAGCGGATGGCCGAGCTTCGTCGCGAATTAAATATCTCGGACGCTGCGATGAAAGCCAGATTGGCGATGCCTGCGGACGATCTTTTCCTGCCTGAAGCAGACACAACGATCAATGAGTTTTCCGAGCCGATCTTGAAGAAAATCGCGGAGTATCTCGAATTGAGTGATAAAAAGAACGTCACCGTGAAAGGTTTCTACGTCGCAGGAGAGAGCACCAAAGAACTCTCATGGGCAAGGTCTCTTTCCCTGATCGAGTGGATGTCTAAAAACAGCAAGCTGGATCTCGAGAACTTTAAAGCAGCCGGACCTCAGCCTGAGACACAGGCAAGCGTAAAGAAAAATTCCAACGAACTGGCTGATACAGAATTTATTAATCGGATTGAACTGCACCTCGAGTAAGTGCAAAGATCAGGTATGCCTTTGCACCTAACCTTTGTCGTATTTATTCTAGCAAGCTCTGCAGCCATTTTGAACGTTCACGGGGAAGTGAAAGGATACCCGCCGGGGGTGGAGGAAATTTCCTTCGTCTCTTCGGGGGATCAGACTTCGCAGCCGGCCTTGTTCTGGAAGCCTGAAAAATCGAAGTCTGGTAAAGTGCCTCTTCTCGTGGGGCTTCATACCTGGTCGGGAGATTACACTCAGGCCGGTGGTGAGGCAGTCTACGCCCGATGGTGTCAGCAGCTTGGCTGGGCATTTATCCATCCGAATTTCCGCGGTCGGAATCGCAGCCCGGAATCAATGGGCTCGGATTTGGGGGTGGCGGATATCGCATCCTGTGTCGAGTGGGCAAAAGAAAATGCCGAAATCGACGAGACCCGGATTTACGCGATCGGAGTTTCCGGAGGCGGCCATGCCTCGATGCTGGTGGCAGCGAAATTGCCGGAAATCTGGGCGGGCGTCAGTGCCTGGTGCGGGATTTCCGATATAGCTGCCTGGCATCGGGAGACATCTGAAGCGGGTCGAGCCAATTATGCGAAAGACATTGAAAGCGCCCTCGGAGGGAAGCCCGGGGATTCAGAAAAAATCGATAAGTCGGCCTGGAACCGCTCCCCTTTGAGCGCGCTCGCGAATGCGAAAGGCGTAGCACTGGATATCAACCACGGAGTGAATGACGGACGGGAGGGGAGTGTGCCTTTCACCCACTCGCTTCACGCCTGGAACGCGGTCGTGGAAAAGAGCGAGAGAATGAAGGGTGGCCCGATTGACGCGTTTTACGGGACACAGAGAGTCCCTGCTGAGCTTTCCGCTTTCGAAGTCGAAGACCCGGTCCCGCTTTTTGGTGAGAAACAGCCCTTGTTCCGGAAAACTTCAGGAAACACCCGGGTCACCATTTTTAATGGTGGTCACGAAATCGTCCACATTGCCGCACTCAACTGGTTGGCGGCTCAGAAAAAAGGGCAGCCTGTGGTTTGGGAGAATCCCAATCCAGTGAAATTAAAAACCGCTTCCGGAGAGTCCGAAAGCGGTAAATAGAGAGGCAGAAAGAAGTCCTGCCAGCACGTGGCCTGTCGGCCTATCGCACGAGGCGGTTGATCCGATGGTCGCGACCACGCTCAAGCGGATCCGCGGCAGGCTTGGCTGCTTTCTTTTTCGCAGCTGCCTTGTACTGCCGCTTGTCCGTGATCATTCCGAATTCAATCGGACCAGATTGACTATCATATTCGATGATCGCAGGATCAGGACGGTAGGGCTCGGGTTCATCGCGGATTTTTGCGCCGTCGGCGAGCCATCCGGGCACACCTCCCATATCCAATTCGTTCTGACAACTGGTCAGAGCGAAGGCAGAGGTCGCAAAGGCGGAGAAAAGAAGGAGTCGATTCATGTGAATGAGTTGAGTAATTTTGAGTCGCGAAAGGTCGCGCGCGAAAGTAGACGAAAAAAATCAGATTTCTATACGAAAAAAGTGTCTTCGTCTGAATAAGGGGGCGCGCAACAGCAGAGAAAACGCAGCCCTTTACTGCTATCGGCAGTGATTTGGTGCCAGGAACCGGCCGGAATTAGAATGGCGTCCCCTGTTGTGACTTTGCTCAATTCACCTCCGATTTCCATGGTTCCCTCGCCTTCGAGGATAAAATAGAACTCTTCACTGGCCTTGTGGTAGTGGCGTTCGGTATATCCTCCCTGTTGCAGACCGGCTTCAGCAAGGCTCTGATTCTGAACCGGGGCGTTAGTATTATCGAGAATACTGCGAATAGTGGAGCCGTCTTTTGTCGTAAAAGGTGGCTGTTCTGCGATTTGATTGATCGTCATCTTTGGTTAGGTTGCTCTTTCGCTCAGTGTAGAGCAGGTTTGTGTAGGGGCAAAGAATTCACACCATTTCCAGAACAGTTATGAGCAGCGATACAGAGGAATTTTTCGAAGAGCCGACTTCCGGGAAGAAAGCAGGGAACTCCAAAAAGAGCGCAAAGCGAGGCTGCGTAAGGCTCATTATCCTGATGGTTCTCTGCAGCATCGCCTTTGCAGTGCTGTGTGTGCTCTTGATCGATGTGACCAATTCGGGCGGAAAGATCAAGAGGGCTATAGCGGGGATGCTCGATATCAAACCTGATCCTGTGGCGATCCCCAAGCCGGAAGTCAAAGTGGTCGAGAAAATTGTCGAGGTTCCTGTGGAAAAGATCGTCGAGAAAATTGTCGAGGTCGAAAAAGATCGCCCAATGCCTTCGAGTTACGTGCCCTGGCAAACCATCGATACCGCCAAAATGTGGAACGGGATCAATGTGACCACCAAGGTGAATGAGGTGAAAGGGCAAACCGCCAGCCTCGAGCGGGAAAAAGAGGATAGCTACCAAATCAAAATGGAGCTCAATATTTCAGTCCCTCAACCGAATGACTCGGTCGGAGCGCTGGGATCACTCAATGCGAATCTTCCCCTGATGTTCAAGGATTTCTCAACCCTGGTGGAAAATGCAAAAGTATCTCCTTTTTATCATCATATTTACGAGCTGAAGACCGACTTCATCCAGAAAAATGTTACGCGCCTGGACCGGGTTCTTTCACGGCACAATCTTTATGACTGCGAGACGATCCTCGAAATTGAGCATCCGGATACCAAGAGAAAGGCTCTTTTGATTCAGGGGGAAATGGACGTGGTGGCGGATGGCTCTGACGGGGACAGGGTGCCGACGCTCAGTGATTACATTTCGATGTCGGATTACTACCAGCCCTTTACCAGTTACGGCTGGTCCAAGAAGACCAACACGCCCAACCCGCTTCTCGAGCGTTGGGAAACCAAGCTTAAAGAATACGAGACGGAGTTTGCCATCAAAGGGCTCAGCATTGAACGGAACCGTGAACTTCGCGAGGGGATCGATAAATACAAAGCCGGTGTCACTGACATGAAAGGGCGCAGTTTCCTCATCGCGGAGATGGACCCGTTTATCGTGGTTCCGCTTTCGTTCCTCGGGCGAAAAGATGAGAACGAATTCGGTCCGGCGATCGGAGACTACGCTGTCGTCGTTTACGGAGACAAGTTGTATCCGGCCATCGCAGGCGATGCCGGCCCCAGTTACAAAATGGGGGAAGCTTCCCTGAGAATTGCCAAGGCTTTGAACGAAAAGGCCTCGCCTTATAATCGGCCGGTTAGTGATTTGCATGTGACCTACCTCCTGTTCCCGAATTCGGCAGATGAGAAAAAAGGCCCGCCGAATCTGGAAGAGTGGCATGCAAAGTGTTCGACTTTTCTTGAGGAGCTCGGCGGAATTAACGAGGGCTTTGAACTTCATCAGTGGGAAGATCTGATCGCCAAGCTCAATACTGAGAAAGAAGCCGCGAAAAAAGCGGAAGAGGAAGCAGCAGAAAAAGCAAAGGCTGCGGCTGAATCGGAACCTTCTACAGAAGACGATGCAGACGCCCCTGATCCTGCTCCGGCTGAGGGTAAAACAGAGCCGGGCACACCTGACTCCGATGCCGCACCTGATTCTCCGGAAGCTGAAGGAGGCGCCGGTTCAGCCGATGCGGCTGCCGACAATTGAGCGAATCATCTTCGCCTGATATAGGCACAGTTCGAATTACATTCTGTGCCGAAGGGGTTCGCGCCTTTGCTGCAGGAATTATTGAGACTGCCCTTGCGACCTTCGCCATTCTCATCGCGGTCACTCAATTTGATTCGAGCCCGGGAATTAAGGCGACGATCATTGGGAGCCAGGCATTCGGATTGATCGGATCGCTTTTCCTCGTTCCTCGGATTATGCGGCTGAGTGTCCGGCCAAGTCGCGCTGCAGCCATTATCAATGCGCTGAGTATGGCGGGATTCGTTGTTGCGGCTCTGAACCCGGCCAGCGAAATCTGTTTTGTCGCTGGTGTTAGTATCGGCCTCGGGGTTGCCGGTCTGGCGATGCCCTTGCAGACTCATTACCTTCGGCAAAATTATCCGAAGAACTCCAGGGGAAGGCTCTTTTCGGTAAATGTATTTATCCGGGCCCTCACGGCAATGCTTGCGAGCTGGCTGTTTGGTATCTACCTCGATCGGGACGCGCAGAATTACGAAACCCTCCTCTGGGTATTAGCCGCTGCTGCGGGATTGTCTGCAGCCAGTCAGTGGATGATTCCCTCACAGCCATTTCAACAGGGTGCCATAAAGAACCGGCCGTCGGTGATGCGATCGATGAAGTGGCTCGAACAGGATCGAGTATTTGCGAGGGTGATCGTCGCCTTAATGGTGATGGGGATCGGAGTGTTGGCAGCGAATGCTTTGCGGGTGGATTACCTGGTGAATCCCGACCATGGACTCGCTTTCGATGTGGTTACCGTGAGCCTCATTACCGGAATTGTCCCCTCGATAACCCGCCTGCTTTCGACCTACTTCTGGGGATGGCTCTTTGACAGAATGAATTTTTTCCGGCTCCGTCTCATTGTGAATGCCGTCTTCTTTTCCGGCATCATTCTCTATTTCTCCACCGGATTGATCCCCGCCATTATAATCGGCTCGGCACTTTTCGGGCTCGCTCGCGGGGGAGGGGAAATCCTCTTCAATCTATTCGTGACAAAACTGGCGGCACCGGATCATGTCGCTGAGTACATGACGGTGCACACCTTCTTTGCCGGGCTCAGAATTCTTTCCGCACCCTTCATCGGGTTCTTCCTCGTCACCTATGCCGGAATCTCGACGATGATGGGATTCAGCCTTGCCTTTATTGCCGCCACCTTTTTTATCCTCTGGCCTCTATTGGGAAAGAGAACTGAAAGTCAACACGCCTAGAGTTCATTTTGGATTCGGTTCTCATTCGGTTCTCAGCTGGTGAAGTGATACCCGTAAAACCATGGCCTCAATATTTCCGAAGAATTTCCGAACGTCGACGCCCCGGGCAGCTGCAGGTTTAAACACCGGGAGTGGATGCCGCTGTTATGGAATGCGGAGGAGGGAAATCCTAAGGTGAGCAATACGGCAGGGCTTTTCCGGAGAGAGAACTTTCAAAGGAAGTAAGAAGGTGGAGGAAATTGAAAAATGTCGGATGACCCCTAAATTTTCGGATGACCCCTAAATTTGCACAAATTCGAACAACGCAGTTAGGCTTTTCGAGGCTGTTCCGGAGAGAGAGCTTTCAACGGAAGTGAGAAGGTGGAGAAAATTGAAAAATGTCGGATGACCCATAAATCGGTGATGCAAAGTTACTTCTGATACTGTCAATGTCTGGTTTAGAGGCTCCTTTGTTCTCGATCAAAATTGGACGGGGGTAACAGGACACATGGTCGAATTTTTTTATCTTTTCAATCCAGCGCTTATAGGCAAATTAATAACAGTGCTCATGATTTTTAAGAACAATAGGTTGGTAAACTGTGTCTGTCCGTCTGTGTTGGGTATTTGTTTTTTTATCTTTCTAACTCATTGCAACTCAAAACCGGATCTTCGTATATCTCCAAATGGGCGATTTTCGATTCGATATATTGATGAATCGCATGCTATTCTTCGTCGTCAGGATGTGTTTGCTTTGGTTAAGGCCAGCTATGAGGGGAGGGATCTTTCTGATTGGTCAACCGGTGATAAGGTTGAAATAAATATTGTTAGCGATGTAGTAAATTTGTTTTTTGATGAGAGTATTCCTGGGTTTTTTGTCGAATATCTGAAATATGACGGCTCGTCAGGATTCCATGCCGTCGATCAAATGGGGGGTAAAAATTATGAACAGTTTGGTGAGGTTTCGCAACTGTACGAAAAGAATCATTTAAAGTATTCGGATATGATCCCGATTGATGATTTCTTAAGCGATGGAACCACGTTTTCAGACCGCTATGTTCAATGAAAATGGAATTTACAAATTTGCGCGGACAGGCAATTACACCCGAGAATTAGGGGTCATCCGGCATTTTTCAATAATTGACCTCTCAATGTGGAAAGGCAATCCCTTCCAATGCCTCGTGTTGCCCGGATTCAAAATGAAAGCGGCATCTATCATATCCTGGCGATGCTCTAAAACCTTGCCCCTACGGAGTCTCGACAGGCCGCCCTTCTTTCAGGGCGCAAGCGATCGCGATACGCTAACTTTGACGCAGCAGCCCGACCAGATACCGGATTTCACCGTCCACCTGGTCTGCGTCGGTGACGGTGAGGCCGACCTCGTGACGCAGGACATCGCCGAATTCCCGGCGGAGTTCGAGGGCGGCTTGTTGCACTGCACCCTCGGTAGATCCGAGATCCGCGGCGATGTTCGCGTAGGGTTCCGTTCCTTCGCCGGTAAACAACCCGCGCAATTTCAGAAAGTGCGCTTCCCGTCCCCTATCCCTGAGGCGCTCGCCTAACTTCTCCAGGGCATTGTCAAAGAGCGTTCGCGCCCACCGACGGTCGAACGCTTCCTCCGGCGAGTCAACGATGCCACTTTCAGCGCAGGTCATTTCTTCAATTTCGTGCAGCGGAATCACCGGCTCATCCCCGCCGCGCTTTTGAGCGGTAGCCGCCCGGTGCTGGTCGGTGCGCCAGTTCTGCAAGGAGGTGAGCAGGAACGACCGAAACCGGCCACTACCCCGCTCGATATCGCGCAAAAACTCGCGGTTCAGCATGTGGGCAAAGAAGCCCTGAATGGTATCAGCCGCTGTGTCGTGATCCAGTTCTTTGCGGCGCAGGAATACATAGAGCGGCTTCCAATAGGCGCGCGCGAGCTTTTCCCAGGCTGCATGGGCCGACGATCCTTCACCATCGTCCTGCAGTAGGGCCGACCAGGGAGTGGCGGGAAAGGTGCCGCCGCCTGAACGCATCGATTCAAAGGTTTCGCCACCGTTGTCGGAATCCGTGCTGATCCTTCAGTGTTAGCTTTTAGGGGCGGCTAGGCAACAATTTCTTGTGAATCAATCCGATACGAAGTTCCTCGCAAGGACCGGACGGACGAAAAAAAAGGCGCGGCGTGCTCTTTTTTCCCTGATCTTTGCTGTAAGATTGCGTAGAAGCCTATGGCGATGACAGACGAACCATCAACAAGCCCTCCATCCTGCGCCAGCTGCGGTGCTCCATTGGAACCGGATGGCGCGTGCCTGGCCTGCGTGTTTGAAAGCGCCCTCACTGGCGGCACCGGCAGTCAGGAAGAGGAATCCGGCATGGCGTCCGGGGGCGGGTTCGGGGATTTCGCGCCTCCAGCGGTTGGCGTCTTTGGGAAGTACCGGCTGAACAAGGAATTGGGCTCAGGCGGCATGGGCGTGATCTGGGAGGCAGAGGACACCAGCCTGCACCGCACGGTCGCAATCAAAATGATCCGCGGATTTGCCTTTTCCAGCGCGGGGGACCGACAGCGATTCCAGCGCGAGGCAACTGCGGTCGCGCAGCTCGACCATCCAAACATCGTCCCCATTTACGAAGTCGGAGAGATTGAAGGCCAGCCTTACTTTGCGATGAAGCGGCTCGCGGGCGGCACCCTTTCCGCGCGATTGGTAAACGGCGCGATGGATCAGCGCGAAGCGGCCGTAGTCATGCAGAAACTTGCAGGTGCCATCGCCCACGCCCACGAACGCGGCGTCCTCCACCGTGATCTGAAGCCGGACAATGTGCTTTTCGACAAGTCCGGCGAGCCGTACCTGACCGATTTCGGATTGGCGAAAATGTTGGACGATGGGGACGGGCTCACCTTGACCACCGCCCACGTTGGCACCCCGCACTACATGTCGCCGGAGCAGGCGCGAGGGCGCGCTAAGGACATCACCGCAGCGAGCGACGTTTGGGGCGCGGGTGCGCTTCTGTTTCACATGCTGACCGGGGGGACGCCATTTACCGGCGATAGTTCGGGCGAAATCTTCCACAACGTGGCGAACGAAAAGCCGCGTTCCATGGATGACGCAGTTCCCGCCGTGGACAAGGATCTGCGAACCCTCTGCTTGCGCTGTCTTGAAAGGGATCCCGGGAAGCGGCTGCCAAGCGCGGAAGTTCTGGCCGATGAACTGGCCCGCTGGCTGGACGGCCGCTCCATCGAGACAAAGTCAACGAAAGCCCGCCACCGGCCACTTCGCACAGTCGCCCTTCTCATCGGTTTGCTGGTAATCGGCGGCTTGGTGGCGTTCCTGAAGAACTCGGGAGACAAACAAGACGAAGGGAACTCTCCGTCTGTAGTCGCGACCAAAGACAAGCCCTACGAGAACAGCCTCGGCATGAAATTCGTCCCCGTGCCGATCACCGGCGGCCCGAGCGATGGAAAACGTGTCCTGTTCAGCATTTGGGAAACGCGGGTGGAAGACTACAAAGCCTTCATCAAAACAGATCGTACCCGTGAATGGCACGATGCTGATTACATACAAACAGACGATCATCCTGCGGTGATAGTGAGCTGGGACGATGCACAGGCTTTTTGCCAATGGTTGACGAAGGAGGATCGGAAGGACGGCAAGTTGGGGAAAGATGAGCATTACCGTCTGCCGACCGACCACGAGTGGACTTGTGCAGCGGGACTGGGGAGAGAAGAGGATGCTGACGTAATGCCCTGGGCAAAGGACGGAAAGATCGCCGACATCTATCCCCGGGGTAAAAAGTTTCCGCCACCGAAAAGCGCGGGGAACTATTACGGGGAGGAATGCAAGCGTAATCCTATCGATGATTGGACCTCAATCGAAGGCTACGACGATGGATTTGATCGAACGGCCCCGGTGGGGAGTTTCGAGGCGAACAAGTATGGACTTTTTGATATGGGCGGCAACGTTTGGGAATGGTGTGAAGACTGGTTTTCAATAGAAGAGGAAAGGCGCGTGTTGCGCGGTGCGTCGTGGCACAACAGCAAGGAGAACGATCTTCGCTCTTCTCGCCGCAACAACGCCATTCCAAGCGTTCATTACAACAACTTCGGGTTCCGGGTGGTCGTCGCTGGTGGTGGCGAGGAGCAAAGCCCACCGAAGCCCCTTGCAGCGAAAGCGGGCGGAGCTCTTGATGTCGCTTCAGCTGACGTCGCAATTGTAGTCCTTGAAGGCGAACGCCGACATCACAAGGGCAGTGATCATGGCGTGGAAATTCACGTCAAGTTTCAAACCGAAGGGAGTGAAATTTTGGAAAATGCGAAGAAAATGGATTTCGCGTTTCTGAAAAATAATAGCCTTCTCGAACCTGTATCGTACCGGGGCTGGTGGGGTACGCCTCAAGCAACAAAAAGCGATTTTCGCGCGATCCATTTTACGCGGGACGTGACGAGTGAGGACACAATTTGGGGAGTGCGTTCGAAATTACCAACTTGCTGGGATGGCCCCATCGTAATTACGACAGGTGACAAAGAAGACGATTCGTTTTTTCGGGCGGATAATAAACAGGTGCTCCTTTCTCGATCGGGTAAAATGCTCCAGCTTGAAACGAATCAACACGAAGACGAGCTTGGCATCGCTAATGGGTCGATTTATCTTTCGGATCGGGGATGGCTGGAGCTGTGCTGGATGGGTGAAAAAGGCAGTTTAATCGGTTCTCATAAAAGTTATTATTTGCCCGCGGGTACGACTTTGCAGGATCTCGGCCTTCGTCCCGGGACTTCAAAGAGTTGGGAAGATGATGTGTTCGGTAGAATTACACTCATGATTCAACCCGATACAGATCCTGAAATCTAGAGCGGGGCAGGGTTATTCTGCGCCCTGAACGAACGATCAAAAATCCCCGGGACTTTCGGATCGTGCTTCAAGGGGAAACTGCCGCGGGACGGCCTTTGCCTGAGGTGGTCACCTCAAAGCGTCCGGTGAGACGTCCGCCATTTCCGGAAAGGAAAACGCTGCCATCTTATAGGGCCAATGGAAAATCGAGAGGACGGATGAACGCGATTCGAAAAAAGTGAAAAAAGTTTCACAATCTCCCTGATTTTTCGTCACAGAATCCGTGTTAAGGTTTGCAAGGCCTCCCTTTGGGAGCCCCACAGAAAAACCAAAATTGAAATCAAAAAGATATGAAAAAAGGTATAGCATTTATTATCGGGCTCTCCGCCATGTTTGCGGTGAGTGCCTTTGCTGATCATCCAAGCAAAGATGAAATTCTGAAAGCTGCCCGACCAGGATGGGAAGGTAGGGTAGCCTTTAAGGACGGTCAGTGGAAGGGAGGAACTCATACTTATAATCTGATGATCCAAGGGGCGTCTGATACCTCTGAAAAGTATGTTGTTAGTCTCTATGCATATAATGAAAGGCGGGGGACTGATGTCGCTTCCACATTCAATCATAGTGGAAATGATCCCAGTCAGGAACTCGGGGTTGCGGTAAGAGACAGTTATGGAGGGTTTTGGATCTTTAGGTTCTACAGTCTCGACAAAGTGGGTTACCAGTATTGGCCAGACGAAGAAGCACGTACCAAAGAAGGAAAAGCTGCCCTTACCACGGGGACCTTCAAACGCAGCAATTGAATAGTCGGACAATCTACACCAAACTCCCTGGTCAACTATTGAGCAGGGAGGGTTTCGAAACGCTGCGATCGAGAGCTCGCAGCGTTTTGTTTTTGTGAGGTCTCCCCAATGACCGGAGCATTCTTGGTAAAGTTCAGCCAGAGTTGACGTGTCCCCGCCCCCTGGAACTGAACTCGGCGGCCTTTGCCATCGGTTTGCTACCCAACCCGTGGTGGCCGTGGTCACATCAACGCGTCGGAGTGGCGTCCAGCCTTGAGGTGATTTCGGGCGCTGGATTCAAAGACGTCGCAAGCATCGTCTTCGTTCCCAACAAGGAGAGTGATATCGGTCTCTTGGTCCAGAGGGAAATCGAGAGGACGGATGAACGCGTTCCGAAAAAAAATGACAAAATGTTTCCCAAGGTGAAAAAAGTTTCACAATCTCCCTGATCTCTCGTCACGGAATCCGTGGAAAGGGGTATGGGACTCCCATAAACAACACAAGCAATAAAAATATGAAAAATAGAATGAACAGAAAACTCGCCACGGGAATCCTCGCGCTCACAGCACTGTTTGTAGGCAGTTCAACAGCTGCTGAGATCTTAGAAGACGGAACTTACTTTTTAGAAGACGGAGTTTACGTGTTCTCGATTGAGGCCGGGGGAGGCCACCTAAGACCTTGCCAAGTCACAAGGCAGGAAGGCAAAGGTGACTTGGGGGATGGGATTTACACCATTGAATGGTTGGGCAGTGATAAAGATGCGGGGAACTTGTACGCGGAGAATACCAGCGTCGGAACTAGTGTCTCAGGGAATAAGACCAAATCAACAAAGTGGGTTCTTCACAAGGGCTCGAAGGGTTGGGGAATCATGCTGGCGGGAACTGAGGAAAACGCAGTAACTCTTACAAATTTAAATCCTCTAACATTTGTGCTGCAGAGAAATCAGGGTGTTACAAATCAATTATGGAAAATTAAATAGCAATAATTTGCTAGAAAATCCTTTTCCTGATCCCGGTGTCCTGAGTGCTGGGGGGCAACAGGAGGAAAGGGGTCAATAGGAGGAAGGCAGTAAATTCCTTTCATTGACCCGCATGGCCTGAAGTACTGCTTCTGGCTCTCGGGTGTTCCTCCACATTATTCGATTCTTACTTTAAGCGCCGTGTGCGAGGCCAAAGGCTCCTACACACGGCGTATTCCTTCTGGGATTGCCTCCTTTTCTGACGGCGAATTCGTCAAACTCTTCGAAACAAATACGAAGGAGCTGTCTATCCCATCACCGCAAAGGGTGAGCGCAGGGAAGGGGTTACGATCGGGCCCTCCGACGAAATCAAACCCGGCAAACCGCTCTCGTTTGGCGACAGAATTCATCTGCGGACCCGACTCGAAGATCTGCCGATTTCCCGTGAGTTTGCTGCAAGCCAGAAAACCGACTGGTGGATTGTTCGATCCCCTCACAGCAAGGCAGGTTCCGCGCAAGCCGGAAATATCATCTGCTCAAAACAGCCCTTGCGTGCAGCAGACACCACAGCGTGTCCAGCATCGGGGCCTTCACCCGCCTCGGATTCGAAGACATCTTGACCCTCGCTTTCGTTTCCAACAAGGAGAGTGACATCGATCCATCGGGCCAAAGAAAAATCGAGAGGTCGGAGAACGCGTTTCGAAAAAAGTGAAAAAAAGATTCAAAAATAAAAAAAAGTTTCACAATCTTCCTGATCTCTTCTCACAGAATCCGTGGAAAGGGGTGTATCGGCTCCTTTTTGGGATCCGCACAGAAAACAACAAAATAAAACAACATGAAAAACCTAATAAGAAAAATCGTATTCACCACGGCATTGCTTGCAATCTGTAACTCCGTTTATGCTCAACAGCCGGAAGATCTCAGTGGGACCTATGCGATTAAAGCGAATTCGAACGACAAAGCCGCGGGGACACATCTAAGTATCTGGACTTATGGTGAAGTTGTATCGTATAAAGGAGGCGAAACGAAATGGACAATAAAGAAGGTAGGCGACGACGGGGATAAGCGCCTATACACGCTTGAGCAAAAGGGTAAATATCTATCCGTAAAAGATGGAACCAAGATCATCTCTTCCGATAAGCCCGGTCAATGGATTGTGTGGAAGGCCAGTAATGGATATGCAATCATGTGGTATGAGGATGCAACTAAAGGGGCCAATGCCTTGAGTCTAATCAAAACTGCTTCTGGATACGCTACGAGAGACGGTCATGCCCATTATCTCGTAAACCTGGCAAGAAATAATGCGGGGGGGAAAGGAAATTCTCATCAGGTTTGGGAGCTCACCAAAAAAGATTAGAGGGATCAGTGTAGTTCCCGTCTCCTTGCCTGTTACCGTGTGATTTAAGCTTTGGTTCAGGTGTGCGGGTGCTCCACAAAACTCAATTTTAACTTTATGCGCTGTGTGTTGGGCCGCAGAGGCTCCACACACGGCGCATTCCTTATGCGATAAACTCCGCTTATACCTCTGCGATTCGTTTTCCCATGAGCACGGAACTCGAATGGAGAATGAAGATTCGAGATTCGTAGCATGTCTCTTGAATAAATGTCCATTGATAAGCCGATTCCAATCAGGCGGTCGGGGAAGAGTTTTTTTCGAAAGCGACCCGGGAATTGCTGGCAGTCGGGCAAAGCGACTGAAAGAAATCGCGGGTTCTCATCTCCGACTCTGTATGTTATCCTGGGGATCCAACCCACGTATGAAAACCCATCTCTTCTGTCTTTTCGCGCTTGCTGCCGTCCTGATTCCGACTTCGTCGTTTGGCGACATCCCACCGCCCCGGAAACCGGAACGCCCCGGGGGAAAACTTAACCTTCTAATTATCGACGGGCAGAACAACCACGCATGGAAGGAGACAAGCCCGGTGTTGAAATCTATTTTCGAAAACTCGGGATGGTTCAAGGTGAATGTGTCCACGAGTCCACCCGCACTTCCCGGGGCGCCGCGCATGCCTAAGGGGGACGATTCTGCAAAGCTCGACGCCTATAAGAAAGAACATGCGAAATGGCAGGCCGACGTGGAGAAGGCGAAGCGAATGAACCAGATCGCCTGGAATTCCTGGAGACCGGCATTCAGCAACTACGACGTCGTGGTTTCGAACTACAACGGGGAACTCTGGCCCAAAGCGATTCAGGAACAGTTTGAGGCATATGTTAGCGGCGGGGGAGGTTTTGTCGCGGTTCATGCCGCCAATAATTCCTTTCCGCAATGGAAAGCCTACAATGAAATGATCGGGGTAGGCGGTTGGGGAGGGCGTTCCGAATTGTCAGGCCCCTACCTCCGATTGCGGGAAGACCGGTTCGTCAATGACATGACACCCGGTCGCGGTGGTTCACATGGTGCGCGTCATGAGTTTCATGTGGAAACGCGTGCTCCGGAGCATCCCATCATGAAGGGGATGCTCCCCAAGTGGCTTCACATGGAAGACGAGCTTTACGATCGGCTTCGGGGGCCTGCGAAAAATGTCACGGTTCTCGCGTCCGCATTCTCGGATCTATCCACGAAAGGGTCCGGCGAGCACGAGCCGATCCTGATGACAATCTCCTACGGAAGTGGAAGAGTTTTTCACACCACCCTGGGGCATTCCACGGTTTCGATGGGAAGCCCTGGATTTCGGGTCACTCTGATTCGAGGTGCCGAATGGGCAGCGAAAGGATCGGTTACGTTTCCGGCGAAAGGTCTTTGAGGGAAGCTGTATCCGGTCCCTTCGTCATCTCGGGCAACATTGACACTGGCTCTGGATTCGTCCGATTCCCGTGGCATGCAGGGAAAACGGATGGTGTTGGCTGCGGGGGTCTGGCCGGGTTGTGCCATGCCCCGATTTCAGGGGAGGAAACAGCGAGTGAATCAGGTTTGTGAATGGCAGGGCCACCGGGGCTGTGAGAACACGTAGCTCCCCTGATGCAATTCGCTCCCTTGAATGCTGAACTGAAACCTCCTTACTCTTTCAACAGTTTAGGCTCGACGATCTCGCCCTTCTTTCGCTTCGCCTCGAATTCCGCTTTCGCGGCACTCACGTAAGGATTTGGCGGCCGCGTGCTCACCGGGAGATTGCGGCGCCGACTTACTTCTCCGGGAGGATAGTTCTTTTCGAGATAGGTGAGAATTTGCTCCTCGATTTCCGGAGCGAGCGGCCACAGTCCCTGTTTCTCCTGCATCCAGTCAATCAGCGAAGCCCAGGTTGCACGGGTCGCGCCGTAGTTGGTGAATAATTTCGGTGAATGACAGACGCTGCACATGGCCTGGACAGTCTGCCAATTTTCGTCGATGACCATTCCACTGAGCGGATCGATTTCAGAAACTGCATCGTCGTCATCGGCAAGCGCGACAAGGCTCGACATCGCGAGCATTGCCACAGCGGCAATTCCCCAGTGGATTCTGCGGCAGTTGGAAGGTGAAATCTGAGTATACATGCTCCTGAGCAGCTGAATTTTAAACGGCCTGAACTGCGATGCGGTGACAGGCATTGTTCAGGTAGCCTTTAGGATTCCATCCCGGCAGAATCATCGGCTGGCTCACTCCCTTTTCGTCTGTCGCTTTAGCCCAAATTTCGTAGTAGCCGACTTTCGGAAAATTGATTCCCTCTTGTGACCAACGCTGCCACGCGAAACGGTTTGGCGCGTCTTCCAGCTTGGCTTTTTGCCAGGTGCTCCCGAAATCGATGGAGGTGTGAACTTCTTTGACCTTCAATTCACCGGCCCATGCCTGTCCACGACAGGAGAAGTCCTCGCCGACAGGGGTTTCGATTCCTGACCTGGGGAAAGTAAGGAGAGATTTGACTGGCATCGCCTCGATGACGATCATGTCCTCTTCAGGAACTTCGGTTCCCGGCGCAACCGGATATTTGGGAATCCGGTAGGAGGTGCCCGTCATCTTTGCTCCGTCATGAACTTGATCGCGAACGAGAAGCTTGTAGACCCATTTCCCGGAAGTGGAGGCGGGATATCCACCTGTGATCAGTCGCAAAGGGTGGCCATTCATCCAGGGGATATCGGCATCGTTCATGGCCCATGCGATCATGGAATCTTCGTCGAGCGCCTTGGCGATGGGAACGCCGCGCGAGATTGGGTCTTTAGTAGAATCACCTGAGAGGTGGGTGTCTTTGCCGTAGTAAGCAGTGTAAACAGCCTTGTCATTGACTCCGCAGGCCTTGAGAACATCGCGCATCCGCACGCCTGTCCATTTCGGACAACCGACTGCTCCGACCGTCCACTGATTCCCCGAGGCTGGTGGCGAAAATTCACTGCGGCCATTTCCACCACATTCGATCAAAATCTGGCGGGTGATGTTCTCGAACTCTTCTTTGAGTTCCTGAATCGTAAAGGTGGTCGGCTTTTCTACTCCCGGTCCGCCGATCTCCAATGTCCAGGTCTTCGGATCGATCGCATCCACTGCGGGAGGATGTCCGTTGTTCCGCACAAAAAGATTTTCCGCCGGAGTGATCGAGTCGTCGAGCAAGTGGGGGTGTGCTTCCGCATTCACGGGGCGGTCGTTCAGAACAATGAGTCCGTCTTTACCTTCAATGGTGAAAGGCTCCGGGGTCTGGGCCAATGCTGCAGGAATGAGGCCAGCCGGGAACCGGTCTCCGAAAACGACACTTCCGCCGAGAACCGCTCCCATTGCGGTGAGGGCGTTACGGCTAAGGAATCCCCTGCGGGATAAACTCGAATCGAGCGGGTCATTTCCCCAAATGACCTGGGACGCTTTTTCTCCCAGTTCTCCGTAAAGTTCGTGAATTCCTTTTTTCTCTTTCATCGGTTTCTTATGAGTATGTCAGTGCCTGGCGAATTGTCATTTTCAAGAACGTCCACGGGGAAGAATCTATCTCAACTATCCGTCGTGAACGAGGACGGAATTGTGTATCGACTGCTCGCGGCATGGCTTTACGAAAAGTGCGTGGCAAAAACCGCGAGCCAAAAGACTTTGATTTAAAAGGGGGGGATTCCACTTTTCGAGTTTTAAATCAACTCCCGGATTGGTTTCGCATTTCCCTCGACCAGAAACTGCGGTCGGCCCTGCAAATCGTTGACGGTTGTAGAGGCGACATCAATTCCCATATTGTGATAGAGCGTCGCGAAGATCTCGGGAAAGGTTACCGGCCGGTCGACCGCTTCTCCGCCGAGGCGATCGGTTGCTCCGATGACCTGGCCGGTCTGCATGCCTCCGCCGGCCATCAATGCCATGGCCACTCGCGGCCAGTGATCGCGTCCGACTTTGTCACTGATCTTCGGCGTGCGCCCAAATTCACCCCACACCAGAACGGTGGTGTCTTTGTCCATTCCCCGTTCATGGAGATCATCGACTAAGGCGGTGATCGCTTTGTCAAAAATCGGGAAGTCTTCGTTCTCCCTTTTGAAAATTTCGTTTCCTTTGCCACCGTGCCAATCCCATTTGCTGTAGTTCACGGTGACGACCCGGGCACCGGCTTCGACCAGTCGACGGGCAGCGAGAAAACTCTGAGGGACTCGGGGCGCACCGTTTCCGTCAATTCGTTTCACATCGTCTCCGGTTCCGTATCGTTCGACCACTTTGGGATCCTCTTTGGAAAGGTCGAGCGCATCACCGAGTCTCGATGAGGTCAAAATCCCCATGGCCTGCTGGTTGAAGGTGTCGAGTCCTTCCATCATTCCGCTGGCATCGGACTCGCGGCGAAAGTGATCGATGCTTTTCAATAGATTGGTACGATCCTGTAGCCGGTCGAGTGTGATCCCCTGCAAATCCATGTCGGAGCGGGTGGGACCCATCGGCCGGAACGAAGCTTCTTTTGCTCCCAACATTCCGGGGCCGGGTTCGTTGTAGGGGCCGTGGGTGCAATCGTAGCACATGCTTACAAAGGGAGGAGCCTGCTTGTGGACCGGACCTTGAAGTGCGCCAACAACACTTCCGAAAGGGGCGAATCCACCTTGCGGAGCCGGGGCGTCCTGAGGCTTCCGTCCGGTGTAACATTGAAAAGCGTCGTGTCCGCCCTGAGCGCCGACGAGTGATCGGATAATGGCGAACTTATCCATCCGCTCCGCCATCATCGGGAACTTTTCACAGATCTCGATGCCGTCGACATTGGTCCCGATCGGACGGTGCGGTCCTGCATACTGAGACGGAGCGTCCGGTTTCAGATCAAACATGTCCTGATGCGGCGGACCGCCTACCAGGTAAATCAGGATGACCGATTTGTGGGAGCTTCCGATACCGGCCTGCGCTTCCAGCGAGAGGAGATTGGGTAAAGTCAGGCCAAGACCTGAAGCCGCCGTGCCCAGTCCCCCCACTTTCAGAAAATTACGACGATTGATACCGTCGCAGAATTGTTTGCGCGAAGCGGATCGCTTTTCACCGGGTGCAAAGATCTTCAGCATCGCTAAGAAAATGCTATATCGGCAATCAATTGGCAATCAATGGGGAGAGCGGGTTCGCGTGATTGCGATCAGACCCGGGGAGCGTTTGTTCCCGGAAGTTGCGGGCGAGGATCCCTGAGAGAATTTCCCAAACCAGTGAGTCTCGCTCTACCCACACCTACGTGATGGTGTTGGTCATTCATTTTGACTCAACAGGGGCGAACATTGAGGGTTGAGCTTTGTGTTACATATCGATTTCTCATTATGAAAGTTTGTATTCTTTTTCCTGTCCTCTCTCTCCTCCTGTGTTTTCAGGGTTCTTCATTTGGTGCGGATGAGGAAACTCCGGCAAGCCTGGTAAAGATTCACGGTGGCCTGGTGGTGGAGCTTGGACAGCCCGATGCCGGATTCGCAGCGAAGCTTGCTGAGACGGGCCGTTACATTATTCATGTGCTGGATACCAAAAGCGAAGCCATCAAAGATGCCCAGACTTTGCTACACAGTAAGCATGTCTATGGAGTTGCATCCGCCGAGACGGTTTCGGATTATTCCCATCTTCCCTATACTGAGAATCTGATTAATCTCGTCATTGCAGGTTCGGGCACTGCAAAGCCCGGGGAAATTCTCCGGGTCCTGGTTCCTCAAGGGGCGCTTGTTGTGACTGATCCGACTTCGAACACTCAGAAAGCTTTGGAAAAAGCCGGGTTTGAATTCATCGAAGAAGTTCCTTCTCTTTCAGACGAGAACAAAAAATGGATCGTCGCTCACAAGCCGTGGCCGGAAAGTATGGGGCACTGGACCCACTCTCGTCACGATGCCGACGGCAACGCAGTTTCGCCGGATACTGCAGTCGGCGAGCCAAAACGGATTCGCTGGATCGCCGGCCATTCCGGAACGGAAGTCGAGGGGATGGTTAGCGATGGAGGGCGTAATTTTTACGGGCACTCTCTCACCCGGGACAGTTTCAACGGGATGCGCTTGTGGCATCGCGATCTCACTCAGGCGGAGGACAAAATGGATCCCTCCAATTTTACGATGAAGCGCTTGAGCGGAAATCAGGCCCGTCCGGTTGCCACAGAGAAATTTCTCTTCGCTGTCGCATTCCCCACTAAAAACCTCGTGGCCCTCGATTCAAAAACCGGAGAAATTGTTCGGTCCTTTCCGGAAATTGTCACCCCAAAGGAGCTGGTTCAGCATAAGGGATCGGTCGTGGCGACCTGCGCTGCCGGGATTTATGCCTTCAGTGCAGAAACCGGAGATATTCTCTGGAAGAAAGAGGCGTCCTCTGCCCGCACGATTGTCGCCGGCAGTGATCGGGTGAGTTATATTCAAGGCGAGCCGCGTAAAGGTGAGAAGTCTGAGGCGGTAACAGTGGATTTGTATTCGGGGAAGGTTCTCTGGAGAAATTCCAGCTATCCGTGGCTCGATAAAGTGAAGCGCAGTGTCCTTTATGGCGACCAGCTCGCCTACGAAGTGTCCAGTCTCAACAACAGTGACGCGAACAATGGAATACACATCGTATCCGCTGAGGACGGGGATCTTTCGTGGCAGAAGACCTACGCACCTGGAATGAATCACAATCGTCAGGCGCGGGCTTTGTTCATCGGTGATGACCTTTGGATTCAGCAAGGCGGAAAGATCGATTATGACGACAAGGAAAAAGCAAAGTTTCAAACCGTTGAAGTGACCGCACTTGACCGGGATACCGGTGAAACACAGAAGACCTTGAAGGCCGGATTCGGACACTGCGCTCCGCCGGTTGCGACGGTGAATATGATTTTCTCCGGAGTGGTGGAAATGACTGATCTCAAGACAGGTAACCTCGTTCTCAATTCGATTACCAAATCCAATTGCTCTCGCGAAAATGGATTTACCCCGGCCAATGGGTTGATCTACGCGACACCGAAGCACTGCACCTGTTGGCCAATGCTGAGAGGTTACGTTGCCATGGCGCCGGATCATCCCGGCATTGGAACAGAGAGCTATCCTCCCGGACTTCCGGCTGAAGAAATTGATTTCAAAGTGAGCGCTGAAGGTGCTGCGGTCGATGCCAAGGCACCCGGGCCGTTAGCTTCCGACTGGCCAATGTATCGTCACGATGTCTGGCGGAGTTCCAGTTCAACTTCTGCCGGTCCGGAAGAGGTGGCTGTTCAGTGGTCTGCTGCGATTGCTCCCGGGAAGGATTCTCTATCGGCGTCCAGTCCACTGCGTTTCGATTGGGACGACAACCCCTTTGTCAAAGGGCGACTCAGCCCTCCGACGATTGCTAACGGTCGTGCCTATGTGGCCCGCCCCGACGCACACGAGGTGGTGGCGATCGATACGGCATCGGGCAAGGTTGCCTGGCGGTTCACGGCAAGAGGTCGGGTGGATACACCTCCGACTATTCACAATGGACTGGCAATTTTTGGCGATCACGGCGGATACGTTCATGCCTTGAGGGCCGACAATGGAGAGCCGGTCTGGAAATTTCAGGCGGCTCCGATAGATGAAAGAATGGGAGCCTATGGTCAGATCGAATCCGCCTGGCCGGTTGCCGGTTCTGTTTTGGTCATGGACGAAGTTGCTTACTTTGTCGCCGGTCGTCAGGAGTTGTCTGACGGTGGTGTCTTTATCTTTTCGGTGGACCCGATGACGGGGAAAAAGAACTGGGTGAAAAAGCACAACAGCATCCCTCAAAAAGGTTATGACGGGGAAAACAATGAGTCGCTCGGTTTTTACAAAAACTCCGGTCTCGAGTTTGATCCGGTGGATTTGCTGCACAAGGAAGGAGATCGCATCGCCATGTCACGCTGGTTGATCTCTCTCGACGGGAAAGAAATCGACGTGGATACCTGGAATGGGTTTGCCAAACTCAATACCGGGGAAGGAACCGTCTTCGCTCCTCGCGGAACCTGGACCTACGGATTTCGTCAGATTCATCGCTTTTCCAATGAAGCCCACCGCCGTCCGCTCTGTGTCTATCGGGACAATACGATTGTTGGCGCGCTGAACAGCACCACGGCGATCTATCGACGCGATTTTGAGAGCGAGGAAAAATTCAATAGCAAATGGATCACTGGCTGGGAAGCTGCAGGCAAGGGAAGCAAAGGTGGACGTCCCTATCGGAGTGATCGTATCGCGGAGAGTGCCGCCTGGAAGGTTAATCCCTGGTCGGAGGGTGATACTCCCGAGGACCTGCTGAAACCCACCACTGTGGAAGGCGGGAAGCAGTTGAAGAACAAACTCTACGGGATGGTGATGGATTCCGAAGACCGTCTCTATGTGGTCCATCAGGATGGCACCTTGAAAGTGATCAATACCAAAGATGGCAAGACGCTTTCAGAGAGTAAAGTTCCCGCTCCGATGTGGGATGGACTCGCTCTGGCCGAGAATCGTTTGTTCCTCAGCACCGAGGATGGACAACTGGTCTGCCTTGGTGCAGCGAAGAAGGTGGCTTCGAAAGACTGAGTCGCCTGCCTTTTGTGTGTTTTGGTCTGGTAGCCGGGGGACGCTCGGAGGAAATTACGGCTGCCGCCGTGTTCATTCAAAAGCAAGCGGAGCGCTCGCCCTACAGTGCATCATGAAACTGTAGGACGGTCGCAAACATTCCGACTGCCCGGAAAAAAGCCGGGCCTGGCGAAGGCTACTTCAGAGTAACCTTTTCCGCTTTGCCGCCAACTTTCGCTTCGTTGGTAACGATGGTGTCGGGAGTATCTTTCCCAGCTTTTACGACGAAGGTTTTCCCTTTGGGAGCGCCCGGAGTAAAGCTCTTCCCGCTAGCGCGAACGGTGTAAAGAATCTCCTTGGTGTCGGCGTCAATGAGCTGAACGACAGGGTCTTCGACATCAAATGTCAGTTCGCCGAGCTTGCCCCATGATCGCGGGTTGTAGTTGTCGAACTGGGAAATTGTCAGCGGCCATCCCGGATACTGTTTGGCTGCCGGATCAGTGACATCGACATTGCGGGGCCAGCATTCCATTGTGATCTCGCGGCTCTTCGTATTGAGGCGAACAAATCCGAAACCGGCAGAACGCGTATTGAGGATATTTCCTGCAGGGTTCTTTTCAGGATTCGCGGCCGCGAAGTTCGTCACTTTGTTATTGAATCCATCGAGGTGGTCGCCGGTATAGCCGGGAGCTCCCGGCTTGAGATTCGGTCCTGGCTCAAGAGGTTCCCACCAGCGAAGGTATAGGTTGGCGATGGACGGCACGCAGAAGGAATAGATGGCATCACCATATTCCTCGACGCCCTGTTGGAAAATGGTAGCGAGGTGCTGGTCGCCAGCGTAGTGAAAGGCGAAGCCTTTCCGAAGAGAGCGGAGGGCATTGTTCCGGCCGGTCTGGGGCCAGCCGTTGGAATCCATGTCGGCATGCAGTCGACCGTTCGCTGAGCCGTGAATGTGAGCGCCCCCGCAGAAAATGGTGGCGGAGAGAGCGACTTTCATGTCGGCCTGGCTCCAGTCCTGCGCCCAATTGTCGATGAACTTGAGCTGGCGTTCGCCAAGGAGAATGGCTCCCTCGACATCGACGCTGGCGGGGTCATACTCCGGATTGCGGATGTGATCAGGACGCGGTCCCTGTTTGGGAACCCGACCCGCAGGGCCGGTTTTAAATTTGCGGTCTTCGAGAACGGCGAAATCGATATTTCCCCAGTTGAGATTGGTGAACCAAACTCCGATGTCCTGACCGATCTTGTGGGGATCCACCGGATCGGGAAAGTGACTGGTCTGGGCACGTTCAACTTCCTGAACGTAGACGCCGGGTCGGGAATACCCACCATCGGCTGCCCCGGAGAGAGTTGAGATTTTACCGCTTTCGCCCCACAGATTGGGTTGCCCCGCATCGTGATCATCTGGGAGACAGAGTGTCGGGCGGTCCTTGATGATTTCGCCGAAGTCTCTGCCGAACTTGAGCCAGGCGGCATAGTGACGGTTGTGGTCGTAAACCTGGTCACCGGAAAAGAAAAGCACGTCGGCATCCACTTTATTGACATTATCGATGAGATCCTGACGGGAAATATCCCCGCCGTGAGAGGGGTGGATTGAA
>OJCB01000211.1_pt1 | contig 24471 bp, 20 predicted proteins | sample 1591501 | NCBI WGS metagenome assembly OJCB01 (sample SAMN05416813, study PRJEB24817) | seawater metagenome | isolation source: Sea water | place: Canada:Atlantic | collected 2013-07 | reverse complement strand
TCCTTTCCCGTATCCGGGTAAAATCCAGGCTCAAATCGGAGACGTCCCGAGCCTGGAACTGCCTCTGGTAAGCCGTCTCCATCGCTTTGATCAGCTGCTCAAGTGCGAGCGCGAGGCCCCGTTCCACCGAGCTGCCTCATTCACTTCCGACGGATGCGGACGACTTTCTGGGTGCGGGTGTTATCGACGGCGGTTGCCCGGACATTGGCACGGGTAACACGGGAAGTCAGGCGCCGAACCCGAAATTTCCATCGAGTAGTGCCGCGCGCGTTCTTGAATCCGCCTCTTCCTGCTTTTACCTGGACCCGGGCGATGCCGAGTTCAGAAGCGGCGGTTCCTCGCAGGGTAACCGTCGACCTCCGGGTCGTTATCCTGGTCTTGGTCCGAAGGATCGGTTTGCCGCTGGGAGAAAAGCGTAAGACCCGTGCTGCACTCCCATCGGCAACATACAAGCGACCCTGTGCATCGAGGCCAATACCCCGGGGACTGGTCAAGCCGCTCGCAGTAACATTGACAGCATTGGTTTCGAAGTCGGGCTGGCCAAGGACCAGCTCTGCGGCAGCACCGTCTGCTTTTGTGGATGCATTACTGAAACCGAGAATCCGGTGATTTCCGATGTCGGAAACATAGAGGAAACCGGTGCTGTCGACGTCAATACCTTCCATGTAATTGAAACCGGAATCATCCAGTCCGGGATCTCCGCTGTCGAAATCAGCCTGACCGAGGACGCCATCGGCATTGGCGCCATCTGCTCTTCCTGCAGCATTGTCGAAGCGAAGGACGCGATTGTTGATAGCGTCCGCTACCCATAGTGTGCCATCGGCGTCTACAGCGAGGGCGGATGGGGAACTCATCTTATTGACAGCTAATCCACCAGTGCCACCAGTGGTCATACTCTGCCCAAGGACGCCGTTGGCAATGGCGCCATCTGCTTTTCCTGCAGCGTTGTCGAAGCGGAGGACTCGATTGTTGTCGCGGTCCGCTACCCAGAGTGTGCCGGATGCATCTCCGGTCACAGCAATCGGACTGAGCATGCCGTTGGCGGCGGAAGACGTGTTGGAACTATCGAAATCGATCTGACCAAGAACCCCGTCGGCGGCAGCCCCGTTGGTCTTGCTGGACGCATTATCAAAACGCAGAACACGGTGGTTGATTCTATCAGCGACCCACAGGCGGCCCGCAGGATCTACATAAATGCCTGCTGGGTTTGAAAACCGATTATCTGCAAGACTGGTGGCGTCGTCAGTGATGAAGTCCATTTGGCCTAACACAGCCTCAGCAGGGTCTCCACTGGACAAGGAAGCGGAGGAGGCGAAGCGGAGGACTCGACTGTTTGAAGTATCGGAGACGAATACTTTTCCAGTAGTGGGATCGACGGCCACGTCGCCGACAGATTGAAATCCTGTCTGACTGAGGTTGCCAGCGCTGGTCTCGAAGTCGGGCTGTCCGAGGACTATGTCGGCAGACTGATGACTCTTTAGTCCGGCTATCGCGGAAATAGCGGAAGAAAGAAATATTACTAGCGAAAGGAAAAGCAGCCGTGATTTCATAATAGATACAAGTTGTTCGCCTGATGTAGCGATATCGGAGCTTGGGGCGCTTCTCCCGCAATAGCAATGAGATTGATAGGATCGCTCACCACGCAGGCAGATCCACGAATGAAATGAACCCCTCCGTCAAATGCTCGGCTATCTCATCCGCCTGCCTTACGGGACTTGGAGTGAGAGGGCACATCAATCAATTGCCGGAACCGCGGCATCGATCCTCGCGGGTATTTGACAGACATCCTGACAAGACGGCCCTCAATGGCGAACCATCAAGTCCCGGGGATTGCGCAGAAAGCCCGGACTATAGCTCTGAAAGATTCGGAGCAAGTCAAGAGGCTGTCGCCTTGACGCTTACTTTCTTTCTCCGAAAGATGACATTCCAGGACTTTCTGAAATGCGCTGTGCTCTGGCGGATAGGCAGCGGTCCCTTTCGTAGAAAGACGCTCACAATCTACCTCAAAAATCCAAATACACCTCAGCCCGCCGGTTCGCGGACTGGCCAGTGATGTTGTCAGTGCCATCAGCATTGAAGTTGGGACTGCGTGGACGGGATTCCCCAAAGGCTTCGGTAATAACCTGCCCCGGAGTCACGCCCAGAGAGATCAAAGTCTCTCGAACTGAATCGGCTCGCTTGTCACTCAACTGTGAATTGTAATCATCCGAACCTTTGGCATCAGCATGACCGTTAATGTGCAATTTTCGCGTATCATTTTGCTTCAAAATATCCGCAACAATTGCCAGCTGACGACGCGTCCGCTTGGTCACACCGGCAGCATCGAACTCAAAATATAGTACCAGTGAATCTCCACCGGTCGGATCTTCGACAATCGGGGCGTAAGCAACACTTCCAGCTCCGGCCCGATTGGCCAATGAAGCGATAACTTTGGAAAAGGTAAGTCCGTTCACCTTCCAGTCCGTGCCGACTTTTCCAAGCTCCTGAGCAAATTCTGAAGTCTGGTCGCCAGCTTGAATTCTCGTCAAAACCCAGGTGATGTCGTCCCGGGAAAGAGTCACGATCAGCGGCCGGTCTTCTTGAAGAGCGAACTCCCCTTCCTCCATTGCGATCAAGAGAGCAGCAACACGTTCGTCAGTGACAGTCGAAGGATCGGAAAGAGCACGAGCAGTTTCGAAATCGCGAGCGATCACCGCCTTGGAGAACGCATGGGCAATCGTCACGGCATCCGCACTCATGGCCGCAGCGGGGGCAGCTCCCGGTGCTGCAGGCTTTCCGTCAGGGGTTGTAGCCGGAGGGGAACTCACACCCCGGCTCGCGACCAGCTTCTTCACATCGAGCGGAAGAGTCACTTTGTTGATCGAGAAAGACTTTTCCGCTTTCTTCTTAATGTCGGTATAAATCTCTTCTGCTTCACCACCACCTTCAGGAATCAATCGGAGCGCCCACCGAACGGAGTCAGCGGACTTAGACAGTTCCACAAAAGGCTTATCGGCATTGACCTTGTACTTTTCATTTTCGATCAGTGCTTTCACCTGAGCCCGCTCAGGTGCAGCGATGGAATTTGCACCGACGATGGTTTCGAAGGCGGCGAAGTCATGCGCTTTCACCTTGTCTGACAGAGCTCCCATGATGGCTTCGGGTGATTGAAAAATATCTACCTTCGCAACTTCGGGATTCTCCGTTGGAGCCGTCCCCTTTTTTCCCTTGGGATTTGCAGGGTCTGAATCCGACTTACCAGACTTGGATTTTGTTCCTTCAGGAGATTCCGGAGTAGTGGTTGTGACCGGATCCGGGTTACCGGCTTTTTCCACCGGAGTCCCGCACATGTTCAGAGTGAACAGTGAAATTACGAGGCCGGTTAGAACAATGGCGGAAAAGACAATAATTTTGGTCTTGTTCATGAGAAGAAGCGAAAAGAAAACACGGAACGGACGGACTCTGCCAATGTAGCAGAGAGCCGGCCATTCTAAAACGAAAACTACCGCAAAGAGTTAGGACGAATTCAGGCTATTGCTGAGGAATATTCAATTCCTCGAATCCTCCTCCTCCGGGCATTCCCGGCATCATGAAAATCGAAGCCCCCACGGTCAGGAACATGATCACGATAAGCACAACGTAGGCGATCGTCATCACCAGCATGGTGATCCCGTTGATTTTGAAGAAAAGACCCAGGCGATAGAGCGCGTCTTCCATCGAATCCGTCGTTCCCGCCATCTCCGCGAGCTTGGCGGAATTTGCGGCTTTAATTAGCAAAACTCCACTCCAGATCGGCAGCCACGCAACCAGCAAACCCACGATGGTTAACGCGTTGATCGCTCCGGCGATGATGAGCATCACACCGACAAACTTCAGCCACCCGCTCTGCGCATTGATGTACGACGCAAAGTCTTTGACCATTTCTCGCAACTTCTCGTTCTTCACTTCGACACCGCTACGGCGAGATACCGACTGCGGGGAGGATTCTTGAGAGACAGGGGCCGACCTTTGTTGTTGTTGTTGTGGCGGAGCCTGGGTTTGAGTTTGAGTTTGCCGTACTGGCTGGCTCGCGACCGCTGCAGCACCGGGGGAAAGAGCGACTCCTGGAAAACTGCCGGGAAAAACGGAAGCCGCAGCTGACCAATTTGGAAGCGACTCGTCCCATACCAGTGTTTCAGGGCCGATTCTTTTGTCCGCTACGAGGGCGGCAATATAGTTTTCGTCAAACGGCTTTTGCTCCTTTTGCTCGTCGAGATAATACCATTGCATAGTACTCTCACTCTATTTCAAGCTGGCGCGAGCGCAACGTCGATCATCTAGCGTGTGTAGTATACCTCACTCGCGGAGGGACGCTGCTGCCCATCCGCCGCGCACCTCACATTACAGGGAACCTTGGATGGTCATCTTTCGGCGAAATAATGACTACTTCGCAGGAGCGAGCGACGAAAGACTCGCGACAAGCTCGTCCGCATCACACTTGCTCTCACTTCGATCTGCCAGATTCTTCAAGGAAACCTCAGGAAACTCTGCCCCGACGACGACCGCGAATCCAGCACCCTGCTGTTCAGCTGCCTGAAACTGTTTTCCGACTTTCACCGAACTCAAGGGCTGAGCGACATCCCAACCCGCATTTCGCAAATCCTGCACCACCTTATTCGCATCGGCGCGACGCTCTTCATCAGCAATTACGACAAAGACGTCAACACTCTGAGCTCCGGCAATCGCCGCATCCAGCAGCTGATTCGGCGCTTCGGTCTCGCGGATGAGGTCGGTGATCACCATATCCCCCATCGCAAATCCGCAGGCCGGCATGTCGACTCCACCGATCAACCCGATGAGTTGATCGTAACGACCTCCTCCGGCGACAGCACGCATTCCTTTGCCAATATCGAAGACTTCAAAAACAGCTCCGGTGTAGTAGGCAAGGCCGCGCACGATATTCAAATCTACTTCAACAAAGTCAGCCAGACCACGGGAAGTCAGATCAGCGATCAAGTCTTTGAGCGTGTCAGACGCGTCCGCTCCAGTCCCGATAAACGCACGAACTTTTTCCAGGTCGAGATCGAATTCCTTCAAGAGTTCGTTGGTCTTTTCTTCCGGAGCCCGCTCCATCTTGTCGATGATCTGGAGAAAAGCCGTCAGCCGGTCTTCCGGAACTCCGGATTCCTCAGCAAAATTCGTCCACGCGTTTCGGTCACTGACTCGAATCTTGAAATCCTCAGCGGTGAATCCCATTTCCCGCATCAGATCGATGGAAAGCGCCGCCAGCTCGGCATCGGCAAAGACAGATTCCTCTCCGAGAATGTCGCAGTTGAACTGATAAAATTCCCGACCCCGGCCTTTCTGGTGCTTTTCGTAGCGAAAGTGTTGTCCGATCGAGAACCATCGAAGCGGCTTCTTAAAATCGCGCTGGCGAGCTGCCGCCATTCTTGCCAAAGTTGGCGTCAGTTCCGGACGCATCGACACATCGCGCTCCCCTTTGTCCTGAAAACAAAAAAGCTGATTCACAATTTCGTCGCCGCTCTTTTTCCGATAGAGATCCGTCGGCTCGAGAATCGGTCCTTCGTATTCCACAAAGCCATAGCGTCGCGCCACCTTGCGCCAAACTTCGAAGACGTAATTCCGCGCGGCACATTCGTCCGGATAAAAGTCGCGGAAACCCGGTAGCGTTTGAAAACCTTTCGCCATAGTAAATAAACAGGATGCGGGCGATCTCTGCGGATCGCCACCGTTGCTTTGATTGGATCAATTAACCGAACACGACTGTGCGGTTGTTGTAAACCAGTGTGCGTCGCCGGGTATGAAGCCAGACCGCACGACTCAGAACCGTTTGCTCAAGGTCTTTCCCTTTGCGGATGAAGTCGCTAACCGAATCCCGATGGGAAACCTGAGTGACCCCCTGGGCAATGATCGGCCCTTCGTCGAGATCCTCGGTTACAAAATGACTCGTCGCCCCGATAATCTTCACCCCGCGGCGGTGCGCGGAATGATAAGGCTTCGCTCCGGGGAAAGCCGGAAGGAAGGAGTGGTGAATATTAATGATCTGATTCGGAAACGTATCGACCAGGGTCGAGCTGAGAATCTGCATATAGCGGGCCAACACCACCAGGTCGATATTCTCCTTTTTCATCAACGCAATCTCTGCCGCTTCCTGCTCCGCCTTCGTTTCTTTGGTGATCGGAAAATAGTGGAACGGAATCCCGAATCGTTCGGAAACCGATCGCAATTGCTCGCGATTGCTCAAAATCAGAGGGATCTCCATTTTCAGCTCTCCGCTCTCGTGGCGTGAAAGCAGATCGTAGAGACAGTGGTTGTCCCGGGTCACCCAAAGAGCTGCACGCGGGTAGACGTCGGAAAAATGGAGTGTCCAATCCATCCGGAACTGCTCTGCCAATGGGCGAAGCGATTCCTTGATTTGATCACGTTCAATGGAAAAGCCTTCGACCTCCCACTCGAGCCGCATGAAAAATATTCCTTCTTCTGTGTCGACATGCTGATCGACGTCCACAATGTTGCCGGAGTTTTCGAAGAGAAAGCCCGAGACCGTGGAAACAATTCCCGGCTGATCCGGACAGGAGATCAGCAGAATGGCGGTCGGAGAATCCTGAGAGAGAGATGACACAATCCGACAATGAATAAAATTAAGTGCTCGAGGGGGGGGTCGAACCCCCACGGGTCTCCCCACAGGATCCTTAATCCTGCACGTCTACCAATTCCGTCACCCGAGCAGTTGAGCCTTGCGCTGCCTGAGCAGCACTGGCACGAAGGGATGAATTCTTAATTTCTATTCGGGATCTCTGCAAGTTTTCTTTCCACTCCAAGGTCCATTTTTTTTAATTTTGCGTGAAAAATAAGCACTTAATCGTCATTCCAGCCCGAAATGAGGAGGCTTGCATCGGTCAAACACTGGAGGAATTGCTCCCAGTGCTGCCGGAAAATTGTCGTATTTCGGTCGGATTGAACGGCTGCGATGACGGTACCGCGTCGAAATGCGGAGAGTTTCCTGTCTTTGTCGGGACCGCCGACACCGTTGGCTACGGCCACGGATGCCTCGCCGGAATCGAAGCAGCGAATTCCGAAGGTTTTCAGGCAAATACCTTCATCTTTTTCGCTGCCGACGGCGCCAATCGTCCAGAGGATGTCCTCACCCTGATCGACTGTTTCGAAAAAACGAAGGACCTTAAATTCGTCATGGGGATTCGTAAATTCTCCCTGCAGACCTGGAGTCGGGAATTTGGGAGAGCTTTGCCAAATCTACTTCTCGGCCTCACCTGCACCTTTCTTGGTGGCCAGTTTTTCCACGACCTCGCCCCTTTGCGGCTCATTGAGACGAACCTTTTCAAGCGAATGCAGCTGCGCGAGAAAACCTGGGGCTGGACGATCGAGGCACAGATTCGGGCCGCCCAGTTGGGGGAAGAGATCCACCCCGTCCCCGTGATCGAGCGGGAAAGGACAGCCGGTGAGCAAAAAGTCAGCGGAGTTTCCCTGAGGAGATCACTTCAAATCGGTCTCAAGATCGCCGCCGCCGGATTCCGGACCCGGTTCCGGGGTTACCCGGCCGATCAAAAAGAAAGCGCCTCGTAAAGAGGCGCTTCCGGTATCAAGGGGAGTCTAAAAAAGCGGGTCGGGAGACTCAGCGGCAACTGCGGTTTCCACCAAAGCTGAAGCTGAAGCTCACGCCGGAACCACCGTAAGAACGGTAAGTCGGGCGCTGATAATATCCACGATTGGAATAAAGCCCTGAGTTGCTGTAGTAGCGGGTGCTGCTGTAAACATTCGGACGGGCCTGGTAATGATTATGCGACCGTGAGCGAGCATAACTTGCAGCGCACTTGCTGTGGTAGGAAGGCACCCAACCGTAGACAGCTCGACCGTGGGAATATCGAACCGGTTTGTGGTAGGAATAGACATTCCCTCTACAGTGTTGGCATTTTCCAATGACCTTGGATCGATAACCACCGGCTTCAACGGCAGTGGGAGTAAAAACAAAAATTGCGGCAGCTGCGGCCACGAGAGCGAACATTTTCTTCATAATAGGGAGGGGTTGGGTGATTTGGGGTTTCCGCCGGGGGTTCGTCGGCGTGTTTGTGTCGTGAAAACCGGGGCTTCCACGAGAGAGAGACGAGCGTCCACACTCTTTAAGTCAATAAAACGGCAAAAATGTTCAAGTTTTTGCGTCTATTGCGAGAAATCGGGAACAACAGGGTCAAATCGATAGCTCGCCCCTATTGATTCGAGGAGGAAATGGGGAGTTCCTGTTGGTTGAAGATACCGTGAGAGCGAACACTATTGCTGAAACGCTACGCTTACCCTGTGAAATTGATTATATTTTTTGGCAATTCTATTTATCGAGTCGTTCCCAAATTCCACATTTGGACAAAACGAAGACTCGTATCCAATTGAAGGCGTCGCAGCAGTAGTCGAAAATTTTCGGCCCAAACTCCCACTTACATCAAACATTGATCATGCATAGAAACCAGAGGCACGGCTATTGGGAGAAATGATCAAACAAACAACTCCCGTCAAAGCAGAGAATCCTGATTCGGTTTCGCCGTTTGTTGGTGAAGACGGAGAGCGCTCCGCTTTTCGAATCGAACTGGAGCTCGTCTTCGTCGATAGCATGGATGCCATTGGATGACTCGCACATGTTGAAGGCGTCGATGGCGACATAGATTTTGATACTGCCGGGGAAAGTGAGCATGATCAGTGTCCAATGATCGGATCGGTGCACCTACCAATCCAGCTTCCTCGGTAGTGGAAATGGAAACTTTCGCCCCGTGTGACAGGTTTAAAGTATATCCAAAACCCGAAGATGAACTTCTCATTAGTGACGGGCAAACCCAGCACCAGTCATCCCACTGGGGTCGAACTCTTCGAAAAAGGCCCCATGCCGCTCCGTCGAGATCAGGATACGAACTCGAGGGTCTAACCTCAACAGTTCGTGTCCAGCACCTGGGTCGAGATCTTTTGAATGAGTCTTAGGTTCAAAGCCTACGAAGTATTCAACACTAGGTTCAGCAGAGCCTTAGCTAGAAGCTTACGCTGTTCTAGAGAATTTACCTTTCTTAAAAAAGCGCCGCTAACAATTGCGATAGAGAGCCGATTCTTGACCCGCATTGTCATACTGCTAGTTCTGACACCCAATCAACCTTTTTGGAACAGCATTATTTGAACTTCATTCCCGATCAGCAGAGACATTCAGAATTTCGACCAATATATCGAGATTTTATTGCGTGAATGCGGGAACGAGGCGGTATTCGAGCATCGAAATTGATGCAAAGTCAGGTTCGAGCTGATACCCGGAAATGATTACCGTTCCAAGTCCAATTTTCAGTTCGGGCTCAGAACATTCCTCCCACAGGCGCGTCAGCTTCTGCAGAACCTCATAGCGTTCGGAAATTGGCGTGCGGTGAAGGGCCGCTGAAGCAGCGCCCTGTTCAGTGACAAATTTTCGAGCGCTCCTATAGCAATTACCGAGACGTTGATGGATCTTCTGGGCCAAATTAAAGTCTGGTCCACCAAATGGCCGATACCATTGAAATGCTAGGGTATTGTATATTGAATCCATCTCTAGCTGAACAAAAGCGGCTCGCTCGGCCAGCTTTGCTAAGAGAAGGGTCTTATTCTCGGGCAGCACTCGGTTAGTATTGGCCAAGGCCAGACCTACAATAAATCCCCACTGGTAGGTATCTGAATACTCATCTAAATTGTATCCTCCCGATTCCTGATCGCGTTCGTGAAGAAACTTCAGCGTGATCTGCGGGGATTCGGGCCATCGGCCATCAAGATCAGATGCTTCGATAAGACCCAATCGTGCAGCATGTGCAGAAAGATCAATAGAGCCATTGAAGTCGGAACTCAAACTTGAGGCAATCTCTTCCCAACTTCGGCGATCGATTTGGGTTAAATCGTTGGGAGATCGAGAGGCGAGAAGTGCGTGAGGCAAGACTAGATCAATGGAGTTGCTTTTATTTTTGGACTGGATTCTCAAATCAGTTCCTTGAGGTATAAATGTCCAGGTTGATCTGAGCCATCGGTAGCGATTGAATTCTGCAGTGCTCACAGAACCTGCGTCGCTAAGGGAAGAATAGATCTCCCTGTAGTCAGTTGCGCTTATGTTTCCTTGGCGAGCGGATTCTACTAAAATATAGAATGCCAATTGCACTGAAGGTGAAAACTCAGGATCGGCCTGTGACACTAGCTTCAGATAGTGTTTCAAGGGGCCTGGGGGGAGGGGATGGCCCTGGGCACAGAAAGTCAGGTAATACCAATCGCGGCATTCAGGATCCGTGAAACCAAACAAATCGGGGTCAAGCTCTGTTTCTGGAACGCCTCTAAGTCGCCGTCCATGAGCTAGGGCACGAGCGCATCGTGCGTAGGCCCGAATTTCCCGCGCGCAATCAATATGGTTACGATTCGAAGCAACTCGGTAGGCTATCGCGGTTTGGATTAGCGCAGTATTCTTGTACGGATCGATGACTGAAGTGCCGAGAAGCTTAGTGGCAGACTCCAAGCGGCTCTCGATGTCGGATGTCGATGGTTTGATGAGCTCAAAGTCAAAATCATAGCTTGAGTCTCCTGAACAAGGGATATCATCCGGGAGAAAGAGCGAATCAAAGTAATCGTTGGAAAGGTCACTCTGTAAGAGGGCTGCCTCGGAAGCTCCTTCAATCACCCACTCGTAGCCACGTTCCCAGGCATTAGCCAAGAGATCTTTATCTTCAACGGAGTTGCCGATACGGGCGTTGAGACGATACGTCGTAGAGTTGTTTTCCAATCGACCTAAAAGATCGGATAGCCACTTTCGGCGTCCTTGGGCATCATTCTGTAACCATACCCCGTCAATCTCATTGTTTCGGAACTGCAGTTTCACTGAGTCTGAAGCACTGGAGAGGAGATCATAAGCTAAGAACGAAGTCTCTGTTCGTTGTGTTCCGGCAGGTCGCAGGAACTGAGTTTGTGTGATTCCGCGCGAGACTGCTAGTCGACCATCTGGAGTCGTGGTTATGGTGTAGAATAGGAGCTGAACGCAGATCAAAAACCCAATCACAAGCCACAAAGCAATCTTTCCGAATCGCCACAAGGCACGTCGAACGATTTCAGAGTGGGTAATGTCGCCAAATATACCAGTGCCGCGGAGAGGAAGATTTAGGGGGCCATTAGAAATCCCTCCGCGAAGCGGTGTTTGCGAAGCACCTTGTTTGAATTGAGCCACATCGCTCGAGACCCGATCTCGAAGCTTCGGGAAGAGTTCAGATTCCAGATCGAGGTGATCGGGTTGTTTTGCATCGGGGTGCCTACTCTGTAGCGCAGAGAGCAAACAAAAGGTAAAGACGGGCAGTTTTAATTCTGACTCCTCCCAGGACGGTTCCCATTTGTTGCTCGAACAAAGCCAGAGCCGAGCTCGAACTGACTCTGGGAGCCTGGAAAAGAAACTACAACCTTCGAGAATTCCGGCAGCATAGCAGCAATCAAGAATGAGAAGACAATATTTTGAATCCACTTTGTCCAGTAGATCCGAAAATTCGTTCCCCGAAATTCCCGGCTGATCGTTGTTTGAATCGTAGTCAAGAAAGGAGCCTTGACCACAATTGCTTTGCTTGCCATGCCCAGAGAAATAGAGAAGAACAATATCCCAAGGTCCTTTTTCGGCAATTTGGGATATTGATTCCTCGATAGCCTTTCGATTGGCTTCTTGGTCTATCAGAATGTGATGGGAGATTCGGTCCTCCTGCCGAATAGACCAAGAAGAGGCAAAATAGCGATGCATACTCGTTGCAGCATCGGCGGCAAAGCGAAGGTTGTCTCCATCAGCGATATAGTCATGCCGGTATTGGCAAATCCCAACCGAGAGCGTGGCGACCCTCATCTACCAAGTGAAGAAATTTCGAATCGAACCTTGAGGAGACTCCCGCATACCCATTTGACCTTCTGGAGTTGGCAAGCTCGTGGTAAGTTTTTGAAGAATTAGTGGTGCTGCTACACCAATTTGAAAAACGACCCAAGCTTCACCACTGCTGCCAAATTGGAGCCATGCAATGCCTCCTCCGACTAGAATCATAATCACTGTAATTATCCAGTAAAATAGCTTTTTTCCGTACTGAGGAAGACGGTCCGTCGTTCGCAAATTCCACCAATGTAAGGCTTCGGCGGCAAGACCACCAAAGCACCCTACCAAAAGAACGTTTATATCAGATGAAAGTGTCATGGGGTATTAGAGTAGTCTTTTGGGCTGAGATTGTTGCGTAAAGTATATCATCAAAAGGACAGTATTTCACATATTTTGTAGGAGAAACACGGGTAACTGGTGGTCGGATCAGCCCGCCTACCAAATCAGCTTCGCCGCCGCAAAAATAGGGCATCCGACCTTCTTCAACTTTCTCCATCTCTTCACCTTGCTCAATAGAGCGCTTTCGGACGCTGAGAGAAAACTCTTATCAAAATTGCAGAAGCCTACTTTTAACTTTTTCGTATCCTCAAACACGGCGACGCTTGGCGTTTAAATCCATACCTCCTTGCGAGCAGCTCTCACTCAATGGCACTGCAATATTCACACGAAGCCTGGATTAAAATGATCGAAGCCAAGCAGGGAGTCTCTTATTTTAACAAAGCAACCATCCCCATCAGGGGTTGGCCTTGGTTGTTGCGACTCATAGGGTAGCGAAAAAGTCACTGCTAAATTTGGCGGGTTTATGCGTGAATTTCTCTTTTCGAAGATCCGTGTTGTGTGGGTAGATTGAATGTATATCAATGCAACACTGCGTTCGATACACCCCTACTATATATGACATCTACTATTATCAGTCTCATTTGCGGAGCCGTTGGCGGCAATCTCGGCGGTCTCATCCTTAAAAAATTCAGTCTTGGTCCTCTCTGGAACTCTGTCGTGGGCATTGTTGGCGGCGGAATCGGCTCTCAGGTTATCGGTATGCTCGGCCTTGGTGGGGGCGGCGACATTGTAAGCGGGCTCGCCGGTGGTGGCGTAGGCGGTATTGTCCTTATGGTCGTCGTTGGACTGATCAAGAAAGCAATGGGCAAGTAATTTCGACATACCAGTCACCGGAGTTCGCTCCGGTTAATTCAGAGGACGATGGCTTTCGGGTCATCGTCTTTTTTTGGCAGTTTAGGTGTGAGGTTGAGGGACCCCCGGAAAACTGAAGCGATTTGAAAAAGAGTTTTCCGGTCGACCCAGGTTGGAGGGGGTGCAACGCCACCTGATCATCTGCAGGGTTTTTCCTTAAAACCTCTTCTCGGGCATCCCGGCCAATCCGGGAAAAAGAAATATCCTTATAGCGTAGTTACCCGAGGTCCAAAGTTGGGCTACGGGAAATGGCCAGACCGGGAGGAAAAACAATCTCGCCGACAGGGAAATCCTTTCCCCGCGTCTCGAACAATTTCGAATCCTTCTCGAAGAAAAACAAAAAGAGGCTCGCTCAAACCATAGCAGGTCTTCCAATTCGGAATTAACAGTCTCAAATCACCTCCACGGAGTGGAAAAGCGTCTGACTATAGTATGTTCCTAACATGATGGTCCAGCCGTCGGTCATGATTGGATCCCAATCCCATTTCCAATCGGGGGAGAGTGTCAGTTTGCGACCTTGAAGATGTTCGATTTGCTGCGATTCACCGTCGATGAAAGTTTGAACGGAATTTTTGTCGATCATGATGTCGAGCACGTAGCGTTGACCGTTTTTGATCGGATAGACGAAGCTATTGGTGTTTTTTTCCAAATTCATGCCGTCAATCATCTGCAAGCCTCCGAGGTCATTCCGGTAGGTTGATAGTTCGACCCCACCAAATCCATTGGGGTGCTGGAAGAAAACGGCAATGACATGTCTTTCCAGCTGTCTGGTAAACGATACCCGAATCTGGGCTGGCAGATCGAGTGGTTCGCGAGAGGCACCCAGCAAATTGCCACTGGTGCGAGACCGGTAACCCTGAGATGTAGGTACCCATGAACCGTATAAAGTTCGGACTTTACCTTCCAGTAAATTGGGTGGTTTAGGTTTAAGTTTCTTTTTTCCGAGAACCCCTGACCAGATGCCAAATCCAGCTCCCGCAGTAGCGACGATACCGATGGTAGCCTTCAATCCAGTGCGCCGAGATGGACTCAATTCTTCTGTCTGTTCTAGAACGGCCAAGACTTCACGAGCTGTTTGTGGACGGTCTTCTGGTCTTGGCTGCAGGAGAGAGCTGATCAGGTTATCCAGCAATTTGGGAACTTCAGGGCGATTTTTCCCGGCTGTCTGAAAGTTTCCCACAGGTAACTTGCCAACAAGTAACTCGTAAAGAACAACGCCAAGAGAATACAAATCTGCTCGATGATCAATGGCGTCTCCTCGAAGTTGCTCTGGAGCGATGTAACCAAGCGTTCCGACGGCTGCTCCGCTTGCGGTCAGACGAAGATCACTTGCATCCCGATCCAGGGCGAGGCCAAAATCTGTGACTCGAATATCGCCGCGAGAATCGACGATCAGATTGGAAGGTTTGATGTCCCGATGAATTACTCCAACTTTGTGAGCCGCGGCAAGGCAAGCCGCAATCTGTGTTCCAATTCTCCTGGTTTCATCAACCGGGCGCGGATTGGTAGGTGAAATTTGTAGTGTCCCTCCATCGATCCATTCCATAACGATGGCGGAATTCTGATCATTCAGTGCGATAAAGTCGAAGACGCGAACCAGATTGGGATGCGAGAGCTTCGCCATTGTCCGGGCTTCGCGCTCGAGCCGATCCAGCATCAGAGATCGCGAGATTCCTTCGACCGAAATCACCTTGATCGCGACTTCCCGATTTAGGCTCAGTTGTTTGCAGAGAAAGACTCTTCCCATCCCTCCCTGCCCGACGGGTTTGATCACTTCGTATCCTGGAATCACAGGAATGGCATCCCCATTTTCGTCGGAATCATTCAGACCGAATTCGATCAGCTTTTTGATTTCGACCCCTTCCAAAAGAGACGATCTCTCTCGTTTCTTCGGAGCTTGGTTATCTGAAGAGGATTCACTCATAACAGATCGAGAAAATAGCGAAGCTCATCTTCGACAGGTTCCGAATCCGAGAGAGTTTCCGTCACGGTCTCCCGCAGAAATTCTCCAAATTTTGCTCGCAGACGATGGAGTTTGATTTTGAAATTAGGAAGAGACAACCCGACTTGCCCGGCGATTTTCTGGTATTCTTCGTTGTCGCCTGAGTCAGTCAGAAAAAGTCGAAGCGCATCGAATTCGTTGCCTTTTCCTTTCCGATCCCAATCCTCGGCGAGACGCTGCATCGTGTTTTCCACGATCGATAGTGCCCATTGCTGATCAAACGCGGCCTCGGGCGAAGCCGCTTCGCCGCCGACTTCCTGAAACCATTCTTCGACCTCACCGGTTTCAAATGAGATGATCTCTTTTCCTCCACCTCGTCGCTGAGCCTGTTCTTTTTTGAATTCGTCATTGGTGTAACGGCGAAAACCGGTTAGCAGAAAATTTCGGAATTTTCCTTTTTCGGCATCAGCCTTTTCCAGATAGCTGTTTGCCGCAATTTTTGCCAAAAATCCCTGAACCAGATCTTCGGCGTCGGCGGGGTTTTTTCCTTTGTGGCGGGCGAAGGCATAGAGCGGAGCCCAGTAGTTTTCGCACAACGCGGCAAGAGCCACCCCGGCGTCCGATTCACGATCTCCACCAAGTTGGGCGACAATGCTCCAGCGAGTTTGGGGGAAGGCGGCGTTCGAGTTTCGGGTATCCATTCAGAAAAAACAAAAATATCTCACGAAACTGTATCTGAGAATAATGGCTGTCCAAGTAAAGGGTGTTATGAAAATAAAAACACCTAAAAAACAAAGTTGGAAAACCATTCTTGCCGTTGCAATCACCGGAGCTGTTTCCGGAATGCTGGGCTCAAATGCTTTTGCTGAGCCTCTCGTACTCGAAAACCACAGCTTCGAGGAAGACCCTGATGGGAACGTTATACCTGAAAATGGCGCCCTATTCTCACTGGACATCGTTTCCGGTTGGCCTCGATATTTTAGTGCCGGAGACGAAAGTCATTTCGTTTTTGGCGAACAAAGTGACTTCGTCAATGAGACCCCCGTTGACTTCACCAGTGGTTCGATACGCATTAATGCCGACAACAATAACAACGGCGGTAGTTTTATCGACAGTGCTCCTGATGAAAATCGTGTATTGCTTCTAGTCACGACTGCGGACTGGAGTCAAGCAGTGGATGATGCGTTGGAAGACGAAGTCAATCCAATATCAGCCGAAGACATTGCACCCACAAATGGGCGTGTTGAGTTGGGAGTTGAGCAATTTGTGGGTTGGCTTGAGGTGAACACCACATACACGCTGAGGGTAGATGTTGGTAACATTGAAACTACAAACCCTGAATTCTTCCCTGTTTTTGGGTTTCCGGGGTATCGAGTGCAGTTAGTCGCAAAATACATCCAGGACGGAGAATCACTGGAGGAGGTGATTGCAGAGGATGCAAATGAACTCGAAATCGGAGAGGGGGAATTTGTTCTCTCTGATTTTAAAGTGAGGATTGATCCCGGCCATCCCCTCATCGGTGCGAATCTTTTTATTCGCCTCATCAACATGAATCTAGAAAATGACTCGGATCCAGATGACAACAATCTTGAGGTCAACTTTGATAACGTCCGTCTTGACATTGATCATGCCCTTGTTGACTCGGATATCGGGCCAATTGCTTCAGATCTCAGTTGGATCGATCCCGACTCTGATTCAGGCGGAGCCAATATCGAGCGATTTTTCTCGATCACCGGAAAGGGTGAAAAACGCCTGCTTCTTACAGCGCGGGGACCTTCACTCCTCACAAAGATGGTGGATCTGATTCAGGACCCAACCGTAGTGGTTCTTGATGAAAAAGGAAAAGTCGTTGCTAGAAGTGACGACTGGGCAAAAGAAAGAGATGCGTCCGAAATTGGTAAAGTTCTCGGGCCAGAGAAAACTCATCGAAAAGACGGAGGCGTGATCGTTGAACTTCCCGCAGGAAATTACTCCGTGGTTGTTCAATCAAACGGAAAGAAAGGCGGCTACGTAACTTCCGAGTATTATGATCTCGATCCGAACTCGACAGCATCCTGGAAACTGGCGGGCAAGAGTGAGACAGAGCTTCGTAAACTTTGGAAATAGTTCCTCCAAAAATCTTAATTCGACTCGATGGGGTTAGGTTTCGGCCTAAGCCCTTTTGAGTTTAAAAGGGATCTATCGCATCGTGGCATTGAAAAACCGCACGAATCAAAAGAGTTTAACCAATTGCTGCCAGGAATTCGCTTTTTTAACCCCGTCGTTCTGCCAGCGTGCATGAATGAAGGAGTTCTTCTTGGCGTGCCAGCTGCGCTTGGATCGGTAGATGACTTTTCCAAAATGTGATAAAGTTGCGAGCATGGGCGAGAACAGCACTTTCCAACTGCCTCTCTACGCCCACAAATTCCGGTCCAGCGTTCTATACTGAATCGCTTCCATCACGTGTACCTCTTTGATATTCGGTGCACCTTCGAGATCAGCTAAGGATCGCGAGACTTTCAGGATTCGATCGTGAGCACGCGCGCTGAAATTCAAACTCTCCATCGCCTGCTCGAGAGTTGCTTCGCTAGTGCGGTCAAGCTGACAGAATTCTGCAACCAGCCGGCTGGTCATGTCGGCATTGGAATTGACTCCGGGATGAGAAACAAAGCGCTCCAGCTGAATCTGGCGCGCCTCTTCGACCCTTTCCCGAATGACTTCTGAACTTTCGCCGACACTGTCGCTGCGGAGCTCTTTGTAATTCACCGCCGGGACGTCGACGTGGAGATCAATACGATCAAGCAGGGGTCCGCTGATTCTCTGGCGATACTTTTCGATCTGATTGGGAGAACAGCGACACTCGCGCGCCGGATCTCCCAGATAGCCACAGGGGCACGGATTCATTGCTGCGACGAGACTGAATCGACTGGGGAAGGTGAACTTCCCTGCCGCCCGCGAGATAGTGACGTATCCGTCTTCAAGCGGCTGACGCAGAACTTCGAGAGTGGAGCGACGAAACTCAGGAAGCTCATCTAGAAAAAGGATGCCATTATGAGCGAGGCTGACTTCCCCGGGCGTCGGGTTGCTGCTCCCACCTAACAAACCAACATCGGAGATGGTGTGATGCGGAGCGCGGAAGGGCCGGATCGCGAGGAAGCTGTTTTTTCCATCCACCATTCCGGAGACGCTGTGAATCTTGGTAGTCTCGATTGCCTCCTCTTCCGTCATCGCCGGAAGAATGGTGGCGAGTCGTTTTGCCAGCATCGACTTCCCGGTGCCCGGACTCCCCAGCATGAGAATATTGTGCCCACCGCTCATGGAGACCTCGAGGGCACGCTTCGCATTCCCCTGACCTTTCACATCGGTGAAATCGATCGCGTAATTCCGCTTCGCGTTAAAGAAAGCCTCACGATCCAATTTTTCGGGCCTGACATTTCCTTCACCCTTCAACAACTCGAAGGCATCATGAAGCGATTCGACGCCGTAGACATAAATCCCTTCGACGATGCTGGCCTCCATCGCATTCTCCCTGGGAACGAGAATGGCTTTGAATCCGGCTTTCTTTGCTTGAAGGGTCAGTGGCAAAATTCCTTTGATCGCCCGAACCCGACCATCGAGGGCGAGTTCCCCGGCGACGCAGCACTTTTCGAGAGCGCCGTCTTTGAGGGCACCGTTATGATGCTCATCGAGCGCCACCATCCCCAGGGCGATAGGCAGATCAAAACTGGGACCTTCTTTTTTAAGGTCCGCCGGCGCCAGATTGATCGTGATCGGTTTATTCGGCCAGCGGAGTCCGGTATTTTTGATCGCGGTAATCACCCGGTCGACACTTTCCCGAACAGCGGCATCCGGAAGACCGACAAGTTTGATGTCGATATTTCCCGAATCGGCTGCATTGACCTCAACTTCTACGCCAAGGGCTTCGACACCGTGCAAAGCACCGGAGTGGACACAAACGAGGGACATACGCAAATCATGCCGAAGGTAGGCCCCGAAAGCAAAGGGAAATTGCACTTTTTACTGTTCACATAAACGCATACTTCCGAATTGGCCGATCAACTCATCATATAGGGGTCCATATCCGTCGTAACAATAACGTCGGCGGGAAAGGTCAGGTCTTTCAGAATCTCACGAATATGGGCGGCGATGACCCGGGCATTGACTGATTTCAAAATGATCTGAAATCGCCACTGATCGTGTGATCTTTCCAGAGGCGAAGGAAGTGGCTCAGTCAGCTTGATGTCATCAGGCAAGCTTCGCTTGAGCCTGGCGTGAAGGGTTTTTAGCGAGAAATCGGCTCTCTCCTTGTGAACCGATCGGACTGTAATCAGCGCCATATGGAGATAAGGCGGATGCCCGAATTGACGGCGCATCGCCAACTCCTGTTCAGCAAACCCATCGAAATCATGATGCCGCCCGAACTGAATAGCTGGATGATGAGGAGTGTAGGTCTGGACGATCACTTCGCCCTCCAACTCACCCCGACCGGCGCGACCTGCAACCTGAGTCAGCAATTGAAAGGTTCGCTCCCCGGCCCGGAAATCGGGAATGTGAAGTCCCACATCGGAATTTAAAATTCCGACGAGAGTCACATTGGGAAAGTGCAGCCCTTTCGCGATCATCTGGGTTCCGAGCAGAATATCGATCTTCTTCGCTTTGAAGGCACTCAAAGTATCCCGAAGCTGATTCTTTTTTCTCATCGTGTCCGTATCGACCCGCTGAATCCTGGCCGATTTGAAAACCTTGTTCAAAACCTCTTCAACCTTCTCGGTTCCATAGCCCGCATTAACAATGGACTTGGAGCTGCAATCCGGGCACTTCCGGGGCGGCATTTGGGAGAAGCCACAGATATGACAGATCAAGCGATCCTCCCCGCGGTGAACGGTCATGGTCGTGGCGCAGTGTTTGCAGTTGGCGACGTATCCGCATTCCGGGCAAAGGATATTCCGGGCGAATCCACGACGGTTCAGAAAGAGAATCGTCTGCTCGCCGTTTTCAAGTCGCTGGTCGACCAGCTCGCGCAATTTCGAGGAAAGAATTGCCATGCCGCCCTTTTGTTTTCGGGCTTCAGTTCTCATGTCGATGACACGGATCAAGGGCAGGTTCCGATCATCGATACGCAGCTTCATTTGAGAAAGCGCATACTTTCCAGTCTCCACATTTTTCCATGACTCTAACGACGGAGTCGCGCTGCCCAATACGACCGGGCATTTCTCCAGGTGAGCCCGAACCACTGCCAAATCCCGGGCCTGATAGCGAGGGACGGTGTCCTGCTTGTAGGAACTCTCATGTTCCTCATCGACCACGATCAATCCGAGATTCCGGATCGGGGAAAAGATGGCGCTACGCGCTCCGATGACGATTCTCGCTTTATGGTCGAGAACTTTCCGCCATTCATCGTGGCGCTCGCCCTCCGACAGATTGCTGTGAAGAATCGCCACCTGATCCTGTATCGCCGCGAACCGCTGTTTAAAACGGTCTGCTGTCTGTGGAGTCAGGGCGATCTCCGGGACGAGAACAATGGCCCCTTTCCCCATTTCAACCGCACGCTCGATCGCCTGAAGATAGACTTCTGTTTTTCCGCTTCCGGTTACGCCATACAATAGAATCGGCACCGGCTTTTCCCCGGCATAGACTGAGTCCATCGATGCCTCGACCATCTTCAGGGATTCGGCCTGCTCATCATTCAGAGTGAGGGATTTTGACTCTACATACTCAATCCCTGCAGTGGGATCCCGGGTGACAATCTTTTCAAAAATATCGACGAGTCCGCGTTCATTCAGAGACTTGATGGAAGCACGACCGAATCCAGCTTCACCAGACAAGGTTGCCAAGAGGGTTTCCCCGTTTTTCTCCAGATACTCGAGAATCTCCCACTGTTTCTTCGCGCGGGTTTTGACTTCTTCACGGGTGGCAGAGTCTGCATCCGCTACCACTTTCACAAACTTGGCCAGCTTTCGCTTTTCCTTTTCACCGCGCGACGGTTTCGGAAGCATGGTTCGAAAGACTGACTCGATCGCACAGAGGTAATAGCCCGAAATCCAGTTCGCCAGCTTCATGAGACCCGGCGTGAGAAACGCTTCACCGGACACGAGGGTGGCTATGGGCTTGAGGGTATATTTTAGAACTGAAGTGTCCTGTTCCCCTACCGAAATAACCGTTCCAAGCGCGTTCCGTCCGCGAAGAGGAACAGTCACTCGCACCCCGGGAGTTACCTTCAAATCACTGGGAACGACATAGGAAAAAGTAAGATCCTCTGAAGCTCCGTCGATGAGCACCTGTGCTACCGTTTCTATCACGGAATTATCCTACTCGCTTTCGGAGAAGTACAAAAAGAAATCGCCTGCGAACTCGAAGGCGATTCTTTTAATATGAAAATCTGTCTTTCTGCGAATCAGAACTCAACGATGATACTGACACCACCGTGGAAAATGTCGGATTGAGGATCGCCCAAAAATCCTGTCTGCCCTCCAAAAGCAGCGCCATCTGTCAACCAGCCTTCCGGAGCGCCGGAGTAACCGATATAGGGAGTCAAAGTCGTGCGGCAGTTCAACTTGATCGGAGCTGAAGCACGCAGGTAATAATGATTCCACCCGCTGGAACGGCCGGCCTGAGCATTCGGCATATCGCCCCAGTAGTTGTCGGAGTATGCAACTCCACCGCTGACAACGAGAGAGGCGGATTCACAAATTACAAATTCGCGCTCAAGTCCCAAATCGTAGAACCATGCTCCATTGTCGCTGCTGTTCGTAGGAGTGAACATGTTGTTCCAGGAATTGGGTGCGTTGAGATTGTAGTAAATATCGAGCGATACTACTGCAAAACCCACGTCGCGGCCGATCGTCAGACCGATCTCCCCGTTACCAGTCGCATCGAAAGGAGCGCCGAAAGCACCTTCCGGATAGAAACGCTGAGTGTATCCAAGATCAATGTCGAAGCCAGCCACAGAAGGAAGAGCAACTGATGCGTAGATCGCCAGCTCATCCCCGATCAATGGAGCAATGATGGCACCGTTGACGATGTTGGTATAGGTGGTGCCGATGGTGACGGGAAGCGCCAGATTCGTGAAGGTGTAATTCACATTGGTGCTGACTGTGTCGCGACCGAAGCGATACCCTTTGTAAATGTAATCCGTATGATAGGAGGTCGAGATTTGCCCACCTAAATCAAGGCATTCCTCAATCGGAGCTTTTGCCTGGATGGGTGCTTTACCCCAATCTCCTGCCTGTGCTCCAAAGCTTAGTGAGAGCGCCCCTACTGCAAAAATCCACTTCTTCATAATTGATATTGGTCTTAGTTTTTGCCCCTTTAGATGGGCACCTTCAATATTTTTGCAGGAATTTCGATTGAATGGCAATCAAAATCGCGTGGTCCCGGAAATGGAAAAAGCCGCCTCCTCCCGAAGGAAGAGGCGGCTCGATACCAAGGATAGTTAAACTATCAAATTGTTATTTAGAATGCGACGTTAAGACTGATTCCGCCGTGGAGGATATCAGACTGATTGCCACCGAAGTTCGCTACACCGTCCATGAGCCAGCCCTCAGGAGCACCCTGATAGCCAACGTAAGGAGTGAGTGTCGTGCGGCAGTTCAACTCGATCGGAAGAGACGCACGAAGGTAATAGTGGTTCCACCCGGAAGAGTTTGTTGTGTTGGCCAGAGGAGCTCTGCCCCAATAATTGTCGCCATAGGCAACACCACCGGCGAGAACGAGCGTGTGCTGTCCAATTCCGAAAGCTTTTTCAAGACCAGCATCGTAGTATAAGGATCCGCTGTCATTGTTGTTGGCGATTCCGTTCCAGGAATTAGGAGCGTGAAGATTGTAGGCAGCTTCAAGATTGAGCACTGCAAATCCCATGTCGCGTGACAGAGCAAGACCGATTTCGCCATTGCTTGAAGGATCGAAAGGCGCACCGAATGCACCTTCAGGGTAGAAGTGGTGCGTGTAGAAAAGAGACGCATCAAATCCAGCAACACTTGGAAGACCAATTCCAGCGTATACTGCAAGGTCGTCACCAATCAAACCGTTGTTAAGGATGTTGGCGTATGTCACACCAATCGTCACCGGAATCGCAAGGCGATCAAAAACGTAGTTTACGTCTGTGACTACCGTGTCTCTTCCAAGGCGATACCCTTTGTAAAGGTAATCAGTTTCGTAACCGATGCTGAGGTTTGCTCCGAGATCGATGCATTCTTCGATCGGGGCTTTGTCGATAGGAACTTTGTCCTGAACAATGTATTTACCGCTATTAACGGGAGCTTTCGCCCACTCTCCTGCATTCGCGCTAAACGCCAATACACCGACTGCTGCAACTAGAAGTGCTTTTTTCATATTACTTATCCCAAGGCTTATTTTCATGAATCCAAGAATTAATTCGGATTACCAAATATTTCGGATTTCCTAAATAATATCCCTAATGAATATAATATCAATAATTTTTTACTAAAATTTCTAATTTTCATGACTTTCAGCCGTTTCAGAGCCCTCTAGAGGCAAAATTTTGCATTCTGTGGTGTTTCTTTAGCGAAGTTCCAGCCGATACCGGGCAACTCTTCAACGGCCTAGGGAACCCACAAGAGTTCTCGTGATCTCACCCTTCGGAGAATTAAGAGATTCGCCCAGCTCTTTTGTTCAGATCCTGTCGCCTTCATCGAAGGAGTGAAGCTCATATCTGGAGCGCGACGGATAAATCTCCATCAAGGAAACTCTGAAGGTCCACATCACGGATCGTGACACTTCACAGCAAGTTACCTTGCCTCATGATGCGCAAGCATCCTGAAAAATCGATTCCTCTAGAACTGAGTGATTCGACAGCGGGCCAAGCCAATCCTGATTCATCATGAGCCAGATCGGTGCGATTCGTGGAATTAGACGATTCCAGCCCGCCTCTCGGAATTACAAAGGGCGTCCGTTGATTCGCGATCTCTTAGGTCCGGCCTTGAAAACTCCGGACAGAGGACAAGGGAGGGATTCACAATTTTGAATCTGTTAAGGACCTGGATCACTCTATGCTGAATCTATCTTCCCGTCCGGACTTCAGTTTCCGAAGCGCATTTCTCTCGAATTCCTTTTCAATCCCTATCTCCTTGAACCCGAAGCGAACTGGCTGCCCCTTTCCAATCAAAGAGAATCAGACCCTGAGCATTGAAGGGCAGAGAATCGTAGAAGCTTCGTCTTGGAGGCTTGGAGCTATGACCTTGAAACGAAAACCTCATTGAGAGAAGAAGACCGGGACATTTCAAGGCACCCCATGCCAGGTCAGCTTCATCCCACTGGATTGAAATGGGTCCATCTCTCCACAGCTGACTTTTCCATCCGGGTACAAAAAAACCGCCTCCCCCGTTAAGGGCAGGCGGTTAAAACCAAGGTAAAAATGTTTTAAAAGGTTTTCTTAACGTCTTTCCTTAGAAAGAAACGTTGAGACTGATTCCACCGTGGAAGATGTCAGAACCTGCACCGGCGTTGCCGAGGCCGTCTGCGATCCAACCTT